>SMEH01000045.1_pt1 | contig 49536 bp, 48 predicted proteins | sample 2456361 | NCBI WGS metagenome assembly SMEH01 (sample SAMN10132587, study PRJNA489261) | soil metagenome | isolation source: day1 control-loamy sand soil ammended | place: USA | reverse complement strand
CGATCGGCGTCTCGACCGCCGAGGTCGCGGCGCTTCGCGACGAGGTGCAGAGCGTCGGCAAGGAGGCATCGCAGGCGGCGCAGGACGACGGCAACAACAGATCCAGTACCGCCGCACCCATCCCTGCGACGGCTGTGGCGGCCCGAGCCGGACGGGGCAAGCGCAGCGGCCGTCCCGACGTTCGTGTCCTCATGCCGACACGATCGCGGACACCACCGACACCCACCAGGCCGACGGCCGCATCGTGGACGACATCGGGGAGCGAACGGTTCAGCCCGGGTAGAACGGGACGGCGTTCGGCGAACTCTGCTGATGCGGCCGCCACACCGCGCCGATCTCACTGACCGTCCACAGGCCGTTCCTGTCGGCCACGACGATGGGCCGTCCCGGTGCCGCGGTGATCGCACGTATCGGCTGCATCAGGTTCGAGCTGTTGTACTGGTCGAGCCGGAAACCGTCCACCGACACCCGGACCACGGGGAAACGTTCGGACGTCAAGGCGACGACGAGCGTGTCCTGGTCGAGCCAGTCCACATCCACGACCGAGTCCATCCGACCTTCCTGCAACACCCGCGGGGCGCGCAACGTGACCTCGGTGGGAGAACGCACCACCGACGCCACGACGAGTTGTCGATCCACGATGAGCGCGGCCCGCGTGCCGTCGCGGGACAGCCGCAGCCCCGTGATCGCCCCTTCGTCGGGAAGGTCGAAGGCGTTGACCCGTTGGGTCACCCACCGTCCCGCCGGGTTCTGCTGGACCCGGATCACCTGCCTACCGTCGACGACGGTCCACACCTCGGTCGACTTGTCGTCCGAGGTCACGGGTGGTCGCCAGGTCGGCCGGGTCATGGTCTTGGCCTGCTGATCCACCACTTGCGTCGGACCACCGTAGCCGCCGACACGCAGCCGCACCCCCTCACCGACACGTTCCACCACGGCCAGCTGCTGACCGTTGATCGGTTGCGCCGCGCTGACGACGTCGTAGGTCCCGTCGCCCGCCGGCCCGTTGATCGGCGCGCCGTTGCCGAGCGAGTGCACCCGACCGTTCAGCGTCAGCAGTCCCGGCAGCTCCGAACTAGGCGACGACACGGTGTCGTAGGCGGGGAGGTCGCTGGGCCGCCACTCCGGCTGTCCCGGCACGAGCGGGGCGCCGTCGGACAGCAACTTGACCCTGCTCGTGGTGACGTGCTGCAACGACCGCACGATCTGCGCGGCCATCGACTTCCGGTCCTGCTCGCTTTCGTCGCCCAGCCCCGTCAACGGCACGACCAACGACCCGTCACTGTTCGTCGTGACGTTGCTGTCGAGCGTGGTGTCCTCGAGCGGGTTGCGGACGGCTCCGGCCAGGCCGTCGGACGGCCCGGACAGCAACAGGTCGATGACCCGGGCGGGCAGCCCCGACTGCGGCCGAGCCACCACATACCGCACGTCGGGGACGAGAGCAGGGGCGTCCGGCGCGAAGAAATACACCGGAACCTGGCGATACGCCTCCGAGAAGTCGCTCTCGGTGATCATGATGTTGTCGGGCGGTTCGACGATGCGCCACTCCCCGTCGGACTGCCGCTGCAGTCGGACGGGTTTACGGATGGATTTCTGCTCATCCGCGATGAACGAGTTGTCGGACGCCAACCGCCCCAGCACAGTGGCCCGAAGAGCGACCACACGCTGGTTGGGGTCCTTCGGCTGCTCGGCCTCGGGGGCGTACACCGTGCCGAAATCGTCCCTGATCACCGTCACACTCGACCCCGGCTTCCAACTCTCCTGGATCCGGGTGGCGAGATAGGCCCGGGAGGCCGCGTGGTCGTTGGCGGTCTGCGCACCGTTGCGCACGAATTCCCGCACCACCGACAGCGGGTCGAGGTTGGCCTGGGGTTCCGGGATCTCCTGGGTGGGCTGGCCCGCGTTCTGCTGCGGAACGGCCCTCGGCTGGGACTCGGTCGGGATCGCCGCACACCCCGCCGTCACGAGGGCACAGGTGAGAACGGCCACCAAAACCGCGACCGCTCTGTTCCCGGCGCCGCACCTCGTCACCGTGTCTCCTCCTGCTCGACGACGTTGACGACGGCCTCGGAGCCGTCCCGGTCCTGAGACGCACTCAACACCGCCGTGGCCTCGCGGTTCTCACCGGCGGTCCCGCCCGACTCGGCAGGCGGGTCCGGAGGCAGCGGAACGGGGCTGTGCCGCAACGTGTCGCCCGCGACACGCGGCAACGTGAGTCGGAAGCAGGAACCACACCCCGGCTCACCCCACGCCTCCAGCCAACCTCCGTGCAGTCGTGCGTCCTCGTGACTGATCGCCAGGCCCAGGCCCGTGCCCCCGGTCCGTCGATTCCGCGACGGATCGGCCCGCCAGAAACGGTTGAACACCAACTCGGCCTCTCCGGGACGCAGACCGACCCCGTAGTCACGCACGCTCAACGCGACGGCATGGTCGTCGGCGGCCAGGATCAGCCGCACCGGATGTCCCTCGCCGTGGTCCACGGCGTTGGCGAGCAGGTTCCGCAGGATCCGCTCGACCCGTCGACTGTCGACCTCCGCGGTGACCTCCTCGTCGGGGAGTTCGAGCACGATGTCGCTGCCCGTGTTCCCCTCCAACACCCCCCGTACCTGCTCGACGGCGCTGTGCACGATGGACCGCACGTCGGTCGACTCCGCGGAGAGTTCCTCCACACCCGCGTCGAGACGGCTGATCTCCAGCAGGTCACGCAGCAGGGTCTCGAAACGGTCCAGCTCGTTGACGAGGAGCTCCGACGACCGACTCAACCCCGGTGGGAATTCGTCACGCGAGGCGTACAGCACGTCGGCCGCCATGCGCACCGTGGTGAGCGGGGTACGCAGCTCGTGGGACACGTCCGAGGTGAACCGCCGTTGCAGCTGGCCGAATTCCTCGAGCTGACGGATCTGTCGCTGGATACTCGCCGCCATCTCGTTGTACGACACGGCGAGTTTGGCCAGATCGTCCTCCCCGTCCACGTCGAGCCTGCGGTCGAGATCGCCCTCGGCGAAGTCCTCCGCCGCTGCCGCCGCTCTGCGTACCGGCAACACCACCTGGCGGGTCACCATGAACGTGATCACCGCGAGCAGAACCACCAGGAACGCGCTCCCCACCAACAGCGTGTTCTGCACCGTGGCCACGGTGTTCTGCTCGGTGTTCAGGGGGAACAGCAGGTACAGCTGGATCGGTCGCGTGGCCGTGGTCACCGGCGCGCCCACGATGAGATACGTCGAGCCGTCCTCGGTGTGGTACTGCACCGCGACCTGGTTGTTCTCGGCGTAGTTCATCAACCCGCCGGGCACCTTCTCCAGGGGCCCGGCGTGGATGACCTCCTCGACGGCCCTCCGAGGGTCCCCGGCCACGAGCACGGGCTCGAACGCACCTGCCGAGGAATTCTCCGTGTCCTGCGTGCCCACGGAACCGTTCGTGATGGCCTTGATCGCACTGGACAAGCGCTTACGCAGGGAGTCGCTCTCACCCGCGTCGCCGACGAGCTGACTCTCCGCCGTACGCACGGCCACTCGGAGCTGCTCGAGCGCAGCCCTCTCCTTGGTCTCGACGAGCCGGTCGACGATCTGGTTCTGCAGCACCACGCCCAGCACGAAGACGACGGCCGACGACAGCGCGAGCGTGGACGTGGTCACCCGGAACTGCAGCGAGCGTTGCCACAGTTCCCCCAGGGCGACCATCCTGCGCCGACCGAACGCGGCTGCACGCCTGGCCACCGACAACGCCGACCGGCTCGACGAAGCCAGTCGTCCGTTCATGCGTTCACCTTACGGGGGACCCGCTTTGTAACCGACGCCGCGGACGGTCAGCACGACCTCGGGATGCTCAGGATCCTTCTCGACCTTCGACCGCAGTCGCTGAACGTGCACGTTGACCAGCCGCGTATCGGCCGCATGCCGATAACCCCAGACCTGTTCGAGCAGGACCTCACGGGTGAAGACCTGTCGCGGCTTGCGGGCCAGTGCCACGAGCAGGTCGAACTCCAACGGGGTCAGGGGGATGGCCTTGCCGTCCCTCGTGACCTCGTGCCCCGGCACGTCGATGGTGAGGTCACCGATGGTGAGCGTCTCGGCGGGCTCGGACTCGGTGCGCCGCAACCGCGCCCGCACCCGCGCGACGAGTTCCTTCGGTTTGAACGGCTTGACGACGTAGTCGTCGGCGCCCGACTCCAAACCCAGCACGATGTCCACGGTGTCGCTCTTCGCCGTGAGCATCACGATCGGCACGCCGGATTCTGCTCGGATCGCCTTGCAGACGTCGATGCCGTTCATGCCGGGCAGCATGAGGTCGAGCAGGACCAGGTCGGGTTTGAGTTCGCGCAGCGCAGGCAGTGCACGAGAACCATCGGACACCACGGCGGTGTCGAACCCCTCGCCGCGCAGCACGATGGTGAGCATTTCAGCCAGAGCGGGGTCGTCATCAACGACCAGCACACGCGCCTTCATGGGGCACATATTCGCACTATCGTCACCCACTTCGTGCACGACCCGGCCAAGAACGGCTGTGAACTGTGACTTTTTCCGATCCTTGCGAGGAGGAGAAACCTCTTCCTCGCAAGGATTTGCCGTTCGTACACATGTGCCCCTTGCCTTGCAAGTTACTGTTGCGTTATGCGGAACTCCGAGAAAGCATCACAGGCGACGCCTGAAGCGGCACCGGAACCACCGCCTGAGCGCATGAAGAGTGCCGCCAGCCCTGTGCAGTCCGTCGACCGTGCGATCAACGTGCTCGAACTGCTCGCCCGGGATGGAGAGGCGGGAATCACCGAGATCGCCGCCGAACTGGAGGTGCACAAGTCCACCGCCTCCCGGCTCGTCAGCGCACTCGAAACCCGTAACCTCGTGGAGCAACTCGGCCAGCGCGGCAAATACGTCATCGGTTTCGGCATCGTCCGTCTCGCCGGAGCGGCCATGGGCCGGCTCGACCTGGCCAAACTGGGCAATCAGACCTGCCAGGCACTGGCCGAGTCGCTAGGGGAGACCGTCAACATCGCCGTCGCCGACGACGGCGTGGCCATCAACATCAGTCAAGCGTTCGGGTCAGCGGCGGTCACCGCACAGAACTGGACCGGACGGCGCACTCCGCTCCACGCCACGTCCAGCGGCAAAGTGCTGCTCGCCTACATGCCGGAGGACAAATGTGAACCGCTGCTGCGCCACCGGCTGGAGCAATACACGTCGCGCACGACGACCGCACCCGACGCCCTGCGTGCCGAGCTGCGACAGGTGCGTCACGACGGCTACGCCACCTCCTTCGAGGAACTGGAGGTCGGACTGCACGCCGTCGCCGTGCCCATTCACGGCGCGGACGGCGAGGTGATCGCCGCCATGAGCGCCTCGGGCCCCTCGTACCGACTGCCACGGGAGCACATCACCCAGCTCGTGCACCCGCTGGCGGACGCCGCCGCGGAGCTGTCGTCCCAGTTGGGTCACTTCCCGAGATAGAGCTCCTTGGCGAGCACGACCATCGCCTCCCGGTTCGCCGCCACGCTCCGCGTGCCGTCCAGGACACGCCATTCCGACAGCCAATGGGAAGCGGCCAACCCGTCGTACACACGGGCACATCGGGCCTGGAGCGCGTCGTCGGATTCGAAGGCGTCCCGGGTCCGGGAGGTGTCCTGCCGCTCCCTGGCCACAGCACGCTCCGCCGCCACCTCGACCGGCACCCGCAGCAGCAGCTGTGTGTCGGGAACGGGCAGCCCGAACCGGTCGATCTCCAGCTCCCGCACCCACCGCACCACCGGTCCGTCGACTCCCTGGCGCAGTCGGGCCGCCTGGTAGGCGGCGTTCGACGCGACGTACCGGTCGAGCAGCACCACATCATGCTCGTCGAGTGCTCGCCGGATGTCGTCACGGGCCCCCCTACGGTCCAGCGCGTACAACACCGCCATGCCGTAGACCGATTCGGCGAGGTCTCCGTGCGCCCCGTGCAGAGCCTCCCGAACGAGATCGGCGTGCACGTCCCGGCCGTAGCGGGGGAAGGTCATCGTCGTGACCGTCGCACCGTGCTCGCGCAGCGCCGCGGTCAGCGACTCCGTCAGCGTGCGTTTACCCGCACCGTCGAGGCCCTCGACGACCACCAATCGCCCCATGCGCCCCATTGTGGCGTACCCGCGCGCCCCCTCCGGGGTGACACCGGCCCATTGCGTTCGGTAACCAGCGAGAACACCACATTTTCGTTACCGTGGGTGTTCGATCGTGTTGTTCGCCACATCATCGCGGCTTCGAATGAGGTGTCTTCCACGTGCCACTGCCCGGACCCGACACCCACGTCGTCGAATTACGTGTTCCTGGGCTCATCGGCACGGACGACGACAACCTGTTGGACGCCACGGGCACCGTCGACGTCGCCGGTGACGGTGTCGGCCGCGTCATCCGGCCCTGCGATCGTCTCCGTCGTCCCGCTCCCGGCCCGGTACTGCAGATCCCCGGACGTTCCGTGCCCCGCACTCTGGAGGGCTATCTGTGGAACCGCATGACCTCGGGAGGGGCCGCCAAAGCCGCATGGGCATTGCTGTTCCCGTTCTCACTGGCCAACGTCGCACAGTGGATGCTGCCCCCGGAGTCGGATTCGTCCCGGCTGTCGGCACCGCTGTCGGCGGTGTGCCGGTCACTGCTCCGGGTCGCCGCGCTGCTGCTGACCATGCTGCTGATCGGCCAACTGGCGGTCGTCACCCTCGACCTGGTGGCCGCGCAATGCCTGTCGCCTCGAACGGAGTGTCTGCCGGAAGCGCCGTCATGGCTGAGGAATGCGGGTGTGCGCACGGCCGTGGGCGTACTCCCCTTGCTCGCCGTGGTGGGGGTCCTGTTCGCGGTGGCCTCGACCTCGTGGGATGTGCGTACCGACCGGCTGCGCGAACGCAGACCCGACCTCCCCGGCGGCACGTTGGTGGACGACGAACGGGAGACCACCACACTGCGGTGTCTGCACACGGTCTCGGCCTTGGCGACCGTGGCACTCGCCGTACTCGGCGGCCCACGAACACCACCCGACCACACCGTCGAGACGGTGGCGTGGGTGCTCAGCCTGGCGCTACTGGGTTTCGCCGTGGGTGCGGCGGCGTTCCGAACCCACCGTTTGTTGGGGCCGGTGCCGCGCTCGGTCCTCCTGGGCCTCGCCTCGGTCCTGGTCGGTGTCGCGTCGATAGCGGGAACCCCGCTGTCCACACGTTCCACGGAAACGGCGACCACGGGCGCGGGGGCCACGGTGGAGCTGATCGCGGCGGCACTGCTCGGCGTCTGTGTGGTGTTCGCACTCCTGTTGATCCCCGCGGCCGTCACCGCGAGGCGAGCCTGGGCGGCACTGCCTCACCGACTGCGTCCCTGGGCCGGGGGCTGGGCGGCCGCGCCGACACTCGCGCTGGCGGGATTGTTGGGCGGGGGATTCGGCGCGGGCCTGGCGATCGCGGCTCGACACGCGCTGGATTCGGAAGAGCTCTCCCTACCCCACGGATACACCCTCATCACACTGCTGTGGGGCGCGGGACTGGCGTTCGCCGCCTTGGTGGCCGCATCGGTACTCACCATCGCCGTCCCCTTACGGAGGCTCCGCCGGGGGATTCCTGAAGTACTGCAGCTCATGGACACCCGAGAAGCCGATTTGGACACCGCGGCCGACGCCTGGACCCGGGCGGCCTGGGAACGGAAGAACCTGCACCGAACCGTGCTGACCGTCGTGTCGGCGATGAGCGTGGGGGCCGCCGTACTGGTCGTGATGCGCATAGCGACGACGGAGATCCCCGCCGTACTGCAACCTCTGTCGACTGTGGGCGTCGTGGCTTTGGGAGTGTTGGCCGTAGCGCTACTTCGCGCGGTCTACACCGCCGCGACCGGGACCCAGCGGGTGCGCCACCTCGCCGCCTTCGCCGACCTCGTGTGTTTCTGGCCCCGTGCCGCACATCCGGTGGTGCCACCGTCGTACGCGCTGAAAGTGATCCCCGAACTCGCCGAACGGTCGAAGGAACACCTGCGCGAACCCGGTTGCAGGGTCGTGCTGGCCGGTTATCACGTGGGTGGTCTGCTCGCGCTCATGACCGTGGGCAGGCTGACCACCGAACTGTCCGATGCCGAACTCGAGCGGCTCGGCCTGCTGACCGCGGGGATGCCGCTGCAGTGGGGGTATCAGCGGGCCTTCCCCGGCGTGTTCGGGCATGACGCGCTCGTGCGGCTGTACGGCGCGTTGGGAGGTCGCTGGCGTGGGCTCTGCCGCGGCACCGACACGTTCGGCGGAGGTGCGACCACCTGGCGACACCGGGTCGAAGACGGGGAGCTGGTCGGCGTCGGCTATCTACCCGAAGGCGGTGTCGGGCCGCTGGGCACCGCCGAACAGGGACCGCATGGTGCGCTCGTCCTCGGCGGCGACCACTGGCTTCCCGACCCGATGCCGAAACCGGTGAGCGGCCGCCGGTGGGCTCCGGGCGTGCGCAAGCACACCGACTACCTCGCCGATCCCGAATGGGACAGGGCCGTGGCGTACGCGGCCGGGTTGGAGAAACCGTCACCGACCATTCCGGAACCGAGTCATCCCGTCGGTCCGACCTCGGATCTGAAAGACGTTCCCGGCGAACCGCGAAACGGCAGCGGTCGGGTCACCGGCTCATCGCTGCAATCGCCTTGAGCCGCCTCGTGGCCGGCTCCTTACACCGCCTCGACGGTGATCAGGACGCCTTGCCGCGGCGTCGCCGGGTCAGCGCCAACAGCGCACCACCCCCGGCGAGCAGCGCCACGCCGAGACCCACCAACCAGCCACCGCTGAATCCCGTGGAGGCCAGGTCGTCGGCGGCCGCGTTCTCGTTCGGCGTCTTTTCCTGAGCGGGGGCTTCCCGGGGCGAGGCCGAACCGGTGGCTTCGGTCATCGGGGGCAGGGTCTGCTCCTCGGTTTCGTTCGCCACAGGCTCCTTCTCACCAATGTCTTGGGCATCGGGTCGTTCGGCCGGGACCGCGACGTCCGATTCAGGGGTCGGCTCCAAGGTGGGCGATTCCTCGCCACAGGCGAACCAATGGTTGATGACGGGGATGCCACCGTCGTCGTTCGGCGGCGCGTGCAGGTCTTTCCACGGCGCCTCGGCCGACAGTGCCCGTTCACCCGGGACGTAGACGTTGTGACGCGCTCCCCCTTTGACGACGATCGCCGTGACCGTGATGCCCTCGGGCACGTCCGTGATGCTCAGGTGCGTGTCCACCCCGGGCTGTCCACCCTCGTAGACGAGGTCGGGCAGGTTCGTGATCCGTTCACTCTCACCGACGGCGACGAGTGGACCGCCACCGAAGGGGTCGCACGTCGTGACACCACCTTCGCGGCTCGCCGCCCGTGGCTCCTCGGTCTCCGTCGCCGACGCGGTAGCACCGGAACCGACCACAAGACCCACGATCAGCCCGGCGGCGAGAACCGATCGCGGACGCGTTCGTGAATCCAGAGTCATCCGGCACTCCGAGTACGGCCAAGGAGAACAAGGGCAGGAAGCGGCCTCGAAAGTCGGAGGTGAGGCCGTTCCGGACTTTATACCCGGAACGTGAAACGATCATGCCAAGTGTGAGTCGGTGATCCGATTGATTCCGTTCAGTAACGACTCAGTACACAATCGCGGCCAAGTCGCAACAAAGCCACGGGTACGACAAGTCGTCGGAATTTTCGACCTCGGCACGACACACAGCCCCCACCAGGCCGCCTGCTTCCTCTCCCCCTCATGCGAAAGCGACCCGAGCGGGGTCGGACGTCTCCCCTACACCGTCCCGGGACGATCACCCGAGCACGGCCTTCCGCACCCGTCGGACCACCGGATCAGGCACAGCTTCCCGGCGTCGCCCGGAACACGTGCGCGGGACCGCTACCGACAGGGCGTATCCGCACCTCGGGATCACTGGCCGGCAGCCACACCGACTCGCCCCGCCGTAACTCGATCTTGGTGCCGTCCTCCGAGCACAACAGCAACTCGCCCTCGGTGCAGAGCAGGATCTCCGGTCCGGACCTGGGCAGTCGCACTTCCCCACGGTCGCCGCCGCTCCACTCCACACGCGACAACTCGAACTCGGGGGCATCGGTGCGGTAGAAGGCCATCCGCTCGTCCACGTCCCCGAATTCACCGCACAGCACCGGCATGTCCCCGCACGCGAAATCCACCACGCGCAGCAGCTCGGGCACGTCCACGTGCTTGGGTGTCAATCCTCCTCGGAGGATGTTGTCGGAATTCGCGAGGATCTCGACCGCCGTGCCGTGCAAGTACAGATGCAGATTGCCGGCTGGAAGGTAGATCGCCTCACCCGCGCTCAACGTCAGCCTGTTGAGCAGCATCGCCGCCAGCACACCCGCGTCGTGGGGATGCGCCTCGCCCAACTCGAGCACCGTGCGGCATTCCAGGTCGAACTCGCCGTCCTCCTTGATGTGCCGCACGCAGGCGTCGAGCACCTCGGGCAACAGTTGGTCGAGCGTCGGCTGCGGCATGGTGATCCACGTGGTGAACAACGCCCGCAACCCGTCCGAATCCGGCTGGGCCGCCAACAGCTCGGTGTACTTGGTCAGGCCCGGTGTGTCGATGGCCCGCAACAACTGAACCGTGCGTTTGGGGTCACGGAAGCCTGCCAGCGCGTGGAACTCCGTCAGAGCGCACACCAGTTCCGGCTTGGCGGTCGGGTCGGGGTAGTTACGGTTCGGCGCATCCTTCGGTATCCCCGCGGCCTCCTCGCGGGCCCATCCCTCCGCGGCCTGCTCGGCGGACGGATGAGCCTGCATCGACAGCGGCTCCTCGATCGCCAGGATCTTGAGCAGGAACGGCAGTCGACCACCCCAGCGGTTCGCGCACTCCTCACCGAGCTGGCCTATCGGGTCGCTGTCCACAAGTTCGAGCAGACTTGTCTCCGTCCCGTCCTGGGCAATCACGTGCGACGGGTCCCCCGGATGCGCCCCCATCCACAGTTCCGCCTCCGGATGCGGAGCGGGAACCGGTCTGCCCAGCAGTTCCGGAATCGTGGTCCTGGAACCCCAGGCATAAGGCCGGACTGCATTACGCAGCAGTTCCACGGTCAACTCAACTCCTCGCCAGCCGTTTCCCGGCCTGTCCTCGTGCTGACCCTACGTCGTCTCAGACGCACGGCCAGCTCCCCCAATCGTTCCTGCCGCGAGACCGAGATAGAGCGCCGCGAGCTCGAAACGCAGCGCGAGCACGGCCGCACGGCCAGCGTCGTCGGCTGTGATCTCATCCGCCGGTGCCTGAACATCCGCCGACGGCAACAGCTCCCCCGCATGGCGCCGAACGTGATCGGCAGCCTGGCCTGTGATTATCGACAGCAGCACCAGGCGGATCGGCAGCACGTCGCCCTCCGACTCGTCCGGGTCGGCGAAAATCGTATCCACCGCGAACGACTTCAGAACCGCTCGACGTAGCGCCGAGCGCGTCAGAGCATGCTGGTAGTGGCTGACCTCGGACACCACGGCCGCGTGCGTAGCCAAGGCGTACGCAGCGTGCTCCGCCACCGCCACGGCCACGTTGTCCAGACCCCACAGCAACGGCGTGTGCTCGGCCAGCCGCAACGCCAGCGACTTCGCCGGGTTGACGAACGATTCCTGCCCCGGATGGCAGCGCTCGGCCTCATGGTCCAGACGGTCGGCGAGGCCCTCGACGTCGGCGACCGACAGGCCCAGCGTGTTCGCCGTCAACAACCCCGCGGCCAACGCCCTCGGCAACGCCAGCTCGGCCGGCACCGGCACACGCGGCGCTAGCACGAGTCCACGGCCGGCCACCGAGGACGCCACGGGGCCTTCGGAAGGTGCCGACAACACCACACCGGCGCCGTACCGTGCCGCGCGCTCCAAGGACAGGGCCAACTCCGTGTCGTAAGGGTCATCGGTGTGGGCGAACACCACGTCGAGCGCGCCGACCCAACTCGGCACCACATCACTGGTGACGACCGGTGCCGAGCTGCTCGCCATGACAAGAGACTTCAACAACGACGCGGCCGTACGACCGACTCCCGGTCTCGTCAGGAGTACCAGACTGCGGGGACGACCCATGTCGAGCCGGTCGGCCAGCCCCAGTTCCGCGGCGGTTTCGACAGTGGCCCGAACCTGTGCGCCGGCCATCGCCGCCGCCCGCAACAGGTCCTCGCCATCGGCCTCGGCCAACCGCGTCGGATCGTCGAGAAGACTGTCGTCAAGCGCCATCGGAACCGGTCTGGTCATCGTTTTCGCTCCCGTCGGGAGGGATCGCCTCGTCGAGCAGGAGCACGGGGATTCCGTCACGGACCTCGTACACCCGTCCGCAGGACGTACAGGTCAGTGCGTCCGCATCGGGATCGTCGGGCGTACCCGGCGTCAACGGCGCGTGGTCCGGCGCGGGGCACGCGAGGATCTCCAACAATTGCGCATCAAGCGTGACGGCCATGCTTCCTCTTTACCACGTGCTGCTTCTCAAAGATGTTCGACGACTCAACCGCGCACGATGGCGAGGACTTCGTCGGTCAAGGCGCGCATCGACGCCTCGTCGGCCGCTTCGACGTTCAACCGGAGCAGCGGCTCGGTGTTGGAGGGACGGAGGTTGAACCAGCCGGCCTCCCCGAGGTCGACCGTGAGCCCGTCCAGCTCGTCGATCTCGGCCCCGTCGCGGCTGGCGAACGCCTCCTTCACGGCGGCGAGTCGTCCGGCCTGGTCGTCCACCGTCGAGTTGATCTCCCCGGAGGAGACGTAACGGGTGTACTCGGCGGTCAGCTCCGACAGCGGTCCGTCCTGCTCTCCCAACGCGGCGAGCACGTGCAGGGCCGCCAACATGCCCGTGTCAGCCCGCCAGAAGTCACGGAAGTAGTAGTGGGCCGAGTGCTCACCGCCGAAGATGGCCCCGGTCCGGGCCATCTCCTCCTTGATGAAGGAGTGCCCGACACGGGTACGCACCGGCCTGCCCCCGTGCTCCCGCACGATCTCGGGCACAGCCTTCGAGGTGATGAGGTTGTGGATGATCGTCGCGCCCGGTTCCTTCTTCAGTTCGCGAACGGCCACCAACGCGGTGATGGCACTCGGCGGCACCGGATCACCGTTCTCGTCCACGACGAAGCATCGGTCGGCGTCGCCGTCGAACGCCAACCCCACGTCGGCGCCCACCTCGCGGACCTTGGCCTGCAGGTCGACGATGTTGGCGGGATCGAGTGGGTTGGCCTCGTGATTGGGGAACGTGCCGTCCAATTCGAAGTACAGCGGCACGATCTCGATGGGCAGCCCCTCGAACACCCGCGGCACGGTGAGACCACCCATACCGTTGCCCGCGTCGACGACCACCTTGAGGGTGCGGCTGCCACTGAGGTCGACCAGCGAGTGCAAGTGCTTGACGTAGTCGTCGTGCACATCCCGCTCGGTGACGGTACCGGGCTGTCCGGCGAACGAGGGCACTCCCTGCTCGACGGTGTCCCTGATCTCGGCGAGCCCCGATTCCTGCCCCACCGGACTCGCCCCGGCCCGGCACAGCTTGATGCCGTTGTAGCGCGCCGGGTTGTGACTGGCCGTGAACATCGCTCCCGGCATGTTCAGCGATCCCGACGCGAAGTAGAGCTCATCGGTGCTGACCAGGCCGATCGACACCACGTCCAGCCCCTGGGACGTCACACCCCGCGCGAACGCGTCCGCCAGTCGCGGGGACGACTCCCGCATGTCGTGCCCGACCACTACGGACGGGGAATCGGGCTTGATGAGTAATGCGAAGGCTGCACCGAAATCGGTGACCAGCTCTTCGGTCAAGTCCTCACCGACGACACCACGGATGTCGTACGCCTTCACGATGGCAGACAGGTCTGACACGCCACTCCCCGATCGTCTCCGATTAGGCTCTTCGTCAAGCCTCGATACCCGCGGGGCAGCCTACCGACACGTCCGAACGTTCAGGCGCGGCCGGGCAGTACCCGCAGGTGTCCCCGCCTGCCCTGCCCCCTTCTGGGCTGCTCCGGCGGTTCGGAGGACTGGGGCGCCGGACGGTCGTACCGCCCCGCCTCGCGCACGGCCTCGGCCAGAGCGGTCAGCTCGTCGCTGGACGGCTCCGGCACAGCGAATTCTCCCTCGTGACGGACGACCTCCCACCCCTTGGGCGCTGTGAGCCGTAGGGCGTGTGCCTCGCAGAGGTCGTACGAATGGGGCTCCGACGCCGTAGCCAAGGGGCCGACCACAGCCGTGGAGTCGCTGTAGGCGTAGGTCAGCGTCGCAACAGCGGGCTCGAGGCAACCCGTCCGCGAACACTTTCGCACGCTCCGCACAATTGCTCACCATAGCCTGTGAACGGCCGCATGCGGCGCCGACACACCGGAATGTCGCCATGGCGCGGGGGCTAGGCTTCCCCACGTGGCTATGTCGAGAGGCGCGCGACGACGGCGAGGCGTGCACCGTGACCGGCACGGTCGTGGTCTGCGGGGTCCGCTGTTCCCCTCGACGGTGCCTGCCGCGTCGAGCCGGGCCGAGAAGTTCGACGCCCTCGTGCTCGACGCCTTGGAGCCGATCGAGGCGCGATGGCGACACGACCTCACCGAACTCGACGTAGCCGTGGACGAGGTCCCCGAAGTGCACATGGAGATCCCGCCCACGCAGATCGACGGTGTGCTGCTCGACGGGAGGGTGCCGCTGTCGCGACTGGTGCCCCCCGGCGTGGACCGGGACGGGCTGCCCACCAGGGCGAGGATCGTGCTGTACCGCCGACCGCTGGAGGCACGGGCCAAGGACCCGGCCGAGCTGTCCGAACTCGTCCACGACGTGCTCGTCGAACAGATCGCCAATTACCTCGGGGTGGAGCCGGACATCATCGAAGGTGGATGACGGCATGGAGGTCACGGCGCGGCCGTTGCTCGTGTTCGTCCACAGCCCGTTGGTGGGCCCCTCGACCTGGACGGCGGTGGCCGAGCGACTCGGGAGTCGATATCCGGTCGTCACCCCCTCGCTGACCGGCGTGTTCGCGAAGAGCGGCGACCCGGGCCTCTACCACGCACTCGCGGACGCCGTGGCGCTGCCCGTGCCGGACACCGGGGAGCCGGTGGTGCTCGTCGCTCACAGCGGGGCGGGGGCACTGCTTCCGGTCGTCGCCGAGCGGCTCGGTGACCGGGTGCGGGCGGCCGTCTATGTCGACGCCCTGCCACCGCACCCCGGCAGCCGCTGGCTCGACACCGTCCCGCAGGAACTGCGGGACCACCTCCTCGGTCTCGCCCACAACGGCTTGCTACCGCCGTGGAACGAATGGTTCCCGCCCGAGGTGCTCGCCGAGCTGCTGCCCGAACCCGGCCTCCGCGAGAAGTTCGTCGTTGAACTGCCGAGAGTTCCGGTGACGTACCTGGCCGAGCCCGCTCCCTCCGCAGCGGAGGTGAACCCGGCCGCCTACCTGAGGTTGAGCGAGGGATACGACGAGGTCGCCGACGAAGCCGAACGCCGAGGTTGGTGGGTACGTCGGCGGCAGTACGACCACCTCGCTCCGCTGACCCGGCCCGGCGACGTCGCCGCCCTGGTCGACGCGGCCGTCACCGCACTCGACGTAGGGACGGGACCATCGTCAGCACGGTGAACAACACCGCGCCGAGCTGCCCCAACAGCAGCAGGTCATACCGATCGCCGTCGAACCACACGCGGACCTCGGCCGACTCGGGCGGCACCGCGACCGCCACCTGACGGCCCCACGCGAGCACGATCGGCGCCGTTTCGCCGTCCACCGTGGCGCGCCAACCGGGTTCGTACACCGCCGACAGCACCAGAAGCCGCCCCTCGGGCCCCTCCGACACCCGCACCCCGACATCCGGGGGTGTGGCCTCGACCGCCACGGACGCGGGCGACGTCATCAATTCGGCATCGGGGGGCTGGCCGTTGACCGAGCGGCGCGCCTGTTCCGAGGAGACCAGCGTCACGGCTCCCGCGGTCGGGGTCAGCCGCAGCACCGTACGCCCGTCGGCGGTGGCAGGCGCGGGGGCGACCAGGTCGTCGGCCTCCCGCAGCAACCGAGCACCGTCCTCCCCTTCGGGGAGCACCACGAACAGCACGCCCGCGGCCGCCACGGCCGTCACCGCCTCCCGGGAGGCGGCCAGCAACTGTTGTTGCCACGTGGCCAGCCGGGACGGCGCGTTGCCGACGGGCACCAGCGCGTCGTCCCCGAACTTCGGCGCACGTCCCGCGGTGAGCCTGGGCATGTCGTCGGGGTCGTCCGGGTCACCGAGCACGAACACCCCGCGCCCCGTGGCGGCGAGCTCGGCGTTCACCGACGGTGCCAGCAGCTCCGATGTCTTCCGCACGGAGCCACCCCGTCCGGCGAGCACGTCGCCGACGGCCAGGACGAGTAAGGCCACCGCGGCCGCGGCAGCGACCACCCGCACCCCCACAGACCGATGGGGGCGGACGGAAGTGCCGGAGGAATCCCTTTCCCGTCCGCCGGCGGATCGCTCCGCGCACGCGACGAGCACGATCGCCAGCAGACCGGCCCCCACGAACAACAACGGCACCCCGACGAAGCCGGGAGCCGGAGCGCCACCCCGCACGGGTATCGCCTCGGCGGACGACAACGCGACGACCCCGAGCGCGCCGAGCACCACCAAGCCACCCGCGGGCACCATACGCACCGAACGCCGTACGACGAGGGCCACGACGGCCGCCAGGAGCACGACGACCCCCACCGGTGAGCCACCGGGCCCACCGGGGTCGAGGGTGAGCAACTGCCCCACACTCGGTTCGGCGGTGGCGGGCCCGCCCACCCCGTGCACCACCAGAGCGGGACGAGCGACGAGCGTGGGCACCCACGGCAACAGCAGCGCCAGAGGCAACAACACGAGCACGGCCAGCCCGCCTGCCCGCCTCGCCAGCCGCTCCCGCCACGGGGGCGCCACCACGAACGCGATCACACCCACGACCGTCAGCAGCAGGTAGGTGAACGGGGCGAACGCCGACAACACCGCCACACCGAGTGCCGTCGCCACACTCCGGTACACCCTGCGGGAACGGACCGGGCCGTAACCGACAGCCACCGTCCCGACCAACACGAGCGGCAGCAGTATGTGGACCACCACGACGTCGAGACGCCCCGAGGCCACGGCCGCCGTCGCAGGCGGAAGCAGCCCGTACGCGACGGCGAGCCCCGTCCTGACCCAACGCCCGACCCGGATCCGCCGCATGGCCAGATATGCCGACAACGCGGCGAGCGGTACATCACCGAGCACCAACAGCGCCACGAGCGCCGCCGGACCGCCCAACGGCTCCAGCGGAGCACCCAGCACGCCGAGCACGGCCAGAGCGGTCGGAGCCGCGCTCGCGGTCCCACCCGACACGCCGTGCCATGCGCCGAGGTACTCCCTCCACACCTGACCGAGGTCACCGACCGGCAGCAGGGCGCCACCGGCGAGGTCCAACCCGAGCCGTCCGGAGTTCAAGACCACGGCGACCACGGCCGAGGCCACCAGCAGCGCCACCGGCGGCGACCAACGGGTCCGGACCAAACGGGAAAGCCGTCCGCCCCCACGTTCGTCCCCCGAACCCGCCGGGTCCTCGGCTACGACGGTGCTCTGTCGCTTCTGGTCCTCCCCCGCGGGAAGCCCCTGAAGGCGGGCCCGCGGCACACACAGCAAAGGCCCGTCCGTACCCGGTCCGTCCCAGAACGCCAGTGGCACCAACGCTCCGGACTCGGGCACGTCCGATGCCCTGCCCGATCCGCCGTCGCGATCCGACTTTCCGATTCCCCCGTTCCTCTCGCCGGGGAACGGGGCGAGCACCGCTGTCGACGGCGCCGTCTCGGCCGCCTCCACCAGCGAGGCGAGACAGTCCGGCGCGGGAACCCGACCGTCGTACAGCGGCCACACCCAGTCACCGAGGTCGTCCCACCGCTGCCGCGCATGGTCGACCGCGCGGGCCACGGCCTCGGCGTCGTCGGTGTCCGCCGACACGCGCAACACGCCGTCCACCGCGACGTGCTCGACCTCGTCGGGCACGTCGGTCACAATGCCCGGCGTGCCCGACACTGTGGTCACCAACAGGACACGTCGCGGTCGGACGGGGCCGCTGCGCAGAGCTGACAGCGTCTCGGACACTGTCTCGGACAGTCGTCCGTGCGCGTCCCGGCGGACTATCACAGCCAGAACAGGCGCGAGACGAACCTCTGAAGCAACGAACGTGGACGGCAAGTGCCTCTCCGCGTGGCGAAACGATCGAGGGCACTCACTCTAACGAGCGGCCGACCCGGAAGGTCACACGGCGCGCTTCTTCAGCTTCCTACGTTCCCTCTCGGACAGTCCGCCCCAGATGCCGAACCGTTCGTCGTGCGCCAGTGCGTATTCGAGGCAATCGGCCTTGACCTCGCACACTTGACAGATGCGTTTGGCTTCCCGGGTCGAGCCCCCCTTCTCCGGGAAGAACGCTTCAGGATCGGTCTGCGCGCACAGGGCGCGTTCCTGCCAATCCTGCTCCTCAGCGACGTCGAAGAGCTCGGTGAGTACACCCAGACCCTCCTCTTCCGGGTGTCCACCCCTCTCCATGACGTTCCCCCATTCTCTTCCAGTAGTGTCCAGCCGCACGTCCGCCTCCTCGCTTTCACGCACTCCCAGGGCCGGCGGTACTGGATGTCCCCCACTGCCCCCCTTTAAGACAGCGAAATGACATCAATGTGATTACACCGGTGTAGTGCTGCCGGGTCAAGCGGAGTAGCGAGGTTGGGGGATACTTGTGGCGGCACGCGCAAGTGGACACGCCGACAACATCGCAACCGGTTTCGCCGAAGTTCGCCCACAGGCGAACGGAGAGGACTCACCGAGCCCGTGCAACGTTCAGTCGTCCGACCCAGCCCGCTCTTCTACGCCATCCTCGCCGTCACCGTCGTCGGAGGCGCGCTCACCGCGACGATGGAGCTCACCGAGCTCCGCGACCGACCGGTGCTCGGCACGCTCGGGATGTTTCTCCTCGTACTCGGCGGGTGGGCGCTCTCGCTGACGTTGCACGAATTCGGTCACGCCATCGTCGCCTACAAAGGCGGGGACCGCGAGGTGGCGGCCAAGGGCTACCTGTCACTGGACATCCGCCGCTACACCGATCCGGTCATGTCCCTGGTACTCCCCCTGATCATCCTCGCCATCGGCGGTATCCCGCTGCCGGGCGGTGCGGTCTGGATCAACCGCTGGGCGCTGCGTTCACGGTCGGTGTCGTCCTGGGTGTCCCTGGCGGGCCCGCTGAGCAACCTGACGATCGGTGTCGTGCTGACCGCCGTGGTCGCCACAGTGTCGATGCCGTTCGGCCTGCTCGCCGGGCTGTCCTACCTGGCGTCGCTCCAGATCCTCGCGTTCGTCATCAACATCCTGCCCGTGCCGGGCCTCGACGGATTCGGCGCCATCGAACCCTACCTGTCACCGCAAATGCGCGAGTTCGGCGCAAAGGCCCGACCGTGGGCTCCACTCGTGCTGTTCGCGCTGATCATCGGTGTTCCCGGCGTCGGTGCCGCCCTGTGGCAGTTCACCGATTTCGTCTTCGCCGCGGTCGGCGGTGACGCGTTCGCGGCGGTCGCCGGTCAGTACCTGTTCATGTTCTGGCGCTGACCGGCCGACGCCGAGCCCGACCGCCGCCGCACGACCCACCGGCCGCGACACGAAAGCCGACGATGCGGGGCGGGTCGACGACTACCCGACCCGCATCGACTCCTTGGCCGCCGCGCCGCCCAACACCACGGCGGCGGGTAGGGCACCTCCGACCAACAGCAACATCGCTCGCCAATCGACCATGAGGACCGTGTCCCCACCCGGTCCGGCCACCCCCAGCACGAGTAGGGTCGACAACCACGCCAACAGCGGGATCATCGCCAACCTGCGCGACGCCACCCGCTGCGCCGCGACCACCAACAACGGGGTCGTCACGACGGCGACGAGCACACTGATCGGAAAGGGCGCGTCACCGAGCTCGGGCAGCACCAGGCCGTCGAACCGCAACGGCAGGTAGAACAGCTCCAACGTCGCGAGCAACACGGCGTCGAACGACAAAAGCGCGATCATCGGCCACCCTCGGCCCCGCGTCGCTCCCCTCGAGTCCACCGACCGCCTGGTCTCCCTCGATCCGACGGACGACGTGGCCACGGTCACAGTCCTCCGAAGAGGTCGGTGTCGGCGCCCTCCTTCGGACCGCGAGCGAGCACGAAGAACTCGGTGGTGGGCACCGGCTGGGCGATGCCGTTGGACAGCGCGAAGCAGTCGGGCCCCACCGTTATCTGGGTGCGGTGCGCCCGCAGCGCCGCGAACTTGACCTCTCGGTAGGCACTGATGTCGACACGCGTGGTGATGTCCGCATCCGGGGTGGTCGGCAACTCCTCGTCGGCGGGCACCCGGAACGGCACCCGCTCGTCACGTCGCAACGCCGCCAACCCGCGGGTCGTCGCCTCCCGAGAGGACACCGTGTAGAACAGGCGGCGAACCCCCTCGGAACGCTCCACGGCCGCCGTGGCGACCCGGTGTGCCCGAATGTGGTCGGGGTGCCCGTAGCCGCCGTTGGGGTCGTACGTCACGACCACCTCGGGACGTACCTCGTCGAACACGGCGAGCAACTGCTCGACCTGTTCGGACATCGCTCCCCGCACGAAAGCGCGCGGATGCTCGTTCGATTCGACACCCGCCATACCCGAGTCACGCCAACGGCCGGGCCCGCCGAGGAACCGGTGCTCCGACCAGCCCAGCGCCACCCCGGCCTCGGCCAGTTCGCCGATTCGGTAGCCGCCGAGCTGGTCACCGGCCCACGCACCGAGTTGCTCGAGCTCGGCGGGGATGATCTCCCCCTCCTCACCGAGGGTGCAGGTCACCACTGTGACGTGCGCCCCTTCGGCCGAGTAGCGGGCGATGGTCCCGCCCGTGGTGATGCTCTCGTCGTCTGGGTGTGCGTGAACGAACAGCACCCTGCGGCCGTCTACCGAGGTCACAACTTAAGATTAGTTCCTTAGTACCGTCCCCACAGCGGCGCGTCTGCATTATCCTCGCGCCAAGTCACAACCACACACGCCGTGACGACCCCAAACTCCCCCACGAAGGGCTTCTGGTGAGCGTAGAAGCAATGTCGCCGCAAGCGGCGGATACGTCGTCGGAATCCGTGCTGTCCATATCGGACTTGAAGATCTCCTTCTCGACCGAGGACGGCGTCGTCGAAGCGGTCAAGGGAATCGGTTTCGACGTCGCCCCCGGCGAGATTCTGGCGATCGTTGGTGAGTCCGGGTCGGGCAAGTCGGTCACCTCGATGTCGGTACCCGGCCTGTTGCCGAAGACCGCCCACATCCAGGGCGAGCGCAGATTGGGCGCGGTTGACCTGAGTCACATGACGTCCAAGGAGCTGCGCAAGCACCGCGGTAACGACGTCGCCATGATCTTCCAGGAGCCGATGACGGCTCTGAACCCCATGTACACGATCGGTTGGCAGGTCCGGGAAGCCCTGCTGGCCCACAAGGACATCTCCAAGCAGGCCGCCAACAAACGAGCCATCGAGCTGCTCGACATGGTCGGCATCCCCGAGCCGGAGAAACGCTTCAAGCAGTATCCGCACCAGCTCTCCGGCGGTCTGCGGCAGCGCGTGGTCATCGCCATCGCCATCGCGTGCGACCCCAAGGTCATCATCGCCGACGAACCCACCACGGCGCTCGACGTGACGGTACAGGCGGAGATCCTGGCCCTGTTGCGCAAACTGCGCGACACCCTCAACACCGCGATCGTGCTCATCACCCACGACATGGGCGTCGTGGCCGACCTGGCCGACCGCGTGGTGGTGATGTACCAGGGCGAAATCGTCGAGCAGGCCCCGGTGCACGAGCTGTTCAACAATCCGCAGCAGGAGTACACCAAGCGCCTGCTGGCCGCCGTTCCCGTGCTCGGCCAACGTCCCGAGGGGCGGCGGCTGTTGGACACCCCGAAGGTCGAGGTCGTCGAGAGCAAGACCGACGAGGCGATCCGCAAGGCACACGAGGAACTGAAGCCGTACATCGACGACAGCGCCCCTGCGCTGAAGATCGAGAACCTCGTGCTGGAGTACCCCGGGAAGGGCCGGCAGGGGAAGAACCGCGCGGTCGACGACGTCTCGCTGCACATCGAACGAGGCGAGATCCTCGGCCTGGTCGGCGAATCGGGTTCCGGTAAGTCGACGGTCGGTCGCTGCGCCATTCGGCTGTTGAAACCCACCTCGGGCACCGTTTCCATCGCGGGCACCGACATCACCACGATGTCGCACAAGAAGCTGCGTCCGCTGCGTCGGTACTTCTCGATCGTCTTCCAGGACCCGGCATCCACTCTGGACCCGAAGATGACCATCGGTGAGTCGATCGCCGAACCGTTGGTCCTGCACAAGATCCTGTCGGGCAAGGAACTGACCGACCGGGTCACCGATCTGCTCGACAAGGTGCAGCTGTCTGGTCACTACCGCAACCGCTACCCGCACGAGTTGTCCGGTGGACAGCGGCAGCGGATCGCCATCGCCCGCGCGCTCGCACTGAACCCCAAGCTGCTCATCGCCGACGAACCCACCTCGGCGCTCGACGTGTCGGTGCAGGCGAAGATCCTCGACCTGTTCCTCGACCTGCAGCAGCATCTACAGTTCGCGTGCCTGTTCATCAGCCATGACCTCGCCGTCGTGGACCTCCTCGCCGACCGCGTCGCCGTGATGCAGCGGGGCAAGCTCGTCGAGGTGGGTACCCGCGAACAAGTGCTGCACGCACCGCAGCAGGAGTACACGAAGCGCCTGCTGTCCGCCGCACCGGTGGCCGACCCGGTGCTCCAGGCCGAACGCAGGCGCGCGTGGGAGGAAGGCCGCGTGGCGCCGGTCAAGGACTGACCGAAACGCCGTCCTCGACGGACTCGAAGCGGAAGAAAGGGGCCCCGGTCGGACCGGGGCCCCTTTCTCCTTGCGGTGCCTTGGAAAGTCGTCGCGCTAACCGCTCGCACGGGAAAACCGAGGGGACACCGCCCGGCGGATGGTGTCCCCTCGTCGGCTCTCGCCTCAGGCTTCGACCTGTTTAGGCGCCTTCTTCTTCGGTGGCTTGACCGGCTTGACACTGCGTTGCCGCGGGTCGAAGGCGTCCCGCAGACCGTCACCGATGAAGTTGATCGACAGTGAGATCAACACCAGCACGAGGAACGGACCGAAGAACAGCCACGGACGTCCGGTCATCTGCGCGTAGTTCTCCGAGATGACCCGCCCCAGCGACGTGTCCGGCGGCTTCACACCGAGACCGATGAACGACAGCGCCGCCTCGGCCAGGACCGCCTGCGCGACCGCGAGCGTGGCGTTCACGGTGATGGTTCCGACCATGTTCGGCACCAGGTGCTTGAACACGATGCGTCCCGTGCCCGCACCCGACGCCCTGGCCGCCTCGATGAATTCCCGCTGCGACAGTGACATCGCCTCGGCCCGGGTGATACGGGCGATCGGCATCCACGCGAACACGGCGAGCACCACCGCGACGACCCACCAACTGCCGCTGAACACCTTCACCAGGATCGCGGCCGCCGCGATCGCGGGAATGATCAGGAACAGGTCGGTGAGGCGGGAGATGACGGAGTCGACGAAGCCGCCCATGTACCCGGCGAAAGCACCGAAGACGACACCGATGAGCGTCGCCACCAGCGACACCGTGATCGCGATCAGCAGCGAGTACTGCGTCCCCCGCAGGATCTGCGACACCATGTCCTTACCGACCTGGGTGGTGCCCAGCGGGTGTTCGGCACTCGGCGGCGCGAACGACGCGAACGACGAGTCCCAGTAACCGTGCGGCCAGAACAACGGCATGATCAGCGCGATCAGTGTGATCAGCACCAGCATGCCGACGCTCGTCATCGCGAGCTTGTGCCGCAGGAACTTGCGGAGGACGAGTGCCCCTTGGCTGCGCGGCTCCGGCAGCGCGTCGGCGCTCAGCCCACTTTCGTCGAGAGGCTTGCCACCGGTCTCCGCACCGGTCACAAGCGAGTTCATGTCAGCCAACGCGAATCCTCGGGTCCAGAATGCCGTACAACAAGTCCGCGATCAGGTTCGCGACGACCACCGAGATGGAGATCACCACGATCCAGCCCATCATCACGTTCGGGTCGTTCTTGTTCACCGCCTCGACGAGCACGGCGCCCATACCGTTCCAGTTGAACACCCGCTCGGTGATGACGGCACCCGCCACGACGCCCACGAAGTTCACGGAGAACAACGTGGTCGTCGGAATGAGCGCGTTCCGGAAGGCGTGCTTGAAGATGACGCGCCGCTCGGACAGCCCCTTGGCCCGCGCCGTACGCACGTAATCCATGTTCAACGTCTCCAGCATGGACGACCGCTGGAATCGGCTGTACGCCGCGAAGCTGATGAACATGATGGACAGCGTCGGCAGCAGGAACGCCCCGGTGTACTTGATGATGAAGTCCCAGAAACCGTCCGCCGCGAGCGTTTCCGGACTCGTCGTCCTCAAGAACGGGTTGCCGAAGATATCGCTGAGGCCGAGATTGTTGATGATCACGTTGAGGTCGATCGCGTAGATCTTCAGCACGATGGCGACACAGAAGATCGGCATCGAGAAGAACAGGAACGCGACCGTGGTGGCCACGTAGTCGACCACGCTGTACTGCTTCACCGCGGCCAGCAGACCCACCGCGACGCCGAGGATGAGCGCGAGGATCTCGGCACCGAGAATCAGCCGGATCGACACCCAGAAAGCGCTCATGATCTTCGGGAGCACCGGCTCCATGGCCGAGCCCTGCGCGATCGAGATACCCCAGTCACCCGTGACGAATCCACCGAGCCAGTCGAAGTACCTGGGGATCAACGGCTTGTCTAGACCCAGCTCTCGCGCAATGGCGTCGACGGATTCCTGGCTGATGTTCGGCTGAGTGCGTAGTTCCGCGAGAGGGTCGCCCGCACCGGCCACCATCACGAAAACCAAGAAGCTTCCGATCAACAGGATCGGAATCGATATCGCCAGACGGCGAAGGATGTAGAAAACCAGGTTCAACGACTTGCTCCTAGTCCCGGGATCGCCCGGAATTATTTCGTCACCGTCCCGTCCCACGGTAGTGGGGGTCGGGTTTGCGTGAACAGCTACTAACGTCGGCCGTCGGGGACCGGTGTGGTCCGGCCCCCGACGGCGTCAGACGTCAGCCGGTGACAGGTGAGCGGCCCCGATTACTCGGCGGCCTCCCACTCCCCGACGTTCCACAGTGCACCGTAGTACGACTGCATGTACACGCGGTCAATTCCCCGGAAAGCCCACATCGACGGCGTTTCGAACAGCGGGATCGTCGCGTAGTTCTCCGCGATCGCCTCGTCGGCCGCGATGTAGTGCTCCAGAGCCTCCTCCTCCGAGGTCGCCGAGGTCGCCTTCGCGTAGGCCTCGTCGATCTTCGGGTCGGACAGGCCCTGCCAGTTCTGCCCACCGTCGGTGATGTAGAGGGACTTCTGCGTGGCCTTGAACGGCGCGGACGACCAGCCGAACAGGGCGATGTCGTAGTCACCCTTGTCGACGCGGCCCTTGAGGAAGTTCGGGTCCGTGTCGTCCTTGACCTCGATGCCGGCGGCCTGAGCCTGCGACTGGATGATCTCGACCGTCTGGCTACGACGCTCGTTCTCGTTGTGCGAGATGGAGACCGAGAACCGCACCCCGTCCTTCTCGTAGATGCCGTCCTCGCCCTTCTTCCAGCCGCCCTCTTCCAGGGTCTTCATGGCCGCTTCGGGCCCCTGACCCATCTTGTCGCTGTAACGGTCCTCGTAGCCTTCCTCACCGGTGAAGAAGACGATGCTGCCCAGCGGCTCGGCGTCCTCCTGGACCGGCTTGAGCAGCTTGTTGACGATCTCCTCCCGGTCGACGACCTGGAAGAACGCCTTACGAGCGGCCTCGTCCTTGAAGACCTCACGGTTCAGGTTCAGGTCGAGGTGCTCGTAGGTGAGCTGCGGAGCGGAGGCGTACGTCACACCCTGCGAGGTCAGGCTCTTGAGGGTGTCGGCCGCGGTCGCGTCCGGCTGGGTCGACGCGGCGACGTCGATCTCACCGTTCTGCAGCGCGGTCGCCATGGCCTTGGTGTCCGAGATCGCGCGGACCGTGACCTCCTTCGGGCCACCCTTGGCGCCGATCCAGTGCGGGTTCTTCTCCAAGACCACGGTCTCGGAGTTGCTGTCGAAGGACTTGATCTTGTAGGGGCCGGAGCCCGGCATCAACTCGGGCTTGAAGCCCTTCCACTCACCCGACCAGAACTTGGCGACCTTCTTGGCCTCGGACGAGCCCGGCTCGACATCCCGGATGTCGTCGATGTCGAGCTCCTGCTCCACGATGTGCGCGGGCATCATGCTCGTGCCGGAGAAGAGCTCCTTGTAGTCGATGTAGGGCTCGCTGAAGACACCCTTGAAGGTGTAGTCGTCGACGCACTCGGGTTCGACGAGCTCGTAACCCGTGGTGGACGCCGCGTTGAAGCCCTCGGTCGTACCCGAGTGGGCCAGCCATGCGAGGTAGAACTCACGGCAGTCCCACTGGTCGCCGTCCGACCACTTGACGCCCTCCTTGGCCTTCCACTCGACGGTGAAGGGATCCTCGGAGGTCAGCTCGATGGACTCCATCACGTCGCCGTTGAGCAACACCTTGTTGTTGCCGTCCAGCACGGTGGCACCCGCGAGCACGCTCGTCAGGACGTAGGTGTTGTACGAGCTGTTGGCGTCCGCGGTGTCGTTGTTGTACGCGGAGTATCCCTCGTCGATGGCTACCGTGACCGGGTCCATCTCCGGCACATCGGCGAGCACGAAGGTGTCGCCTTCCTGCGCCTTGCCCTCCGCCATGCTCGCGGCGTCACCGGTCGAGCCGTTCCCGCCCGCGTCACCGCCGCCGCCGCATGCGGTCAGCACGAGCGCCGACGCGGCGAGCAGCGACCACGCGGAGATGACCTTCGATCTCCTCATTCCGTGTGCCCTCCTAGCACTGAGCCCCGAACCTTCCGTTTTGGGGACCCACACTCTCCGGTTAGCGCCGGAGCTTATGACACGCCCATCACACTCGATTGGCGCACTGCGGGGGAACGCTAAGAAGGATGGCCACCATCGGTCATTACTTCCTGCAGGATTGTGACCAAAGGGTGACATCTATCTAGCGAACGCAACATACATCAGTAACAAACAGTGACTGGTATTAGTACTGACTGAGCAGTCAGTTACTGCGTTTGCCGATGCCCGCGTGGTCACGGCAGAGGAACCGACCCACCCCGACGGGAGCAGCGTCTAACGAGGCGCGCGAGTCCAGTTGACCGCCGAGGAGAACGGCCCGACCAGCGGAGGGCCGGCGGTCACCCCGGACACCCCGGACCCCACGGCGAGCGTGTCGGCCAGCTGGAACAACGGGATGGAGACCATGTGGTCCCAAAGCTCGGGTTCGACCTTGGCGAGCCCTTGCCTCAACGACGTCTCACCCGTGAGCATGGAATCGATGACGGACTGCAACTCGGGGTCACAGAATCCGGCCGTGTTGGTGGGCACGACCCGCTTGGCTTCCGCCGCACCACCCGACTCACTCGGCTTCGTCGTCGGACCGGCGGTCTCGCGCTTCCCGTCGGTCTTCCCGGCATCGTCGTTCCCGGAGTCCGGGTCCTGTGTCCTCCCGGAATCGTCGTCCTGGGTCCCGGCGTCACAGCCGAACCACGACGCCAACGTGGTGGCCGGGTCGACGCTGACGGCGCGAGGAACCACCGCGATGTCGATGCCGACCTGCCCGTTGACGGGGGCGGGTTCACCGTGAGCACCACCGTCCAGGTCGACGGTCGCGGACAGGGCCGAGCCGAACAGTTCCTGCGCCGGCGGGTGAACGACGTTCACCTCGATCCCCTCGGCGATCAACTGCTCCGCCAGCTTCGCCGCGATGCGGGCATACGGTTGTTTCTGCCCCGGCGAGGCCACCACGAGCGACAACGTGCGCCCGTCCCGTACCCAGCTGCCGGCTTCCCGTTCGTAGCCCGCCTCGGCCAGCAGCTTGTACGCCTTCTTGGCGTTCCGCTCCAACGGCGGTCCGGAACCGGGGATGGTGTGCTTGTACCCCGGCTCCGACGGCGGCAGCACCTGCGCGCCGGCACGCAGGTCGGCGGAGTCTCCACCCCTCGTGCCCTCGTCGATGAGCGCGTCGCGGTCGAGCAAGGCGGCGACGGCCTGGCGAACCTCGTCCTCGACCAACGCCGGCCCGATCGGCCGCAGCACCACATCCACCACGTACGGGTGGGCCACGGTGCTCAGACCGATGTCCTCGCTGACGTCGGCGAGCAGTTTGCGGGTGTCGCCGTTGACGCTGCCGAGCGCGAACTGGGCGCTTCCACTACGCAGGGCCGACACCATGCCCGGCCCGTCCGCACGCTGAAGCACGAGGCGGTCCACCGCGGCGGGCTTCTCCCAGTACCGCTCGTTGCGTTCGAGGACGATCTCGCCTCTGGCGATGTCGATCGTCTTGATGCCGAACGGTCCCCCGTAAGCGGGGAAACTCTCGGACAGCGCACCACGCCAACCACCGGGGGCGTCCTTCATCAGGTGCGCGGGCAGCAGGTTGGAGAACAACGTCCGCCAGCCGGGGTAGGGCTCGGAGAACGTGACCCGAACCAGCTTGCCCCCCTCACCGGGTTCGATCGAGGAGATCAACTCGTAGCCCGCGGGATTCACCACGCCCGGCTGGGTCTTCATGGCGTTGGCGAGATAGGAGAAGTCCTCCACGGCGATGGGTGCGCCGTCGGACCACGAAGCGTCCGGCCGGATGCGATAGGTGACCGTGAAGGGGTCCTCACTGGTCACCTCGGCCGATTCCATGAGACTGTCGTCGAGTTCGAGCTCACCTTCCTCGTTCGCTCGGAACACCGAGGGCAGCAACAGCTGGGACAGCGCGGTGGTCACCGTGGAGACGTCGGCGAGGAGGTGTGGGTTGTAACCGCCGACGATGTCGTCCACCATCGCGACGATCCGAGAGGGTGTTTCGACAGGTGGTTCAGACGTCTCAGCCACAGGTGAGCTCACGACGGGCGGAGGCGGAGTGTTCGAACACGCGGCCAGCACACCGACGAGGGCCAGCACCAACGCGACCAGCCAAGGTGTGTTCCGACCACCGTTCGTTCGCACGTCGCAGCCCCTCCCTGCTCATCACCTGACACCGATCCACCCCGGTCCCTCGACGGTGCCACGTCCGGTGAGCCTGCCAGACCGGAGAATCCGCTCGCTCACCCATCCGACTCGTCCGATTCCGCTGCTTGGCTGACGCACGGACCGGCCATGCGGTTCCCCAGTCTCTCAAGCACGCGCGCGGCAGCGTGCCGGGCACGTGAAACCGTGCACCGGCTCTCGGTACCGGGAGATCAGGCGTTGCGATCGCGTTGACGCTCCCTGGACCGCTGTTTGGCGCGTTGGGAGACGTCGAGGACGACCTTGCGCAGCCGTACCGCCTTGGGCGTGACCTCGACGCATTCGTCGGGGGCGCAGAACTCCAGCGCCTCCTCCAGGCTGAGGATGCGTGGCCGGGCCAGTCGCTCGAGCTCCTCGGCGGTCGAGGACCGGATGTTCGTGAGTTTCTTCTCTTTGGTGATGTTGATGTCGAGGTCCTCGGCGCGCGGATTCTCACCCACGACCATGCCCTCGTACACCTCGTCGCCCGGTTCGACGAAGAACGTGCCGCGGTCGGCCAGGTGCAGCAGCGCGTAGGCGCTGACGGGGCCGGACCGGTCCGCCACCAGCGATCCACTGTGCCGCGCGCGAATCTCGCCCGCCCACGGGAAATAGCCCTCGAAGATGTGGTTGGCGATGCCCGTGCCCCTGGTCTCGGTGAGGAAACTGCTGCGGAACCCGATCAAACCCCGCGCCGGGATCACGTACTCCAACCTGACGCGCCCGGTACCGTGACCGTCCATCCGTTCCATCCGGCCCTTACGAGCGGCCAGCAGCTGCGTGATGGCGCCGAGGTGCTCCTCGGGCGCGTCGATGTAGAGCCGTTCGAACGGCTCGTGCAGCGTGCCGTCGATGGTGCGAGTGACCACCTGGGGCTTGCCGACGGTCAATTCGAAACCCTCGCGTCGCATGGTCTCCACGAGGATCGCCAGCGCGAGTTCACCACGTCCCTGCACTTCCCAGGTGTCGGGGCGTTCGGTGGGCAGCACCCGAAGACTGACGTTGCCGACGAGCTCACTGTCCAACCTCGCCTTGAGCAGTCGAGCGGTGAGCTTGTCACCGCCGCCGCGCCCCGCGAGCGGCGAGGTGTTGACCCCGAACGTCATCGAGATGGCGGGTTCGTCCACCGTGATCCGCGGCAACGGTTCGGGATGCTCCGGATCGGCGAGGGTGTCGCCGATGGTGATGTCGGGGATCCCCGCGATGGCCACGAGATCACCGGCACTCGCCTCCTTCGCGGGCACCCGGGTGAGCGCTTCGGTGACGAACAGTTCGGACACCCGGACGTTCTGCGCGGACCCGTCCTCCCGCAACCACGCGACGGTCTGTCCCTTACGCAACCGACCGGAGTGGATCCGCAACAGTGCGATACGACCGAGGAAGCTGGACGCGTCCAGGTTGGTGACGAGCGCCCGCAACGGCGCGTCCGGATCGACCTGCGGCGCCGGGATGTGCTCCAACAACACGTCGAACAACGGATCGAGGCTGTCTCCGTCGGGCAACTCACCGTCGGCGGGCCGGTTCAGGCTCGCCACCCCCGCCCGGGCGGCCGCGTAGACCACCGGCATGGACAGCACCGCGTCGAGCGCGTCGTCGTCCATGCCCTCGATCTCACCGGCCAGCTCCAGCAGCAGGTCGTGGGTTTCCTCGACGACCTCGGCGATCCGGGCGTCGGCACGGTCGACCTTGTTGACCACGAGGATCACGGGAAGCCGCGCGGCGAGGGCCTTGCGCAGCACGAACCGGGTCTGCGGCAACGGGCCTTCACTGGCGTCCACGAGCAGGATGACACCGTCGACCATCGCAAGACCGCGCTCGACCTCCCCACCGAAGTCGGCGTGCCCCGGCGTGTCGATGACGTTGATGGTCACCGGCCCGTTCGGGGTGACACGGCGGATGGCGGTGTTCTTGGCGAGGATCGTGATGCCCTTCTCCCGCTCCAGCTCACCGGAGTCCATGACGCGGTCCACGGGCTCGGACCGTTCGGCGAAGGCGCCGGCCTGCCGCAGCATCGCGTCGACCAACGTGGTCTTGCCGTGGTCGACGTGGGCGACGATAGCGACGTTTCGAAGATCGGTACGAACTTTCCGAGTGGTGGCGGTGCGGGCTGTGGGCACGCGAAAAGCTCCCTGGTACAGAGAATGCTGGGCGCCGGCGGACTCATACGGCCGGCTCGGTCATACGACAGCATAAAGGCTGCGGAACGAGGTTCTTCGCGCGCGACCGGTAACCGAGGCGGCGATCAGCTGGTCGACTGATCGGTCGTGGGGCGCAGGAACCGGATGAAGGGGCCGCGCAGCCGTGCCGGCGGAGACATTTCGCGAAAGTGAAAAAACGTAGGGGAGGCGATTTCTGCGGGGGCGACCGAAAGGAGGGGCTCGTTTTCTCCGGCGGTGTCCGTCCGAGCTCCGTCCAAGCCGTTGAGGCCGGTCAAGGCCGTAATGCCGATCAGTGTCGTCAGTGGGCCAGTGTCTCGTTCAGCGCACGCAATTCCGGACCGGTCCGAGTGGCCGAGAACTCGACGATCTCGTGGCGCGCCAGATCCCGCAGCACCAGTGGATCCCCCGCCAGGGCGGCTTTGAGTTTGTCCACCGACATCGGTTTGGCCAACAGGACCTCCCCACTGTGGTCCGCCTTGCGCCCCGACGCCAACAGGTAACCGCGTTCGTACTGTCTGTCGAGCCATTCGGCGTGGTCCGGCAGCACGTAATCGATTTCGACCTGCGGGGCCGTATAAGTCAGCAGAACAACGTACATACCTTCCACGCTAGGCCCACGGCGCCGCTCCCGCCGGGTGGAAAACGACGGGGAACCACCCGGCCCCACAGGCTCCTCGGTCGGGAACGTCTCGCCGTCTCACCGATACGAACAGGGCGTCAACCGTCGGTACCCGACAACAGTTCGCGCAGGGCGGGCAGGAGAACCCGGTCGGCGGGCAACCAGTCGACGGCGGCCAGTTCGTCGGCGGACAGCCAGCGCAACGCCTTGTGCTCCACCGCGCGTGGCTGCCCACCGCCCTCCGGCAAGGTCGCGGCGAACACGCGCAGCACCTTCCCGCCGGGCAAGGGCACGTCCACACCGACACGGTCGCCCACGACGACCTCGACACCGAGCTCCTCCCGACATTCGCGGAGGACGGCCTCCACGTCGGTCTCCCCGGCCTCGACGCGTCCACCCGGCAATTCCCACAGCCCCGCGACGTCGGGTGGATACGCGCGCTGCTGCGCGAGCAACAACCCGTTCCGCACGATGGCCGTGCCCACGACGTCCGCTGTCATCCCCACGGTGTCACCGACTCCGTTCGCTCCGCTCAACCGCAGCACCCACCCGCACACCACCGACCCGCCATCGCCGGTGTCCGCCACCGCGGTCTCATCCCGCCCCCACGAGGGCCACGCCGTCGGCGTCGAGCGACAAGGCCACCCGATCCCCCGGCACGGCCCGGCTGGTCATCGCCGCCACGGCCGACACCTCCGGCAGATCCACGTCGGGCCGCACAGACAGTCGGACATGGTCGCGGCGGTGCACCCGAGCCAGCACCTCACCCTGCACGGACTCCCCCGGACCGCCGCGTTCGTCCCGCCCGAGCTCCACGGCCCGCACAGCGCCGGGACGCAGGCCCACACACACGTCACCGTCGGCGACCCCGGGCAGCGACACCTCCCCGAGCACGCACCGAACCCGTCCCCGCTCCGCGCGACCGGGCAAGAACGTCGTCACACCGAGGAACCGGGCGACCCGCTCGTCCGCGGGACGGCGCCACACGTCGAGCACATCACCTGCCTGCCGAATCACTCCCTCGTCGAGCACGGCGATCCGGTCGGCGAGGGTGAACGCCTCCTCCTGGTCGTGGGTGACCAGCAGCGTGGTCGTCTTGGTGCGGCGCAACAGTTCGGTGACCTCGATCGCGAGTTGTTCGCGCAGTTCCGCGTCGAGGCCGGACAGCGGCTCGTCGAGCAGCAGCAACCTCGGCTGCGGTGCGAGCGCTCGGGCCAACGCCACGCGCTGCGCCTGACCACCGGACAGCGCGGTGATCTTGCGGCGCTCGTATCCGGACAGCCCCACCAACTCCAGCAAGGTGCGCACACGCTCCTTGCGAGCCTCCCGCGCCATCCCTTGCATCCGCAGCCCGAACGCGATGTTGCCCGCCACGTCCCGGTGGGGGAAGAGCTGACCGTCCTGGAACACCAAGCCGAAGTGCCGGCGGTGCACGGGCACCCGGGACAGGTCGTCACCGTCCCAACACACGCTGCCGGTCACCGCGGGCTCCAGTCCCGCGATCGCCCGCAGCAACGTCGACTTACCCGATCCCGACGGGCCCAGCAGTGCCAACACCTCACCGTCGGCGATCTCCAGATGAGCGTCCCGTACCGCCACGAAATCGCCGTAGCGCACGGTGAGGCCGGTGACCGTCAACATGTCAGAACTCTCCCAGCCGTGCGTGTGGCGCACGCACACTTTCGATCAGGGCCGCCACGAGTCCTGTGACCACCATCAGCAGAACACAGCCCGCATAGGCCATGAGGTGGTTCAGTTCGCCGGGGCGGCTGATGAGGTCGGCGACGGCGACGGGCAGCGTGGGCGCGTCGGGGCGGGCGAGGAAACTGGTGGCGCCGAACTCACCCAATGCGACGACGTACCCGAACGCCGCCGCGGCGACCAACGACCGCGCCACGAGCGGGAAATCGACCTCGCGCCAGACCCGCACCGGCCCGGCCCCCAAAGTCGCCGCGGCCTGCCGTAACCGCTCGTCCACCGAACGCAGCACGGGAAGGACCAACCGCACCACCATCGGAATGATCACCAACGCCTGCGCCAACGGCACCAACAGCGGGGAGGTGCGCAGATCCCAGGGGAGGTCGCCGAGCGTCACCAGATATCCGAAACCGACGGTGACAGCCGACACGCCGAGCGGCAGCATCAGGACCGCGTCGGCGACCTCCCCGGTCGCACGGGCGCCCCGCTGCGGGGACCGACGCAACACCACGACGGTCACGGCCGCGAGCACACCCACAAGCAGCGCGAGCACCGTCGCGTCGGAGGCGGTGCGCAACGAGTTCAACGCCGCATCCCAACCGGTGACGTTCAACGCTCCGTCCTGTCCGAAGCCCGACAACGCGCGGTAGCCGTCCAAGGTCCAGCCCTCACGTCCCAGCATCGAGCGGACCACCAACGCGACGATCGGGGTGAGCAGCAGACCGAGTACCACGACCGCGGCCGCCACCACACCCCATTCACCGCCCTCCGGCCTGCGCGCGGCGTGCCGTGCCGAGCCCAGTCGCGCCGCCGTCTCGTTACGTCGACGAGCCAACGCCCCGACCACCAAAGCGGCGATCACCGCACCGAGCTGCACCAGCGACAGCGCCGCGGCCCCGGAGAGGTCGAGCAGGTTCACCGTGCGGAGGTAGATCTCCGTCTCCAGCGTCCGGTACTGGTTGCCGCCGAGCATGAGCACCACGCCGAAACTCGTGGCGCAGAACAGGAACACCACGGCCGCGGCGGAGGACACCGCCGGCAACAACGCGGGCAGGGTCACCGTGGAGAACGCCCGCCAACGCGACGCGCCGAGGGACCGGGCCGCGTCCTCGACCCGAGGGTCGAGCTGCGACCACAGCCCGCCGACCGTGCGAGCCACGACGGCGATGTTGAAGAAGGCGTTGGCCACGACGATGCTCAGCACTCCCCCGTCGGGCCACAGCGCACGGAACGCAAGCCCCACCACCACGGTCGGCAGCACGAACGGCACCAGGACCAACGTGCGCACCACCGTGATGCCGGGAAGCCGGACCCGGGCCAACAGGAACGCGAGCGGGAACCCGGCCAGCACCGCGACCACCGTGGCGGCCAGTGCCTGCGCCACCGTGAACCCGGCCAGCCGCCACGTGGACGCCTCGACGAGAGTGTCGACCACACCCCCGTCGGCGACTCCGAATCGGATGATCGCGGCGACCGGCCAGGCGAAGAACAATCCGAGGAAGGCGAAGGGCAGGACACCGAGCGCGGCGGCCGCCCAGAGGGAACCCGAACGAGACCGAGCGGTCAGCCCTCGAGTAGCTCGCGCCATTCCGAGATCCAGCGCTCGCGGTTCTCCTGGACCTGCTCACCGGGCAGCGAAATCGACTCGCGCGGCATCGGCGCGGCCCGCTCCCACTCCTCGGGCAGGGGCACGCCTTCCCGGGTGGGGTACACGTACATGTTCTCCGGGAGGGTGGACTGGAATTCGGGCGACAACAGGAAGTCGATCACCTTACCCGCTTCGTCGGGATGTTCGGTCCCCGCCAGCACGCCCGCGTACTCGACCTGGCGATAGCAGGTGTCGAGCAGCGCCTTGGTGCGCGGCTTGCCGTCCTGTCCGATCTCGGCGGCGGGTGACGACGCATAGGACAGCACGATCGGCCGCTCCCCCTCCCCGGACGAACCGGAGAACTCCTGCGTGTACGCCTCGGTCCAGCCGCTGACGACCTTCACCCCGTTGTCCTTCAGGTCGCTCCAGTAGTCGGTCCAGCCGTCCTCGCCGTATTCCGAGACCGTGGCGAACAGGAAGGCCAACCCCGGAGACGACGTGGCCGGGCTCGGCACCACGAACAGGTCCTCGTAGATCGGGTCGGTGAGGTCGTCGAGCCCCGTGGGTTCGGGCACGTCGTTCTCGGCGAACCACTCGCTGTCGATGTTGACGCACACGTCACCGACGTCCACCGCCGACAATCGCTGTTCCCGGTCGACGGCGTACCGCTGCGGTCCTCGGTCGGCCTCCGGAGAGGTGTACGGCTGGAAGACCCCCTCCGACAACGCCCTGGACGCGAACGTCGAGTCGATGCCGTACGCCACGTCCGCGATCGGGTTGTCCTTGGTCAGCACGAGCTTGTTCGTCAGCTCGCCCGCGTCGCCTTCCTTGCGGACCTCGATACGCACGCCCGCACGCTGTTCGAAGGCGTCCACCACTTCCTGCGGAACGGCCCAGGACTGGTGCGTGACGAGAGTGACCGTCACCGGCTCGTCCGCCGACTCGTCCTCGGTACCGATAACCGTGCAACCCGCCGTGAGGGCACCGGCCGACAGCAGCGCGATCGCCGCGCGTAACGACGTTGACACATGGCCCGGTCCCTGGCCCATTCAGCCTCCTCGCCGTGACCGCGCAGGAGGGCTGATCACCTTCCTGCGTCGGCATGATCCGAATCAGGTGCGAACGGTCGTGGGCCACACGCCCACCTCTCAGTCCGGTGTGCCGGACTCCCGTGGCAGCGTGCAGCGTACCCGGCGACCCACCACGATAGGGCCATGACGGAGCTACTCAGTGACCAACGCATCGACGAGGCCCTGCAGGGGCTGCCCGAATGGCGGCGGGTCGGAGACGCGATCGAACGCAGCGCCGAGTTGGCGAGTTTCCCGCAAGCCATCGAGGTGGTGAACCGGGTGGCCGAACGCGCGGAGGCGGCGAACCACCATCCGGACATCGACATCCGGTGGCGCACCGTGACCTTCCGCCTCAGCACCCATTCCCACGGCGGGATCACGGAGAAGGACATCGCACTCGCCGGTGAGATCGATGACGTGATCACGGACGTGTGATTTCGACCTTTTCGGGCAACTCTGCTGCGGACGCCGGACGTTGACGTGGGTGAAAGGTCCGACCATCTGGCATCCGAGGGGAGTGTGCGATGAACCGCTTCGCCGCCTGGCGGGCACCGTTCGCATCGGTGCTGGCGTTGCTGATCACCTTCGTGGTGGGTGCGGTGCAGCCCGCTCTCGCGGAGTCCAACGATTCCGGCCCTCCCCCGGAGAGTGCTCCCACGTCGACACCGAATGGGGTGATTCAGGCGCTCGTGGTGGGCAGTACCGCCTTCGCGCTGATGCTCGCCACCGCCGCCGCCGTGCTGTACTACACGGCCAAACGGCGACGAGATGAACCTCTGTGACATCGCGGTTACCCTCAGTGCGGTCCTCCACAGTGTGACACGTCACACTGTGGATCTTCCCCACTGAAGGAGTGCGATGTACCGGAAACGTGAACTGGCTGCTGTGGCGGCCTTGCTGCTGGCCCTGACGTCTACCGCCTGCGCAGGTGGTGGCGACAACGCCTCGTCCGAGGCCGCCACACAGTCCACATCGGCCGAACCGACCGCTGCGACGCCCGAGGAGCTGGCCGAGATACGCAAGGCGTTCGACGGTTACCGGAACGCGTTGCAAAACGGCGACGGGAAGACCGCGGCCGGTTGGATCAGCAAGAGCACGGTCGAGCATTACGACGAACTGGCCGCACTGGCCGCGACGGGCGGTCCGGAGGAGATCGGCGAACGGGGGCCGACGGACCGGATGACCGTGGCCCTGCTCCGGCACGACCTCGCCCCGGAGGAGATCGGTTCGCTGAACGGCACGGCGCTGTTCACGTACGCCGTGGAGCAGGATGTCATCGACGATTCGACGATCGCGTCCGCGGAGTTGGACGAGGTCACCATCTCCGGCGACCGGGCCGTCGCCACGGTGAAGGGCGACAACGCGGAGCAGAAGGCTCAGCTGACCTTCATCCGGGAGTCGGACTCGTGGCGACTGGACCTCATGTCCATGATGGAGGTGTCGGACAAGGTCATCGCCGAGCTGGCGAAGCAGCGCGGGGTCGACGAGGACGAACTGGTCCTCCAGCTCGCCTCCGCCGCTGCGGGCACCACGGTGGAGAAGGCGATCTTCGAACGTCCGTGACGGGTCCGAGGAACCACACGGTGTGCGGTGTCGAAAAGCGTCGGCGGTGTCGGCACCGTAAAGGGTCGGATCGGCCGACGGGTGGGCATATCCCGGCTGTACCCGACCACCGCTGTCGCACACCTACACCGGCCTCGGACCAGCACATCGGGGGACCTCGGCACCGGCCGGCCCGTCCGGTCGCTGTGGACGGACGTGCCGAGGACGTTCACCGAACCCCCGTCGATTCGGATGAGAGAATCCTCATCGAGCGCTCATCGATGTCCCACGGTCGATGCACACATTGAGGTGAATGACCGTGACTTCCAGTCCCCGCCGGGCGCTCGATGTCCTGCTCGGCGACCCAGCGCGCGAACTCGTAGGGGCCGTCCTCGCCGCTGCCGTACCCGACACTGAGAACACGGGTACGCCGAACCTACGTTCGGTGCGGCCCACGGCGGTGACCGTGCGCCCGTCCGGAGCCACACTCGTCCGTTACGCGGTGGAACTGAACCGACCCGACGGCACCCCCGTGCGGGAGACTCTCGTCGCCGCGACCGGTTCCCTGGTGCCCGAGGGCGCCGCCATCGTCTCGGGTGAGATCGGCGGCGAACCGATGCGGGTGGGGCTGTGGCGGTGGCCGCACGATCCCGCGCTACCGGCGCTGTCCCACGTCGTCGACCGCGACCGGCTCCGCACCGTACTGGCACACGCCGGGATAACACCCACCGGCCCGATCACCGTGCACGTCCGTTCGTATCGACCCGCGCGACGGGCCGTGCTGGCGATCACGACCGGACCGCATCACCTGTTCGCCAAGGTCGTTCCCCCCGCGAGTCTGCCGGGCCTGCGCATCCGGCACGAACTGGTCTCGGCGCGGCTTCCGGCACCCACGCTGCTGGCCACGACCGACGACGGCCTCGCCCTCATGCCGGCCCTCCCGGGCTCCTCGGCACGGACGGCTCTGCGTCGCGGACACCGCCTGCCCGACGCGGAAGCGCTGGAGAACCTCCTCGATCGTCTCCCCGCCGACCTCACCACACTGCCCGGTCAGCCGGACTACCGACGCCGTGCCCGGCACTACGCCGCCGTGCTCGCCCTCACGGCGCTGCCCGAGGGGTCGGACCGTTCCCGGGTGGCGGCGCTCGCCGACGCGATCACCGAAGCCGAGCCGGGAGACCACCCAGTGGTGCCCGTGCACGGCGACTTCTACGAGAATCAGCTGCTCCTGCGCTCGGGAACGGTGACCGGACTGCTCGACGTCGACACGGCCGGCCCGGGACACCGCATCGACGACTGGGCCACGCTCCTGGCGCATCTGACGGTGCTCGACACCCCTGCGTCCCGTGACTGGGCGCGTTCCGTCCTCCGGCACGTGGAGGGTCGATTCGAGCCGGAAAAGCTCCGCCCCCGCGTCGCGTCGGCCGTGTTGGGCCTGGCGACCGGCCCGTTCCGCACCCAACGACCCGACTGGGCCGATCGCACCCGGCAACGCATCGCCGTGGCCGAGCGGTGGCTGACCGGTCGATGAGAACGCCCTCATGTAGCTCTTCGGGTTTTCTCACCGCCGACCGCGAATCTGGATCACGTCGGACAGCGACACGAACGACACGGACGAAAGGAACATGACCATGGCAGCACGTACCAATTGGAAGGTCCTCACGGTCGGCGCCGCGCTCGCGGGACTCGGGATCACGGGGGCAGGCATCGCCCCGTCGGCGACAAGGTCGACCGGGGAGCCGACGACCTGGGTGGTAAGGCGGTCGACGACACCGCCGACACCCCGGACGACGCCAACGACAGCCCGGACAACACGCCCGACGACGACACCCCGGACAACACGCCGGACGACATCGACGACACGCCCGACGACACTGCGGACGACGCCGACGACACCGCCGACGACACCCCCGACAACTGACGGCGACACAGGCAGTGACAAGCCCGCCGGGTCTTCCGGGAAACCCGGCGGGCGTCATGCCTTCGCGGGCCCGCCCGTGCTCTTTTCCGTGCTCCTTTCCGGCGATCCCGGCTCTTCCCGGACCGTCAGTCACGTTCTTCCAGGCGGTAGCCCATGCCCCGCACGGTGGTGATCCGGTCGGCGCCGAGCTTCCGACGCAGGTAACGGACGTAGACGTCGACGACGTTGGAACCGGGATCGAAGTCGTAGCCCCACACCTGGCTGAGCAACTGTTCCCGGGACAACACCTGCCCCGGGTGCCGCAGGAACGTCTCGGCGAGCGCGAACTCCCGAGCCGACAGATCCACCGTCTCGCCGCCCACGTGCGCACGTCGCGTCCGCAGGTCCAATTGCAGCCCGCCGTAGGTGAGCACGGTCGGTTCCTGGGAACGGTCGGACACCAGCCGCAGCCGCACCCGGGCCAACAGTTCCTCGAACCGGAACGGCTTGGGCATGTAGTCGTCGGCACCGCCCTCCAGGCCCGCCACCGTGTCCTGCACGCTGTCCCGCGCCGTCAGGATGATCACGGGGATCGGACAACGTTCGGCCCGGAGCTTGCGCAGCACCGTGAAGCCGTCCATACCCGGTAGGCCGATGTCGAGCACCATGAGGTCGAACGACCCTGTGAGCGCGTACTCGTAGGCGGCCTGGCCGTCCTCCACCACCGTCACCGTGAACCCGTTGGCGGTGAGCCCTTTGTTGACGAACGCGGCGATGCGGGGTTCGTCCTCCGCGACCAGGATGCGGCTCATCGTCTCCCCTCCGTGTGACGTCCGTGGGGCGGTGCGGCCACGGCAGGGACCTCGACGGTGAACGTGGCACCGCGCCCCGGTTCGCTGTCCAACGTGACTCTGCCGCCGTGCGCGACGGCGATCGCCCGCACGATCGACAGGCCCAGGCCCGCACCGTCCGAACGGCGCCCGGAACCACCGCGCGCGAATCGTTCGAAGATCCGTTCGCGGTCCTCCTCCGCCACCCCCACCCCGGAATCCGCGACCCAGAACCGCACGACACCGGGACCGTGGTCGGAGCCGAGGGCGATGCGCGCCCCGTCCGACGTGTGGTGGACCGCGTTGTCGGCCAACGCCACCACGGCCTGTGTGACGCGTTGCGGGTCGAGCACCGCTTCCACTCGGGCGACACTGTCGAGTACCCAGTCCCGCTCGCCGAGACCGGTGACCTTGTCGAAGATCGCCTCGGTGAGCGCGGCGAGGTCGACGGGTTCCGGCCGTAAGAACTCCGGTTGTTCGGAACGGGCGAGCAACAACAGGTCCGACACCATGCGGTTCATGCGGCCGAGCTCGTCGTCCACGAGTTCCACCGTGTTCGCCACGTCCTCGGGGTCCGCCGGGTCGAGCACCTCCAGATGCCCGCGGACGATCGTGATCGGTGTCCGCAGCTCATGTCCGGCGTCGTCGACGAATCGACGTTGTTCGACCACCGCGCTCTCCACCCGGTCCAGCATCGCGTTCACCGTGTTCACCAGTTCCCCGATCTCGTCCCCGGGACGGTCGGAGCGCTGTGGGATCCGGCGGGACAGATCCGTGTCGGTGATGGACCGTGCGGTGGCCGTGATGTCCCGCAACGGCCGCAGGATGCGTCCCGCCACGACCCAGGCACCCGCGGTGGCCAGTAGGACGGTGCCCACCCCCACCCCCAGCATCAGGCGCGCGATCTCGTTGACGTCCTGCCGTTCCTGGTCGGCGAAGTAGGCGGCGACGATCACGCCGTGCCGGGGGTCACCGTCGAGCCGGACGGGTACGGCGAGGTAACGCACCTCCCCCGCCTCGCTGTCGTAGCGGCCTTCCGTCGGCTCGCGCACCGTCGCCACCTGTGCGGTGAAGTTCGGATCGTTCGCCAGCAGCACCGGGGCCTGCTGCCGGCTCTGATAGGCGAATCGGCCGTCGACGTAGCCGAGGAACTTCTCGTTGGGGCGGGCGAGGTTGTACGTGATGGCGACGTTGAGCACCTCGTCCACCCCGGCGAACGGACGTCCCGTGGCGGGGTCGATACCGCTTTCGGTGAGCGTGCCGAACTCCCGGATCTCGCTGCGCAGCGCCTCGTCCATGCGTCTGTTGACGTCATCGACGGACAGCTGCCAGGTCACCAGGGTGAGCAACGCCAGCGCCGCGAGCACCAGCAGCAGCATCCAGCCGATGATGCGGGCGCGGGCGGTGGAAAGTCTGCGCTGTCGAGGCGCCGAGGGCATGCCGGGCGACGTGGAGTATGTCGGGACGGAACTCATCAGTCGTCGTCACCGTCGTCACCGTCATCACCGTCGTCATCGTCATCGATGTCGTCACGGTCGTCGACGTCATCGAGCGCGGGCGGCGGGTTGACCATGCCGTCGTCATCGTCGTCGTCACCGTCGTCACCGTCGTCACGGTCGTCATCGCTGGGAGCGGCCGACGGGGACGACGAGGACACCTCACCCGGGGGCGTGGCAGGTGTACTGACGGTGATCGACTTCGGCAACGGGGTCTGCGGCTCCGGATCACTGAGAAGGAACACCGCTGCCAGCGCCATCCCCACGACGATCAGCGCAGACACGATGGCGAGCGGACGTTTCACCTGGTCAAGTCTAGGGCGCGGTTGATTGGCCCACCGTGAGAACACGATGAGAACGCTCTCATCCACGGGCGAAATTCGGTGGCCTCCACTCCCTGCCGTGAGCAAGATCGAAACCATGTCCGTACCGTCGTTCGCTGAGAAACCGACTTTGCCGGGGCAACACGTCCTACTGCGTCCCGTGACCCCCGCCGACGCGCCCGCGCTCGTGGCCTCCCTGGCCGATCCGGAGGTGCGACGGCTCACCGGCACACACCACGGCCTGGAACCCGGCAAGGAATTGGAACAAGCGCGACACTGGTACGCCACCCGCGCCGACCACACCGACCGACTCGACCTGGCGATCGTCGAACGGGACAGCGGTGACTACGTCGGCGAGGCCGTGTTGACCGATCTCGACGTCGACAACCTGTCGTGTTCGTTCCGTATCGCTCTCGCGGGCAGCCACCTGTTCGGACGCGGCTACGGCACCGAGGCGACCCGGCTGCTGCTCACGCACGCCTTCGACACCGTGGGACTGCACCGGGTGGAGCTGGAGGTGTTCGCGTTCAATCCACGTGCTCGCCGTGTATACGAGAAGGTGGGGTTCGTGTGGGAGGGTACGAAACGTCACGCGCTGTGGTGGGACGGTGAGTGGATCGACCTGCACCTGATGGGTTTGCTCGCCGACGAGTGGCGCGCCCACCGGGGATATCCCGAGCGGACTCGGTGATCACTCGCGCACGGCAACGAACACGAATCACACCCGGGACGATCCGGAACGTCCCGGACGCCCCTCCGTCCGAAACCCCGTCTCCCGTAGAGACCGCTCGATGTCGTCCCGGCCACGGAATCGCAGTGTCGAGTCGGAGGTGAGTGTGGTCCCGTCGGTGTCGAACACGTAGGTCCAGCGGAACGACACCAGCGGCTCGGCCACGTCCAACACCTGACACCACGTGCGGACCACGCCCGTACCGGGAATGTCGGCCTCGATGAAGGTGCGTTCGGGGGTCCAACCGGTCCACGCGCGCCACGCCGGGTCACGCGTTTCGAACACCAGCCTCCCGCCCGGTCGCAACGCCGCGTGAATACCGCGCAACGTCTCGTGCCAGTCGGCGTCGGTGAGGAACACCTGGGTCACGTTGGCGGTCATGGTGGCAAGATCCACCGCCAACGGCGGTAACGTCGTCGCGTCTCCATGCAGCCATCGCACCTGCTCGGCGAGGGACTTACCCCGTGCGACGTCGAGGGACGCGGCGGCCGGTTCGACACCCACCACGTCGAGACCACGCTCGGCGAGCAGACACGCGAACGTCCCCGCACCGCACCCGACGTCCAGCACGCTGCGCGCCTCGAACTCCTCGACCATCGCAAGGTAGGCGTCGAGGTCACTGCGATCGGGATCGAGCGGGTCGTACAGGGGAGCGAGCCGCGGATCCGCGTAGAGGGCGTCAGGCATGGGCGGGACAGTAGCGCGCCGAGGCCCGGGAGCGACGGATTTACCGGCGCAACGACCAGCGCCTACCCGAACCGAGCCCGCCCGACAGCCGTGCCCGGCGGCCCCACCCTCCTCTACGATGCGGGCATGGAGTGTTTCGCAGCGGACCGGATCCGCGTCTGAGAGCGGCCCTTCGGGCCGTGAGTGAAGCCATCGCATCCCGAAACGACGGTTCCCTCTTCACGCTCTCAGCAGAAAGGCTTCCTCCATGGACATCCGTCCGCTCACACCCCAGGACCTCCCGGTCCTTCTCGAGTTGACGATCGACACTTTCGAACCGTTCTACGAGCACTCGTTCCGCCCGCTCGTCGGTGACGTCGTCTTCGCCAACCGGCACGGTGACTGGCGAGAGGACTACCGTCGCCACCTCGCCGGTCTGCATGCCCCGGAAGACGGTCGGTATGCCGCCGTCGCCGAAGTCAACGAACGGATCGTGGGATTCGTCGGCTGGATCCTCCGGCCCGCTGAGCGTCACGGCGAGATCGACCTCCTGGCAATCGCGGCCGACAGCCGTCGGCGCGGCGTCGGCAGGGCGCTCGTCGAACACGCGATCGCGCACTTGAAGACCGGTGGCGCAAAAGTCGTGTCCATCGGCACCGGCGGGGACGACTTCCACGCCCCTGCCCGCGCTCTCTACGAGGAACTCGGGTTCACCCCGTTCCCCAACGTCAACTACACGAAGGCGATCTGAGCCCCCCGGGGAGGGGTCGTCTCCAAGGGGAAGACGGCCCCTCCCCGGCACGACACACCGCCTGTCACCGGTACCGCATTCCTCGAGACCGAGGTAGAAGCTGGCGAATCGAGCAAACCGACGTCACGAACCCCAGACACACCCGGGTCGACCGCGAGAACCAGCGGATCTTCCCAGGCTGAGATACTCCACCGTCACCGGGCGAGACGGTCGAGCATTCCGGCATGGCGAGCGCGGCCTTCTCGGGACAGCGCCCTCACCCGTTCGTCACGGACACGCCGGGCCGCGGCCCCGGTGATCGCACGCGCGGCAGCCTCGTGCTTACTGATGCCCTCGGCCCGCGCGAGCAGGGCAAGCGCCCGCTCCTGTTCCTCGGCCAACCGCAGGGTCATCGCCGTAACGGGAAATGACACCACTTCGGTATCACCGTTCCCCGACGCCGAGCCGGCACACGGACGGCACGAACCCATCGGCCCCACGAGGACCGGCCGCCCGGAACCGTGGCCCGCGCGGCGGCCACGCCTGCGCCCGGAGGATGGACGAGATCAGGGCGAGACGTTGGCCGCCGCGGCGACGCCGAGCAAGGCGTTGCCGAGACCGTGCGCGATGATCACCACGTTGAGCGAGTCGTACCTCCGGTACAGCCAGCCGAGGTACAGACCACCGAGCAGACCCGTCACCGTGTTGTATGCCCGCGGCAGGTGGGCGAGGCTGAACGCGACCGACGACAGCACCAGTCCCGCCTTCGACCCGAACCGGTCACTCAGCCCGGTCATGAGCACACCGCGGTAGACCACTTCCTCGTAGAAACCGGTGACCACGACACCGAACAGCACCGCGAACACCAGTTGCGCCCACGCGGGCCCGTCCGCGATCCCACCAGCGGGACCACCATCGAGCGGGAGGAACATGACGGCGAAATTGATCGCTGCCAGCCCGACCGCACCCGCAAGACCCACGAGCGTGGTGCGGAGCGTGGGGCGATGCAACCGCAGTGGCGAAGCCACCCGGCCGTAGCGGAGACGCGTGATGCCCAACGCGATCACCAGGATGAGCCCGTTGGCGACACCCCATCCGATCGCGTCGGCGAGCAACGGTGACATCCCCGCCGACCGCAACGGCCCGGAGGCGAGTTCGACGACGGTCTCAAGCCCCAGCACGATCCCCGCCGCGAACACCACCACCAGGTCGACCCGGTGGAACCGGCCGTTCGGCACGTCGGTTCGGGAACGGGACCGTCCGCGGCCTGACAGCTCCTCACCAGAAAGCGTGAGTTGACGGTCGTCCGACTTCGACATCCGCACCACCCGCCTTTTCAAGTCGCATGACCTAAATAAGTCACGCGTACTATATACGTATGCCGAAGATCGTCGATCACGAGGAGCGTCGGAGCCGGGTGGCCGAAGCCGTGTGCCGACTGATCGCGCGAGGCGGCTTCGAAGCCGTCACACTGCGCGCCGTCGCCGCCGAGGCCAACAGCTCACTCGGCGCCGTGCAGCACTACCTGAAGACCCGCGACGACATGCTGATGGCCGCGCTGCAGCACATATCGCACAGCGTCACCACGCGCGCCGAGAACGTGAACCCCGAGCAAGACTGGCGTGACGCCTTCCGGGACCTCCTCGCCCAGTTCCTGCCCCTCGATCAGACGCGCCGGATCGAGGGGCGGGTATGGCTGGCGTTCACGGCGCAGGCCGTGGTCAACCCCCGACTCGGCGAAGCGCTCCGCGAGGCCAACACCACGTCCCACACCAATCTGACCCGGCTGCTCGCCCGCGCTCGCGACGCCGGACTCATCCACCCGGACCTGGATCCGGCGGACACCGCGACCGACCTGCTCGCCCTGGTGGACGGGCTCACCATGCAGGGGCTCACCGATCCGGACCGGTTCCCCCCGGCCCACCTCATCGCCGTCCTCGAACGGCACATCGCACGCCTACCCGCAGGCTCCGCACCGAGCGAACGCTGACCACCCTGCCGGGAGCCCGAGCGACCGAAACAGCACGGCGGCCCGCTCGACGACCTCGACACCACTTCCCGACACCGGCGGACACGAAGGTGGACAGAGAGCGAAGAATGCTCGAGCAACCCACCCAGAAGGGGCCGGGACGGCACACATCCCCGACACCACAGCCGCTCAGCGGCCTTGCCGCCGAGCGGTCTGATCACCACGACACGCGCCGTGTGACGTCTCGATGACGCTAGACGTTGAAAGCGAAAAACTTTTTAATACAACGCTCTGACCTGCTGATACTTAGGTTATGCAGCACCTCACCGAGGCTGCCTTCGCGATGAAGGATGACGCAGACGCTCGCTTTCGTGAGCTGGCTCGCGCCGGCCTCACCTCCGGCCCTCGGAAGGACTTCGCGCTCGCCATCAAGTACAACCCCTCTTGGGTGAAGGCGTGCCTGTTCAAGGTGCTCGACGGCCGGGAGATCGAGGACCTGACCTGGAAGCAGCTCAAGCCATCCGGCGACAAGACCCCGAACTCGGCCAAGAAGGAGGCCGCTGTTGCCCGGGATGTTCATCTTCCGCGGCCTGCCTGGGTCCGGGGAGACCACCCACGCCCGCGAGCTTCGATTCGCCCTCGACGGCACCGTGGTCGGCTGTGACCATCTCCGCGAGTTGTTGTTCGGCCTCGACCGCTACCGACCGTCGAACAAGCAGAGGCGCAGGTGACCAAGACACAGGACACGATGATCCGGGACGCACTCCGAGCCGGCCGCAACGTGTCCGTAGACGACATGAACCTCCGCACCCGGTACGTCCGGCGTCTGCTGGGGATCGCACGAAGCGAGGCAACGCCCGTCCAGATCATCGACCTGACGGACGTGCCACTGGAGGAGTGCATCAAGCGGGACCAGGACCGGGATTCTCCGATTGGAGAGGCTGTGATCCGAGACCTCCACCGCAGGTTCGTCGCGGGCCAGCCCTACCCGCTGCCGGTGCCCGAACCGGCCGATATCGGCTCTGGGACTGGCGACCTGTACATCCCGCCGAAGTACGGCGAACCCGCGGTGATCGTGTCGGTGATGGTGCTCGTGGGCGTGTTGGTTCATCTACATCTTCTGGCGCTCGTTCTACCGTCTGATCATGCGGCAGCCGGTATTCGGTACATCGGAAAAGCAGAGCGTATAGAAAAAGGCCCCTTCCCGACGGGAATGGGCCTTTTTTGTGTTTCACGGGAGTTATGCGCCGACAGACGCCGGCCGGGATTCATGCCAACCCATGAGCGACATTCCTCGAACTCCACGCCGGTAGGCGTCGATCCCGGCGGCCGGGTATTCGATGATGTTTGCGGGCAGGCTGCGGAAGTCGAACCAGCCCAGTCCGTGACACTTCTCGGGTTCCCGGTTGGTGGGCTCGCCGATCCATCGTGTCGTGGCGAAGAAGTGCCCGATCCGGGCTTCAGGGCCAGAGCCCGCGACGTGGATGCTGTGAACGTGTTCGAGGTCGGCCGGGTTGATCAAGACCCCGACCTCTTCTTCAGCCTCGCGGGCGGCTGCGGTGAAGATGTCCTCGCCCGCGTCGAGCTTGCCGGATGGCAGATGCCACATTCGGTCCCACTGGCCGCCCCGTCGCTCAGTGAGGAGCAGTTCGGCGTCGCGGATCAGGAGAACGTGGACATCGATGATGTGGCGATCGGGCACGGTGGTCGGTCCTCGTGTTCGTGGTCTGCGGCCATGCCGGGCGCTCACCAGGCGGGTAGCGCGCCCGGACAGGCGGCAGCTTACGTCGTGACGTCCTGATCGCTGGGACCTTGGGTGTTCTCGGTGATCCGCTCGGCTACCTGCTCCACGACACCACGAGGATCACGATGGGTGGTGTCGATCGTCAGAACCGGCACCCCACGCCCGGCGAGGTAGGAGGCGGCTTCGCGGTACATCCGGGCTTCGATCCGGCTCGTGCTGATCCCGGCCTGAAACCGATCGTGGGCACCCCGTGCTGCGACGCGGGCGGCGGCCTCAGCCGCGTCGGTGAGGAGCATGACCGCCAGGTCTGGCCGGTCGGCATGGCCGTTCAGGGATTCGATGAACGGCAACGGCACGCCATCCATCTGTTGCAGCACGTACGACGAGGCCATGTACCGATCGCAGAGCACGATCTCGCCCTGCTGTACACGGGGACGGATCTCCGTCGCCAGCTGGTGGTAGCGGTCGGCTGCGATCAAGCACGCGAGCGCGTGGCCTTGGTACAGGTCGGTCTTGTACCGGGCCAGCTCGCCCAGCTCGCCGTGAGTCGGCTCCGCGGTGATGTGGACCCGGTACCCCCGGTCTCGAAGGTAGGGGCCAAGCAGGCGGGAGGTCGTGGAACTCCTGCCTGCCCACGGACGTGGAAGCGGCGCGAAGACCCGCGAGGGGTTGACTGAGAGCCTGCTCCAGAAGACCTAACTACGGGTTTCGTCCACCACCCACGACAGGTACTCGGCTGAGCCACCCTCGATCGGGGTGGCAACGATCTCGGGCACGTCGTAGGTGTGGATCTTCTTCAGATGGTCGGTCAAGTCGGCCACTCGATCAGCAGCCGTCTTGATCTCAACGCGCCATTCCGGGTCCGTCTCGACCTTGCCCTCCCAGCGGTACACGCTGGTGATGGGAACGATCTGCGCGCAGGCCCCGAGCTTCGCATCGATCACGCTCGACGCCAGCTCACGCGCCTTGTCTTCACTGTCCGTAGTGGTCGCCACGATGACATGTTCGGCCATGCGTCGAGCGTACCGACCGGTTCGATCACGGAGCCAGGCCGAGACGACCGGGGCTCTACAAGGACGCCGGAACCGCGCGATATCGGGGGAACCGACGTACAGCAACGGCCCCCTTCCCCAAGGAAGGGGGCCGGTCCTGAGTCAACACCAAGTCAGCACGGTACCGAGGAAAGGCGGGAACCCGCTATGACACACCGGGTATGCCATAGCGGGCATCATAGCCCTGAGCTGCGCGTTTGACTTCTCTGACCTGCGGTGATATAAGCCCGCCAATTTTGGCTCAGACGTTGAAGCGGAACTCGACCACGTCACCGTCGGCCATGACGTAGTCCTTGCCCTCCATCCGCACCTTGCCCGCGGCACGGGCGGCAGCCATGGACCCG
>SMEH01000022.1_pt1 | contig 50206 bp, 44 predicted proteins | sample 2456361 | NCBI WGS metagenome assembly SMEH01 (sample SAMN10132587, study PRJNA489261) | soil metagenome | isolation source: day1 control-loamy sand soil ammended | place: USA | reverse complement strand
GCGGTGCTCGAACCCTGCTTCGCCAAAGACCCCACCCAGCGACCCACGGCGACGCGACTACTCGAATCCCTCACCCCCGGCCACGCACCGGCCACCGTCGTCACGACCACGCCGTCGGTCGACGTCAATCGGCCCGCGCGGCACCCCTCTGCGACCCTGACCGCGGTGGCGTTGACGGACGGGGGAACCGACCCGCCCCGCCACGCCGACCAGGCAAACCCATCCTGCTCCCCCGCACGCCCCACCGCCCGGAAACGAGGGCAGGCGACTGCCCATCGGGTTCGCTCTCGGTGCCGTCGCCGCGGGCTTGACCGGCTACATCGGTGCCGTCAACCTCTTCAACCAGGCCATCGAGGCGCCGGTACCGCCGGGCACCTTGGCCCTCACCGAAGTCATCCCGCTGGTCCTGACGGCCCTGACCGTGCTCCCGCGCCCGTTCCGCACCGAGCGGACCCGGTTCTGGGGGGCGTTCGCGCTCGGGATTCTGGCGCCGACCGTCATCACGATCCGCTGGGTGCCGTTCAACAATTTCCTGTCGGCCACAGACACCGTGCTCGTGTTCATCGGACACGCGCTGGCGCCGCTGGCGCTACTCACCGTCGCCGACATCGCCATCGCGCGGCACACCACCGGGGGCCGGATGGGCGGGGTGCCACAGTTCGCGCTCCCGCTAGCGGTCTGGGTCGTCGGCTTCTACTTCGCCCCCTGGATGAGCGCGAGCTTTATGGTTTTCACCCTGATAGTGATCGTGTTGCTGTTCGCCCTGCTTTCGTCGACGCCCGGGCGCAACCTATTCGACCGATTCGGGCTCGTGATCGGCATCGGAGCCGGCGTCCTGTTGGTAGCGCTCTACCTGCTTCCGAGCACCCCGCCGGACGAACCGCTCGCCTCCCTACTGGGAGGACTGGGACTGCCCGTCGCGACGCTCGTGCTGGTGCGGTGGTTCACGGTCCGCCGCGCCGCTCACCGGACACAGCCACACATCCGGACGCGCGACTTCCTCCGGTGAGCGGCACGGGTGGAGTCGTCAGCGGCCGAGTTGCTCGCGCACCGTCGTCGCGACGTCGGCCACGGGCACGCGGTTCTGGTCACCGCTGGCCATGTCTCGCACGGTGACGACGCCCTCGGCCTGCTCCTCCGGACCGTGGATGAGCACGAGGCGCGCTCGCTGGTCGTTGGCCCATTTGAGCTGTTTGCCGAGCTTGCCCGACGTGCCCAGGTAGACCCCCGTGCGCAAGCCCTGAGCGCGCAGGTCGGCCGCCATCCGCATGACCGTGTCCTCGGCGCCGAGGACGGTGAGCGCCACGTCGAGCCCCACCCCGGCCTCGGCCTCGGCCGCCTGGATGGCCAGGATGCGCTCGATCCCGATCGAACCGCCGCACGCCGGCAGGTCCGGCCCACCCAGCTTGGCCACGAGACCGTCGTAACGGCCCCCCGACGCGATGGACCCCGGGTATCCGGTGGCCACGACCTCGAAGATCGGCCCGGTGTAGTAGTCCAGTCCGCGCACCATGCGCGGCGTGAACACCACACGTCCCTCGGGCAGTCCCGACGTCAACTCCAGCAGCCGGTCGATCTCAGCCAGCCCCTCCCGACCGCGCTCGGTGGTGTCGAGCTGCTTGCGCACCCGATCGGTGTCGGTGGCGGTCACGTCTTCGACGAGTTCGCGTGCGACCCGTTGCTCCAGGCCACGTTCGACGAGTTCGGCCACCACCTCGTCGCCGCTGAGCTTGTCCAGTTTGTCCAGCGTCCCGAGGATGGCCGCCCCCCGTTCCTCGGGAACGCCGTACGCCTCCAGCAACCCGTGCAGCGCCTTCCGACTGTTCACCAGGATGCGGAAGTCGTCGACCCCGAGTGCCACCAGTCCGTCGTGGATGGCCCACACGACCTCGGCGTCCGCCAAGGGGGACGCCGAACCCACGGTGTCGATGTCACATTGGGTGAACTCACGGAACCGACCCTTCGCGGGACGGTCGGCCCGCCACACCGGACCGATCGCATACCGCTTGTACGGCGACGGCAGCTGGCTGCCGTACGTGCCGACGACCCTCGCCAACGGGACCGTGTGGTCGTAGCGCAGCGCCAGGTCCGCTTCCCCCGTCGCCTCGTGCACCCCGCGTTTGAGGATCTTGAAGATCAGCGCGCTGGCCTCCTCGCCGAGCTTGCCCTGGAACACTTCGAGTCGCTCGAACGCCGGGGTCTCCAATGGATCGAACCCGTAATGCTCGAACACTCCCGCGACCGTGTCGAACGCAGCCTTGCGGCGACGCACGTCGTCCGCGAGGAAGTCCCGGGTACCTGAGGGTGGCTCGGCGGCCTTCGCCATGGTTGTCGTGTCCTCCGATGTCGTTGACTCGGCGACCATTGTCGCGCGTCGGGCGCTGTGAGGCGGGATACCCCCGCCGGACTGCTTCCCGCCTCACTGTATAGGCCGTTATTCAGCCCTGTCGGGCAACCAGCCGAACACCCTCCGTCAGGAGGACCTCGACATCGTCCCTCGCCCCGACCCCACGGACCGATCCGCACACGACCCACAAGACGCCCCCGGCAGGGGTGCCCACCCCGATGCGGCGGAACTCGGCCCACTCACCGACCGAAGCCGGCCGTGAGCCCTCCGATCAACTGCCGCCTGCCGAGGATGTAGAGCGCGAGCACGGGCAACGTGGACAACACCACCGCCGCCAGCACAGCGGGGATGTTGACGGTGAACTGACCTTGGAAACTCCACAGCGCCAAGGGCAGCACCCGCTGGTCCGGGCTCTGCGTGAGGATCAGCGGGAACAGGAATCCGTTCCACACCTGCAGCGCGTCGTACACCGCGACGGTGACCACCGCGGGCCGGGTGAGCGGCAGCACCAGACTCCACACCATGCGCCAGTGCCCCGCCCCGTCCATGCGCATGGACTCGAACAGTTCGTTCGGGACATCGCGCAGGAAGTTCGCCAGGATGACCACCGACAGGGGGATGGCGAACGCGGCGGACGGCAGGATGATCGCCCACAAGGTGTCGTAGAGCTGGATCTGCGTGATGAGGTAGTAGACCGGGATGATCGTGGCCTGCAACGGGATGGCCAGACCCAACAGGAAGGAACGGTAGGTGAGCCGGGCCAGCCTGCCACCGCCCCGCACCACGTAGTAGGCCGCCAACAGTGACACACTCACGGTGATCAGCACCGTCGCCAGTGTCACCACCACGCTGTTTCCGAGATAGCGCAGGAAATCGTTCTCCAGCACCAGTCGGTAACTGTCCAACGTGGGGTCAGCGGGTGGGGCGAGCGGATTCGAGGAGAAGAAACCCTCCTGGTCCCGCAAACTCGTGATCACGACGTAGTAGACCGGCACGAGCACCACGAGCAACCACGCGAATCCGGCCAGTCCGCCCAGGACGTTGGGTCGCGTCCGCACCTTCGCCGTCATCACGCCCCCTCCAGCTGGCTACCGCGACGGAAATTCGCCCACCGGGACAGCCCCAGGGCCAACGCGAGTCCCGTGACCACCAGAAGGACGGCGAGCGTACTGGCCTTACCCATCTCGTTGCTCGAGAACCCGGTGAGATACATGTCGAGCGGCAACATGCGCGTCGCCTCGCCCGGCCCTCCCCCGGTCAGCACGAACACCAGGTCGAAATAGGTCAACGAACCGACGAGCATGAGCGTGGACGAGGTGATGATCGTGTACCGCAGCTGGGGCAGGGTGATGTGGAAGAACTGCCGGATCCGGCCCGCACCGTCCAATTGCGCCGCCTCGTACAACGACGCCGGGATCTGCCGCACCCCCGCCTGGTAGAGCAGAGTGTGGAACGGCACGAACTGCCAGGCGATCACGAACACGACGACGTACAGCGCCAGACTGGGGTCTCCCAGCCAGTCCTGGGCCAACACCTGCGCGTTGAACGCCAGACTCATCCCGAAATTCGGGTCCAACAACGCCTTGAACGAGATGGCGATGGCCGCCGACGACAGCAGCATCGGCAGGAAGTACAGCACCCCGAGTACGGCCCGATAGCGACCACGTCCGGCGATCAGCACGCCCAGCAACAGCGAGATGGGGGTCTGCACCAGCCAGCTGAAGACCATGACCTGGACGCTGAGCCAGACCGCGCGTAGCGTCGTGGGGTCGGTGAGCACCTCTCCCCAGTTGTCGAATCCGGCCCAGGTCATGGCCGAGATACCGTCCCAGTGCACGAAACTGAGCACGACCACACCGACCAGGGGCACCAACGCGAAGACGCCGAAGAAGGCCAACGCGGGCACAGCCATGATCGGGTGGGGACCGGTGCGGCCGGTCGCCGCACCGGTGTCGGAATCGGGGACGGACGCCTTCGCGTCACGTGCTGCGGTCACGGTCATCACTTCTGTTCGATGGTGGAGTCCATGGCGGCGCAGAATTCCTCAGGCGACTTCTGGCCCGTGAACAACTGCTCCAGGTTGGTCAGCAGCGCGTCCGCCTGACTGGGAGACAACGCCTGGTCCCACGACAGCTCGAAATTGGGTGCCTCACTGGCCAACGAGTACACGAACGACAGGTATTCGGGGTCGTCCGTGTCGGAGATCCGGTCCTCGATGCCCTTCAGCGGCGGCACGGACCCGTTGTCCAGCAGCGTGTCGACGTAGTCGTCGTTGAACATCCCGTCGGTGAGGTAGGCGACAGCCGCGTCCTGCTGCTTTTCCGTGGCGTCCGCGCTGATCGCCCAGTAGTTCGCCGGGTTGCCGACGATGTTGGCGGGATCGCCCTCACCGTCGTCCACGGTGGGGAACGTCGTGTATCCGAGGTGTCCGTCCCGGATGAACTGTGGGGCGGAGTCCATGATGCTCGGATACGCCCACGAGCCCATCAGGTACATCGCGGCCTTGTCGGTGTAGAGCAACGCCGCGTCGGCCCCGCTGTCGGCGGCGATCGAGTTGTATCCGTCGACGAACCCACCCGCCTCGACGAGCTCCCGGATCATCTCCCCGGCCCGTTTCACCGCCGGGTGCGACCATGCGCCCGGTTCGTTGGCCGCGATCGCGTCGAACACCTCCGGTCCGCCGATCCGGTCGACCAGGTACTCCAGCCACATGAGCTGTGGCCACTTGCTCTGTCCGCCCATCGCCAGCGGCGCGATGCCCTCCGCGCGGAACCGTGGCACGAGGTCCATCAGTTCGTCCCAGGTCTTTGGCGGCTGGGCGTCGATCCGGTCGAACAGCTTCTTGTTGTAGTACAACAGGACAGGCTGCATGCCGTTGTTCGGCAACGCGTAGGTCTCCCCGTCGACGACACCCGTGTCGAGCACCGAGGGCAGGAACCGGTCGGTGAGCGTCGCCGGGTCCTCGACGAGTTCCGACAGGGGCACGACCTTGTCCGCGCTCACCCAGGACCGCAACGTTCCACCGCCCCAACCGAAGATGAGGGTGGGTGCGTCCCCGGCGCCGATGGCCGTGCGGATCTTCTGTTTGTAGGCGTCGTTGGCGAAGAAATCGACGTTGATCGCGTTGTCGGGGTTGCTTTGGTTCCAGGCTTCGAAGGAGCTACGGATGGTCTGTTCGTCACCGCCCGTCAGAGCCCACGCGCTCGGTTCCGTCCTGCTCGGTCCACCGGACCCGCATGCGGCGGTTAAGGCCAGGACTGCGGCGGTGCCCGCCGCGAGCAACGCCGTACGTCTCGTACCCAATGCCATTGGACACGCCTTCCTCGTCGAAGGGGGTCGAAAGTTTTCCGAAAACACCACGATGTGGATAGCGACAATAGAAGCGAGCAATACTCAGGTCAAGACGTGATTTCCCAGAATTTTCCGCTATAGTTGGTCGAAACTTTTCGAAAAACGAAACCGGAGGTTTCGGTGCCGACTGGTTCCAGCACCACCCGGCGGACGACACTGGCGATGGTGGCCGACGCCGCCGGAGTGTCCCTGCCCACGGCATCCAAAGTGCTCAACGGACGCGGTGACGTGGCATCGGCGACCCGGGCCCGGGTCGAGCAGGCCGCGCGGGAACTCGGGTACGTCCCGCCGGTCGGCAGACGCAGCGTGACCCCCGCCAGGGTCGTCGACCTCGTCTTCGACGATCTGGTGAGCCCGTACTCGCTGGAGGTGCTGCGCGGGGTCACCGAAGCGGGAGCCGAGGTGGGCGTGGACGTCGTGGTGAGCCGTATCCCCGCCGAGAAGGAGGACGCGAACCCGACTCGGTCCACACCCGACGCCTGGGCGAACCGGCTGAAGGCCTCGGGACGCGAGGGGATCATCATCGTCACCTCGGAACTGACCCTGGAACAGGTGGAGAGCTTCGACCGAGCCGGGCTTCCGTTGGTGGTGATCGACCCGCTCAACCTGCCCCGGGTGGAGGTCACCAGTGTCGGGGCCACCAACTTCTCCGGCGGACTCGCCGCCACCGAACACCTGTTGTCCCTCGGACATCGCCGTATCGGATTCGCCGGTGGCCCGGTGCGCGCGGCGTGTGGACAGGCCCGCCTGCACGGTTACCGCGCCGCACTGGAGAAGGCCGGTGTCACCCCCGATCCCGAACTCGTCCGACACGGCGCGTTCAGCTATCCCGCGGGCCTGGAGATGGGCACCCAACTGCTCGAACTGGACGATCCCCCCAGTGCGGTGTTCGCGGCCAGCGACACCACCGCGCTCGGTGTCGTGGAAGCCGCACGCCGACGGGGATTACGCGTGCCCGACGACCTCAGCGTGGTGGGCTTCGACGACACCATCCTCGCCACGCTCGCGACCCCCGCGCTCACCGTGGTCCAGCAGCCGCTGTTCGACATGGGCCGAGTCGCACTCCGCACCCTGCTGCGCCTGGCGGCCGGGGAGTCCCTGGATTCACACCACGTCGAGCTGGCCACGAGCCTCGTCGTGCGCGACTCGACGGCACCCCGACGAGGAGAATGATGACCGAACAGCCATGGCATGACACGTCGGCGACCCCACTTCAGCGGGCACGGGCGCTGCTGGCCGAGATGACGTTGGAGGAGAAGGTCGCCCAGCTGGGCAGCGCGTGGCCCGGCAACGAACAGGTGAGCGGCAACGTCGCCCCCATGCAGGACGTCTTCTCGCAAGGCGCTGCCACGTTCGAACAGCGCCGCGCACACGGCCTCGGCCACCTCACGCGGGTGTTCGGCACCGCACCGGTCGACGTGGCCGAGGGCACGAGACGGATCGTGGAACTCCAGCGCGACATCATCGACAACACCCGCCTGGGCATCCCCGCGATCGTGCATGAGGAGTGCCTGACCGGTTTCACCACCTACGGCGCCACCGTGTATCCGGCACCGCTGGCGTGGGCGGCGACGTTCGATCCGACCCTCGTCGAACGCATGGCGGAAAAGATCGGGGCGGACATGCGCGCGGTCGGGGTCCACCAGGGACTGTCGCCGGTGCTGGACGTCGTCCGGGACCATCGATGGGGACGGGTCGAGGAGACGATGGGCGAGGACCCGTATCTGGTCGGCATGCTCGGCAGCGCCTACGTCCGCGGCCTCCAACAGGCGGGAGTGATCGCGACACTCAAACACTTCGTCGGGTACTCCGCGTCCCGCGCGGCCCGCAACCACGCGCCGGTCTCGGTCGGACCACGTGAGCTGCGCGACGTGTTCCTCCCCCCGTTCGAGATGGCCGTACGCGATGCGGCCGCGGGATCGGTGATGAACGCCTACGTCGACATCGACGGCGTCCCCGTCGGCGCGGACGCCACCCTGCTCACCGACATCCTGCGCGAGGAATGGGGCTTCGAGGGCACCGTCGTGTCGGACTACTGGGCCATCGCCTTCTTGGCGACCATGCACCGGGTGGCCGACACCGCCGTCGACGCGGGAGCGCTCGCGTTGGCCGCGGGCATCGACGTCGAACTGCCGGACGCCCTGTGTTACGGCCCCGAGCTGGTCGAGCGGGTGCGCCGGGGCGAGATCGACGAGGCGCTGGTGGACCGGTCCGCGTTGCGGGTGCTGCGGCAGAAGGCCGAATTGGGCCTACTCGATCCGGACTGGTCTCCGGAGTCTACAGTGGACGACACGGTGGACCTCGACGCGGCGACGCACCGCGCGTTGGCCCGCGAGATCGCCGAACGCTCCGTCGTGCTCCTCACCAACGACGGAACCCTCCCCCTGCCGCCGCAGACCCGGCGGATCGCCCTCATCGGGCCGTGCGCCGACGACCCGCTGGCCTTCCTGGGCTGTTACTCCTACCCCAACCACGTGCTGCCGCGATACCCCGACCTGGGGATGGGGGTGGACGTCCCGTCGTTGGCACAGGCCCTGCGTTCCGAACTGCCGGACGCGAAGATCACCACCGTGCCCGGCTGCGGGGTGGCCGATCAGGACCGCTCCGGTTTCGCCGCGGCGGCCGAGGCCGCCGCCGAGGCCGAGGTGTGCATCGTCGTCGTCGGTGACCGGGCCGGCCTGTTCGGCGCGGGGACGTCGGGCGAGGGGTGCGACGCCCCCGACCTGCGGCTGCCCGGGGTACAGGACGAACTGGTGTCCACCGTGCTCGACACGGGAACACCCGTGATCGTGGTGGTCGTCTCCGGTCGCCCGTACGCCTTGGGGGAACACGCCGACCGCGCCGCCGCCGTGGTCCAGGCGTTCATGCCCGGGGAGGAAGGCGGTACCGCGCTCGCCTCGATCCTGTCCGGACGCACGGTGCCCTCGGGTCGCCTCCCCGTCCAGGTGCCCCGCCACGCCGGTGGCCAACCGGCCACTTATCTGCATCCGCCGCTCGGAGGCAACAGTGAGGGCATCAGCAACCTCGACCCCACGCCCGCATTCCCGTTCGGGCACGGCCTGTCGTACACCACGTTCGACTACGACGGGTTGACGCTGTCGGCCGAGCGAGTACCGACCGACGGCAGCCTCGACATCACCGTGGACGTACGCAACAGCGGGGACCGTGCGGGGGCGGAGGTCGTCCAGCTGTACCTGAACGACGTGCAGGCACAGGTCACCCGCCCGGTGCGGCAGCTCGCCGGATTCGCCCGGGTGGACCTCGCCCCGGGCGAGACGGCACGGGTGACGTTCACCCTGCACGCGGACCGGACGAGTTTCACGGGACGCGATCTGCGTCGCATCGTCGAGCCCGGCCGGATCGAGGTGCTCGTGGGACGCTCGGCGGCCGATCTGCCGTGCTCGGCCTCCTTCGAACTGGTCGGCCCACTCCGCGTGGTCGGTCCCGATCGAGTGCTCTCCACCCCGGTCACCGTGACCACACACACGGGGTGATGCCCGAGCCGGCACCCGACCGTCCCGATTAGTGTGGTGTGGACGCACCCGCGTACTCGGCGTCGAGGACGCCGGGGTGCGTCCACACAGCGCTCGGGCGGTCACCACGGGTTCGCCGGAATATCACACTCCGTACCGGATGTGGCCGAATTCTCACCGTTTTCGCCGCATCCTGACCACCGTGTGAGACGACCTTCCCGCGTGTCGTCACTCTCGGCACTCTGGAACCGTCACCCACTCGGCAAAACCCGAGCGGGCGCCCAGCGGCAGTTCCAGGAAGGTGAAATGGCAAGCGACAACACATCCGGTGGTCACAACGGCGGCGATCCCGCCGAGATCCGGCTTCCCGAGCGGCCACGCAAGGGCAAAGGCCCGTTCATCGCACTCGGAGTCGTGTTGGTCGCCGCGCTGGTGGCGATCACCGTCGTCCTGACAGGAGGCGACGACTCGTCCGGCCCCACCGACACGGTCACCGTGCGCATCGGCACCACCGAGGCCGGGTCCGATTACTGGAAGCCCCTCAAACGACTCGCCGCCGAGGAAGGCATCACCCTCGAGACCGTCAACTTCAGCGACTACAACCAGCCCAACCCGGCGCTGTCGCAAGGACAGACGGACCTGAACCTGTTCCAGCACGTGCTGTTTCTGGCCAACTACAATGTGTCCAACCAGGACGACCTGACGCCCGTCGGTTCGACGTACGTGGTGCCGTTGTCGCTGTACTCGCGCAAGCACACCGACGTCGAGCAGATCCCGGCCGGTGGCACGGTCGCCATCCCGAAGGACCCCACCAACCAGGCCAGGGCGCTGTTGGTACTGCAGGAAGCGGGTCTGATCAGCCTCAAGGACGGCGGGAACGTGTTGTCCACGCCCGCCGAGATCGACCAGGCCGCGTCGAAGGTCAGCGTGACCCCGGTGGACGCCGCCCAGACCGTGGCCGTGCTGGACTCGGTGGACGCCTCCATCGTCAACAACGGTTTCGCCATGGACGCGGGGCTCGACCCGAGCAAGGCGCTGTTCTCCGACGACCCGCGCAGCGACGCCGCCGAGCCCTACATCAACATCATCGCGGCGCGTGCCGAGGACAAGGACAACCCGACCTATCGCCGTGTCGTCGAGCTGTTCCACCACCCCGAGGTGTTGGAGGCGCTGCGAGCCGAGTCGCGTGACACGTCCGTCCCGGTACAGCGTCCCCAGGAGGAGCTGGAGGAGATCCTCGACCGGCTGTCCGACACCGTGAAGGCGGCACGGCGATGAGTTCCGAGGCGCGACCGGGGACACCGCTGATCGAGCTACGCGACGTCACCAAGGTGTTCACCACGGCGGGCCGAGGCCGGGTCACCGCCCTCGACGGTATCGATCTCACCATCGAGGCCGGCGACATCTTCGCGATCATCGGCTATTCCGGTGCGGGCAAGAGCACCCTGGTGCGGTTGATCAACGCGTTGGAGCGCGTCACGTCCGGCCGGGTCATCGTGGACGGCATCGACCTGACCACGTTGAGCGAACGCAGACTGCGGGAGGTCCGCCGGGGGATCGGCATGATCTTCCAGCAGTTCAACCTGTTGCGTTCGCGCACCGTGTTCGGCAACGTCGCCTATCCGTTGAAGATCGCGGGCTGGTCGAAGGCGGACATCGAAAAACGCGTCGCGGAGCTGCTGAACTTCGTCGGCATCCTCGACAAGGCGTGGCACTACCCCGACCAGTTGTCGGGCGGGCAGAAACAGCGTGTGGGCATCGCGCGGGCCCTGGCCACCAACCCGAAGATCCTGTTGGCCGACGAGTCCACCAGCGCGCTCGACCCGGAGACGACGGCGGACGTGCTGCGACTGCTCAAGCGGGTCAACACCGAACTCGGGGTGACGATCGTCGTGATCACCCACGAGATGGAGGTGGTCCGTGAGATCGCGGACCGGGTGGCCGTGCTCGATTCGGGTCGCATCATCGAACAGGGCCGAGTGCTGGACGTGTTCACCGACCCCCAGCACGAGACCACTCGCCGGTTCGTCGGAACGGTGCTGCGGGATCAGCCCGAAGGCACCAATCTGGAACGCATCCGCGCCCGCCATCCGGGGCGGCTGGTGACGGCCCGGGTACGCGACGACCGCAACATCGGCGCGGTGCTCTCGAACGCCCACGCCCGACACGGGGTGAGTTTCGAGATCGTCTACGGCGGGATCAAGGAATTGGCCGGCCAGTCGTTCGGCGGCCTGACCTTGGAACTGATCGGTGACGACTCAGGCGTCGACGCGCTGATCGCCGAACTCCGTGAGATCACGGAGGTACAGGAGGTGGCATCGTGAACACCGACTGGGAGACGCTCGGCCCCGTCCTACTCGACGCGATCGGGCAGACGCTGTGGATGGTGTCCGCCACCCTCGTGGTGGGCGGGGTGCTGGGCTTGGTGCTCGGCATCCTGCTCTACACCACGCGTCCGGGGGGCTTGTTGGCCAACCGCGTGGTCTACACGGTGCTCAACGTCGCGGTGAACATCATCCGGCCGATTCCGTTCATCATCTTCATCACGGCCATCGGCCCGTTGACGATCAAGGTGGTGGGCACCCAGCTGGGCACGACGGCGGCGACGTTCGCGCTCATCATCGCCGCGACTTTCGGCATCTCCCGCATCGTGGAGCAGAACCTGGTCACCATCGACCCGGGGGTGATCGAGGCGGCTCGCGCGATGGGGGCGAGCCCGATGCGGATCATCGTGACGCTACTGGTGCCCGAGGCGTTGGGACCGCTGATCCTCGGCTACACGTTCGTGTTCATCGCCGTGGTCGACATGAGCGCCGTGGCCGGCGCGGTCGGCGGCGGCGGGCTGGGTGACTTCGCCATCACCTACGGCTACCACCAGTTCAACTGGACGGTCACGGCCGTGGCGGTGGTCCTGATGATCGTGCTGGTGCAGGCGGTGCAGTTCCTGGGCAACTGGCTGGCCCGCAAGGCACTGCGACGCTGAGTGTTCAGGCGCTGTCGGCGGGCTGTCCGGTCACGGTCTCGATCGCCCGTCGACGCGCCTCCTCCCCCACCTCCTGTGGCGTGTAGTTCCGATCGCGGATGTGAGCCAGCAGGTCGGGATCAGGTGCGACGTCGTGCTCCCGCAGGTAGTACGCCACCGCGCCGGGCCACACCCACGTTCCGTCCGTGCGGAACGTCAACGGCACCGACGGTTCCCGTTCGGGATCGAACGCGTCGGTGTCGTAGCCGCGCGCGGCCAGCACCACCGGGGCCGCCCCGAGGTAGTCGAGCACCCGCTCCTTCTCGTCGAGATCGAGCGGTGGACGGTTCACCACCGGCCGCCCGTCACCACCGAGTCCGTCGTAGACCTTCGGCAGCCGCAGCTGGCCGTCGCCGTGCGAAACAGCGGGCCGGGTCAATGCTCCGGCCTCGGATTCGGGTCCGTCCTCCATCCCAGCGCCGCGGCGGAGCCATCCGGGGATGTCGCTCTCCGGCCGAGGGAAGAATCGCAGCTCGTCCTGATAACCCTGTGGCGGGGGTTGGCGTCGCCACAACGGTTCCTCGTCGACCCGGTACTCCACCCGCGGAGGTCCGGACGGCAGGACGACGACCACCACGCCGAACCACGTGCCCCGACCACGTTCGTACATACCCGCTCGCAACGCCCCGAGGAGCTGGACGACCTGCGCAGGCGGTGCTGCCAATGCCGGCGTGCCGTTTTGGTCGGTGATCACCAGGTCCGTCTCGACGTGCCGTCCCATGGCGCGGTAATCGACACGCAATTGCCGCCAACCCGGTTCGACGGCGGACACGAGTATCCGGGTGAGGCGGTCCAGCAACTGTCGCTGTTGCTCAGCCGTCAACGGCACAGACGGAGAATTCACCGTCTACTCCTCGAACCGTGGACGAGCTGCACGAGATTCTTCTTCGTCACTGCCCCGGCTCCCGCCCCTCGAGGAGCCCGGAAGGCAGGTACTCGGAACGTACATCGATGGCCAGTCCCACTTTGCGCGCGAGTACCGCCACTCCGAGCGGCGCCAGCGCGAGAAAGCCGTCGGGGTCGTCTGCTCTGTCCTCCGCTGTCCAGTACCCCCGGTGAAGTGTGAGGGCCTGTTCGAGTGCCTCGTTGAACAGGCGCTCGTCACGACGTAGCAGGTAGTAGAACATCTTGATGGGCGGATAGACCAGCTGGAGCATCGCGTCGCCGGAGGCGATCCGGGCCTCGTCCGGGTCGGTACCCCGCATCGCCGCCGTGAACAATTCCGGCGGTATGGGTTCCTTGCGCAGAAATCTCTGCAGCGTTTCCACCCATGCGTACATGTAGTCGTCGTGCTGCGCACCCGATGCGCGCAGCGTATCCAGAGGAACGGCACACAGTCGCTGAACCGTGTCCTCGTCTCGCAACGCCACGGCCAGCCACACCACGGTGAGCCACTTTCCTCCGTTGGCCGCCGAAACCGGGCCGGTCGCGGGAATCCGCACCGTGTTCCCACCGATCTCGTAGGGCACCTCACCGTCCGATGCCTGGGCGGCGGCGAAGATCGCCGCCGCGGCCTGCTCGGCGATGCGCAGGTCATGCCACGTGTCGCTTTGGGTCACGTCCGGGTCGAGCACGCACCGGTACTGGGCCGCGGTGATCGCCCATTGGTGCACCGCGGTCAGGGCGCTGGCTTTTCGCTCGACATAGCTGAGGAAGACATCGACCTTCGGCGCGATGACGGCGACCTGCCGACGCGCGAGGTCGGGATCCACCGCATGCCTGGGCACATTCGTCATCACTCAAACCTCGTTCCGCTCGCGGGTCGCCTCGGCGCTGAATGGACCTTTGTAATCGTAGCCAGCGTAAGGATGATACTCGTATCCCGCGTAGCTGTGCGGTGTCGTCGATGTGTCCACAAGGGCTCGAACCTTGACGTAATCGAGTCGGTTGTCGAGCAAAGCCTCCTGAAGTTCGGCTGCTAGATCGGCGTCCTTGCTTGCGAGCTTTCTGAGCATGTTCTGAAAGTAATCGGGATGCCCTTGTTCGACAGTCCGGTTCTCATCACTCAAGTAGTGAGAACTGGTTCCGCCGCCCGGACCCTTCGCCTCGTGCACGATGAAATGTGGTTTTCCACCGTTGTGGTAGTCGACCTCCCAGATCTGATCGAAGCTGTTCGCACCCGGCTGTCCTTCGATGGAATGGTGAGGTTTGATCTCGGCGATGAGGTTGCCGTCGTTGTCGAAGGCCTGGAAGCGTTCCCCACCCTCGGGATGCGGTTGCAGGGTGACGTTGTCGCCACCGTACTGCTGGACCAGTTTCTGGTACACCTGGTCTTTGATGGCGTGCGTCGATGCTTGCTCACCGAGGGCCTCGGAGGCGTCGTTCGCCTCGTTGTGCGCGTCCTTCCACTCCTGCGCGTTCTCCTCGGTCTTCTCTCCTATCTCGGATTTCCGCTCGAGTTTTCGCTCGCGATCTTCGACCATCTCGTCGAGCTTCGCGTAATCCTCGTCCCTCCAATTTTGCGTGCTCGGATACTCATCGGTATCGGAGTTCGGAGAGTCGTTCGAAGCCGATGAATCGTCCGACTTGGACGGATTGTCCGGGCCGGTATCGACCTCGCCGTCGGCGTCGATGTCTTCCTGATCTTGGGACGATCGGGGACGCTCGACCTTCACCGAACGTTCGTCAACGAATTGAGCGCGCTCCAACGGAGGTCGGTCGTCCTTGAAGTACGCCCTTTCATTGACCGGGTCCCAGTCGAGTGGTGGCAGCGGGTTATCCGAGCTCACACGGCTGTGTTTGACGACAAGTTCCACGGTTCCGTCTTCCCGAGTACGCCAATAGTAGTTATCCTCGAGGAATTGTGGGTCGGCGATTTTCTGACGTAGAGATCTTTTGTCTTCACCCGTCCCAGGCTTGTCCCGCCAGTCGATCACATCGGGGTCTTCGTCCCTACGCGATCGCGAGGAGTCCACGTCGACATCCGACCTGTCCGCATCCCCGGTGTGCGGAGTGAACCCGTCGTCGCCCGTTCGGGACGTCGAACCGTCGGGGCTGTGCGTCGACCACTCGCCGTTCGGCGGGATCTTCGGACGCGGTTTGCCGTCCGGGCCGATCTCGTAGTCGGAGGAGAAGACGTTGCCGTTGGCGTCGGTCCACGCCGGTTTGTTCGGCGCCAACACCTCGGTGTCGAGTTCGTGTGACAGCCGCCGGGCGAAGTCGTTGGAGCCCGCGTCACAACCGATGAGCCGGATCGGACGGCCGTCGTAATCGCCGTTGCGACGCAGGATGTCGGCGAATTCCTCCGGCGTGTACCGGTGGCCGCCGATGCGGGCGTGACCGTCCGGCGTGACGTGCACGTCCACGGTGTAGCGGCCGTCCGGGTCCGGCTTGACCCGGTGCGGCAGATCACCCATCTCCGGATCACCGCGGTGGAACGACATCCCCGCGGGGGTGCGCTCGGTGTGCCGTTGATTGACCTCCTCCGGCGTCAGTCGATCGTCGGGCCGGCCGTCGTTGTCGTGGTCCGCCCGGTCGTCGGGCCGGTCCTGAGGTCGGTCGTGGGGCCGCTCGGTGTCCGAGTCGCGGTCGGGCCGTTCGGTATCCCGGTCGTCGCCGTGCGGCCGATCGTCCTGCGGCCGGTTCTGTGGGTCGCGATCGGTGCGCGGATCGCGGGACGGATCGTTGCCGCCCCGGCCGTCGCCCTGATGCGGCGGTCGACCGTCGGCCGGTTGCCGTGAGGATGGTTCCGTGGTCGGACGCTGCTGCGGAGAACCACCAGGGGCATCGGGACGAGAACCGTTCGGGCCGGTCCCTTGTGGTCCCGGACGCGGTCCCTGTGGGCCCGGGCCGTGCGGTGCCGAACCGGGTGTCGGTGGGCTGAAGCGCGGCCCCGGGTGGGGCGGATTGCCCGGGTGCGGCGACGGGGCGAAGCCACGCGGCACCGCGGGTGGCATGTGGGGCTGTGCATGCGGTCCGGGCCCATACTGCCCACCGGGTCCATGCGTCGTGCCCTGCGGCGGGCCGGGGCGCTGCGGTGTGGGCGTGTGCGGGGCGTGGCTTTGCGGAGACGTCGACGGTTGCGGGGGTCCGCCGGGGCGAGGCTGTGTCGCCGGTGTCGTCGGTGTCGCGGGTGTCTCCGAGTGCGGTCGCGCTCCCGGTGACCCCGGTGTGCCGGTCCAGCCCTGTGGACCGTGGGGACGGCCGCCCGGGGACGTGCCGCTCGATCCGCCGGGAGTCGTCCCACCGGAGTTCGGCGTCGCCGCCGGACCCGTCCCCATCGGTTGCTGGGCGTGTGGCGTGGAGGGTGTCGAACCACCCTCGGGCCCGCGTTGTGGAGGTGGCGAGAAACCACCGGAGTCCGTGCGTGGCGGCGTTGCGTGCGGCGAGGTCGGTGACGAAAGACCACTCGCCGTCGTCGAGTCCGCATGAGTGCCCGTGTTCGGTCGGGAGAAAGGCGAATCCGGATGAGTCGGCGACGGTCCCGATGAGGGCCCCGACGAAGTTCCTGGGGACGGACCCTGTGGCGGACTCTGTGGCGACCGTCCGGAGTCGTTCGCGTATGGACTATCCTGCCGCGGGGTGGCCTGGCTGGGAGAATCGTGCGAAGTGGATGGTTGATTCTCCGGACGAGTCTGTGTGTTTCCGCGCGGACTGTCGGTGTTTCCGTTGCTCGACGAAGCGGTATCGGGATTCGACCGCGTCGTACCGGGACCATCACCGGCCGTTGAATGCGGCGAGGGACTCGACTGAGTGCCGCCGGATCCGTGAGGCGACGAATCCGGCGACGGGGAATGGGACGACGTCGAACCGGAGGGCCCGAAGTGGTGACCGGCGGCAGGGCTCCCGGTGCTGGACGAACCACCGGTCCCGGTCGAGTGCGACGTGTCGACGCGTGGAGTCGTCGACGTACCACCGCCGCCACCCGTACTCGTGGAGACCGGTCCATCGGAGGAGCCACCTCCCGGCGACGAGGTGGATCGCCTCGGCGGGGAGTCACCGGAAGGGCTCTCGCCTCCTCCGGTTCTTGAGTCCGAACGCGACGGTGTATTCGTCGAGTCCGAAGTGTTCGAGGGGTTCGACCTCGGTGTCGTACTCGAGTCCGGCCCTGTATCACTACTCGAGCCGTTCGGACTCGAACCGGAATCACCGCCGGTTCCCCCATCCGAACCGCGGTTCGAGCCGGAACCACCATCACCGTCCGCGCCACCGCCCGAACCGGAGTCCCCGCCACCGCTCGAACCACCATTGCCGTTCGCACCCCCACCGGAACCCCCGCTGGAGCCGCCGTTTCCGGAGCCACCGCCGTCGAGATCGACGTCGCTGTTCCTACCGGGACGTTGGAAGAAACCGCCATCGATGATGTTCTTCTTCCTGATGACGTCCAGGCCGGTGACCTTGCCCAGGATCTTCCCGCACACCTTCATGACGGAGCCGAAGACCTCGATCAACCGGCCCAGCAGCGGCGACACCTGGCTGATGGTCCGGGTGAGCCGCTTGAGGAAGTCGGCGATCTTGGTGCCCCACTTGGAGATCGCCGTGACGGCCTGGGCCACCACGACCGGTGTGCCAAAGCCCAGGGTGAACACCGTCTCCAGCACCCAGGAGATCAGCTTGCCCACCAGGTCGGCGATGAGGTCGCGCACCGTTTCCCGGACGAACGCCACGACCTCGCCGAAGAGCATCACGACCGTGCTGATCCCACTCGCCGTGGTGGCGGCCCCGGCGAGGGCCTCCTCCTGTTCCTTGCAGGATTCCCGGTAGGCGTCAGCGGCCGGGCCCGTCCAGCCGGTGGTGCTGTTCTTCACCGCGTTGGCGAACGTCACCTGGGTTTCCTCCAGGTGCGCGGCGACGTTGGCCCACGTCTCCGAATACGACTGGATCACCGGTGGGTCACCGCACACGGAGTCGAGCATGTCCTTGAGCGGCTGGATGTGCTCCATCAAAAACGACGCCACCGAGGACATCAGCCAGCCGAACGGGTCGATCGCCGCGGCGGCCCCCTCGGCCACCAGTCCGACCGTGCCCAGCCCGATGTCGATCCAGTTGCCGTCCTTGATGCCGTTGAACGTGTCGATGGCCGATTCGGCGATGCCGATCCCGGTGACCCAACCGTGGTCGTTGTTCCCGGAGGTCCACGGTCCCGGACCGGCACCGTCCTGCGGTGCCTCCGCGACCAGTGGGTTGTTGTCAGACATCGACGCCGCCCAGGCTCTCGGCGTGCGCGTCCTCGGTGGCGCGGTAGGCTTCCGCGGCCCTGCGGACCTTGTCGGCCTGGGCCTGCATCGCCTTCACCGACTCGGTGAGCGCCTCGATACCGTGCTCCTCCACCGGGTCGAGGAGCATGCGAAACGGCTGACAGAGGATGCCGTAGGCGTCGGTGGGCATGCTGACCTGGCGCGCGGCCTCCACAGCCTGTTGCAGTTGCTCGACCACCCCGTCGAGCTGGCTCGCATGCGCGTCGAGGTCGGCGCCGATCTCGAAGCCACCCTCTGGCATGACTACCCCCAGTGAGAATCGCGTGGTCAGGAGAAGATGGACCGACCGCTGAAGTCATCGTCGTCGTCCTCGGGAGGACGACGACGGGTGGGCCGCGGTGGCGGTGGTGGAGCCGGTGTGTCGTCGTCCTCGGGGCCGAAACGCATCTCATGCTGAGATTCAGGCGGGGTTTCCTCGTCCTCGGGCGGATCGGGAAACGTCTTCTTCGCCTCTTCGAACACCTTCGCGGCGGTCTGGTCCTCGGTTCCGATGGTCTCGGCCATCGCCTGCTGCAGGAGTTCCGGGATGCGCGCTTGGGCCGCCTGCACCGTACGCATGATCAGGGCGGACAGCTCCCCCATGCGCTTCCCCTGGGCACTTTCGGAAATCGTCAGATCGGTCAACAGCCCCTTGGAATTGATGGTCACCTCGACGGAATTGTCGGCCGAACGCGCGGTGACCGAGATTTCCTGCACGCGTGAGGCCATGGCCTGATAACGCTGCGCCTGTTCCTGAAGCTGGCGAGTCCAATTGTCGATCATGCGATCGCTGGCTTCCACACCGTCGGCCATGACGTGCCGCCCTCCCGCCAGATTCTGTCGACGTCACACGGACAGGGGGACACGTCGAGCCCAGGTGTCACTCCCCTCCGCCACGCAAATCATCGCACTTTCCGGCACCGGACGGTAGGCGTTTTGGCCAAGTTCCAGGCGTATTCCGGGCGACGATCGTGGTTTCACCGTCCCGTCAAGACGTCCACGGTCGCGAAAGACAAGAATCGAACCATCAATTCGACTCAGTTGTTTCAATATTTGAAATACACCAACTGATGACTGGTCGCGAGCAACCGTCCGTTCCCACTCCACAGCCGTGCCGACTGGTCGAAGTAACCCCCACCGAAATCCGCGGCACGGGCGGTGGCCAGAATCGGTTGATCGGACTGCTCCTCCACGACTTCGACACCGGCGTGGAAATACGTCGTGAGTGACACCGTCCCCGCGGGGACGAACGTCCCCCTACGGCGGAAAACACGGGGGTAGAACACGTCGCACAGAGCCGTCAACGCGGGTACGTCGAGCGGTCGTGCCGGGAAGTCCCGCACCCACAGCGTCGTGGTCGAATCAGGTTGTGGTTCACTGTCCATATCGGGCAGTGCACCCTCGACGTAGCGCATCTCGTAGTTGCGGGTCCACGCGACGAGTGCCGGCACCTTGAACACCGGGACCTCGTCGGCCGCGGGAACGGCGGGCATGCTCACCTCGGTGGACGACCAGGTGTCCCTGCGGACACCGAACACGGCGGTCGCGGTGGTGGTCACGACGTCGTCCTGAGTGAGTGTGATGGTCCAGTGCTGCGTGGAGCGGTTGGTGCGCACAGGTGTCGCGAGGATGTCGAACGGGCCGTCCGCCACCGGTCCCGCGTAGTTGACCGTCAATGACAGCGCTTCGCCGAGCCTGCGGGGGTCGTCGAGCGCCGCCCGCAGCATCGTCGCGGCCGTGACGCCACCGAAGGGGCCGACCATGTTCGCGTACGCCGCGTGCGTGCGCCCCACGTACCACCCTTCGGCGACGACGTCGAGGGCGATGGCCTCGTCGAAGGGGTGAACGGCGTCCTCGGCGTCCCGTTTCTGCCCGGTGACGGCGGTCTCGGTCACGACGGCTCCTCGTAGATACTGCGGCACGGCACTTCTGTGGGACAACCTACGTAACCGTGTCCGCAGTGTGTATGGTCGTGTCCGCAGATCACATAGCCGTGTCCGCAGCCTGCGCGGTCGTGTCCGCGGCTCCCGTAGACAGCCGCAGCGGGGACGCCCCGAACCCACCCCGGTGGCGGCGGGCAAGGCACCCGCCCTCACGAATTCGGGACCGGCAACCGCGGACGTCTCCGGCGGAGGGAACGCGTACCGGACCCGCGCTACTCCGCCGGGGCCTCCCATGGGTTGATCAGTTCCACGCCGGTACCGACGAAATCGCCCACGTTGCGGGTGGCCAGGCGAGCGCGGTAGTACCGACAGATCGCCGCGATCTGCGCATCGGCCGCGCTGATCGGACTTCCCGCCCGTTCACGTGCCGCGACGATGGTGGCGTAGTGCGCCGCGGAACCGGTGTCGAACGGCAGGACCCGATCCTCGAAGTCCTCGGTGAGCAGTTCGCCGATCTTGACGTCCAGCACCTGCTTCCGCCGGCCGTCGGGGAGCCGGGCGACGCCGTAACGCAGTTCGGCGGCGGTCACGGCCGTGATGAACACGCTCTCCACCGGAAGCCGGTCCACCCAGGCGACCACTCCCGCGTCCGGCGCTCGCCGCAGCAGCTCCGACACGACGTTCGTGTCGAGAACGATCACTCCTCCAGCTCCGCGGCGCGAGGACGTTCGGTGCGGGCGGGCACCTCGATCGACGCGTCCTCGACGTCGGAGAACCGCCGCCGGATCCGCGTCGCCAGTCCGGTGGTGGACGACGGCTTGGTCAGCACGGTGCGCAGGATGTGGCGGACCTCGGCCTCCATCGAACGACCGTGTTCGGCCGCGCGCACCCGCAACGCGGCTTTCAGCTCGTCGTCGAAGTCACGAATGGTCAACGTCGCCATGGCGATCCCTCCCTCCGCTGTCAATGCTAGCAATGACAGCAAGGGAAGACCCGACGGACACAATGGCGGATCGACCGGACCCTCTCCGTGACGACGCACAGCCGCTGAGCCCACGAGCGGACGTTCTCCGCGGTCAGGGTTTCGCCAGCGCGTCGAGCGCCTCTCGAAGGTGCTCGAGTGAGGCGCTGATCCACGGCAGAGAAACCGGGTCCGAGCTACGCAACGCCTCCCATCGCTGCGCCTCGGAGTCGCCGTAGAGCAGACTGGTCGCCACACGCATCCGCAACGCCGCGGGGTCGTCGCCGAACTCCGCCCCGGCGAGCACACCCACGCCGTGTTCTTCAAGCAGGTATTCGGCGAGTTCATGACCGGTCCCGATCGCCCGGTCCGCCAGCGTCGGACGGAAAGCCTCGAGGTCCGGGTAGAGGTAGAACGGCCCCTGCGGCGCTCGACACACGGCACCGGCCTGGACGAACACCTCGTGTACGGCGGAGCTGACAGCGGAGTGCAGCCGTCGGCTGGCTGCGATGTGAGCGGTGACCTCCTCCGGTTCGTCGAGGACCCAGGCGGCCACCTCCTGCATGGGGGCCGCGAGGCTGGACCACACCTCGCTGGCCACACCGATCAACTCCTCGCGCAACCGGGACGAGTGTTCTCGTTCGGGCAAACGGGCGAATCCGATGCGATAGCCCCCGAGTGCCATGTTCTTGCTGAGACCACCGGTGATCACGACCTGTCCGGGGAGGAATTCCGCGGGGCTGCGGAACTCCTCGGTCGTGCGGAGATCGCGATAGATCTCGTCGGAGATCACGGTGAGTCCGTACCGTTCCGCGATCTCACACACGCGGGCGACGAGCTCGGGCGCGGCCACAGTCCCGGTCGGGTTGTCGGGCAGGGTGACCACCAGGACGCCGGGGCGACCGCCTCGGGCGACGGCGTCGGACAACCGGGCCTCCAGCTGCTCGGGATCCGGAACGCCGCCGGCCTCGGGCGGGACGGGAACGCCGATCACGTTCTTGCCCACCAGGGCGGCCTGGGCGGCGTAGCTGACCCATGACGGCCGGGGAAGCACGACGTCACCGGGCAGCGCTGCGAGCAATCCGAACAGCAGAGCTTTACTGCCGGGCGCGAGCAGCATCTGTTCCGGGTCCGTGTCCAGTCCGCGTCGAGTGAAGTATCCCGCCGCGGCCGTGCGGACGCGTTCGGACCCGGCCACCGGGCCGTAGCCGTTGCGCTGTACCGCGTTCGCGAGCACCTCACCCACCTGCGGAAGCACGGGAAGACCGGCCTCACCGAAGCCGAGGTGGAGCACTTTCTCCCCGGCTGCTCGCCGGGCTTGCAGACGTTCGTTGATGGCGAGGGTCGCCGAGTGGCGAGTCACTGGTCCGATACCTCCCGTGCAGACAGCGCTTCACCCTCAGCGTTGCAAACAATTAGTTGCGCATCAAGACGCTAACGCAACTTAAATTGCACGCCTGCGTGTCACTCCGACTGCGTCGCCGAACCTTCGGCGTAGACCTCGAAGGAGTCCAACAACTCCTCGTCCTGCAGCAGCTCCGAACGACTGCGCGCACCGATCCGCAAAGCCACCGCCGTCGCCGCGGCCTGCACCAGCGACACGAACGCCGACAGCGAACGCAACAGTGTCACCCCACCGGTCTCGACGAACAGCGCCAACTCGGCGATCGCCGCCAACGGCGATGCCGCGTCGTCGGTCAACGCGATCGCATGTGCACCCCGGCGCTTCGCCAGCTCCATCGCACGGACCGTGTCGGCGGTGTAACGGCGGATGGAGATGCCGACGAAGACGTCCCCCGCTCGAAGATCGCGCAGCTCGTCGACCAAACCACCGGAGACGGGGGCGACCAGGCGCACGTCGGGCCGCACCATGTGCAACAGGTAGGACATCAGCTGCGCCACCGACAGACATTTGCGCAACCCCATCACGTACACCCGGGGCGCCTCGGCCAGCAGATCGACCATCCTGGCCCATTCCTCGGGAGCCACCCGAGCGAAGGTGCGCGCCAAATTCTGTTGATCGTGCTCGACGACCGAGGTCAGCAGATCCCCCGAGGCACTGTGCCGTTGCGCGCTTTCGAAGCGGTGCACCAGGTGCACCTGCTCGGTCAACCGCTCCCGGCAGAGCTTGACCAGCGCCGGATAACCGCGGAGACCGAGTGAGGACGCGAAGCGCACGAGCGAGGACTGGTGCACCCCGGCAAGACGCGCCGTCTCGGTGATACTGCGAAACGCCGTGCCTTCGGGGTCGCTCAGCAGGAGTCGCGCTATCCTCTGCTGCCCGGGGGCGAGTGAGTCCATTCGTGCCTGCAGTTCGGCGCGCAACTCGGAATAGCTCTGCGGAGCGGACAACACGACCTCCGATGGATGACCTCCGACGCCGACGGCGGCGGGCAAGCATCGCGATTGTAACGGGGAAAAACCTGCACGCAGGTCTTGTTGCATGAGTCTTGCTTGAGGCAAACTCCCTTGCCATGTCGAGCACGGTTCCTCCAGCAACGACCACGGCCGGCAGGTCGTCCGGACCGCAACTCCACCGGGTCATCGGGCCGAAACTGCTGTTGCTCTTCGTCGTCGGTGACATCCTCGGCGCGAGCATCTACTCGCTCACCGGGAAAGTCGCGGGCCGAGTCGGCGGCGCGCTGTGGTTGCCCTTTTTCATCGCCTTCGTCGTGGCGTTCTTGACCGCGTTCAGCTACTTGGAACTGGTCGGCAAATATCCCCGCGCGGCCGGGGCGGCCCTGTACACGCAGCGCGCGTTCGGTGCGCACCTGCTCACGTTCATGGTCGCGTTCGCGGTGATGTGCTCGGGGATCACCTCGGCGTCCTCGGCCGCGGAGGCCTTCAGCGGCGACTATCTACAAGAGTTCGTCAGCGCCCCGGAAACGCTGATCTCCCTCGCGTTCCTGACGCTGCTGGCACTGATCAACTACCGCGGCGTCAGCGAGTCGGTGAAACTCAACGTGCTGCTCACGGCCATCGAGCTGACCGGGTTGCTCATCATCGTCACCATCGGTGTCACCGCGGTGTTCCAGGGCAACGGCGACCCCGGTCGACTCTTGGAACTCAACAGCGATTCCGGGGTGTTCTTCGGTATCACCTCGGCGACCGCGCTGGCCTTCTTCTCCCTGGTCGGCTTCGAGGACTCGGTGAACATGGTGGAGGAAACCCACGATCCGACGCGGACCTTCCCACGTGCGATCCTCACCGGCATCGTCATCTGCGCCACGATCTACCTGCTGGTGGCCGTCACGTCGTCCCTGCTGGTGCCCGTGGAGGTGCTGGAGGGCTCCACGGCTCCGCTGCTGGAGGTGGTCCGTGTGGGAGCGCCGTGGTTCCCATTGATCGCCTTCTCGGGTATCGCCCTGTTCTCCGTCATCAACTCGGCGTTGATCAACATGATGATGGCCAGCAGGTTGCTCTACGGCATGGCCAACGAGGGGCTCATCCCGCGCCAGTTCGGCACTGTGCACCCGAGGCGTCGGACACCGTGGGTGGCGATCGTGTTCACGAGCCTGCTCGCGATCGGCCTGGTCAGTGCGCTGGACATCGAATCGCTCGGCAGTACGACCTCACTGCTGCTGCTCATCGTGTTCGCGATCGTCAACGTCGCGGTCCTGGTACTGCGGCGGGAGAAGGTGGAGCACCGGCATTTCCGCGCGCCCACGGCGATTCCCGTCCTGGGCGCGGTGAGCTGCGCGTTCTTCGCCAGTCCACTCACCGGCCGTGATCTTTCCGAGTACGGGATCGTCGCCGTCCTGCTCGCCATCGGATTCGTGTTCTGGCTGATCAACCAGTTCGCCATGCGCAAGACCGGGTCCACCGTCGACTCTAAGTAACCCGTGGGACCCGCGCTCGGGTGCGGGCGACGACGGCTTCGCGGGCTCCTCGGCTCGGGGCTGATTCGACGCACCCCGCCCCGAACCGAGGACTGAAGGCTCCGGCCGGGCCTGAATGTCTCAGGCCCGTATCGCCTGTGACACACTGGAGTCCACATTGACCGCGCTCGATCACCGCACTACGCCGTTGTCCGTCGTCGCCCGTCGATGCGGCCCTTTTCGGTGATCGGGCCCGTTTCTCGGTCACAGGAGCTGGTTTCGGCATGCGCGGACGACAGGCGTTGGAGCGCCTTCTCACCGATATCGACGGACGCGGGTACGGCTCCTACAAGCGGTTGCGCGGCACCTACGACCTCGGCCTCTGCCGACTCGTCATCGACCACGTCCAGGCCGATCCGTACGCCCCGCCGTCGAAGGTGCGAACGGTGCTGGACCGCGCGACGGCCGCACTGCCCGACGACCTGGTGGACACCCCACTCAAACGGGTCGCCGTCAGCGACTTCCTCACCCGACGCTGCCACGAGGCGGCGTCGCGTGTCGAGGGTGCGGGACGTCGAGGGCCCATCACCATCGGCGCGCCGGGTCAGCAGGTCCTGCCGCGTACCAGCGTGCTGATCGCCGACGACCGCGTCGAGGCGCGCTGGGAGGTCGCCCTGCCCGCCGGAGGACGACGGGTCCTCGGACACGTCGCGGCGCGGCTGCTCACCGACACGATGCCTCGGCTCGTCGAGTCGTCGCTGTGTCATCCTCACCTCGACGCCCTCGCTCTACGCCGCCACGTCGAACTCCTCCTCGACCAAGAGGAGCTGCGCTCCCGACTCGCGCAGCGATCCCTCGTGGCCTTCGTCGGCGACGGTGCGGTACTCCCCCGCCGTTCCGGCGACTCCGACCTGCCGATGGTCGAGGGGGCGACCCCGTTCTCCAGTCCGGAGACGTTCCGCGTGAACTTCGAGCTGTCGAGCGGGCGGACGGTGACCGGTATGGGCATTCCCGAGGGGGTCACGGTCATCGTCGGTGGCGGCTACCACGGCAAGTCCACCCTGTTGCGCGCTCTCGAACGGGGTGTCTACCCACACATCGCCGGCGACGGTCGGGAATGGGTGATCACCCGCCCCGACGCCGTCACCATCCGCGCCGAAGACGGTCGTGCGGTCACCGGCGTGGACATCTCCCCGTTCATCGACGACCTGCCGTCGGGCACCGACACCACCCGGTTCACCACCGGAAACGCCAGCGGTTCGACGTCGCAGGCCGCGAATCTGGTCGAGGCGATCGAAGCGGGGACCTCACTGCTGCTCATCGACGAGGACACCTCGGCGACGAACTTCATGATCCGCGACGAACCGATGCGCAGGCTCATCCCCGCCGAGCGGGAGCCGATCACCCCGTTCGTCGACCGCATCCGCCCGCTGTACACCGAACTGGGCGTCTCCACGATCCTCGTCGCGGGTGGTTCCGGATCGTTCTTCGGCGTCGCCGACCGGGTCATCGCGCTGGACGCCTACGTCCCCCGCGACGTGACCGAGGCCGCGCACGCGATCGCGGACAGCTTCGGACTCAGGCGAGTCGACGGTGATCCGACACAGCGCACACGGCTCTTCCCCGAGGTACCGAACCGGGTGCCCACCGGATCGGCACTGCGTACGCGGGGTAGGACCACACCGGCCAAGGCCCGCGGTCGGAACGTGATCCGGTACGGCGCTCACACCATCGAGCTGAACGCCGTCGCCCAGCTCGTCGACCCGGCTCAGACCACCGCGATCGCGCGGTTCCTCGACCGGCTCGCGGAGCTGTTCGACGGACGTCGGGGCATCCGGGACGCTGTCGAACAGCTCTACCGACGCATCGACGAGGACGGGCTCGACGTCCTCTCGCCCTACAGTGGCCATCCCGGGCATCTCGCCCTTCCCCGTCCCCACGAAGTCCACGCCGCTCTCAATCGGTACCGAGGACTGGCCCTCACCTCGAGGAAGTGATGGTTCGGCTCGCCGACCCGCCGTTGCCGACGGTGACCTCGCGCTCGAGAGGAGTATCCACGAACGACAAGGCTCTACAACATGGTTGACGCGTCAGCGAAACACCACCGTGCCGTTGATCGCATGGCGGAGGAACTACACCGAAAAGGACTCGAGCACTCCCCCGCACGGCACCGTGCACGTGGGTGGGTCCGTCACGACACCGGCAGGGCCACCCGCCCACCATGCGCGCGGCATCGGATCACACGGCATGAACAGCGGGGGCGCACTGGGTGACCCCGCATCGACACGACGGCCCTTCCGACGACGGTGCGGCGCCACGATCACTTCCACGCTGTGAGGCGATGTGGGGAAGCCGAAAAGGACGATGGTGCACCGGCTGACTTCTATCGGGTGAGGGCCCACCGCGGCCGTCGAGCCCGCATGCCCCGCCCATCTTCGCCTACGAAACAAGCCTTCGGAGATCGAGGTTCTCCACGAGCGGCGGGACGGTCCCGGTTTCCCCGGCATCCGCGAAGCGGCATGAGACATCCCTGGGATTTAAACCTAATTACTTATGGTTATTGTGGAATGCCAGGCAAGCGCAGTCCGACAAGGAGAGGCCAAGCGGCACCGCTTCGAGCGCAGGGCCTTCGGACAACCGATCGGCAACCTGCAGAACACGCGCTTCGTCCTCACCGAGATCGCGACCGAACTCGACGTCACCCACACTTACCACGACGCCGCCGTGCTCGCCTACAACGAGGGCAAGCTCAGTGCCGTCGACGCGGCCAAGGCCAAGTGGTGGACGACAGAGCCGCAGAAAAGCGTCATCGACCGCTGCCTGCGGTGACACGGCGGCTACGGCTATATGCTCGAGTACCCGGTCGCGAAGGCGTTCATCGATTCGCGCGTCCAGACCAGCTACGGTGGCACGACCGAGATCATGGAGGGGATCATCGGTCGGGACATCGCCAAAACGGAGGAGTGACATGCCGGGACCGTTGACGGGGCTGCGTGTGGTCGAGCTCGGGGGGATCGGACCGGGACCGCATGCGGCCATGATCCTGGGCGATCTCGGCGCCGACGTGGTGCGGATAGACCGGCCCGGTGCTCAGACACGGGACCCACTGCTGCGTGGGCGCCGTTCCGTCGTCGCCGACCTCAAGACCGACGAGGGGCGCGACCTGGTGCTGCGGCTGGTGGCGAAGGCCGACGTGTTGGTGGAGGGTTACCGGCCCGGCGTCGCGGAACGTCTGGGGATCGGCCCCGCCGACTGCCACGCGGTCAACCCCCGCTTGGTCTACGGGCGGATGACGGGGTGGGGCCAGGACGGCCCTCTGGCCCCACGCGCCGGGCACGACATCAACTACATCAGCCTCACCGGTGCGTTGCACGCGATCGGGCGCACGGGCGAACGGCCGGTCCCCCCGTTGAACCTGGTCGGCGACTTCGGTGGCGGGTCGATGCTTTTGCTCACCGGCATCCTGTCGGCATTGTGGGAGCGGGAACGGTCCGGGAAAGGCCAGGTCGTCGACGCCGCGATGGTCGACGGGGCCAGCTTGCTGCTGCAGATGATGTGGGCGATGCGCGGCCAGGGCGCGTGGAGCGACGAACGGGGCACGAACCTGCTCGACGGAGGCGCACCGTTCTACGACACCTACGAATGTTCCGATGGCCGTTACATGGCCGTCGGGGCGCTCGAACCACAGTTCTACGCCCAGCTGCTGGAGGGGCTGGGCCTGGATCCCGCCGAGCTGCCGGAGCAGTACGACCGCGCCGGGTGGCCGGTCCTGCGCGCCCGGATCGGCGAGGCGTTCAAGGCGCAGCCACGGGAACACTGGGAGAAGGTCTTCGCCGACACCGACGCATGCGTCACCCCGGTGTTGTCCTTCGCCGAGGCCGCACACCATCCGCATCTGGTCGCGCGCGGCACGATCACCGAACTGGACGGGATGCCGCAGCCCGCACCCGCGCCGCGGTTCTCCCGCTCCGTCCCCGACGCCCCCGCGCCGGCGCCGGAGCCCGGTGCGCACCTCGACGAGGTGCTCGCCGACTGGGACGACTGAGCAACGGATGGTGCCCACCGGCCTCGGCGGATGATCAATGCGAATCCGAAACCGGGCCGGTGGGCTCCACCACGTACCGGCCGAGATCGGCGGGCCCGGGGTCGGTGGACGGGATCGCACCCGAAGTTCCCACGGTGTGATCCGCGCCCACCCGGCGTAAGTCACGTGGTGCTCACCGCCGACCGGCGGGGCACGGTCGACCCCGTGCCCGGGCTTTCGAAACCACAGTGAACTCGGCTGTTCAGCGCATTTTCGACAAACCCGTGGGACGGCAGAGTCGAAAGCGACGGGACGCGGTACCGCCGTCGACAACCTATACGCGTTAAGCGAGAGCGCACATATGCGGCGACACCATGCACTGTCCGTGACTATCCGGCGGCCATACAGGATACTGGGGCCATGCCCCGTCCGAAGCAACCCTTACTGACTCGCGAATCCATCGTCGCGACCGCGCTGGAGATTATCGACACCGATGGCCTCGACGCGCTCAGCACTCCGCGTTTGGCCAAGGAAATGAACGTCACCGCGCCGTCGTTGTACCACCACTTCCAGGACAAGAATGAGATCCTCGCGGAAGTGGCGCGGGCCATCTTGCTGGAGATCCCGTTTCCGCGGCGCAAACCCGACTCGGAATGGTCTGAACTCTTCGTCCAGCTCAGCCTGAACTTCCGTCGCGCCGTCCTCCGGCACCGCAACGCGGCGCCCATCCTGCTGCAGCACATGCCCCGCGACGTGCTGATCAGCGTGTACGAGCGTATCGCCGTGTTCCTTCGCGAAGCCGGCGTACCGCCCCGGCTGCACGTGCTGATGCTCGACGGGTTGGAGAAGTACACGCTCGGTACGAGCCTGACCGAGGCGATGCACTCCCCGCGGCGCCGTACCAGCATTTTCGGAACCATAGACCCGGAGGAACAACCGACCCTCGCCGAAGCCGTCAAAGCCAACGAGTGGAACGCCGAACAACTGTTCGTCCGCACCATTCGGAGTTTCCTTGCGGGCGTCGCTTCCGGCACCGAGAACGAATCCGAGTAACAGCTCTGCGACATCGGCGGCGCTGCTTCCGCTGTACTCGGTGCTACAGCAGAGCTGAAAAGTCCCGCATTTCCCCCCACACATCGGTCGTTCGACCGGTCATGTTGGATTCCGTGCCACACGATGTGGGAGGACTTCCGCGTGCTTTTACGTATGTGAAAACGTCCTCCGCCCTGTGTTCTTTCGGACGGACGTGACGCCGGTGAGGACGATCGAGGTTCACGTCCGAACCGTGGGTCCGAGCTGAGACGAGCCGTACTCACCGGTTCGACACCGCACTCAGGCCACGAAACAAGAAACGTGGTCCGCATGCCTTCCACTTCAGCGTCGACGGTCAGGGCGACGGTTCCGGGAGGTCTTTTTCGCAAGACGGGCCGAAAAGACCCGAGCTCGACACCTCCGTCAACGCTGGGGATCCTCGGCGGGTACTTGCAGCACTCCGTCGTCGACCAGAGCGTCGATCTCTTCCTCGCTCAACCCCGGCACGCTCTTGCCGATCTCGCGGGTCTGCTGTCCCGTCACAGGCGCCGGGCGCCGCATCGTCACGACGCCGTCACACTTGCCAATAATACCTATTGGAATTAGGTTTACTGGCGAGGTATCTTCCTCCGACCCGGAAAACGAGATGGGTCAGGGACGCGACACACCACCCGACGGCGCTTCGGCCCGATCCGACCGAGTCCTCCCAAGCGCTACGTCGGAACACCCGGCCCTCCGCGACCGACCGCGATCGCAGCCAGAAGTGGAGCAACGCACGACCGGGTCAACGACAGCGACAGCTGCCCCACAGCAGGACCCGGTGCTCACCGAGGAAGTCCGCCCTGGCATCCTCCTGAGCCGACCCACCCGTCCGGGCAGGCTGGACTCGATGAACACGGAGCTGATCCAACGGCTCCGGGACGCACTCGCCGAAGTGCGTGACGACGCTGGCATACGAGCGATCGTGTTGACCGGTAACGGTCGAGCCTTCTGCGCCGGATTGGACCTCAACGGTCACGGCGAACCGCTGGGCACACGCGGCGTGGAAGGCGCTCCCCAGGCGGGACTCCGGCCGCAGAAACACATCGCGGCGGTCAACGGGTTCGCGCTCGGTGGCGGTACCGAAATCGTGCTGGCATGCGACCTCGCCGTCATCGACGAGACCGCCTCCCTCGGACTGCCGGAGGTCCGGCGCGGACTGTTGACGGCCGCGGGCGGTGTGATCCGTTTGCAGCGGCAGGTGCCGTTCAAGATCGCGGCCGAGATCGCGTTGACCGGTGAATCGATCAACGCCGAACGCGCACTGGAACTCGGCCTGGTGAACCGCGTCGCCGAAGGGGACCTCGCTCGACGTGGCGCTCCAGCTGGCGGAGATCATCGCCGCGAACGCCCCCTCTCGGCCCGCGAGACCAGGCGTGTCATACACGAGTCGGTGGCGGCCGGGTCCGACTGGGACAAAGGCCCGTGGAAGGTGAGCAACGAGGCTATGAAGAAGGTGTTCGCCAGTGAGGACGCGAAGGAAGGTGCCCGGGCGTTCGCTGAGAAGCGCGCACCGGTGTGGACCGGGAAGTAAGTCCGAAGCAGAAGTACCACAGCCGCGTCGACACAGGTACGTACGGCGGTGGCCGGTGCCGGCCGCGCCCTTTCCCAGGTCGAAGCGGTACGGAGTAACGCACCACAGTCGGGGGATCCTCGATCACCGACGGAATCAGGGATCCCCCGATTCACACCGGCCGGATCGACACGGCAGCGTCGCGTGTCAGCCGGACCGCGGTGTGCGTGGCCGTACCCGATCTCGTCGCCGTCCGGGCCTCGATGGAGCACCTTGCGCACCGTTGTCACAGGTTTCGCGTTCGCACGACTCGATCCCCTTCGACGCGCTGCTTCAGGAGCCGGAACAGGAGACCGCCGCACCGCTATCCGCGGAAGAAGGCCAACAGGTCGTCGTTGACCTGATCCTGGAGTGTGTTGGCCAGACCGTGCGGTGCACCGGGGTAGTAGATCTCCTTCACGTCCTTGACGAGGCGAGCCGTTTTACGGGAGGAGTCGTCGATGGGGACGATCTGGTCGTCCTCACCGTGCAGGAGGAGTGTCGGAACGTCGATCTTCTTGAGGTCCTCGGTGAAGTCGGTCTCCGAGAACGCCTCGATGCACTCGTAGGCGTTCTTGAGGCCGACCTGCATACCCCACAACCAGAACTGATCCAGGGTGCCCTGGGAGACCTCGCTGCCCGATCTGTTGGCACCGTAGAACTGGATCGCCAGATCCCGGTAGAACTGGGACCGGTCCTTGACCAGCTGGGAGCGTAGGTCGTCGAAGACCTCTCGCGGCAGCCCCTCGGGGTTGGCCGACGTCTTGATCATGATCGGTGGGACCGCGGCGATCAGCACCGCCTTGGCCACGCGCTCGCTGCCGTGACGGGCGATGTACCGTGTCACCTCACCGCCACCGGTGGAATGGCCGACCAAGGTGACGTCCCGCAGGTCGAGGGCGTTGATGACGGCCGCGAGGTCGTCGGCGTAGCTGTCCATGTCGTTGCCGGACGAAGGCTGGCTGGACCGACCGTGCCCTCGTCGGTCGTGCGCGACGACGCGGAAGCCCTGTTGCGCGAAGAACAGCAGTTGCCCGTCCCAGGCGTCGGCGTTCAGCGGCCAGCCGTGCGAGAACGTCACTACCGGGCCCTCGCCCCAATCCTTGTAGTAGATCTCCGTACCGTCCTCGGTGGTGATGGTGCTCATGGGCCGGATTCCTTCCTGCAGCATCGGCTGTGTCACTTCTTTCGGCCGCCGCTTCCCGGCCTCGGGGGACCGAGGCGGAAGCCGGGATCGGTCACACGGTGTGCCCCGGGAACGACCGCCGACCGTGTCGGGACCCTCGATGCCCGCCTACCCCACCCCACCCCGGGTGAAACGACCCGCACTCGGATACCCGGGATTCGAGCAAAGCCGATTTCCTCGACGCTCTCACTCGGCGATCGGGTCATGCTGCTGCGTGACCGAATTGCCAGTGGGTACCAGGCGGTGTCCCGCGCGCCGGCACAGCTTCAAGTTCCGACGTCGGGGTCGGGTTCCCATCCGGTCAACGGCAAGATCGTTCGTCGCCGAGAGTGGGCACAGGTGTCCTTTGTGTCCAATTAAGAACAGCGTTTTCCAGGACGAGCACAAGTCGCGGACATGACCGCTCGGGAGTCACACACTAAGCACGGGCACGGTGTCACGTAACGTAGGACGCCAGTCGGCGGGCGAGTTCCCCCGGATTGCCGAGTATGGCCAGGTGGCCACCGTCGAGTTCGTCAGGGGTGACGGACAGGCGCTCGCGTGCGATCCGCCGTTGGAACTCCACGGGGAACAGACGGTCGTGCCGAAAAGCCACCACGTGTGTGGGAACGTCGGGCCACGCGGCCAGGGGCCAGGGTTGTTCGAACGGGGTCGACGCCTGTTCACACTCCCCGTACCGCAGTGCGGCCTCCGCGAGTTCGGGGGGAAGGTCGTGCAGGAACAGCTCGTCCAGGCTCGGTTCGGCGTCGGGATCCCGGCCTTCGCGCAGCGCGAAGTCACGTTGCGCCTCCGGCTGCCCGGTGCGTTCCCACCACTGCGCGGCCGACTCCCCGGAAGCGGGGATCATCGGTGCCACCAGGACGAGTGCCCGCACCGACAACCGGGCGCACACCAGCGGAGCGGTGAAAGCCCCGAACGAGTGCGAGACCACCACCACCTCACGCCGCTCGCCGACAGCGGAGACCACCGTGTCGGCGTATTCGGCGAGTCCGGCCGAGCGCTCCTCACACGGCAGACGAACAGCGGTGACGGCGTGGCCGAGGGCACGCAGCTCCCGATCGACCCGATGCCAGTACCACGGTGTGGAACCCGCGCCGGGCAGGAGGACGAACATCGGCCGGGAGTGGGTCATCACCTCACTCTAGACACTCCGACGACGGCTATCCGTTGTGAAGGCGAGACGTTTCGACTCACCGAGCGACTATTTACGCGCCTCGATGAGGAAGCGGCGAGCGTAGGCGACGAAGGAGCCGTCCTTGTCGATCCGCCGGTGCAGCGCCAGCCGGTCGTAATACCTCTCGACGGTGAAGTCCGGGCGAACCACACCACCTTGCGCAGGGAATAGACCATCGCACCCACGTCGAAGAACTCCATCCGCGATTCGACGGTCTGAAGGTCCACGACCTTCAGACCGACCCGTTCGGCTTCCGTCTGCACGAGTTCGGGCTCGCGCCCGGTCCTGCCGAGTGGCTGCGGGCCGAGGAAGAAGTCGTGGATCTCGTGGCCGCTGTCCGGTCCGACCTGCTGCGAGAAACAGGTACCCCCTGAAGTCAGGGCCCGGGCGATCCCAACCCAATGGACCTTCACCGGATGGCGACCGGTGACCAGGTCGAAAAAGCAGTCGGCGAACGGCAGCGGTGGTCGGTCGTCGTGGAGCAGTAGGTCCGGGGTGTCGTTGCCGGCTCAGTGCTGGATCAGCCCACCGACCGGGACGGAGCGATGTGGCCGGTCGCCGGACGCGTCCGCGCCAGCGCAAGACCGACGTCGACCAACGATGAGCGGTGCAGGCCGGCGACGTCGGAAAGCGGGGTCCAGGCCGATTCGACGACGGTGCCGTTCGGCTCGGGCCGAAGCCGGCCACCGGTGATACGGACCTGGTAGAAGATGCCGACACTGTGGTGGTCGGGCAGGCCTGGTCGGTGACGCTCGGCCGAGGGGATCACCCGGGAATCCACGCCCAACAGACGTTCGACCACCGCCTCGCAGCCGGTCTCCTCGGCAGTCATAGCTTTCAGGACGAGGCACCCGTCCGCGGTCTTCACCCTCCAGGACATGAGCAGTCTACCGACTCCGGCACGTCCCGCGCCTCGGATGACGAGGGGCGCAGGCGCCCGCCCCACGGACAGGGTTCCCCACGGTGAAGAACGTTCCGATCCTGCTGTGGGCACCTGTTCATGGTTCAAAGCGACGGTCGCGGCTTCAGCGGTAGGCCGTGACGTCGACGGTGGTGGGGTCCAGACCGGCTGAGACGACCTCATGCATCCAGCGTGGCCAGTTCGGCCGTGTACCGTCCAGGTCGCGGACGTCGTAGGCCTCCGCCAGAGCGTACGAGGTGACGATCTTGCCGTTCCAGGTGGCCCGCTGCGGATCGGCGGCCAGGGCCGCGACGCCCCGTCCGAGGAAATGCGCGGTCTCCGACATCGCGAAGTGCGGGTCCTTGGCCACACCATCGCGCCAGGTCTGCTCGGTGACTCCGAAGTGGTCGAGCATCGCCTCCGAGCGGAGGAAGCCCGGCGTGACCGCCACCGCCGTCGCCCCGTATTCGGGCAGTTGCTCGGCCAAACCGAGAGCCAAGCGCCGAATGCCGGCCTTGACCTGGTCGTAGACGAGCGAACCCGAATTGCCGTCGGCCACCCCGTCGGTGACCTCCACGACAAGCCCGCCGGGCCGAGCGACCAGCAACGGAAGCAGCGTGTGCGCCGCCCGCAGGTGTGTCTCGATACCGTTGCGCCACAACTTGACGGCCTGCTCCAGGTCCTGCTCCCAGAACGGACCGTCGAAATCGACCAGAGGGTCCCCGCCCCACACGTTGTCGATGAGGATGTCCAGCGTGCCGTCGCCGTGACTCGACACCACATCGCGCAACGCCTCGATCTCACGCTGATCCAGGTAATCGCACCGTACCGCGATTCCGGTTCCCCCGGCGGCGTTCACCCGTTCCGCGGTCTCCTCGATGCTCTCCGGACGGTCCATCTCGCTGCGATTTGCACGGGTACTGCGCCCGGTGACAAAGACGTGGGCGCCCAACGCACCGAGTTCCACCGCGATCGCGCGACCGCATCCCCTGGCCGCCCCGGTCACCACGGCAACCTTGCCTGCAAGCGGAAGTGTCATGACGGATTCATTCCTTCCCAGGACTTCACTCATAGCTCCGCTCTCGTCTCACGCGAACTCGGACTCGGCCCCATAGCGGATGCGGACTCGGAAGCGGCGATCGCGAGCAGGCCGGCCGCGAACGCGGCGAGTGCTGCGGCGAGGTAGCCGGTGGAGAAACCGCCGAGCCCGCCGAGCGCACCGAGTGCGGCGACCGAGGCCAACACCGCCAACCCGGTCGCCGAGCCCAATTCCTGCGCGGTGTTGATCAGCCCGGAAGCACGGCCGTGCTCATCCTCGGGGACGGCCGTGGCCAAGGAGAACGTCGGCGCATAGGACAACCCGTTGCCCGCCGCCAACAACGCAAGCCCCGGCAGAACCCCGGTCCAGTACGTACCCTCGCCATGAGCGGTGAACACCAGCACCAACAGTCCCGTGCCTGCGGTGGCGGAACCGATCAACAGCAGCCTCCGAGCGCCGATACGCCCCACCAACGCGCCCGCGCGCGGCGACAGCAGCAACACGATCAGTGTCACCGGCGCGAATCCGAACCCGGTCTGCAGCGGCGAGTACCCCATCTCGTTCTGCATCGTCAGCGTCGTGAAGTACAGCCCCGCCGTGGTGGCGGCTGCGTTCAGCATCAGCACCAGGTTCGCCACCGACACCGAACGTCGTGCCAACAACGCCCCCGGCAACACCGGTTCCGGGTGTCGCCGCTCCACCATCACCAGCACCGCGGCCAATCCGGCCAGCACCACCACAGCGGGCACGAGGATCCCGGAAGCACCGTCGGCGACATCGGCCAACAACAGGCTCATCCCGCCGAGCGTCACCACCAGCAGCACGCCTCCCAGCACGTCCACCCGCGAGGACGCTTCGGCCTTGACCTCCGGAAGCAACCGCAGCGCCACGGCGACCACCAACACCCCGAACGGCACGTTGATCAGGAAGATCCCCCGCCACCCGATGAATTCGGTCACCACACCACCGAGTACCTGCCCGGCGATCGCCCCGGCCGAGCTCACCGCCGCCCAGATGCCCAACGCCCGGTTACGCAGCTCCCCCTCGGCGAAGATCCCCACCAGCAGCGCCATCGCGTTCGACGACACCATCGCCGCACCCAGGCCCTGACCGGCACGCGCGGCGAACAGCCACCATCCCGCCTGGGCCAGACCGCACAGCAGCGACATCACCGTGAACACGGTCAAGCCCAGCAACAGCACCCGTCGACGCCCGAACAGGTCCCCCGCCCGGCCCGCCACGATCAACAGGCTTCCGAACACCACGGTGTAAGCCACGCTGGTGAGCTGCAGGAACGATCCCGGCACCGCCAAGTCAGCCTGGATCGACGGCACCGCGATGTTGACCACGACCACGTCCACGATCAACACGAACTGCACCGCACACAACAAACCCAGCAACACCCGATCGGTGCCGCGCCACTGCACGGCTGTCGCCATCCCACACCTCTCAGCCCTCGAACGGGCAGTTCGGTACCGATGAGACCAGTTAATGAATGATCGTTCAATAACTCGATCGGCGCAAGTCGATCCGAGGAACACACGGACACCTCGGCCTCGACCCCTCACGCGAGGCCGCATCGATGACGATCGCCTACCACGGCGAGGGCGGCGGCCGTCCCACCCGCGAGTACGGCCCGCACGACGTCTTCCGCTCCGACCGGGATATCAGCGACTGGCTTTGCGCAGCTTCCGTGGTCTCAACCTCGGGCGGTACGGACCGTACACAGCGGGCCGCAGCGGTCAGGAGTGACGCCGACCGCCCGGCCCGGATCCACACGCTCATCGTCCGTCACGACGGGAGTGTGCGTGGCCGTCGGATACCGGGTTCCCCCAGGCCCGCAGCAGCGGGTCCAGCTCGTCACTCAAAAGCTCCGGCAAGGCACCCTTCGGCTCTAAAGCCCAATCCAACTGCACCCCCTGCGCCAGCGAAGCCAACAGCGCCGCCGCCGATTCGGCCGCCGGTGCGCCCGGCAGTGAAGCCTTGGCGAGCAACTCCGCCAGCACCTCGCGCACAACCTTGCGTTGCCGCGCGAACCGTTCGCGCAGCACCGGATCGGCCAGATCGACACCGAGCTGTCCGAGGTGCCGAGCCGCCGTCTCGGGGTCGTCGATACCCACCACCGTCGCCAGCAACGCTGCCCGCACCGCCGCTACCGGGTCGTCGTGCTCCTGGGCCACCGCGCGCATCCGCTCTTCCAGAACCGCGGTGGAGGCGTCCATCAATGCCACCAGCAGACCGTGCTTCGATCCGAACCGCCCGGCGACCGTACCCACCGCGACACCGGCCTCCGCCGCCACATGAGCGAGTGTGAAGTTCGGACCGTGTTTACCGATCACCCGCTCACACGCCGCCAGCACCGCACTGTCTGACACCTTCCTCGGCCTCGCCATACCGGCATTGAACCACGGTTCGAGAAAACACCAGGTCCCTGACTAGAGCCCCGATCAGCCATCACCACGCGAAACACGACGATGTCTCTCGACACCGTCGCAGCCCCGTCGAGCGCGAGGGGCTCTCCCACCCGCCTCGGACTGCCACAGCGCTGCCGAGTCCCGCAACCGCCGGTCAATCCGATGTCGGTACCACGATGCGGCACCCGCGCCGAGCAGGGCAGCGGCCGCGGGTGTGGTGCCATCAACTCGGCTCCAGACGTCGAGGACCTGGTTCCGCGGTCGCCTCATCCGCCGGAAACGGGGCCCGGGGATACGCGGCCTCGTCCACCGGCCACGTGTATCGGCGCCATACACTGCTGCGTCGACGTTGCTCCTCACCTTCAGGAAGACGGATGCTCAGCCCCGACGAACACGCCATCAAGGGCCGGATGGGTCCACAAGAGCAGCGGGATCTCCTCGTCCACATCGGTACCCGCATCCTCGAGGATGCCCCTGCGGGATGGAGCCGCCTGACCTACCGGGTCCACACCGTCGTCGAACACGGGACCAGCGAGCTCATCGTCGAGTTCGCGGACGGTGGCAGTCGACGTGAGTTCCCGCCGTCCGGATTGAGCCTGGTGACCGACAAGCTCAGGGCGGGCATGTACCGGGAGGGCAAGGGCACCTGGTTCTCCATGGAGTACGTCATCACTCCGCCCGGGAGGTTCGACGTCACCTACAACTACGACGAGGACCCCAAGATCACTTTCCCCACCGCTTTCGGTTTCACCAACGACCTCGAGCACTTCCCCCGCGACGAGGAGCACATCCCCGACTGGTTGCGGGAGAGACTCCGGAAGGAAGCCGAAGGACGCGTCCTGGAGTAGGGGTCACAGCCTCCATGGTCGGGAGGTGTTCCGGGCGATCGGTCCTCGCCGATGAGCGGGAGTCATCACCGGCGGGGTCCTACTCGGCTGCCGACGAGGACACGCTGCCCGGGTTCAAGCTGGTCACTTTGGCCTCATATCGTGAGGTCCGGGCCGGCGGAGTCCGCGCGGCCGAGCTCGCAACGACCTGTCCTGTGGTGTTGCAAGTGAGTCCTGGCCTGTGTGTTCACAAGCCCGAACCAAGGCATGCTTGCTTCGCCTGTCGACCTGCACGACCGCTGTCGGTCATGGGTGAGGCACGCTTCGGCCAACGCCGACCTGCCAGCCATGGGATGGCCGGCCTCTTGCCGTTGTGACCGTGGATAAGGCGTGAGTTGATCACCGTTCAGTCGGTTCACCCACCCACGCACGCGAGCATGCGAACAAACCGGTTGAGCACCAGCCGTTTCAGCTGCGAGAGTGGCTGCATGCCCAGACCGTCGCCGGAAGTCTTGCCCTTCGACGTCTCGAACGGTTGGCCGGCAGCGCTGTCCGGCTGCGTCGTGACGATCCGGGAGACGGGTGTCTCGCTCGGGTCATTGGACCTGGATGACGCCGAATGGCGCGTGCTGCGAGCGGAGCCGGTGTTCTCCCTCCGGATCGACGACCACCCGGAGACGCATGGATGGACGACGATCCACCCCGACGGCACGAAGACGCACCGGGAGTTCGAGATTCCGCTGACTCCCGTCGTGGTTCCGCCTGCCACGCTGAACCACCACGACCGCGCGTTCTGGGATTGGGTCATGGACACCCACGGCGCTGAGGGACGGCTGCTCATCTGGCCTGAATCCCGCCGCTGGTGGATGGTGCAGGAGCCAGACCTGGAACTCGTCCTCACCTGCGCACCACCCGGCCTGTTCGCCGACGAGTCGGACGTACTGTCCTGGTGGGACTTCGGCACGCCCCGCGGAAGGCAAGAGGTGGAGGAACTCGCCGAGCGATACAGCGTGAAGTGGGACGAGTAGATCTTGTCCAACAAGCTGAACGACCAGGTTCCATATGTGCTCCTGTCTGCTCAGATTGGACAGCGACCCTCGCCCTTCTTCACCGGTCTGCAAACCTGGCACTGACTCTCGGCGACAGCGATCGACCCACAAGAACGCCCTCGTTCGTCGACATCGGTTGTCGTCCTCTGCCGCCTGCATGTGCCCCAGAGCCACAGCGGCAAGCACCGCCTCCGGAAGGCGTTACAGGCACCGGGGTCACGCTCGGCCAAGTCGCTCGTGTTCGATGTGGGTGGTCGTTGCGGTCTACTTCATACCGAACCCCCATGCACAGGAGGAATTCCGGGCCCGGTTCGATTGGGGCCTGGTCGGCACCAAGGTCCTAGCCGGCATGTCCGATGCGGTTGCCGTGGTTCGCCGTGTTGTCCTTCACCACCGCGCTGATCGTCGTGGTCGACAGGGGGATCGAGGTCTTCCCCTTCCGCTGGAGGGACGAACGGGCAGAGCGGTTCGCGCAGAAACGCGACGCCGTGCTCGCGGTCGGCAGGTCGGTGGCCCAGCCGGGACAGATCAGTCTGTCCGCCGCGTCCCTCCGCGCCGCTGGTCCTGTCGCGAAGCTCGTCCTGCCGTCGCCGGACGGCTCGACCATCGTGCATGAGATCGCCGAGACCGGCGTGACGGTGATCGGCGTCAGCCTACGCAACGTCGCCGCCGCTGATTGGACCGTGCGCCGTCTCGCCACGAAGCCCGGGGCGTCGGTGTCGGCCATCGCCGCTGGTGAGCGTTGGCCGGGCGGCTCGTTGCGTCCCGCCGTCGAGGACCTGTGAGATGCTGGTGCTTACCGCCACCCTCGATGATCGGGGCTTCGGTCCGTTGTCTCCTGAGGTGCTCTCCGCGGCCACCGCTTACCGTGAGGTCACCGCCGATCTCACCGCAAGTGTGGGCGGGCAGGAACTCATCAACTGGGACTGTGCCAACGACATCGAGGTCGCTGCGGAGGTGGACGCGAGCACCGCAATGCCTGTTCTGCAGGGCGAGAGCTTCCCGGCAGCCTGATCGGTGGGATCACGTCCACGCCCGTCCAGCGCATTCCGTGAACGCAGCGTCTGGCCGCGCATGGCCCGATCCCTGCCGCGTATCGCCACAGCCGGCGACAACTGATCACCTGCCGGATGAGTGCATCCCATCTGACCCGGCGTAGCCCGGTCACGCTGTGTCAAGGGACAGGGCAACTTCCTCGTTGACCGGCGGCTGACGTCGCCGGGCTTGCCCCCTTGGCGCGGCGTGATAACCCTCGGGGGCAGCCGGGTGGGACACCTACCGGACCACCAACGAACCGAAACATGCGTGCACGACCCCGGCCATCCTGGAGATCTGCCCGCCCGGCGATGACATCCTCTTCTCCCCTTACCCGGCGGGGCCGCCCTTGAAAAACAAGAGAAGAAAGTTTGAACACACACTCCGTGCGGTGTGGTTGTCAGACTTACCGCTGCGGGATGAGCCGAGTCAGTTCGCTGATGATGGCATCAGGGTGGTGCGCGGCGAGGCGTTCGTGTTTGCCGGGTTTGTTGGCATAAGCCACCACTGGTGTGCCAGCGGCACGTGCGGCGTGGATATCGGTGACGGAGTCACCGACCATCAGACATTCGCCGGGGCGTGTGCCATGAGTGGTCATGGCCTGCTGCAGTAGATGTGGATTCGGCTTCAGTCTCGTGATGTCGGCGGCGGTTCGTGCTGACACGCCAGCGACGTAGTGGTCCAGCCCAGCCTGGCGTAGATAGGTTTCGATTGCGACGGTGGAGTTGTTGCTGACGATCGTGACAATCCTGCCTTCGCTGGTGAGGTAGTCCAGCACCGCAGGAAGCCCCGGGGCCTGTGGAGCTTGGCTGACCGCTTCCACCTCCGTCGCCTGTAACGCAGCCTCGACAGTCCCTGCGATCTCGGTGCCCCAATTCGGTGGCGTAGGCCAACACCTCGAACGGATCGTGTGCACTAGCAGCGGCGCCCCGGGCAGGCTGGCCATGCTCAGCAAGGACAGCACGGAGTCGCTCGGCGACCACATGGTCAGCCAGGTGACCGAAGACCGCGCAGACTGGCCCGTCAAAATCCAACAGAATGTGTCGTGCCGGACGGGCTAGTTCCGCGGCTGTCACCGCTTCCACTCCCGCGCCACGCTCGTCCACAAGCTGTCGAACCACATCCGCGACTGCTTGACGTAATGCGACGCCATCGTCTCGTCATCAGCATCGACACTGTGGTGGAACAACACCGTGTCCTCGCCCATCAAGTCCCAAACCGACGTGGGCGTGCCGTTCAGCTTCACCCTCCTATAACCGAAGGGCACCTCAGAATTCTTGATCAGACAAAGCATGAACAACGGCACCACGCATTCTCGCCATCGCGGCTGGAGCCGACGTCAAGGTGCTACAGCTCATGCTCGGTCATGCTGACGCGGCGATGACCCTCAACATCTACGGGCACCTGTTCCCCGATCGCCTCGACGACGTGGCCGGCACGCTCGACGCTCGGCGACGGGAGACGTTGGCGAAGCGATCGATGGCGTGACGTTCGGCGACCCAATGTGACATGAATGTGTCATGCTCCGGCCTGCGCACGTGTCCGGAGACGACCAAGGGGCCGTCTACCTGCGTGGACGGCCCCTGTTCTGTCGGGCTGACAGGATTTGAACCTGCGACCCCTTGACCCCCAGTCAAGTGCGCTACCAAACTGCGCCACAGCCCGGCCGTCACCCTCTTCGTGGTGACGCAAGATAGCTTACCGTGTCCTTTTCGCGCCCGACACCGGGGGTGCCCTCACACCGCCAGGCGGAGGTCACCCCCATGGTCACGAGCGCGCTAGCAGCGGAATTCGCCCGCCGGCGAGCACGGCGTCCATCTGGCGCCGCGACAACCGGTGGTGCACGCGGTAGTCCTCGCCCTTCGTCCGGTTGTGCACGGTCAGCTCGGGGCTCCTCGCGAACTCGTCGCGCAGGTTCTCCAACACCAGCACGTCACCCTGGTCGATGCGGTCGTAGTCGGCGGGGTCGGTGAACTCCAGCGCGAGGATGCCGAAGTTCGCGAGGTTCTGCCAGTGGATACGTGCGAACGACTTGGCGATGACGGCCTTCAACCCGAGGTAACGAGGGGTGATCGCGGCGTGTTCGCGTGACGAGCCCTGGCCGTAGTTGTCACCGCCCACCACGAGGTGCCCGGTGTCGGCGCACTCCTTCGCCCTCGCCGGATACGTCGGGTCCACCTGGTCGAACGTGAACTCAGCCAGCTGCGGCACGTTCGACCGGTACGGCAGCGCCCTCGCCCCCGCGGGGGAGATCTCGTCGGTGGAGAGGTTGTCGCCCACCTTGAGCAACACGGGAGCCTCGACGTTCGACGGCAGCGGCGGGAAATCCGGCAGCGTCGAGATGTTGGGCCCCTTGACCAGTCGTTCCCCACGGGCCTCCTCAGGAGGCAGCGGCGGTACCAGCATGTCCGTGTTCACCGTCGCCCGCTCGGGCAGCGGCAGATCCGGGTACTCCTGGCCCAGTTCGTCCATCAGTTCCCGCGGGTCGGTGATCACACCGGTGAGCGCGGAGGCCGCGGCCGTCTCGGGTGAGCACAGCCACACCGCGTCCTCGCGGGTACCGCTCCGTCCCGGGAAGTTCCGGGGGAACGTGCGCAGGGAGTTGTGCCCCACGGCGGGGGCCTGCCCCATCCCGATGCAGCCCATACACCCCGCCTGGTGGATCCGCGCTCCCGCCGAGATCAGATCGAACGTGCCGCCCATCCTCGTGAGGTCGGCCAGGATCTCCCGGGACGTGGGGTTGACGTCGAAGCTCACGGAATCGTGGGCCTGCCGTCCCCGCATCATGGCGGCGGCGATGGCGAAATCCCGTAACCCGGGGTTGGCCGACGACCCGATGACCACCTGGCCGACGTCCGTCCCCGCCACCTCTTGGACAGGCACCACGTTGTCCGGCGAGGACGGTTTCGCGATCAGAGGCTCTATTGTGGACAGATCTATCTCTTCTTCGATGTCGTAGGTGGCGTCCGGGTCCGCCAGGATCTCCTGGTAATCGTCCTCCCTGCCCTCGGAGCGCATGAATTCGTACACCGCGGCATCGGACGGGAACACGGTCGTGGTGGCACCCAACTCCGTGCCCATGTTGGCGATCACGTGGCGGTCCATCGCCGACAGTGTCGACAAGCCCGGACCGTAGTACTCGATGATGCGGTTCAGCCCGGCCTTGACACTGTGTCTGCGCAGCATCTCCAGGATGATGTCCTTCGCCGATGTCCACGGGGGCAGTTCCCCGGTCAGCCGCACACCCCAGATCTCCGGCATCCGCAAGTACACCGGTTCGCCCGCGATCGCCGTCGCCGCCTCCAAACCGCCCACGCCGATGGCCAGCATGCCCATCGCCCCGGACGCGGGCGTGTGCGAATCGGAGCCCACCATGCTCTTGCCCGGGACACCGAATCGCTGCATGTGCGTCGGATGTGACACCCCGTTACCGGCCTTGGAGTACCAGATGCCGTATCGACGACAGGCCGACCGCAGGTAGGCGTGGTCCTCGGCGTTCTTCTCATCGGTCTGCAGCAGGTTGTGGTCGACGTACTGGACGCTGACCTCGGTTTGCGCGCGGTCGAGGCCGAGCGCTTCGAGTTCCTGCATCACGAGCGTGCCCGTGGCGTCCTGGGTGAGGGTGTGGTCGACACGCAGGGCTATCTCGGCCCCCGGTTCCATACGACCGTCGACGAGATGGTCCTCGATGAGTTTGTGCGACACCGTTTTGCCCATGTCCTCGACTACCCGCCGGAGGGAGTCGGCAACCGCGTTACCTCTGCTTCGCGATCGCCGGGCAACGGTCGTTCCTCGGGAATGGACGCGCTGGTGGAACCGGGTGTTCACGCGTCGACGATCACTCGGACGGCCCGCTGTCCCCGGCGGGCGCCGCGCGGTCGGATCGTCGCCCGTCGCACCCCGTGCTCGGCTGTTGATGATGCGTTCGTCGTCCCGAGACGATCAATTTTGCTACTGTCGGAATCGGCTTGTTGACGCGACGTCAAACCTGGGGTCGCGATCCACAGGCGGCACAGGGCCGGATATGACGGCGGCCGATGACCGCGCCGGAAGCGCGCGCATCGGTCTTCCTTCGCGCCGTCAGCATGCGGCCGTCGATGAAGCCGCCGCCCGTCCGGGCGCCGTCGACCCGCGACGCAGCGGACGGGCGACGATTGGGAGGAAGCCTATGAGACCCCTACGTATTCCCGTACTCGGCGCGGTCCTGTCACTTGCGGCCACCGCCTTCATCGGACCCGCCGTCGCAGTGGCGTCCGAAACGGAAACCGCCGCCGAGATCCTGCGGGAAGGCGCCCAGCTCGGGGTCGACAACGGATATCCCGGGGTGATCGGCCTGGTCCGCGACGGTACGGACACAGAATATGTCCAGGCCGGACTCGGCGACCGTTTCACGAGGGTCCCCGCCGATCCGCAAGCCCGCTTCCGCATCGGTAGTAACACCAAGGCGTTCATCGCCACCGTGCTGCTGCAGTTGGAAGCCGAAGACCGGCTCTCACTCGACGACACACTCGACACCTGGTTGCCCGATGTGTTCGCACGAAGCGGCCATGACGGTTCGACGATCACCGTCCGGCAATTGCTCAACCACACCTCCGGGCTGCCGGAGTACCTCAACGACCCTCGAGTGCTGGCGTCCTACGCCGCGAACCTCAACCCCTACAGGAAGTGGGAGCCCCGGAAGCTGGTGGAGATCGCCCTCCGGCAAGGGGCCACCGGCGCCCCCGGGGAACGACACAGCTACTCCAACACCAACTACCTGTTGGCGGGCATGGTGATCGAAGCCGTCACCGGCAATCCGCCCCACGTCGAGGTCCGGCAGCGCATCATCTCCCCGCTCGGCCTGCACGACACCAGCTTCCCCACCGACCCTCGGCCGCAGGGCGAGTGGCTGCGCGGATACTTCCGGATCGGTGGATTCCTACGGGACGTGACCGTGTCCAATGTGGATATCACTGGCTCCGCCGGGGCCATGGTTTCCACTTTGGACGACCTGGCGACGTTCGAGCGAGCACTGCTGTCGGGCGAGTTGCTGCCCGAACCACAGCTGGCCGCTCTGAAGGACACCGTACCGCTCACCGAGGACGGGTCCGCGGGCGCGGGGCTGGGCGTTTTCCTGACACCGACGCCCTGCGGACCGGTATGGCAACACTCCGGCGCGCTCCTCGGCTACACCACGTTGTGGTTGACCAGCGACGACGGTGACAAGCAAGTCGTCGTGGCCGCCAACGAGTATCACCTGGTGGGCGGCGGCCCAGGCGAGCAGCACATCGCCCGGGCCGCGGTGGAGGCCTACTGTGCCCTCTGAGGCCCGCTGAGGCCTGCTGGCCTTCAACGACGAAGGACCGTGTTCGCTCGGGACACGGTCCTTCGTCACTACGCCTCCATCCCCAGTTGCTGTTTGAGCCATCGCACCTGCATCAGCATGAGGTTCTCCGCGACCTCCTCGGACTGCGGGGTCATGTGGGTGACGCCGACCAGTGGCAGGAACGTGTGGTCTCGACCGGCCGCCAACAGCGCCGCGGACAAACGCAGGGAGTGGGCGACGAAGACGTTGTCGTCCCCCAGGCCGTGCATCAGCAACAGCGGCCTGCGCAACGACGGGGCGTCGGCGATCAGCGAGTTCCGTTCGTAGACGCCCGGGTTGTCGTCCGGGTGCCCGAGGTAGCGCTCGGTGTAGGCGGTGTCGTACAAGGACCAGTCGGTCACCGGGGCGCCGGCGAGGGCCGCGTGGAACACGTCGGGCCTTCGCAACACCGCCAGCGCGGACAGGTAGCCGCCGTAGGACCAACCACGGATGGCGACCCGGTCGAGGTCCAGCAGGTGCGGATACCGTTCGGCGACGGCGTGCAGCGCGTCCACCTGGTCGGTCAGCGTGACGTCGGCGAGCGCGTGGTGGACCTCCTTCTCCCACGCCGGACCGCGTCCGGGGGTTCCCCGCCCGTCGACGACCAACACGGCGAATCCCTGGTCCGCCAGCCACTGCGAGGTGAGGAAGCTGTTGCGGCTCTGCAGCACCCGCTGCGCGTGCGGACCGCCGTAGGGGTCGAGCAACACCGGGAGCGGACCGTCGACGGGGGCGCTGTCGACGTCCCGTCCGGTGGGCAACACGAGTGCCGCCCGCAGTTCACGTTCGCCGACGGTGAGCCACACCGGTTTGGGCGCAAGGCCGGGGTCCATCGGATACGACGCGATCTCGGCGACCGGTTTCCCCTCCCGCAACACCGACACCCTCGGACCGCTGTAATCGAGGCTCCAGGTCGACAACACCGTCGTGTCCGCGTTGCCCGCCCCGATGTGCACACCATCCACTTCGGACAAACGTTGCGCCTCGCCGACCGAGGTGCGGTAGACGTGGATCTGAGTGGGGTCGTCCTCAGAGGCGGAGAACAACAGCTCCTCCCCCACATGGAGCACCGAGCGCACCTGCAATCCCACCGGGGTCACCGGTTCCCCGTCCACGAGTACGCGGTAGGTGTCGTCGCGGACGCCCACGTGCACCAGTCTGCCTTCCGCGGTCCACGCGGGAACGCCGGTGACGACCTCCACCCAGCGCTCGTCCTCCTCGTGGCACAGCAGGCGGGCCGATCCGCTCCGCGGGTCGAGCGCGTAGATCTCCAGACGTCGCTGGTCCCGAGGTTGCACCGCGATCAGCGGCGGTCCCGCCGCCGACCAGTGCGCGGCCACGAGATACTCCCAATCGCCGCGCTGCACGTCCACCCTGCTGCCGTCGAGCCCGAGGAACGACAACGACACCGACGCGTTGCGTGTGCCCGCGGCGGGATAGGCGACGGTGGTGGCGGGCGTATCCGGGTGGGCTGGATCGGCGATGGTCCACGTGGGCACCCCGGTGTGGTCGGTGCGCTGCACCAACAGGGTCTTCCCGTCGGGCGACCACCAGTAGCCGCGTGTCCTGTTCAGCTCCTCGGCGGCGATGAACTCCGCCAACCCCCAGGTGATGTCGGCGCCCTCGTCGGGTGTCAGAGCACGATCAGCGCCGGAGGCGAGCTCCACCACGCGCAACCTGCGGTCGCTGACGTAGGCGACGTGTGTACCGGTGGGATCGGGTCGCGGATCGACCACGGCCGCGTCCACGAGCAACCGCACGTCCCTGCTGTCGAGATCGACCGTGTAGAGCTTGCCGGACAGGGAGAACGCCACCACGCGGAAGGCGGCGTCGGTGGCATAGCCCACCACTCCGCCGGAGGCCTCCCTCACCCGTTCTCGGCGCGCGCGTTCCTCGGGGGGCAACTCCTCCTCGCCCGGCAGTAGTGCGGCGGCGTCCACCACGACCGACTCCTCGCCGGTGCGCATGTCGAGCAGGTACAGATTGTTCCGTCGGTCGGTCGCCGTCCGCGAACGCTGGAACAGCACTCGACTTCCGTCCGGGGAGACGTGGAAGTTCTTCGGCGTCCCGAGCGTGAAGCGCTGGGTCCGGGCTTGTCGACGCAGGAAAGAAAGATCGTCCGTCACGGAAAGGTACTGTCGCAGACGAGCCCCTTCCCGCGCCATCCATCACACCCCGTCGAGAGAGCATGCAACGATCCGCTCTCTTTCCGCGCGGAATACGCAATGAACGACGGATTCAGGCAATGTTTATCGGATGATTTCGCCGTGCCCGACGCCCTAACCTGAACGTATGACAACGTTCGCCGACAAATCCACCGACGCCGACAGCGCCACCGGCCTCGCTCCGGCCGAGTACATCGCATTGGATGAACGCTGGAGCACGCACAACTACCATCCGCTGCCCGTCGTGATCGCCGAGGGCGAGGGCGCGTGGGTGACCGATGTGCAGGGCGAACGTTACCTCGACTTCCTGGCGGGCTATTCGGCGTTGAACTTCGGACACCGTCATCCCGATCTGGTGCGGGCCGCCACCGAACAGCTCGGGCGTGTGACACTGACCTCGCGCGCGTTCCGGCACGACCAGTTCGGACTGTTCTGCCGGGAGCTGGCCGAACTCACCGGCACCGACATGGTGCTGCCCATGAACTCCGGCGCCGAGGCCGTGGAGTCCGCGATCAAAGTCGCCCGCAAATGGGCCTACCGCGTGAAGGGCGTCCCCGATGGACAGGCGCAGATCGTGGTCGCCGGCTCCAACTTCCACGGCCGCACCACCACCATCGTGTCCTTCTCCACGGACGAGGACGCGCGTGCCGACTACGGCCCGTTCACCCCGGGTTTCGTCGTGGTCCCCTACGGCGACGCGGCGGCCCTGGCCGAGGCCGTCAACGACCGCACCGCGGCCGTGTTGCTGGAGCCGATCCAGGGTGAGGCCGGGGTGATCGTGCCCCCGGACGGCTACCTCGCCGAGGCTCGCAGGCTCTGCGACGAGGCGGGTGCGCTGCTCATCGCCGACGAGATCCAGTCCGGGCTGGCCCGGACGGGCACGGTGTTCGCGTTGGACCACGAGCGGGTCACCGCGGATCTCTACACCCTGGGCAAGGCGCTCGGCGGTGGCATCATGCCGGTGTCGGCCGTGGTGGGGCGTGCCGACGTGCTCGGGGTGTTGCGTCCCGGTGAGCACGGCTCCACGTTCGGGGGCAATCCGCTCGCCTGTGCGGTGGGTCGCGCGGTGGTGCGTTTGCTGTCCACGGGGGAGTTCCAACAACGGTCGACGTCGCTGGGCGCGCGCATGCACGAGCGGCTGTCCGAACTCGTCGGCAACGGCGTCACCGCCGTACGCGGGCGTGGACTGTGGGCGGGTGTGGACCTCGCCCCCGACGGTCTGTCCGGCCGCGAGGCCGCGGAGGCACTGTTGCGACGTGGTGTGCTGTGCAAGGAGACCCACGGCCACACGCTGCGGCTGGTCGGTGCCAGGGAGAACAACCTGAGAGATGTCACGGTCGAGTTCCCGCTGGGCACGTTTACCTGCATCACCGGTGTGTCGGGCTCGGGCAAGT
>SMEH01000041.1_pt1 | contig 50817 bp, 50 predicted proteins | sample 2456361 | NCBI WGS metagenome assembly SMEH01 (sample SAMN10132587, study PRJNA489261) | soil metagenome | isolation source: day1 control-loamy sand soil ammended | place: USA | reverse complement strand
AAGAATTAAATGATTTGGAAAAAAGAGTTGAAGAAAATAAAGAAAACCGTTTACTACGTGAAGAGGTAACAGATGAGGAAATTGCTGAAATCGTAGCACGATGGACAGGTGTTCCAGTTACTAAACTAGTAGAAAGCGAAAGAGAAAAACTGCTCCGATTAGAAAGCATGTTAGAAAAAAGAGTCATTGGCCAAAGTGATGCTGTCAGTCTCGTTTCCGATGCTATTTTAAGAGCGCGTGCAGGCATTAAAGACCCTAATCGTCCAATTGGATCATTTTTATTTCTTGGACCGACAGGGGTTGGAAAAACAGAATTAGCTAAGGCATTAGCCGAAAACTTATTTGATAGTGAAGATCATATTATTCGTATTGATATGTCTGAATATATGGAAAAACATTCTGTTTCCCGCTTAATTGGAGCTCCTCCAGGATATGTCGGTTATGAAGAAGGTGGACAATTAACGGAAGCTGTTCGGCGAAACCCATATTCGGTCATTCTTTTTGATGAAATAGAAAAAGCACATTCTGAAGTATTTAATATTTTACTACAAATGTTAGATGACGGACGTATTACAGATTCACAAGGTCGGACTGTTGACTTTAAAAATACCGTCATTATAATGACATCAAATATCGGTTCCCATTATTTAACAGAAAATAAAGGAAATACTGATGAAATTAGTTCAGAAGTACGCAATCTTGTTATGAATGAATTACAAGGTCATTTCCGTCCAGAATTTTTAAACCGTATTGATGAAATAATCTTATTCAAACCATTAACGTTAGAAAACATTAAAGGCATTGTAATGAAGTTCTTAAAAGAATTGCAAATGCGCTTAGCTGAAAAAGAAATTACAATCACATTGACTGATGACGCAAAAAAATTTATTGCTGAAAATGGATTTGATCCAGTTTATGGTGCAAGACCTTTAAAAAGATATATTCAAAAACATATTGAGACAGCTCTCGCAAAGCACATCATTGCTGGAAAAATTCAACCTCGACAAACAATTGAAATCGATATAGAAAACAATCAAATAAAAATAGATATAGTGTATTGAAAATATACGGACTGTTCCTTATATGAATGGAACAGTCTATTTTGTCACAGTAAATGGTTTTTTATCCAAGAGGGTTTGTTAATTACGTTTTAAAATTTGATTTTTTAAGTTGTATAAATCTAGTTTGTTAAAAATTAATAACGAATAGTCATTTTTAAGAGGCATCCGAGTTTTGTTCCAAGATTTCAAATGCAGATTGAAGATATATCTCAAAATCTCCCTTAGTAAATAACGTCATAACAATTGTTCCGAAGTTATTTTTTTGTAAAAATTTCACGATCGTTGTCAGGGCAATTTTTGAAGCTGAATCGATTGGAAATCGGTATACTCCCGTTGAGATTGATGGAAAAGAGATACTTTGTAAATGATATTTTTTTGCTAAACTTAAAGAGTTGATGTAACAATTAGCCAATAATTTATTCTTTTCATTGACATTATCCCCCGTCCAAATTGGACCTACCGTGTGGATGACATATTTTGCAGGTAATTGATAGCCTTTTGTAATAACTGCTTCACCTGTAGGGAGATACTCCCCTTTTAATTTCTCCTTTCGAATTTGTTTACATTCTTTTAAAAGTTCTGGACCGCTGGCCTTATGTATAGCTCCATCTACACCTCCACCTCCAAGTAAAGAACCATTAGCAGCATTTACTATGGCATCTGTTGTTTGTTTGGTTATATCCCCAACGATCAATTGTAATGTATTACCATGGACATCAAATTTCATCACTTTTCCCCCTCTGTTTTAGTTATACTTTAATAACTGAAAAATAAGGATCATTCTTCTATGTATTTGTAAATGACAACGATTTTAATACCACCATTATAGACCTTCTCTAACAATTCCAGCAAGAAGCCTGTACTCTGCCTTATTTGCCTTAACAAGCATTTGTTTAACAAGAGTTTTTTTATCGGTCATTTGTTGACGTAATTTTCATAATATTATAATGGATAGATGCCTTACTTTCTCCATCCTAAAGTTTTGAATTAGGGAGGTGATATTTACCGAGTTAATGTAAACGTTTACATTTTGTGTGTCATCATCTGTATAGGAGGGATTATATGAATAGCACAGTTTTAGGCGTTTTTATTTTATATTTTATTGTGATTATTTTGATTGCTTACTTAACTAGTAGAAACAGTGTTACTCATTCGGATTTCTTACTTGGTGGAAAAAAGTTACCGGGTTGGGCCCTAGCTTTTTCTGAACGTGCAACTGGTGAATCAGCATGGTTGTTATTAGGATTTACCGGATTTGTATTTACAACTGGACTTTCAGGTATATGGGTAGCGGTCGGTATAGCAGTTGGCATTATCTTTGCATGGGTTTTTTTAGCAAGTCGGTTTATGAAAGAAGCGGAAAAGGAAAAAGTTTTAACTTTATCAGATTACCTAGCTTCAAAATTTGGTCAAAATGGAAATATTATTCGTTGGTTATCTACATTATTAATTGCCGGTTTCTTCATGTTTTATATCGGAGCTCAATTTGCTGGAGCAGGTAAATTATTTTTTACTTCCTTCGATATGAATTTGACCACTGGTATTGTATTAACAACACTACTCGTTATTTTAACTGCCTTTTTTGGTGGGTTTATATCTGTTGTTTGGACAGATATGATTCAAAGTATAATGATGCTTTTAACTTTGGTTGTATTACCAATAATAGCATTTATTTATATAGGAAGTAATGATTTATCTCTTAGTGAGTCACTTATTCAAGCGGGTCCAAATTTTGATTCACTTTTTGGTGGTGCAACAGGTTTTGCAATTGGTGTGTTATTTTTTAACAACTTTTCATGGTTTTTCGGTTATTTAGGCGGACAACCGCAATTAAGCGCGAGATTTATGGCCTTAAAAAATGAAAAAGAAGCTAGGCAAGCGAAAATTGTAGGTACGGTATGGACAATATTAGCTTATGCAGGTGCATTTGCAATTGGTTTAGCTGCAATCGTGATGTATGAACAAGAATCTTTTGCTGATGTGGAAACAGTTTTACCAACAATGATATTAGATTTAACTCCTGCTTGGTTTGGTGGAATATTACTAGCAGGGATAATGGCTGCAATTATTACAACAGCAAACTCGCAATTACTTGTCGTAACGAGTTCTGTAAGTGAAGACATTATTCATAAATCGCTTGGGATAAAATTAACGGATAAACAATTAGTATTAGCTTCACGTATTACAATTATTCTGAGTGGATTGTTAGGCATGATGATTGCACTTACTTCAGAATCACTTGTATACTTAATCGTTAGTTGGGCCTGGGCTGGCATCGGTTGCACACTCTCCCCTGCTATTTTAATGACTTTCTTTTGGAAACGTTATTCCAGTATAGGAGTTATCGCAACAATTATATCTGGATTTGTATTTACGGTCCTTTGGATCAGTACACCACTTGATTCCATCATTACATCAAGATTTACTACCTTTTTTATAGCTGCTTTCTTTGGTATTGTATTTAGTTTACTCTTCCCTGATAAAAATAAAGCTGAGAAAACAGAACGATAGAGATATTTATATAGGGCTGAAAAATTTTTTCAGCCCTATGATAGATCAAGTAAGTTTACATAATATATATATATAAAACTATATTATTCCCCACCACACTCATTTTGATCAACTAAAATGATAAAAAATGTGATACGCTATTAGCATGAATTTATTTATTCGAAATTATTTTTGTATAGGAAGGAATTATTTTATGAAAAATCAACAATGGCTATCATTAAATTTCTTTTCATTTTTTATTACTTGGGGGATATTTCTTCCGTATTGGACTGGCTGGTTAACCAATGAGAAAAATCTTTCTGTTGGTATGGCGAGTATTGTTATTGGCGCTGGAATGATGAGCAGATCTATATCAAATCTTTTTTTATATCCAATTTTTACAATTAAATTTTCCCTATCTGTTGTAATGAAGTGGATTTCAATTTTATCCATTATTATTCTTTTCTTATACATACCATCGGAAACATTTTTACCACTATTTATTATTACAATTATATTTAACGCTATTTATCCGAACTTTTTACCTGCAATTGAAAGTAGTGCAACAATTTTAGTAGCCACTGATCATATTAATTATGGTAAAAGTCGTGCGTACGGTTCAATTGGTTATGCCGTTGGACTGATAATTGTTGGTACCTTTACATCACTTTTTACTGATGCCGCGATATTTTGGATTATGTGTATTGGTCTACTTTTTATGGCATTTACAATGTATCAAAAAACACCTGACATCATACAAACGAAACCAAATTTTACAACACAAAAAGTTGAATATGATAGTATTTTAAAATTACTTACTTCAAGCCGATTCTTAATTGTCCTTATTATTTCGATATTATTGCAAGGTGCCCATACGTCTTATTACAATTATGGGTTTATTTATTTGCAAGAAATTGGTGTAAATAGTTTTTACATCGGGATTATATTGAATCTTGCTATCTTATTGGAAATCATCTTTTTTGCAATTGCCGATCGATATTTTCAACATTTGAAAGTATCAACTATGTATATCGTTGCGTCCGTCGGTTCTTCAATTCGATGGCTTATCATATTTCTATTTCCGAATGTACATATATTTATGATATCTCAAACTTTACATGTCGTCTCTTTTGGAATTGCTCATTATGCATTTATTAAATACATCTCTGAGAATCTAGAAACTAACCAAATATCTACAGCTCAAGGTTTGTACTCAGCTTTTGGTATGAGTTTAATTAATGCTGTCCTTTCATTCGGAACCGGCTTCTTATATGAAATTTCACCGCAATTGGCCTTTTTAGGCATGATAGCTTGTACAATACCTGCACTAGTATTAACTATGTCCACGATGAAAAGATATCAATACTAAGAGTGAGGGACTTCTTACAAAGTCCCTTATTATGTGTGTTTATAACTATAATGTCATATGTTGGTTTTATGAAACATATTTAATGAAGTTTTATTGCAGAAAAATGAGGAAAATTTGGATGTGGTTAATATGCTCAGACAGCTTAATAAAAATGATTAATAGATTGTGTTCTAATTATTCATTACTCTTGATTTTTATCTAATAATTCGCATATTTCTTGTTCATCAAGTAATGCGTCAATATCAATACGTATCAGTTCAAAACTTGTGTCAATATGCTCTAATTCCTTTGTTTCCTCCAAGAGTTTGTTTATATTTACACATTTTCTTGCCATAGACTGTCCCCCTGTGTTGTAGATATGTGTAATTTCGATACATTCCATCTTTATTATATTCATAATCTAAATTCAATCATAAAGATTTTACATATGTCGCAGCCGCTCCAATTTTAAACATGTGACATCAATTCATTAAATGGTTTTATGTATGAATAATCTTGTGTTGTTATTTCAAAAAGTACAGGCTTCCTAAATGGCAATACCTGGTAAAAGACGAATGATTAAAGATAATGATAACGGCTTAAAATATCATTGCTATTTATATAATAACATAAAGACATAGGAATTTGTTCCTATGTCTCTTTATTAAGCAGCAGGCTTCCATAAGTATTTCTAAGGACATATTTTTGGATTTTACCAGAAGCAGTTCTTGGTAACGAATCGACAAAAATAATTTTCCTAGGTTTTTTATAACTTGCTAAATATCGCTTACAAAATTTAATGATCTCATCTTCTGTTACTTCCATTTCTTCTTTTCTAACAATGATTGCACAAACGGTTTCAATATATTTTGGATCCGGAATACCAATGACTGCCACATCTTTAATAGCTTCATGTCTGTATAATACATCCTCAATTTCAACAGGATAAATATTCTCTCCACCACTTCGAATCATATCTTTCTTTCTACCAGCAATCGTTAAATAACCATCTTTATCTAAAATACCTAAATCTCCTGTATGACACCAACCATCAACAAAAGTTTGGGCAGTAGCTTCTGGTTTACGCCAATATCCGATTGAAATAGCCGGACTTTTAATTGCAATTTCACCTACAGTTCCAGGAGGTAATTCATTCCCTTCATCGTCAATAATTTTTATTTCTGTTAGAGGCATTGGTTTTCCGACAGTATGTCCTTTTTTCAAGCTGTCCTGTGGATCCAGTGACGCAGCAATCGGCTGTCCTTCAGTTAAACCATATACTTGTACAATTCCGATATGTGGAAATTGTTTATTTAACGTTTCTAATGCCCACGGCATTAAAGGATCGCCACCTGTGAAAATCATTTGTAAATGTTTTAATTTGTCCTTTTTTAACTCTTTTAAATGTAACATTTCATATATCATAAAAGGAAATAAGAAAATGTGGCTAACTTTCTTTTTTTCGACAACATTTAAAATCCGAGTAATTTCAAATCCCTTACTTTTGGTTATAATGACGGTTCCACCCATTAATAAAATTGGCAACGCGATATCCTCCATAGCTCCTACATGATATAAAGGTCCTGTAGTCATGGCAACTTCTTCTCCAGAAAATTTCCATTTAAGTGATTGAATTGTAGCAAACCATAGAGTTGTATCATGTGTCCAAACTGCTCCTTTTGGTCGTCCGGTTGTTCCTGAAGTATACATAAGCATAACAGGATCTTGTAAATGAATAGTATTCAATACTTCTTGTTCTTTCCCATTGGATAATGTATCAAAGTCTAAACACCATTTAGGTATACTGAAAGATTTGTCAGCAAGACATATAAAGTGTTTGATGGAGGTTTTCATAATAATTGGTTCTATTTTCTCAATCAAGTCTGAATGAAAAATTAAAACTTTTGGTTTAGAATCATTGAGTGCATATTCATATTCAAAACTTGTTAAGCGAAAATTTAATCTTACTGCAATCGCTCCTAATTTTGCAATTGCAAAATATAGACCAAAATATTCTAAGCAATTATAGAGTAGAATACCTACCCGATCGCCTTTTTTTACCCCTAATTCTTGTAATTTATTTGCATACCTATTAGATATTAAGTGTAATTCCTCATATGTCCAGTTTCTTCCTAATTCTTCTTGTACGGCAATTTTATATTTTCCTTCTAAATGATCATTTGCCATACGTCTTAACATATATCCAATGTCCATAAAATCACCTCATATAATAAATATGAAAGTGATAATTAACGAATTACAAAATTGTCATATATAGATAAAAAAAGACCGTATCTTTTCAAACAATACATATTCGTATGAAAAGATAGGTCTTAGACTTTATTTTACTAAATTATTTAATTCCTTCTGTCCATTCTTTAACACGATCTGCGTTATCTTCCACCCATTTTGCAGCTGCATCTTCAGGGTCTTCTCCATCTTGAATCATAAGCATTACTTCTTCCATATCTTCCATTGTCCAATAGAAATTGTCAAGTATTTGATATAATTCTGGCATATCTTCTTCTAAACCTTCACGAACCATCGTATTAATGGTTTCTTCGGCTCCATAAACACCTTTAGGATCTTCCAAATATTTTAAATCATATTTACCAAATTTCCAGTGTGGAGACCATCCAGTAACGACAATCTCTTCTTCTTTTTCATAGGCTTGTCCTAAAGCAGTTGCCATTGCTCCACTTGAAGAAGTTTCCAACTTCCAATCAGCAAGATTTGAATATTCTTCTAATGCTCGCTCAGTTGCTTGAACAACTCCAGCTCCGGCTTCAATACCGGTAATAGTTTTGCCTGCTTCATCTGTTAAATCTTCAATTGAGTTCACATCCATATAAGATGGTACAACCAAACCGATTTTTGCACCTTCTAGATTAGGACCTAAATCAATAACTTTGTCACCGTATTCTTCGTATTGTGCCTGATGTGTTCCAGGTAACCATGCGGAAACCATTGCGTCAGCATCGCCTGTTGCTACTGATTTCCACATTACTGCATTATCTAGAGGAGTAATTTTAACATTATAACCTAAATCCTCTAACACTTTAGCAATAACATGAGTAGACGCAACTTCAGAATCCCATTCCACGTAGGCAAGTTCAACCTCTTGGCCCTTTCCTACAGTGTCAGCTTTATCTTCTTCATTAGACGAACAACCAGCTGTAAATAAAGCAAGAGATAATCCTACAGTAATCCCAAGCTTTTTCCAGTTGATTTTTACCATACGTCAAACTCCTCCTTTAAAAAAATAGAAACTTATCTTAATTTGAAAAGTCTTTCACTTAATTTTTTTTGCGGTTTGCTCCTTGAGTTAAACGGTCAATAATAATGGCTAAGATTACAATACCAATACCAGCAACAAAACCAGTACCTACATCTGCACGTTGAAGAGCAGATAAAACATCTCTTCCAAGACCTGGAGCACCAATCATTGATGCAGTAACTACCATGGATAGTGCTAACATAACGGTTTGGTTAATCCCCGCCATAATCGTTGGTTTTGCCATAGGTAATTCCACTTTAAATAATTTCTGTACACCTGTACTTCCAAATGCATCGGCAGCTTCGACTAATGCCTTTGGAACTTGTCGAATACCCAAATTTGTAAAGCGTACGGTAGGTGGAATTGCGAAAATTAAGGAAGCAAATACACCTGGAACCATGCCAATTCCAAAGAATGCAACAGCAGGAATTAAGTATACAAACGCAGGCATTGTTTGCATAAAGTCTAATATTGGTTTGATAATAGTATTGGCAATTTTACTCTTAGACATTAAAATTCCAAATGGAATACCAATGATTATTGATAAAACACTTGCAATAATAACTAGAGTAACTGTATACATTAAGTTTTCCCATTGATCCTGGTTGTAAATTAACCAAAGACCAATAATAGAAAAAATAGGGAGCCCGAATTTTTTTCCACTTACAAAAAATGCCAATATTGCAATGAGTAGAATGAGTATAAAAGCAGGTATTGACATTAGAAAATCTTCTGCAAAGAATTCCATAAATTGACCGAAATGTTTAGAAATCGGGTCGAATAGAAATGCAAATACCTCAGTAATAGTATCCGTTGCGCTTTCTACTGCGTCTGCAATTGGTATTTCAGGTATAAAGTTAAGAAATTTTATCATTTTACATGTTCACCTCACCTTCACCAGCAAGAGCTCCGATGACAGCACCTCGTACAATCACACCTTTTAATTTATTATTTTCTAATACGACAACAGGTACTGGTGAATCATGAACAATGGAGAAAATTTCATTTAATGTTGTATCTTTATCAACTCTACGAACACCATTCTTAACAATTTCATTTAAATCTGTAATTCCTTTTTTCAGTGCATCGGACGCATCTTCTGCTGTAACATATCCTTTAAAGTTTCGTTCATTATCAACAGCAAAAATTAAAGATATTCCTGCTTCACGCATTCGTTCTAAGGCAACTCTTGGTCCACTTTTATTAATATTAATTGATTCTGGACGCTTCATAATATGTTGTGCAGTTAACACTTTAGAACGATCAATATCTTCTACGAAACGTTCTACATATTCATTTGCAGGATTAACAAGAATATCCTCTGGAGTACCAATCTGAACAATTGCTCCATCTTTCATTAGAGCAATTCGGTCTCCTAATCGTAATGCTTCATCTAAATCATGGGTAATAAAAATAATGGTTTTTTTCATGGTTGATTGTAAATCGAGGAGTTCGTCTTGCATGTCTTTTCGAATGAGCGGATCCAATGCGGAAAAAGCTTCATCCATTAACAATACTTTTGGATCATTTGTTAAAGCTCTAGCCAAACCAACACGCTGTTGCATACCACCTGAAAGTTGTCCAGGTTTTTGATGTAAATAATTCCCTAAACCTACCAATTCCAATGCGCTTTTTGCTTTCGCTTCCCTTTTCTCTTTTGAGATGTTTTGAACTTCTAAACCGTAAGCAGCATTTTCTAGAATGGTTCGATGAGGGAATAATCCAAATTGTTGAAATACCATACTCATTTTTTTTCTACGTGCTTGACGAAGAGCGTTTTTATCCATTTTCGATAAATCTTCACCCTCGATTAAAATCGTACCGGATGTCGGTTCGATCAACCGATTTAATAAGCGGACTAAGGTAGATTTCCCACTACCTGATAATCCCATAATAACAAAAATTTCCCCTTCTTCTACGGAAAAGGTTGCTTTGTTTACACCCACTGTACAACCTGTTTCTTTTAAAATTTCGTCCTTTGATGAGCCTTCATTTAAAAGCTTCATCGCTTGTTTTACATTTTTACCAAATATTTTGGTTAAATTATTAACTTCAATAATCGGCAAAATTTTCACCTCTTTCAAATTAGAACAGAAAAAAAGCTAGGATCCTGTTATTTTATTAGGTTTATTTTTAACGTCACCAATTCACTATACATTAAATTTAATTTAAGTACAAACATTATTTTCCGTTTGTATTTTTTGTACAGTTTTTTCTGTACAAACTATATACCATTTTTCTCTATAATTCTCCAAAATCCTCTAAAATTCTTCAAAAAGTTCTAAGTATGGAGGGATCTCATTTAATACTCCTTTCAAAAAAAGGATTAACAGTTGTCAACAAAGACAACCATTAATCCTTTAATCATTTCGAATGGTCTTTTGGAATATATTGAAAAATTTCTCCTGATTCAACTACTTTGATAAATTTCATTAACCATACATAATAACTCTTTGCATAATTTAATTTTTCGATATCCTTGTTTATCTTTTCTTTCAGTTCTTGATCGTTTGTACGCTCGAGCAAAACCATTAATTTATCAATCGCTTCAATCGTTTCATCCAAATTTGTTTCTGTTTTTAACCGCCAACGTGTACCAAAATATGAAGTAAATGATTTATACCAATCTTCTTCTGTTTGATATAAATCTTTTCTTATACCTTTTTTATGTATCAATTCCACCATTTTTAAATCAGAAAGCATACGGACGCCTGTTGACATGCTTGTTTTACTCATGGACAATGCTTGCCCCATCTCATCTAAAGTCATTGCATGATCAGAAAAATATAATACACCGAATAAACGGCCTACCGACGGTGATATCCCGAATAAACTCATATTTTTGCCAATTGCTTGTATGTATTGTTCAAGTATATTTTCGTATATCTCCCAAGTTTGTATGTCTTTTTCTTTTACCAAGGGAAGTCCCTCCACCTTAAGATTCTGCCAATAGTTTACCACCTTTTGTTATTTTTTGCGAATAAATTTTTAACTTTGTAAATGAAGAAGTGTAATGTTTATAAAATTTATTTTTTCATTAAGAGAAAAATCCAACGAATGTATCATTCTTTTTTTATCATTATTGACAAACTCGTTATAATGGATATAGAACATTTTTATAGGATTTATTTATACTTCATAAAAGAAAGAATAGGTTGGTGAAAAATTTATGAAAAGAAGAGTTGTTGTTACAGGTGTTGGAGCAGTTACTCCTCTTGGCAATAATTCAGAAACGAGTTGGAAAAATATTTTGGAAGGTGTATCCGGTATAGATGTAATCAATTCTGTAGATAAAGAATTAATCGATGTAACAATTGCTGCTGAAGTGAAAGATTTTCATCCAGAAAACTATATTCCCAAAAAAGAAGTGAAAAGAATGGGTCGTTTCACACAATTTGCAATCGCAGCAAGTAAAATGGCATTAGAAGATGCAAATCTCGTTATAGGGGAAAATATCCAAGCAGAACGAGCTGGAGTATGGATAGGTTCGGGTATTGGAGGAATTGGAGAATATAATGAACAACATCGCAGATTTATGAAAAGAGGCGGTAGAGCAGTCAGTCCATTTACAATTCCGATGTTTATTCCGGATATGGCTTCTGGTTACGTATCAATTATTACCGGTGCCAAAGGCATTAATAATTGCTCTGTCACCGCATGTGCTTCCGGTGCTAATTCCATTGGAGATGCTTTCCGAGCTATTCAAAATGGAGTAGCAGATGTCATGATATCTGGAGGAACCGAAGCAGCAATTACGGATATGACGATTACTGGATTTTCAAATATGCGTGCGCTTTCCAGAAATAAAGATCCGAAAAAAGCGAGTCGACCATTTGACAAAAATCGTGATGGGTTTGTCCTCGGTGAAGGTTGTGGCATTCTTGTTTTAGAAGAATTAGAGCATGCTAGAAAACGAAATGCAAAAATTTATGCTGAATTGGTAGGCTATGGTGCAACTGGTGATGCTTATCATATTACTGCACCAGCTCAAGATGGTGAAGGAGCACAAAGAGCAATGCTGGCTGCCTTAGATGACGCAGGCATTTCCTATAACGAAGTGGATTACATAAATGCCCATGGTACTTCGACATACTATAATGATCTTTATGAAACAAAAGCTATTAAAGCTGTCTTTAAAGATCATGCTTATAAACTAGCGGTGAGTTCGACCAAATCAATGACTGGCCATTTACTTGGTGGTGCTGGTGGAATTGAGGCCGTATTTTCTGTACTATCTATTCGTGACGGCATTATGCCTCCGACAATCAATTATGAAACTCCCGATGAAGAGCTTGATTTAGATTATGTACCAAATAAAGCTAAAAAGCGAGATTTACAAATTGTTATGTCTAACTCACTTGGTTTTGGTGGACACAATGCAACACTAATTTTCCAGAAATATAATGAATAAATAAAAACGGACAATCTCCAGATAGGATTGTCCGTTTTTATCTACTTACTTATTAAAATATAAAATGATCCAAATAATGACTAATAATATAACTGCTATCGTTGAAATATTTTTATTAAATTTTATTTGCCAGTGTTGATTATTTTTAAAACCAAAGACAATAAAAACACCATTAAAAATAATAATAAGTAAAAAGAGAATTTTAATTAATTTAGATATGAGATTTTCATTAAATAGTGATAAATATAATACAAAGGAAAATACGATAACACAAAATAAACAGAAAAAGAATGTAAATATATCTCGAATATTCCCCATAAAAAAGATCTCCTCGAACGAGTCCTTTATAAAATTTTTGAACAATATTATTATAGCATAATTTATTTATTGTAATATAAACATTTATTATCAATTATTGTAAATATATCTATCATATACAGTGATTCTTAATGAGCTCATATACATCTTTCTTATTTATGATGTAATAATATTTTTTCAACAATCAATAAATGGAGTCTTCTCGTTCGATTTCATAATCCTTTCATTAGGAATTAAATAGTCACATTGTGACTATTAAAATAGCGATATTAATTTGTGCTTCATCGATTTCGTCTTTATTTAGATAAGTCTTTATTTTCATAAGGTTTCCGTTATGAAACGTACCCAATTCTACTAATCAAGTAAATCACACTGTTTATAACAACCAAGTAAACGGAAATATTCACAACCTTGTTGGATTAATCCTAAAGCTTTGTTCACTCTTGCTTCCTCAATATTTCCTTCAAAATCTACATATAATAAATATTTCCAGTTACCGAATTCTTGAGGTCTTGATTCGATTTTCATCATATTAATATCGTTTTCTGCAAAATGTCTCAATAGATGATATAATGTTCCTGCTTTATGTTCCAAGGAGAATACAACGCTGATCTTATCGCAAGTATCATTTGCAATCAGATTTTTAGATATGATAAAAAATCTGGTTGAATTACCGGTTTTATTATTTATATTTTCTTTAATAATGTTGAGATTGTAAATTTCTGCCGCCCGTTGACTGGCAATTGCTGCTTTCGTTGGATCATTTAATTCGGCCACAAGTTTTACACTATCCGCTGTACTATGAAACGGAGTTAGTTTCCATTGGCGGTAACTTCTTAAAAATTCACTAGTTTGTTCAAAACCTTGTGGGTGTGAATATACTTCATTAATAGAGTCTAAATTTGTACCTTGAATACCAATTAAATGCTGATTAATTTTTAATACTGTCTCACCATTTATATATAACCCGCGGTTATTAATTAAATCCAACACTTGAGAAATGGTACCTGTTGATGAATTTTCAATCGGAACAACTCCATAATCAATTTCTCCGTTTTTAATTGCATCAAATACATCCTCAAATTCCACAAAATTTTTTGCGTGTTTTACGTCGCCAAAATATTTTAACATAGCTTCTTCTGAAAAGGATCCTTCTACTCCGTAGTAACCAATATTTAAATGTGTGATATCCGATGAAACAGTATTATGGGATAATGAATTTTTTGCTTTGTGTTCACGTACCTTTTTGTATTGGACCTGTTTAGCAATTTCGATAGTATGATAGAAAAAGCGTTTCAATTGTTCACTGTAACCTTTATTGTCAAGGTATTGTATATTTTTATTTACGACTTCTTCTTCACGTTTTTGATTTTCAACTGGTAAATCATTGTTAATCTTATATTGACAAATATCATTTACAATATGTAATCTTTCTTCAAATAATTTCGTCAATTGGCGGTCAATTTCATCTATTTTAGCACGATATCGTTCTAATTCACTCATAGTAGTATTCCCCTTTTTTGCTATAATTTAATAGAAAAAAGAACTCAATTCAACTGAGTTCTTCGAATCTTGCGATACAAATTAAATAAGTTTAAGTGCGAACTCATGAAAAAAAGATATGTGATTTTTTCAGCAACAAAAACCAGCATTATATCCAAAGTCCTGGAACAGGAAAGGAAAAGTAATGTTTGTAAATAATCCAATCTTGTTACACATACCTCTTTGCATGAGCATCCACCATTCTATATAAATTTTAAAATAATCTTATTATTTAGTTATAATAAATTTATAGGATACTTTAATAATTGTCAACTTTATTGTTGTAAAATATTAAAGTTTTTTATTGTTCTAAAAATAAAAAAACTCCCCTAATAATACAGAATACTGTTATTACAGGGGAAAGATTCAACTATGATAATTGGATTGGTTCATTTTTTTTATTTCGTTTTGGTATGGTGTGGATCGATAGGCCGACCAACCCTTCAACAGCTTCTAATAATCCTTCATTCATACTAGGATGTGCATATAAAGGAAATTTCACATCTTCTTCTTTTGCTGCCATTTCTAATAACTGGACGAAAGTACTCGATAGTTCTACTGCCCCATCGCCAATCATGTGTATACCCAGAATGATGTCCTTTTGTGCATCGGAAATAATTTTTATAAAACCATCTTTTTCTCCAGTAATCATTGAATATCCATTTGATGCAAGTGAAAATTGATTTGTACGGATATCTTTATACGCACGTTTAGCATCATCTTCAGATAACCCTACCGATGCCATCGGTGGTATAGTATGAGCAATTTCTGGTAAAAATGTCAAATCAACTTCAGAATTACACCCCGCTAATCGTTCTGCAATGACTTTTCCTTGCTTAATAGCTTTCACTGCTAAAAAAGGTGTTCCGGTTACATCACCGATTGCATAAATATTCGGAATCGAAGTTTCTAGGTTCTTATTTATTTTAATAAAACCTTCTTTCAAAAACTCCATACCGATTCGTTCAAGACCAAGTTCTTTTATGTTTGGTAAGCGAGTACCAGAGATGAATAAATGGGTTCCTGTAATTTCCGAAACTTCACTACCAATACTTATCGTAAGTATTAAACGATCATCTTTTTCTTCAACCGTTTGTAGCGAAACTGAATTAATCCATTGTATTTTTTTCTTCTTAAAAATTCGTAAGAATTCTTTATTTATTGAACGATCGAAAGGAAGTTCACTGTTTTCCCACAAAATTGTGATTTTGGCTCCTAACGCATGAAACGTTGTAGCAACTTCTAAAGCAATATAGTCATTTCCATACACGATTAAATGCTCTGGTACTTCATTTAAATTAAATATTTCATGGGAAAGAAACATGCGGTTTTGAGTGTTCGCGATCCCCTTTTGCATTTTAGGTATACTTCCCGTTGCAATAATTGCTTGTTTAAATTCAAAAATATCAAACTGGTGTCCATTTTCAACGCCAATACGGTTTTTAGATAAAAATGTTGCTTTTCCTGTAATGACTTCGATTTGATTCCCTTTACAAAGTGATTGAATTCCCCTTTGTAAAGTTTTTGTGATTTTTTCTTTATAATTTAATATAGGGGTTAAATCACTAAAGTTATCGATTTTTGGAAAGCCTAAATTCTCGAGATGTCTCATTTCAACTTTTTTCTTTCCAGTGTAAGCATATAATTTCGATGGAATACATGCTTTGTTTAAACAATTTCCACCCATTTTATCTTTTTCAATTAATGTTACGTTAATACCTAATTGTGCAGCTCGAATGGCTGCCGTATAACCACCTGGTCCTCCCCCAATAATAATTAAATCCCGTTCTTGACAAATTTCTCCAACTACCATTCATACCAACTCCAGTAAGAGTATATTCGGTTCTTCAACTAATTCTTTAAATCGATTAATGAAATTTACTGCTGTAGCTCCATCGGCAACACGATGGTCAAAAGATAATGATACATTCATCATCTGAGCTACTATAATTTCATCATTCTTAGAAACGATCGGCATCATTTTGGTTTTATGAAATGCAATCAGTGCAGTTTCAGGATAATTAATTATTGGTGTAGCACCAGTACTTCCTAGAGGACCAACATTACTAACAGTAAAAGTACTATCTTTCATATCATCTATCTTTAATTTTCCATTTCTTGCCTGTTCATTTAAACGTTTGATCTCATCATGAATGAATTGAATTGACTTTTTATCTGCGTTATGAATTACAGGCACAAGTAAGCCTTCAGTTGTATCCACTGCTATACCAATATTGTAGTATTTTTTCACACGAAGCTTTTCGTTTTTATCATCCAATTCAGCATTAAATACTGGAAAATCTTTTAATGCAATGACAAGAGCTTTTATTAAAAATGCAGCTACACTAATTGAATAACCTGAGTCTTTTAATTCTTTTCGCATGTTCATTAATTTTGTCATGTTAATTTCGTCAAACGAAGTCACATGGGGAATTGTAAAAATTGATTTCGTCATTTTTTTAGAGATTTTTTTCCGAATAGGATTCAAGGCGATTTCTTCTATTAGACTTGTTTGTTGTATAGTTTCCTCATTAGAAAGTGATTTCGTTTTTTGTGGTATTGTTTTTGTTGAGTTTCTTTTTTGTTCAATATAACGATAAACATCCTCTTCTGTCACCCTTCCTGATGGATCAGACGCTGGGACTTCTTCAATATTAATATTGTTATCGCGTGCAATTTTTCTAGTATATGGTGTTGCTAACACCCGTCGATGCGGTGTGTAAAAGATTTGTTTTTGTTCAAAAGGTACCATTTCCTTAATCTCTGTCTTTATTTTTTCATTCGCAACAGACACTACTTGTTTGTTTTGAATTTCCTTTTTTTCGGCCTCTATATAAAGTAACGTTGTTCCAACTTCCACTGTTGTTCCTTCTTTAATGATGATTTCTTTAACCGTACCTTCTATCGGTGCAGGTAATTCAGCTACCATTTTATCGGTTTGTACTTCTAAGAGTGGCTGATCAGCTTTAACATAGTCACCTGGTTTAACATAATATTTTAAAATTTCCCCTTCTGTCATTCCTTCACCAATATCATGCAACTTTACCGCTATCATGACTTTTCCCCCTTCCCTAAATCAATTCAAGGGTAAAATTTATATACTACTAGTACTTCATCTTTTTATATGAACCTATGAAACTATTCAATATGATTTAGAAATGAACAACTTTAAGAATGCCATCTAAAACACGCCGTGGTGTTGGCAGGAAATGCTCTTCTAATGCGAATAATGGAACCGGTACATCAAATCCTGTCACTCTTTCAATTGGTGCACGTAGATATAAAAATGACGTATCATTAATTATGGAGACAATATCATTTCCGAGTCCTCCTGTAGCATATGCTTCATGAACGATGACGGCCCTGCCTGTTTTTTGGACGGATTCGGCAATCATATCCCGATCAATTGGATATAGAGTTCGTAAATCAATTATTTCACAACTTATACCTTGTTTCTTTGCTTCCTCAGCTGCTTTCTCCACGACAGGAATCATTGCTCCCCAAGCAATTAATGTAACATCGTCTCCCTTTCTTACAATTCGGCCTTTTCCTAAATCAACTTTATAATACCCAACCGGAACCTCGGCACGTTTTGCTCGATAAATCTTCATCGGTTCTAAAATTAAGACTGGATCTGGATCTTCTGCAGCCGCAATTAATAACCCTTTTGCATCATATGGGGTAGAAGGACAAACAACCTTTATACCAGGCATATGTGTAAAAAGGGCTTCAGAACTGTCCGAATGGATTTCCGGTGACCGAACCCCTGCTCCATAGGGTGCACGTATAACTATTGGGACAGTCAATTTCCCCATAGTTCTTTGCCGCATTCGGGATACGTGTGTCATAATTTGATCATAAGCTGGATAAATAAATCCTAAAAATTGAATTTCAGCAATCGGCTTGAAACCATTTACCGCTAAACCAACGGATGTGCCTATAATGCCAGATTCTGCTAACGGTGTATCCACAACACGTTCTTCTCCAAAACGTTTTTGCAATCCATCGGTCGCTCGGAAGACTCCACCGTTTTTTCCAACATCTTCTCCTAACACAAGAATGCGTTCATCCATTTCTAATAAAGTTTTCAAACCATGGTTAATTGCGCCTAAAATCGTTAAATTTTCGGTAGTTTCTCTCTCAACTTGTTCGAACAAATTATCCATTTGAAGTGCCATAAGATTCCCTCCTTAATTGTTCGAGAACACTTTTTTTCTGTTCCATTAACTGGTCTGGTAATACGGCAAATACATGATCAAATAAATCATTGACATTTGGATCCGGATAACTTTCCATGGCTTCAACAGACGATTCAATTTCCTGTTTGATTTTTTCATCGATTTCAGTAAACCAATCTTGCTCCCAAAATCCGTATTTCTTCATAAACCGCTCGAGACGTATTAAAGGGTCAACGATACTGTTTCCTTGTTCATCTGACCGATATCTTGTTGGATCATCTGCAGTTGTATGTGCACCTTTCCGCCAAGTTACTGCTTCAATTAATGTAGGTCCGTTACCAGCTCTCGCAGAATAAAGAGCATTTTTCACATTAAAATAAACGGCAAAACAATCATTTCCATCGATACGAATTCCAGGTATACCATAAGCAACGGCTTTTTGTGCAATCGTTTTGGAATTCATTTGTTTAGAGATTGGAACAGAAATCGCATACCCATTATTTTGATTAAAGAATACAACAGGAGCTTTTAATACACTCGCAAAGTTCAAACCTTCATGAAAATCTCCTTCAGATGTTGCTCCATCTCCAAAGTAAACAATTACAGCATTTTTGGTACCTTTCAATTTTTCTGCCCAAGCAACCCCTGCCGCATGAGGTATTTGTGTTGCAATAGGAACAGCTGGTGGAAAAATTCGTTTTCCCTCCGGCGGAACACACCCTTCTACGCGCCCTTTCCAATAGAGTAATGTTTTCGTCATATCAAATCCAAAAGTTAGAGTTGCACCATGGTCTCTATATGTTGGTAACATCCAATCATTTTCATCTAAAGCTAAAGCGCTTCCAACTTGGGCAGCTTCTTGACCTTCAAAAGGAGGATAAGTACCTATTCTTCCTTGTCGTTGCAAGCTTATTGATTTTCTATCGAACAATCGAATGCGATACATATGATAATAAAAGCGCTTCGTAAGTTGATCTGTTATTTCACTTTTATATGAAGAGTCAAGTAAATTACCTTCATCGTCAATGATTTTTTTTAAAGAAAATTGTGGATTCATTTGAACCCCTCCCAACCTGATTAATTACGTATATTCCATTTTGGTCTCACAGAATGGTTAAAAAAGTTGTTTCGATTTCTTGCTGAAAGTATTCTTTGTTCACACATAAAATTTGCTGCTTCAAGTGTTGTAATGTTATTACGTTCAGACTGTTGAAACACGTCAATAAGTGTATCGTATATACGTTTTGTTTTCTCAAGGACACGTTCTTTATTAATGTTATAAAGTTCATCGGCTACCTGAATTAATCCTCCAGAATTTATAATATAATCTGGTGCATACAGAATCCCTTTATCAAATAACTTCAATGCATGTTCTTCAGTTAATAATTGGTTGTTCGCAGAACCAGCAACTGCCTGGACTTTTAATTGATCAATCGTTTGATCGTTAATAATTCCTCCTATTGCACATGGAACGAATATATCGGCTTTTTGAGAAAAAATTTCCTCATTACTTACAATCTTGATGCGCCCATTTAATGAATTTGCTTTTTCCTCAATTTCCTTTAAACGATTCACATTAACATCAGAAACAATTAAATGTGCTCCTTCTTCTAACAAGTTTTCAGCTACTTTAAATCCAACTTTCCCTAAACCTTGAATGGCATAAGTAACACCACCAAGACTTTCATTTCCAAATAGAGTCTTATTTACTGCTTTCAAACCATATATAATACCCATTGCAGTAGGAATAGATGAGTCTCCACCACCTCCATAACTTTCTGGCAAACCGACAATATAATTTGTCTCTTTATTGGCCTGAACAAAATCATCCATTGTGGTCCCCATATCTGTCCCTGTATAAAATCTTCCGTCTAACGATTCAACAAACTGACCAAAAGCTCTGAAAAGTTCTGGAGATTTATCCTTTTCCGGATCACCAATAATTACAGCTTTTCCTCCTCCAAAATCTAGATCTGCAGCTGCACACTTATAAGTCATTCCCTTTGATAAACGAAGTACATCTTTTAAGGCTTCCTCCACACTAGAATAAGGATACATCCGACAACCACCTAATGCTGGTCCAAGTGTTGTATTGTGAATGGCGATAATTGCTTTTAGTCCTGTATCCGGATCATTGCAAAAAACAACTTGTTCATGTTCTGCTATGAGGTTAAAAAATAGAAAGTCATTCAACAATGATTCTTTTTCTATCATTTTCATATTAAACACCTCTTTAAAATCATAAGTAACTAAATTAATAATGAATTTTATTGATATTCAGAAATATACAATCGTAGTTCTGTTTATTTTTATATTTAAATAATGCCGATTAAATCTAAATAAACGATGATAATCGCGATTGGTACTAAATATTTTAATAATAAATACCAAGATGCAAAAATTTTCTTACCAATAGATGAACCACTGGATATTTCTTCAAGTAATCTTTCTTTCGAAATTTTTAATGGGATAAAAATGCTAATTAACAATGCACCAAGTGGCATTAGAATATTACTGACTAAGTAATCTGCATTATCAAAAATGATTTTATCAAACAATGTGATGTCACTTAATACGCCGAAAGATAAGCCTGATGGTATTCCAACAAGAAATATTAACAATCCAATAATCCATGAAAATTTCATTCGTTTTGTTTTATCACCTTTAGAAAATACAGCTACAATTATTTCCAACATGGAAAAAGCAGATGTTAATGCCGCAAACAAAAACAAAATAAAAAACGCAACTAAAAATATGATACCGAATGGAATTTGATCAAAGACAAAAGGTAAAACGTTAAAAATTAATACTGGTCCTTGGTCAGGTTGTAGTCCAAAAGAAAAGACCGCAGGGAAAATAGCTAAACCAGCTAATAACGCAACAAAAATATTCATAATAACAATCGAAATTGCTGATGCAGGTAGACTTTCCTTCTTTGATACGTAAGAACTATATGTAATCATGACAGATACACCAACACTGAGTGTAAAAAAAGATTGACCCATAGCAAAAAGTAAAGTTTCAGATGTCATATTCGAAATGTCTGGTTTAAAGAAAAACTCAATTCCTACATGTGAACCATCTAATGTAACAGAACGAAGGATAACAATTAATAACAAAATAAATAGACCAGGTATCATTATTTTATTTGCCTTTTCTATACCTTCAGCAATCCCTTTAGAAACAACAAAAATGGTGATAAGCATAAAAATTAAATGACCCGATATGGAAATCAGCGGATCAGATATTGTTTGGCCAAATACTTCTTGATATTGTTCATTTGTTAGCCCACTTAGTCCACCAGTAATTCCCTTAATGATATATAAGATAATCCAGCCGCCTACAACACTATAAAAAGAAAGTAAAATGAAACATGTAACCATACCTAGTCTGCCAATCAAATGCCATGAACTATTTGGTGCAAGTTCTTTAAAGGATTCAATGGCATCTTTTTGTGTTGTTCTACCAATAATAAATTCACCAAGTAAAAGTGGTAAACCAACTAAAACAGTAAATAAAATGAAAATAAGTAAAAATACTCCTCCCCCACTAGTTCCAGCTACATACGGAAATTTCCAAATGGCACCAAGTCCGATCGCTGATCCCGCTGCTGCAAATATAAATCCTAGCCTGGATGTCCATTGATCTCTATTTTCCATAATCATACCCCCTTTTTATTTAAGCGCTTTCAAAATTGTTTTATCTTAAGCTGCTAATATTCGTTACCCATTATAAAGAATATACTAAATATTTTGAATAACAAAACGAAAGAAAATTTAGTTTTTCGTATTCAATCAGAATAAAATGAAAAATAATTTAATTCATTTTGAATATTCAGTAAAAAATGAATAGCATTATCTGTTAACAGTATAGAAGATTCAGAAGTAAGCTAAATTGTTTAAGCTTTCACATTTGTCATAAAAAAATTTTGAAGAATTATTCTTCAAAAGGCCATGGGGAATTTTCATCAATTGGGAGGATTTTTTTATTGGATACAGGAGATTTCAATACAATTGAAGTATGGATGATTCCGAACTTTATTAAATAATCAATTAGTTTATTTAAATGGTCCATATCTTTCACAGCTGCTTTTAACAAATAATGCATTTCACCAGTCAAACGATGACATTCAAAAATGTCTGGGTGCTCAGCTGTCATTTTTTCAAAATGACTATAAGAAACACTTAATTCGCTTACATGAATATACAACAAAATATTTCTGCCAATTTTTTCTGGTGAAACGGTTGCTGAAATTTTGTTTATAATTCCTTTTTCTTTTAGTCGATTTAACCTTTCCGTTACACTTGGTCTACTTAGAGCCAATTTTTTGGACAGTTCACTTAACGTAATCCTCCCGTCTTCTTGCAAAATTTTTAATAATTTTATATCTGTCTCATCCATACTCTCACCTCTATTAAAAAAAATAAAATCATCTCCTTAATTATAAAGATTACAACTGCTTTTAGGTTTGTTATGTTAATGTTTAGTTATCAATAATCATGATTGATGATACTGCATTTCCAACTATTTTATCATTTTGTATAATTTCTGCTGATAAGTAGGCAACTGTTTTCCCTATTCTTTCAACTTTTGCTTTTACTTCAACGGTTCCAGTAGTCACTGGTCGATGAAAAGTAGTATTTAAATTAATGGATGCAAAAGATTGATTTTCTTTTAATTTTGATGAAATTGCATATGCCATTATTGTATCAGCAGCAGAAGCAATATATCCTCCCATAACGACACCGTTACCATTGATAAACTTTTCATCAACATTCCAAATTCCCTTTGCAATTCCATCTTTAGCATAGGCAGGAATTATTTGTAATGTTATATCACAGTTTGGAGGGGCGGCACCATTGTTGGCAGCTTTTACAAGATCTGTAGTTTTATATTTTTTAATCATCACAACCTCCTATACATATCCAAATTTTTGTAGGTTATCTTCACTTCATAAAAACTCTTTAGTATGTAAGCCAATTTAAATCAACTTCAAAGACAAGTTAAAATAGTTAGGATTTAAAATATCTTTTGCTTCATTGATCATATTTTCCATTACTTCTGCAACAGTCGGGAGGTCTTCAATTAAACCTGCAATTTGACCGCCTGTCATAAATCCTTCTCGATCATTTCCTTCAACTGTACCAATATAATGACGTTCTTCACTTGTTTTTTCTTTATATTCTTCAATACTACCTCTTTTATTCTCTAAATTTAGTAAGCTTTCTGCATAATGATTTTTTAATATTCTTCTAACCTGTTTGAAACTTCTTCCAACTATGACAGTTGACTCATCATTTGCTTTTAATATCGATTTTTTATAATTTGGATGGAAATTTGCTTCTTTAGTAGCGACAAAACGAGTTCCTAGTTGTACTCCTGATGCACCTAGTGCTATTGCGGCTGCAAATCCTTTTCCATCAGCTATTCCACCAGCTGCAACAATTGGAATGGAAACTTCTTTAGCCACCTGAGGTATTAATGTCATTGTAGTACTTTCATTTGGTGAATTAATTCCTGCCGCTTCGTACCCTTCACAAACAATTAGATCAGCGCCTAGTATTTCCGCTTTTTTGGCTTGTCTAACTGTTGAAGTTACACAAATAACTTTTATATTATGTTCATGAAACATTCCAATTAAATCAGAAGGATTTCCAGCTGAAAGAGAAACAACCGGAACACGATGAGCAATCACTTCTTCAGCAACTAATTTTGGATATGGATGTACCGATATAGGGATATTTACACAGCATGGTTTAGTCGTATTGGAAATCATCACCTTTATTTTATTAGAAATTTCAGATATCGGCAAATTTCCTGTACCAATTGTACCTAATCCACCAGCATTAGAAATCGCTGCTGCAAGTAGTGGATCACTTATATTGCCCATACCACCTTGTATAATGGGATACTTTATTTTTAAAATTTCTGTGATTGAATTTCTCATTCTAAACACATCCTATTTTTTTTATAACTGACATTAAGCCGGAAAATCTTTTTACATTATATTAGAATTTTTGGTAATTTTACCATATCCTTTGGAAAAGACTTCTTCAAAATATTCATTGGCTGGTTGTTCCAAAATACGGTAATATTTTTGAAATAAATGAACTGCTTCCTCTTTCTTCCATTTGTTAGGAAGTAATTCTTTAGGGAGACCTGGGTCGACAAAGAGAGATTTACGGTACTCATGAACGAGTAATGCTCTCCTTACAAAACACTTTTGATTACTTAACTTACCTGAACGAATTTTACTTTCGTCATTTTGATACCCGTCTTTAAAAAGACTAATAAATTTTTCATATGTTCGGTTGATTTCCTCTATATCCCAATATTCACTTACGATCTGTGTGTTTGATTTCGTTCCAATATTTTCTGAAACAAAAAAATTGACATTATCAGCGATATCATATTTTTTTACAATTGTATAAACTTGTTCTTTCAAGTCGTTGGGGCTAATCCATGCACTGTTTGATAAAGGCGCAAAGCCACTCCAAATTAATTCATTTCTAAGTTGATCTCGAACTTTTCTTCTTTCTTCGGGTATTTTATAAAAGAATATCCGCCATTTTCCATCCCATTTACCGGGTTCCACTTGATAAATTCTTCCAGCGGCTTCTTCCGTCCGTCTTTTCCCAAATTTAGTTAATGAGTAGAAACTTTTATTTCCTTCTTTTCTACTTTCCAACCAATTTTGTTTACTCATCCGTGAAATGGCTGCTCTTACAGATTGCTCGTTATAACCGAAAGCTGCAAGCAATTCAATTAAACTTCCTATCCAAATCTCATTTCCATAATGTCGAATATAATCACCATACAATGTAATAATCATTGAACGAGTACTTGGTATGTTTTCCATTAATTAACATCCTTCTAGTATTTTTCTGTCATAATTTTAACACTTTAAACATTTTACTTTTTTCATTATTCTGATTCTACTATAATTTATATTTTATTTCCAATTTAATCTAATATAGCCCCTATATATTAAAAAGATTATACGAACCGATCTTTTTTCGGTTCGTATAAAAAAGTTTTAATAGATTAAAAGAAACATAATGGATAGAATTGGTGTTTCGGTCTAATCAGTATTTCCTTTTAACGTCCTTGGAACACTGGTTTTCTTTTCTCAACAAAAGATTGGACACCCTCTTTAAAATCCTCTGTAGACCCTGCAATTTTTTGACTATAGGCTTCATATTCTAAAAACTCATCTAATCTTGTTTCATAACTTTTTCGAATAAGGTTCTTAATTAATTCGATTGCTTTTGTCGGTTTATTCGCTAGTTTTTCAGCAAAATTTTCCGTTTCGCTTTCTAATTCATCAAAAGGAACCACCTTTGTCACAAGTCCGTACTTTTCAGCATCACCAGCTGTAATTTTTTCACCTAAAATGGATAGTTCGATTGCTTTCGCAGTACCGACAAGTTTAGGTAAATAAAATAAATTTCCTGTATCTGGAACAAGTCCGATATTAATAAACGCTTGGATAAAGGTTGCTTTATCAGATACAATTCGGAAATCACAAGCAAGTGCAAGGCTAAACCCGGCACCAGCAGCAACACCGTTAACAGAAGCAATAATCGGTTTACTGAAACTAGCTATTTGTTTTAACATTGGAGTATATCGTTTTTTTATGATTTCACCTAGATCAATATTTTTGTCCAAACTTTTTAAATCTTCTCCAGAACAAAAGGCTCTGCCTGCCCCCTGAATCACTAATGCACGTACACTCGGATCTTTTTCAGCAATTTTTAATGCTTGGACAATTTCTTTATTCATGATTTCATTAAAAGCGTTAAGACTATCAGGTCGATTTAGTGTTAAATACGCAACTTTATTTTTCACTTTATAAAGAATAGTTTCATACAACGAATCCACCTACTTTCCTTTGAATATCGGTTGTCTCTTTTCAACAAAAGCTTGCATTCCTTCCTTTTGATCATCTGTTGCGAAAAGCAAATAGAAGTTTTTCCTTTCATATTGCATAGATTCATAAGTAGATAAATCGACCGCCTTTGTAACTGTATCTTTTATTAAGCGGATTGATAGTGGCGGCTGTGTGGCAACTTTTTTAGCAAATGCCATTGCTTCATCAAAAAGAACTTCAACTGGAAGTACTCGATTGACTAAACCATATTCATATGCTTTTTTCGCATCGAAATATTCACCAGTCCATAACCACTCTAAAGCTTTTCTTGGTCCAATTGTTTTCGTTAATTTCACGGTACCTCCAGCCCCTGGCATCACACCCAAATTTACTTCTGGAAAACCAAATTTCGCATTTTCTGCAGCAAATACGATATCACAGCTTAATACAAGTTCAAATCCACCACCAACAGCATAACCTTGCACGGCAGCGATAATTGGTTTTTTAATCAATGACATACGGTCCCATTCTGCAAACTGATCCAACTTTTCTAAATAAATCGGATCATCTTCTTTCATTTCTTTTATATCTGCACCAGCCGCAAATGATCTTCCATTAGCAGTTAATAATATCACCTTTATATTTTCGTTCTTATTAAAGGTTTCAAGTGCATTGACTAATTCTGTAATCATCGGCCTGTTTAACGCATTAAGCACTTCAGGCCGATTCAGAATAATTTTGCCAACAGCGTCATCAATTTCAGTGAAAATATACTGATAATTACTCAACTTCCTCACCTATCATCATTGTTACAAGATCTCCTGCAAAGGACATTAAATCTTTCCCAGATGCTTTTGCTTCATCAGTTTTCATGGCTTCTTTTAATGATTGATGATCATCATAGTACATTTCACACAACAAGTAATATTCGCTTTTACCAGTTGGTGACCCAACAATTTTTGTAATTTCCACTTTGCGTAATCCTGGAATTTTTTCCGTAATTGGTACATGTACATTATAATAGTGTTCATCGAACGCCTTTGGATCTTTAGGTTGTTTGTAAAGTGCAATTAGTTTTACCATAAAAATCATCCTTTCCTTTTTTAAGCTATTGGTTTCATGGCTTCAAATGGATTTCTACATTGCCTGCAATATAAAATACTTCGGCATGCTGCTGGTCCAAAAATATTTTCCATTGTAATATTGGTTGAATTACAGTATGGACATTCAATTTCCCACGGATCTCCAGGATTATGATCCGGAGAAGGTGTTGCAATACCAAACTTTTTTAATTTCTTTCTACCTTCCTCGCTAATACGTTTCGTAGTCCAAGGTGGATGGTAGCAATATTTGACATCTACATTAAACTTGTTATCTAGTGACGATAGTGCATCTTTTACTTCATTTTTAATATTTTCTTTAATCAAATCTAGTGCTGGGCAACCGGTAAAGGTTGGTAATAATTTTACATGTATCGTGTTTTCAGTAATCTCAATATCTTCAACCATTCCAAGTTCTACGATACTAATCGGCTTCATTTCAGGATCTTTGACGTTTTGGAGGATGTCCATAATTTCTTTTTTTAATGCAATTGTTTTTGACGGCATATCGGCACCTCCCTTTCGAACAGACTTCATATATAACACACTCTTACCAAGAAGCCGCTTCCAAATCTGAAAGATAAACTTCACTTAACGTTTCGATTGCTTGTTTTAAATCTTCAGTATGTTCCCCATTCCTTCCATTTCCACGTAACATTCCTGGGTTTTCATCTATTGTAAATTCAACTTTCTTAAACACCTTTTCAATACTTTCTAAAAACCTTGTTTCCAGTTTTTGCTCTGAATCAATATATTGATTAGCAGAAATTTCATCCCCATAATTTCCTAACGAGATGAGACCACCTAAGTCCTTCCATATACGCTTGATGGCATCTTCCATTTTTGTTCTGGCAACTTCCGTACTTAGCATTAATTGTGTAAACCAAGTTTCCCAATGCATTAAATGATAATATTGTTCCGATTGGATTTTTCGAGATACAATCGAAAGTGGTTCATAGCTTGATTGTTTCAAAGATTCAAGTTGAATTGTTTTAAAATGACTGTATAATAAATTTCTGACTACGGTGAAAGCCCAATCGTAATCTGGTTTTTCCAAATATGATCCCGGTCCGTTTTTTTCTTCAAGGATAATCGCATTTCGGAATTGTTCCGGTTTACGACCGTGGGCGATTTGATCAAGGTTTCCTTCACCAAGATCCTCAAGTAACTGATAAAACATATATGCATGACCCATTGTATCTTGACTTATTGAAGAGTAAGCGACATCTTCCTCAATATGTGGTACTAAGCCTAACCATTCGGATCCACGAAAAGCATGAATAAAATTATCATCCGCTAACTGATAAAGTAACTCCCGCAAAGATTCATTTTTTTTCATTGCACTTCACCACCAGTATTCATCGCTTCCAATTTTCGCCACTTTGACGGAAGATCAGCATATCCTTTTGTTTCTCGATAATGTTTATTATCTAAACGTTTAAAAGCTTCTCTTTCTTCTTCAGTCATCTTACGAATATCCGAGCGTTTGACGACCCATAAATCATGGATTTGCTCTCTTCTAAAAAAATTTTCCTTTGCCAACACATAAGCCATTTCTAAATTTGGGGCAAGAATACTGAAATGATGTTCAAGGCTTAAGTCGCTCCTTCTACGACTGAAGACTTCATATTCTTGATAGAACTCTTTTACCATTGAGATTCACCTCATTCCGTATTACTTTAATGAAAGTTGATAAGGCAATCTTTCTCTTTTATTTTCTTAGGGCACATCTTATCCAACTAGAATTTTTTTGTCCTTAACATGAGTTAAAGCTTCTCGGACCCACTTCGTATTTTCATAGGATTCCCTTCTTAAAGCTAAACGGTTATCCGTCATAGGACCGTTTCCTTTTGTAATTTCTTTAAATTTTTTCCAGTCAGGTTCTTGATAAACCCATTCACCTTTTTCCTCATCAAAACGCAAAGTTTCATCTGGAATTATTAATCCTAATTTCTTAATTTTCGGAACATATTTTGTTAAGAATTCTTGACGTAGTTCCTCATTGGTTTTTGAACGAATTTTATATTTAATATTGATATCGACTTTAGAATGTCCAACTACTTTTGCAGATTTTGGCCCAAAGAACACTAACAATGATTCCCACCAACGATTTAGTGCCTCTTGCAACATTTTCTTTTGATATGTTGTACCTGATGCTAAAGCTAATACAAGACTTTCACCATGTTTTGCATGGAATGATTCTTCCTGACAGATTCGCTTTAACGCTCTGCCATAGGGACCATAGGAAGTTTTTAATAACATTGTTTGCGTTAAAATGGCTGCACCATCTACAAGCCAAGCAATAATTGCAGCATCAGCCCAAGTGGGTGCTGGCATATGGAAAACATTATGAAACTTTAAACGTTTTGTAAATAAATCTTGCATTATATCTTCCCTATTTTTTCCTAACGGTTTCATTAAATCTTCTGCAACACGTAATAATAATTGACCGTGTCCCATTTCATCTTGAACCTTTGCCATAATGGCTAATTTACGATGTAATGTTGGAGCTTTTGGGACCCATTCTTTTTCTGGTAGCGCTCCCATAATTTCACTAATTCCATGCATAGAAATTAATTTGATTAAATTCATTCTGTAATCATCGGGCATCCAATCTTCAGCTTCAATTTTCTCACCTTTATTAATTCGTTCCATAAAGTGTGCATATTTTTCTTGTTCCGTGAGATTCTCAAAAGAGGCTACATTAACCATCGAAAAAGCACCCCTATAAATAATGATTTTATATTTTTACATGTTTTTCATTTAATTTTAAAACCCGAATCGCTTTTCCTTCAGACCTAGGAATTGATCCAGGAGATTCAACCAGAGTTTCAACCGAAATCAAACAACTATTCTTAATCTTCCGATAAATTCTTGCGGTAAGATGTTTTATTTTGTCGTGTTCTAAATTTTGATTAATGCTTTTATATATTTTTTCATTTATTTCTACTTTTAATGTTACTTTATCAAGCGCACCTTCACGCGAAATAATAAGTTGATAGTGCGGAACTAGTTCTTCAAATTGTAATAAAGCGCTTTCTATTTCTGATGGGAAAACATTCACACCACGGATAATCAGCATATCATCTATCCGTCCTTTAATGCGGGAAATTCTTTTATGAGTACGTCCACATTGACACGGGTCTGGTATTATGGAGGCAATATCACCAGTCCGGTAACGAATTACCGGCATAGCTTCTTTTGTTAAACTCGTAAATACAAGTTCTCCTTCTTCACCATCAGGAACGGGCTCCAACGACTCCGGATCAATTATTTCTACAAGAAAATGATCTTCTGCAATGTGCAGACCATTTTGTACCTCTTTACATTCAATACCAACACCAGGTCCCATCACTTCGCTCAATCCATAAATATCCATAGCCTTAATATTTAATCGTTCCTCAATATGTGTTCTAATTTCTTGCGACCAAGATTCTGCACCTAAAATTCCATATTGCAAACTTGTATTTTGCGGGTCTATACCTAACTTATCCATTGTTTCAATAATGTTTAATAAATAGGAAGGAGTAGCTGTGATAACTGTTGGTTTATAGTCTTCAATTAACATAACTTGACGTTCCGTATTTCCAGCAGATACCGGTACAGTTGCCATTCCTAACTTTTCCGATCCATAATGGATTCCTAATCCACCTGTAAACAAACCATATCCATAGGCATTGTGTAAAATGCCTCCGGGTTCCCCACCGCATGCGGCAATACACCGTGCCATTATTTCTGCCCAATGGTTGATATCATTTTTCGTGTAGGCTACTGTTGTTGGCTTGCCACTTGTGCCACTGGAAGAGTGTATTCGAATTACTTCTTTCATCGAGACGGCTAATAGTCCAAATGGATAATTAGCACGTAAATCAGTCTTTTTGGTGAACGGCAATTTCTTTATATCCGTTAATGTTTGAACATCATCTGGTGTTATTCCTTGCTCTAACAATTTCTTCTGATAAAAAGGAACATTCCTATATACCCGTTTAACCGTATCTTGTAATCTTTTTAATTGTAGCTCTTCTAATTTCTTCCTTGACATTGTTTCGATTTCTTCTTGATATAACACCCTTTGTTCACCACCAACATATAAATTTAAAAAGATGTATACTAGTTTTATGAATTTTTTAAGAAGAATTGTTTATTTCTTTGAATATATTCCTGATCATGTTCAGGTACATCTTCTTCATAATAGATGGCTTGGACTGGACAAACAGCTTCACAAGCTGCACAATCAATACATATATCCGGGTCAATATAGTACATATCTTCTCCCTCATGAATTGCATCAACGGGACATACTTCAACACATTCTGCTGACATTTCATGTCGACATGGAGATGTTATCACATAGGCCATATTCTATCCCTCTCTTAAGACACCACTATTTTTTCAAAAATACTTGTACTATGTTGTGGTTGTTTTCTTGCATTTGGATTAATATATGCTTTTATACTGCTAATAGCCGTTGCAGCATCACCGAATCCGGTTGCAATTAACTTGACCTTACCATTATAAGTAACAATGTCTCCTGCTGCATATACTCCTTCAACACTTGTTTGCATCGTAGAGTCTGTTACAATAGAATTTTTATCAATTTCTATCCCCCAATTTTTTATTGGACCAAGAGATGAAATAAAACCATAATTACAAATCAGTTCATCCAATTCTACTTTCATTTTCTCTTCCGTTTTTATATGTTTAATCTCAATAGACTCGATTTCTGAATCATTTCCACATACATTGGAGACTACATAAGGCGTGTAAATACAGATATTAGCGTTCTTTAATTGCTCTACTGATGATTCATGTGCACGGAACTCATTTCTCCTGTGGATAATTGAAACACTTTTTGCAACCGGTTCTAGCATCAATGCCCAATCTACAGCAGAATCTCCACCACCAAGAATACATACATTTTTATTATGAAAACGTTTAACTTCTTTTACATAATAATGTAAGTTATTATTTTCATATTTTTCTGCACCTTGGATATTTAATTTCCGAGGTTGAAATGCACCAACACCTGCAGTAATGAGAACGGTTCTTGAAAGATGAACATTTTTATCTGTCTCTAATTGGAAGATACCATCTAATTTCGTCAAAGTTTCCACTTTTTCTCCAAGAACGACCTCATGGTTAAATTGAAAGGCTTGATTTATTAATTGATCAACAAGTTCCTGTGCCTTTATTTTTGGAAAACCTGCAACATCATAAATATATTTCTCTGGATAAAGTGCTGTTAATTGCCCTCCGAGCTGTGGCAGACTTTCAATAATTTTTACTTTTAATTGACGCATGCCACCATAAAATGCTGCAAAGAGTCCAACGGGACCTCCACCGATTATCGTTACATCATAAATTTTCCCATCCAAGAAAGTTCCCCCCTTCCCCATTACAATAATTCGTATGACGGATTTTTTACGTCAGTTTATATTTTCGTTATATCTGAATGTTAACAATTTTTAACAAAATAGTCAATACACTATTTTTTATTTTTTAAATTTTATAACAATTTCTCAAGGGCAAAATATTACAAAACTCTTCATTTTTTTTTAATTAAAATATGTTGTATAATTTCTTTTGTAAAGAAATTGTTTTCTAGGGTTCCGCTCTTTGTAGGTCTGGTCCAAGAGAAAACACACGAATCGAAATTCGATCCGTGACACGGAAGGATAAAAGCCTGGGAGATACTATTAAACAGTATTCTCTTAGGCTATTTTTTTTAGGAGGTTTTTTATGAAAAGAAATTGGTTGATCGTCATCATTGCCGCCATTTTTGAAGTTTTTTGGGTTATCGGATTAGCACATGCCTATAATTTTTGGACATGGTCAGGTACCATCATTGCAATAGTTATCAGTAATTATTTATTAATCAAATCAAGCAGTATTTTACCTGCAGGAACAGTCTATTCCGTTTTTGTCGGCTTAGGAACTGCTGGAACTGTAATTATAGAAATATTATTTTTCAACGAACCAATTAAAACGTCTAAATTACTATTCATTGCAATTTTACTTTATGGTGTTATTGGCTTAAAAACAGTAACTGATGAAGATATAAAACAAGGAGGAAATTCATAGTGGCTTGGCTATTATTAATTTTTGCTGGTGGATTAGAAGCCTTCGGTGTTGCGATGCTAAACCAAATACATTTAAGTAAAAAAATATGGGTTCCGCTGACTTTTTTTATACTTGCATTTGGATTCAGTTTAATGTTATTATCAATCGCAATGCAAACGATTCCTATGGGGACCGCCTATGCCCTTTGGACAGGGGTTGGAGTTGTAGGAGGAACGATTATTGGTATGATATTTTACGGAGAATCGAAAAATTTTAAGCGAATATTTTATATTGGAATAGTCTTAATTGGTGCCATAGGATTAAAACTAGTGGCATAAAAAATCGTCTGCTAAAAAATTTAGCAGACGCTATCTTAATAAACACCTTGTGCCATCATGGCTTCTGCTACCGTTAAAAATCCACTTATATTTGCACCGGCAACAAGATTACCAGGATAACCATATTTTTCAGCACAAGTAACACTTTTACGATAAATATTTTTCATAATTTCTCTTAATTTTTCATCAACTTCTTCAAATGTCCAAGATAAACGCATACTATTCTGTGACATTTCTAATGCAGAAACAGCTACCCCACCTGCATTAACAGCTTTTGCTGGACCAAATAATACATCATTTTCGAGGAATAAATCCGTAGCTTCTAAAGAGCAAGGCATATTAGCGCCCTCACCAACAGCTTTCACACCATTTTGAATAAGAATGTTTGCAGACTCTACGTCGATCTCGTTTTGCGTTGCACAAGGTAAAGCAATATCACAAGGTATGGACCAAATTCCATTACAACCTTCAAAATATTCAGCATGTGGATGTTCATTTGTATAATCTTTAATTCGGCCTCTTTCTCCTTCTTTAATTCTTTTTACAGTTTCAAGCTTTATGCCATCCGGATCGTAAATATAGCCATTCGAATCGCTACATGCAACAACTTTAGCACCTAAAGATTCAGCTTTTTCCATTGCATAAATAGCAACATTTCCTGAACCAGATACAACGACTGTACTTCCTTCAAAAGAAAGTCCCTTTTCTTTTAACATTTCTTCCACAAAATATACGGTTCCATAACCCGTTGCTTCTGTTCTACCTAAGCTACCTCCATAACCAACGCCTTTACCTGTTAATACACCAGCTTGATAACTGTTCAACCTTTTATACTGACCGAACATGTAACCAACTTCCCTTGCTCCAACACCTATATCACCAGCTGGTACATCGATATCAGGGCCAATATATTTGCTTAATTCCGTCATAAACGCCTGGCAAAAACGCATTATCTCTTGATCAGATTTTCCTTTTGGATCGAAATCTGACCCTCCTTTACCTCCTCCAATTGGAAGGCCAGTTAGTGCATTTTTAAAGATTTGTTCAAAACCTAAAAACTTTATAATACTTTCGTTAACTGTAGGATGAAAACGAATACCACCTTTATAAGGTCCAATCGTATTATTAAATTGAACACGGTATCCACGGTTCACTTGAACTTTTCCCCGATCATCAACCCAAGATACTCGGAAAGAAATAATTCGATCAGGTTCCGTAATTCTTTCTAAGATTCCATATTTTATATATTCAGGATGTTGCACAAACACCGGTTGAATCGTTTTAAATAATTCTTTTACAGCTTGTAAAAATTCAGGTTGATTCGCATTTCGTTGTTTAATTTGATCATATACGTTCATTATATAACTTTCAGCTGCCAATTGTTTTTCATTTTGACTTACTATTGCCATATATCTCCACTCCTTCCAAAAACGATAAATCTTATTTTAAATTTTCTTACTTTATCGATATAAAATCAATATGAATTCTGTATTAAACCAATATCTAATCAAGATGGTTTTATATTAACATTTTTTCAAGATAATTATATGCAACGATAAACTTTCACTATCTATCTTTTATATTTATAAACTTTCATTCCTATAACTCAAGTATTTACAGTCTAAATTTTAAAAAATTAAAATCACCTATAACGTTTTATAGGTAAAATATCTTTTGGATGATGTATAAAATTTTGTGTAAGCAAATTTCTAGATAAATAAAAATAGGTAGGGTATTCTCAGATTTGCGACCAAACAAATTGAGAAAGGATGACCCTACCTATGTCTAGTAGTATACCTAACTCTGACTTCGCAAATCAACTAGAAAATATGATTCGTGAGTTTGTCAAAGAAAAATTAGAGCTCATCATGAAAGAAGAAATCAAAAACTTTCTAGAAGTAGAACAGAAAGAGGTTCATAACTCCAGAAATGGGTATTACACCCGTTCTTTGGATACGAAGTATGGAAAAATTGATCAGCTTTATGTTCCACGAGATCGAAATGGGGATTTTCAAACCCAACTATTTGAACCTTATCAACGCCGCGATGGTTGGCTCGAAGAAGCGATTATTAAAATGTACCAAAGTGGGATGAGCACTCGAGAAATCGGTAAATTTATCGAACGAATTCTTGGTTCTAGTTACTCCCCAACCACGATAAGCAATATTACAGATGCGACGATAGAAGACATTCGAAAATGGCAACAACGTCCACTTAATAAGCGTTATTCTGTCCTTTACCTAGATGGCTTATATATAAAAGTCCGTCGTGATACGTATGCGAAGGAAGTCATTTATATCGTCCTTGGAGTCAGTGAAGATGGCTATCGAGAAATATTAGGCTTCTATGTTGGAGGTCAAGAAAGCGCTCTTGGATGGCAAGAAATTCTTCAAGATTTATATCAGCGTGGAGTAAAAGAAGTATTACTTGGCGTGTTTGATGGTCTTAATGGCTTAGAAGAAGCTTTTAAATCTGTCTATCCAAAAGCCGATGTACAACGATGTGTCGTGCACAAAGTCAGAAATATATTAAATAAAGTCAGAAAGAAAGACCAAATAGAAGTGGCAGAAGATTTAAAGCTCATTTATCGTGCCACGACAAAAGAAGCAGCGATACAAGCATTTCATGAATTCGAGAAAAAGTGGTCCAAAAAATACGCAAGAGAAGTACAATCATGGGAAAAAGATTTAGACGTTTTACTCACGTTTATGAAATATCCACTAAGCATACGAAGTGTCATATACACGACAAACGCGATCGAAAGAACCATTAAAGACATACGTAAACGACTAAAGACGATGAACAGTCTTTCAAGTATAGAAGCTGCGGAGAAAATCACGTACTTGACCATTCAAGACTATAACGAAAAATGGTCGAATAGAAAATTACGAGGTTTTTCAAACGCCTATCAAGCCCTACAAGAAATGTTCGAAGAAAGATACTAAAATTTGTAAGTATGTAAGGATATATGAAAGGACGTGCGTTTCCCACTAGGAGACTGAATATTCAGTCTTCTAGTGGGAAACAGATAAATGAATTTATTATCAAATAAAGCATAATCTGAGGATACTCTATAGAACCTTACACAAAATTCTTGACGTTACCCAATGAATGGGAAATTTATTATTGATAAATATTATTATTGAAAATAGTTTAATTATAAACTTTATGTTCAAAAATTCTCAGTAAAAAATTTTTAGGAGGAAGTTAGATTGAAAAAAATTATTGTGCTTACTTTATTATTTCTCTTTTCATTTGTACCCGCTACATTTGCCCATTCCCATTTAGAGGTTTCAACTCCTGAAGATGGTGAAGTTATTACTGAAAATATCGATAGTATAACCTTAACTTTTGATGGTAATGTTGAGCAAGGAAGTACAATTGAGTTATTTGGTCCAGATGGACAAACAGTTCCGATCGAAGAAATTATTGTTACTGATACGGAGGTTATTGGAAAAATCTCGAATGAATTAGAAAATGGAAATTATCGAGTAGTATGGTCTATCATAAGCGCAGATGGTCATCAAATGGAGGGTGAATTTTCATTTGAAATCAATGTTCCTGAAACAGAAACACCAGTAGATCCAAATGATCAAGAAAATCCGGAGGTTGAAACTGAAAAGGATGATAAAGGAAACCAAAATGATGAGGAAAAACAAGAGATCGATCAAAATGAGGACTTTAGTCATCAAGCAGAAGATGAGGGATCATCAAATCTAATTCCGATTGTTATTGTCATGTTAATTTTAGCTATTATGATTATTTTCTTTGCATTAAGGAGAAAGAAATAATTTATGATTTCTGTCATTTTTAGTGAGTTTATTATATATTTGTGTGTTTCGATCTTAATGGGGACTTTTATCCTGACCTTCGTTCCAAATAACTATCGTCCATTTATATATGTAAAAAAAGGAATATTAATACTTGCTACGGTCGGAATCGCTTTATTTTCCTTTATGCCTATACTTAGATTGATTTTCAATTTACAGGGAAGAATTGGTTGGCAAAAGGGATTCCAGACAGTACTATTGACTTTCGATATTGGAAAGGCATGGATCTTTACTGTTTTCGTCGTTTTTCTATTACTATTTTTTATATTAAGGTTTTATCATTCGGATCAATCAAACTATTCATGGATTGGATGCCTTTTAACCTTGGTGCTCATTTTAACCCTTTCTTGGTCTAGTCATGCCAGTTCTTTAGAACAAGAAAAAGGACTCATAACCCATCTAGTTCATTTTACTGCTGTTAGCATTTGGATTGGAACTTTGTTGATTGTTAGTTGGTTTTCCAAAAACTACGGTAATTGGCTAATGTTTCTAAGGTGGTTCACTCCACTTGCAGTCGGTTGCATTCTTTCAACAGTTGTATCAGGAATTATATTGATGTCCTTTTTTGTTGACCTTTCACATTATCTATATGCGTGGACCGTAAATTATGGAAATTTTTTATTAATAAAACAGTTAATGATTATATCATTACTTGCTTATGCAGCCATTAATGGTATTTTTATTCGTCATAATTTGAAAAAGGATAAAAATTTTAATCCAATACCTTGGTCGAGAGTTGAGAGTATTGTTGCGTTATTGATTTTTTCTATAACAGCGGCAATGGGGCAACAATCACCGCCGGGTGGAAATACATCAGAAGTTTATGACCTGTCAATCCTATTTGAACTCCTATACCAAGGAGAATATTATCCTGGAGCGGATTTACAATTTAGTCTTAATACCACAAGTAGTTTACTATTAATCATTGCATGCCTGTTTCTAGCCATGATTTTCTACACTTTTTATAAGAAACAATCGGCGATGATCACCATTTTACTTAGTATTCTATTTGTGTTCTCAAGCTATTTAGCTATCTTGACAAGCCTAGTTTAAAAGGGTTAAGTAATAAAATTAGAAATACTTGGGGCTGTTCAAAAAGTCAGTCCCTTTAACATTTTTTAAAAATAATATAGTAAAATGATCATTCATAAAATTAGGGAATTTATTCATATGAGGATTCTTTTTGTCGAAGTTAAGAAGCTAAAATTAAAGTAAAGGGATTAAGAGATGAAGAGAATGGATGTAGTATATGCTTATGAATTATAACGAGGAGTTCAATGCAGTAGTTAATGAAGCGGTAATTAAAAAAAGGAGCAGCATGTTGTATTTATAACATCGAATAGATATCTCAATTATAATAAAGATGAAATAATCAATTGGACGATCTTAAGCTAAATGATTAATGCCTTATTATCCTGACGGAATTAAATTGGTTACTAAAAGCATCCTCTTAAATTCTACAAAGCTGATCATCTTGGTGAAATCAAAGCGTTTTTGGCAGAGTGATGGGATATTAAATTTAAAGATTACACTTCTTTTAAAGTGTTTTTTATGAAGGAGTCTGGCCTTTTTTATCGAAGTAATATAAGGTTAACTGAATTGTGTGGAAACAAAAATAAATTAAGAGGTAATTACGTACTAATACGGAGAGGCTTAAATGGAACTCTATTTTTATGATGAACGTTTCAAAAAAGAAGTTTTTACCTGCGTTTGTAAAAGAAAATTTTCGAGATGTGAGTGAAATCGTTTTAGGATTGAACTGTATAAATCGAATTGCACAAGTTTTTATTGATGAAGGAGTTCGAGTAATGGGACGGAAAGATGAACTTATTATAATGAAATATTACTTATAATTGTACTTAAAATGGGAGGAAATACCAATGACTTCAATTATCGCAATTATTTACCAAATAATCGTTTTTGGACTCATAATTTTGTTTGTAGTGTCTTTTTTTCTTTTTATTAGGAGAATATTGATAAACGCCACTTTAAGAATAAAAAAGTTAAATGAAATCGGAGAAAAGTTGGATAAAATTATTGAACACAATGAACAAATTATAACCTTATTGGAAAAGAAAGATTAAGTACCGGACCAAAACTATTTTAATATCATAAGTTTATAAATTGAACTCCTTCATGTTCATCTTTCAAAAGAAACGACCTTATGTGAGTTAGAATAAAAAATATTGTGGAACAAGACGGAAAATGTTGAGCTAAAAGAAATTAATAAAGATAATAAATAATAATTCCCGACTTAGGAAAATACGAATTATAACTGTTAGTTTTTGATTTCAAGAGTTTCGTTAATATTAGCTGATTCAGAGTTTTTTCCTGTTACTCGCTTATAGAAAAAGGCGATTTTCTTTAATAAGTTTCCTTGTTCCCAATATTCGGCAGCTTCTACGTTAATTTTTATGAGAATAAGATTAGGATCATCATACGTAGTTTGTAATACTTTTTCATACATTTTACTCCACAATTCTTTTTTCTTAACTACATCTTCAACGATTTCTGCTTTTCCACGTACAGACACATAGGACTTTCCTACATAAGCTACATTTACATTCTGATTATGTAAAATTTCTCTATATTTATTAGTTTCTTTTTTAGTAAAAAACCATAGGTCACCATCAAATTCAACTTCTTGTGTTTTCATTGGGCGAGATAAAAGCCCTTCTTCAGTCACAGTAGTTAGCATAGCAGTTTCAACGTCTTTGATAAGTTCCCTTAACGTTTCAATTTCTTTCTGGTTCATTCTACTTGTCATTGAAATCACCTCGTTTTATTTACAGTTATAAAGTACCCAATATAAAAATGAATATCCAAAAAACATAAGCTTTATTTTGAAAAAAGAAGGCAAGATAAGCTCTTTAGAAATATAATCAGGAATTTAATTGACATTGGGAATTTTTAGAAAAGATGAAGTTAACTTATTGCTTAAATGTTTCATTTATCTATCTTTTATAAAAAGATCTCTTTTACTCTATATAGAGGAGATGGAGAATATTGGTACAAGTAGTCAATTTCATTAACTGATCTTTGATTGCGATTAGGTTAGTTAAGTTTTTTTCGACTTCTGTGAAGTGTCATACATTATTTTCCCAAACATTCTAAACCACCTTATTTTATCTTAAAACTCTTCATAAACGTTACAAATTAGCTCATGCTAAAGATCTATTTCAACTCTTTAATATAATATTGCCCTCTGTGACATAAGTGGATTCCATTTCATTTTGTATTTGAACTATGCTCTGGTTCGATTATCAGAGTGGATCTTTTCAAGAAGGTATAGTTTATGTTGTTCGAAGAAAGAAGAAGGTGTAATGGCCATTTTGAAACACTTATACGGAAGATTCAAAGAATAGTTCAATAAGTTTAGGGAATTATGTGAAAAAAAGGCTTATCCTTATTAAGGAGACGTTTTAATGATTAAAGTTATTGGTATAACGGAAGAACATAAACTAGAAATCCATACTGAGAATATTAATGAAATAAACTTCTCGAATTATAAATGGTTTTGGGCTGATTTTCATGAACCGACGGATAAGGAAATTGAACATTTATCTACTACGTTTCATTTTCATCCTTTAGCCATAGAAGATTGTGTCCAAAGGCTACATCGACCAAAATTAGATTATTATGAAAATCATACGTTTTATGTTACCCATTCCGTCCTAAAAGAAAGTAGTGAACTTATTAAAAATGAATTAAATTTTTTCGTGGGGGCAAATTTTATCGTTAGTTTTCATCGTATGCCTGCTTTGGAAATTTCACAAGTGTGGGATAGGTTGTGTGGTGCAAATAACATTGAAAAATGGGATTCATATTACGTTTTTTATCAAATATTAGATAAGATTGTCGACAACTATTTTCCAATAATCTATAACATAGAGGATGAATTAGATCGAATAGAGCACAATCGACACCATAAGTCTATGAACGATTTAATGAATGAATTGTTTGATATAAGACATATGTTGTTAAATTTGCGTCATACAATTAACCCGATGCGTGATTTACTTTATCGAATGTTAAATTCCCATCATTTGTACGAGATCTGGAATAGAAGGGAATATTTTTCCGATATATATGATGCACTATTAAAATTATCTGAGATGGTGATGTCTAATCGTGAAATAACAGCAGATATTAGAGATAGTTATATTTCTCTTAATACCCATCAAACGAATAATGTTATGAAAGTACTTACTATTATTACTTCTATTTTTGCTCCCTTGACATTAATTGCAGGGATTTATGGAATGAACTTTGAAAATATGCCTGAATTAAATGGGAGGAATCGGTATTTCTATGTATTTTTGGTTTAAAAGGAAAGGATGGTTTTAAGAAAACTTATTAACCCAAACTCGTATATTAAAGCAAAAGGTTGTATATGGTAACTTAAAAGTGAGCCACAATAGCAATTGAAAACTGAGCCACTCTATAGGAAAATAACCCTAATAATTATTAGGGGGAAAACTGGAGTGATCAACCTGAGTGTAAAGCAAACAATAATAAAATTATATTTGGAGGGGACAAGTCAAAGGAAAATTGCTAAAAGGACAAATAAATCCCGAAATACTGTAAGTAAATATATAAAAGAATATGAGGCTAGTAGACAAAAAGATACTCGCAATCTTCCGATTGCAGAGGATATTCTAAAACCTCCTACGTATAAAAAAAGAGTTAGTAATAAGAGGGTCTTAACAAAGGAAATTGAAACGATTATAAAAGGATTTATAAAAGAAAATGAATGGAAAAGAAATCATAATATGAGTAAGCAGCAAATGAAGATGGTGGATATGCATGAGAAGCTGCTAGATGCAGGGTATTCAATAAGTTATACCACGGTAAGGAATTTTGTAAATAAGGTTACGACAAAAAGCAAGGAGGTATTTATTAGAAGATATTGCGAACCTGGATATGAAGTCGAGTTTGATTGGGGGGAAGTAAAATTACAGATTGATGGAAAAATCAAAAGTTATTCACTAGCAGTATTTACATTAGCTCATAGCAATTATCGATACGCAAAACTTTATCAGTCAGAATCGCAAGTTTGTGTGTTAGATGTACATACAAAATTTATTGACCATATAGGTTTCATACCTACGGTATTTACTTATGATAATATGCGGACTGTTGTCAAATCATTTATTGGTACAGAAAGATCTATTACAGATAGCATGATTAATCTATCAAATTATTATCAATTTAAAATTCGGCTTTGTGAGCCTAAAAAAGGTAATCAGAAAGGCCATGTTGAACGAAGTGTTGAATTTATCCGAAGGAAAGTGTTTTCATCAAAATATACCTTTTCAAATCTTAAAGAAGCTGAACTCCATCTTTCTAAATCAATAGAAAAAATAAATGAAAGGTACCATCACGAGCATAAAGAAAAGCATTTCGATCTAATGCAAAAAGAAAGGTCGGTATCAAAACCATTAACAATAGCACCGTTTGACGTAGCAGATTTGATTGAATGTCGAGTAGATAAGTATAGTACTGTGGTTATTAAACAAAATCATTACTCGGTTCCAGAGGGACATGTTGGAGAGTACATTAAAGCAAAAGTAGGTGCTGACAAAATAAAATTATTTATAGAAGGAGAATTAGTGGCAGAACATCAAAGGAACTGGGGATTGCATCAATGGGAAATGAATATTTACCATTATTTGAAAACATTTCAAAAGAAAAAGGGTGCCATAGCTCAAAGTCAAAGTTTTAAGCAGGCACCATCACAAATAAAGAAAATATATCATAAACATTATATAGGAAAAGAGAAAGAATTCATAGAGTTACTCCTTTATATCAAAGAAAATAATAATTTAGACAGAGTTTTACAAGCTATAAAACAGTTAACTTCTGTCCGTTTAGGATACGTAAATACAGAAAGAATCTTATTTATCTGTAATCAAACTACTAACGAAGAGATAAACATTTATAATGACGATGAAACAATGAACCAATCAGAAAATAACATGAGAGCATATGCGACCATGTTTAATCAAATAGATGAAGGAGTAACTAATAATGGATAAAAAACAGCAAATTATTGATATATGTAAGGAATTACGTTTACCTAGCATTAGGAAAATGGTTCAGGATGAATCAAATTTTAAAAGCCCTAAACAAGCATATGATGTTTTATTACAAGTGCTTTTACAGGAGAAAAACGATCGATTAGTACGAGCAAAACAAAATAGAATCAGAGCAGCAAATTTTCCACAGAAAAAACTATTAGAAGAACTAGTTTTAGGTGCCTTGCCAGAACAAGCACAGCAAAAATTACCATATTTAAAATCGTTAGATTTTATTAAGGAAGGTCAGAATGTTATTCTTACCGGATCACCAGGAACGGGTAAGTCGCATATAGCTCTAGGGTTAGGGATGGAAGCCTGCTTAGCTGGATATAGAGTGTTTTTTGCGACAGTACCCTCGTTAATTAACCAACTAAAAGAACATCGTTCTGAGAGAACGCTGCGATCATTCGAATTAAAATTCGAAAAATATGACCTAGTTATTCTCGATGAATTAGGATATATCTCGTTTGATAAGGAGGGTGCAGAATTACTATTTTCTCACCTATCATTACGAGCTGGGAGGAAATCAACCATAATTACAAGCAACCTGTCATTTTTAAAATGGCAGGAGATTTTCCACGATCCGGTTTTAACAATGGGAGGAATCGGTATTTCTATGTATTTTTGGTTTAAAAGGAAAGGATGGTTTTAAGAAAACTTATTAACCCAAACTCGTATATTAAAGCAAAAGGTATTATTGTTTCATATCAGTGCTCATCAAAGCCTACACATATGATTTCTTCGAATTTTAGATAGATTATAGCACTTGACAATAGTAAGAATATAATATTAAAATATAAAAAATTCAATAAAAACTGAATTTTACCTTATCAAGAGTCAGGGGAGGAAACTGGTCCAATGAACCTGCAGCAACCTTTACTTCATAAAGATTAAGTAAAAAGGTGCTAATTCCAGCAAGCTTTCAGCTTGAAAGATAAGGAAGAGCGAAAAGATTGATGATATCCTCTTCCTTTTGGAAGAGGTTTTAATATTTTTTTGATTATAAATTATAGAATCTTTCGCTCAGTAAACAAACTATTCAGCTTGGTTAACTTGGAATTAAACGATGAGGTAAGAGACAGTTTAGTGAGGTGATAAACAATATTCAACTTGTCTTTTTACCCTTTAAAAATATTAAATGAAAAATTAGTTTAGATTTCTTTGGATGAATTTTTTGGATTAATGATTATTTTACGAAAATAAAGAAGAAGGAAGTGTTTACACATGAAGAAACAAATTCATTTAAATGGTTTTACACAAAATTCAGTTGCACCTCATTCGCCTGGACTTTGGAAACATCCAAAAGATCAAGGTCATCGTCATAGGGATTTAGATTATTGGATTAATTTAGCCAAGTTATTAGAACGGGGAAAATTTGATGCAATTTTTTTAGCAGATGTATTAGGGATATATGATGTGTATGAAAATAGTTATAAACCTGCAATACGTAATGCTGTACAGGTACCATTGCATGATACATTATTACAAATTTCTGCCATGGCGGCAGCAACTAAACATCTTGGCTTTGCTGCTACTTATTCAGCCACTTATACCCAACCATATAAACTTGCTCGAGAGTTCTCAACCTTAGATCATTTATCAAAAGGTCGTGTGGCTTGGAATATCGTAACCTCTTATTTAAAGAGTGAGGCAATAAACTTAGGTTTAGAAAAACAAATTGAGCACGATACAAGATACGATCGTGCGGATGAATATATGGATGTCGTGTATAAACTTTGGGAAAAAAGTTGGGAAGATGATGCGATAAAATTTGATAAGAAAAACGGAATTTACACCGATCCAGAAAAAGTACATCCGATTAATCATAAAGGAAAATATTTTAATGTCCCTGGTGTGCATTTAGTCGATCCTTCCCCACAACGGACGCCTGTATTATTTCAAGCAGGTGCATCATCTAGGGGTCGAGATTTTGCAGCAAAACATGCTGAAGGAATATTTACTGTAACAGGAAACAATATTAAAGAATTACAAAGATTTTCAGCTGATATTCGAGAACGTGCGAGAAAATTTGGGCGCGATCCTTATGACATTAAAATTTTTCCAGCAATTGTTCCTATCGTTGGTTCTACAGAGGAAGAAGCTAAAGCGAAATATGAGGAATTACTATCTTTCCTTAGTTATGAGGGAACAGCAGCTTTACTGTCTGGCCATACAGGTGTTGACTTTTCTCAATATAATCCGGAAGAATACGTGGAAGATGTAATCACAGATGCTTCCCACGGATTTTTACAAAAGTATACTGTAGAAAGTACAAGTAAGCGGTGGACAGTGAGAGAAGCCGTTTTACACCATGGATTAGGAATAGGGGCAATGAAACTTGTTGGCACACCAGAACAAATTGCAGATAAATTAGAAAAAATGTCCATAGAAGGTGATGTGGATGGCTTTAATATTATTCAAGCCGCGAGTCCTGTTACATTAGAAGAGTTTGTGGACCATGTTGTTCCTGTATTGCAAGCGAGAGGCATTTATCGGAAAGAATATGAAGCTAATACTTTACGAGAAAATTTATTCGGAAAAGGAAATATTCATTTGCCGAATCGTCATCCAGCAAAGAAAGTATCAATTAGTCTCCAGGAAGCGCAATCAATATAATATTCAATTTCAATGAATGTTACTGAATAAGAATCTTTTTCTCCTTATCTCATTATGCAGTCTTGTCAACACCAAAGCAGAAATATCGGAAGTACAGTCGAAAAAAGGGAAAAATAGCTTTCAAGGAATTTGTAGGATGTTACTCCTGATAATCAATTTTGAAGAAAGATCTTATTTGATTATCAGGAGTATTTTTGTTTTGCTTAATTTAGGTTGCGCTTATTTAAAGGATGAATAAAAATATTTTTGAAAGACAAATTGTAATTGTCGAAAGTAATGAATCAGGAAAAAAATTCCTTAATGATTTATATTATTTATATTTTTACGGAGCTAGAACAAGGAGTAATGAATCAATCCTATCGGTTAATGGGAGATAAGTTGTAATTTTTCGTGATTAAAGGAAACAAATTGATAATATAACTCCTTTTGTGGGATATTATGACAAACTGTTCTTCTTATCAAAGCACAAAATTTAACCGTATTTTTTTAAATAATGGAGAGAATGAAAAGCTTTTCTTTTTTTAAAAATGTATAAATCCCATCACAATTTACAAATAATGGTATTAGTAATGGCAAATATTGTGTACTAAAACAATGAATTTTTCATATGATTTATGGAGAAGTTCATCATAAAAAGTATTGCTGTTTAGTAACAGGATATGGTGAAATCCATTGATACTACAGTGCTTTCAAGGATTCAACATGAGAATTAAACATCAAGACTTGAGGGGGCAAACTTTGAAAAGGATTGACAAGATACATAAGAATTGCATCATTAAAAATAAGAGAAAAAAAAAGCTAAGTAATGGAAAAACGGTACATTTTGCTACATTAGAAAGAAATACAAAAGACGAGAATAAAAATAATACCCACTTAAAAATAGGGAAAAATGGGTCATTGTAGTTTTTGGAAAATTTTGATATATTTTATTTCAATCCTATTTATAGTGGGTGATTTTTGTTGAAAAAAAAGTATGGCAATGTTGTTGGTGTATTGTTATTTATCATTGTCAAATACATTGATGAAAAATCAGCCGATTTATTAGGATATTTACATAAATTCATGGCCAGTCCGTTTTCATTGCCGTTTTTACAATATCAAGAGGACCATAGTGCACTTTTTTCAACTTTACAATTTGTTTTATTAGTTTGTCTATATGCTTTAATTATTTTTGGTTTTATGTACTGTGTATCCATTCCTTTTAAGAATAACAATGTTCACTTTGTTGATATTGAAGATATCGAATCAAAGTTAGGGGATGTCATACAATCTTTAGAAAATGGTGATATAGAAGATGTTATTGACACAAAGATTACGGCCTACATGACGGCTGTTGAATTAGAAATAAAAAGAATTTTTAAATTAAAAAAGAAAAAAATTGATTTTATTTGGTACTTTCCGAAGCATAAAGACGGGAAAGTGTCGGATGATTATGAATTAGTCTATTTTAAACATCCGAAAGATCTGCATCACGCAAAATTTTATATAAGTTCATCATTAGATATAGAAGGAATTCGCTTTAAGGAAGAAAATGTAAAGGGGAGAATGGAAACACCGCATGCAAAATTTTCACAATTTATTACCGTTCGTAATGTTGGAAAACCACGTCTCGGATTAGCTATATTTATATATGAAGATAATGTTATCAATGAGGAAAATGAGCAGGAGTTCACGCAATTTACGTCGAATTTTATACTGTTAGGTTTATATGAACCTTTTGTAAAGTCAATTGAAGATCGAATTGATCAAGGAGGAGGCTGAAGACCGAAAATGAAAAATAAAAATATAAGGTCTTCTACTTTAAAACGAGAAAAAAAAGCAGCATTAGGAAAGTATCATAAAGGGGTTAAATCACTTAAAATAGCGAAAATGGACAAGCCTGTCTTAAAGGAAACAAAAAAAAGAATTGCCCATTATTAGTTTGTATATTGGTACATAACTTAATTTCCCTTTATTTAATCCTTCAGCCAAACTACGGCTGATTTTTTTTATTGCACTGCAAAAGATGAAACGTATTTTGTCTCTAAACAATAGTCTCTGCTAAATGAATAAACTATCACTTAACTTGTATTGTCACGCCATTTATCATGTTACGCCAATACTAATAGCATTATATTTTTAAGATATAAATTTGAGTTAAATTGATGTAATATTTTACCTACGAAGCACAAATCTTTCAATTGCTTGAGCAACACCATTATTGATACATGTATCGGTTGAAAATTTTACTGAATCTCGGATTTCTTGAGGAGCATTTCCCATGGCCACACCTAAACCTACGTATTTTAACATTCCCCAGTCATTATAATTATCTCCCATAGCCATCACTTGATTAGCATCAATGTTATACAATTGTTCTATAATAAATTTCACAGCATTCTTTTTTGTTGCTTTTTTATTCGTTACTTCCAAATGATAAGCGCCCGATCTGTGAATAGATGAAGTTAAATGCGTGTTCTTTTTTAGTATCTTTTCAGCTTCAATAATGACATCTGTCTTGCCGATCATCATAATTTTGTGGATAGGAGCCCCAGTTTGAATTAGTTCCTTCAAATCCATAATAACTGGTGATAATCCATTTAATTCCTTTTGATATTGAACGCCTTTATCTAACTTTGAAGCATACCACTTTGTATTAGAATATAGGCTTAAACTGATTGTTGGAAATCGAGTACGTATAATCTCATAAACAAATTCTGTTTCTTTCGGGTCTATACAGATATCAGAGATAATTTTAAAACGATTATGTTCATATTTAGAAATAATTCCACCATTGTAACTAATAAATGGTGTGTTAAGTTCTAAGCAATGATAATAATCGATCATTTCTTCCGGAGATCGAGCAGAGACCAAAATAAAGGGAATATCCTTTGAAGAAAGCTTTTTAATAGTTTCAATGTTTTCTTTTGATAGTTCGTCACCGGAATTAATTAAAGTTCCATCAATGTCTGAAAAAATTAATTTTGGTATCATAGACTTACTCCTTATTTATGACTTTAATTTCGGTATCCTCATTAAAAAAATTCCTTTGTTCCTTTGTTAAAGGTTTATCAGTAATAAACACATCAATTTTATCAAGGGAACACACATGATAAGGGACTTTATATTGGAATTTTTGATTTTCGGCTACTAAGATAACCTTCCTTGAATTTTCAATGACACATTGTATAATGGCAGCATCTTCTTGATTTACCAAATAAATTCCTTCCTTGTCAATGCTACCTGTCGCAATAAAGGCGATATCAAAACGAATTTTGTTTATTTTTTGTAAAGTGTCCATGCCATAAAAAAAACGATTTTCAATATTTAATTTCCCGCCTAGTAAGTTGATATTAATATATGGTTTTAATGACATAGCCAAAACATTATCTAAAGAGTGGGTGAATACAGTTACTTTTTCATTCATTTTTTGACAAAATTTTAGCAGTGTTGTTGAAACATCGACAAAGCAAACAACATCTTTTCTTAAATATGATAAGGCAACTTCAGCAATGGCGTTTTTTTCTTTCGTAAAATGGAGCATACGCTCTTCATAGCCAGGTATAAGATTGTCATAGTTTGGAGAAATGATGCCTCCATAAGTTCGGATGGCAGCACCTCTTTCTACAAGAAGTAATATATCTCTTCTCGCTGTATCTTGAGAGATATTAAATTCATTCATTATTTCTTTTGTAGTTAATTCTTTTTTTCTGCTAAAAGTTCTTTTATTCGAGCGATACGTTTACTCTGATGCATAGTCACTCACCTTGATTTTAATATAGGAATATAATTGAAAAATCGTTATTAATCTTAAAACATCGTTATTTATCGTTTATTGTATGTAATTAAATAAGTGAAGTCAAGTTTTATAACATTATTTAAAAAAATTAAAATAGTACTTAATTTTGTGAGTTGGTAATGAAACAAATCCATCGTGAGAATTGATTGTAAAATTTTGAAACTATCAAATAATATTCGTTGATAAGTTGTTAACCAACAAACAGTTACTTATATAATGGTTAAGAACCTATCAAAAACGTTTTATAAATATGGTTATCTAATTAAGTTTAGAAGTGTTTCAGGAGGAATTGGAGATATATGATGTACAGATTAGAAGACCCTTACTTAAGGATATTCAACAATTAAATGATTTTTTTGAATTCGTGATTACAGATACGTTTATTAAAGAAGGGATTGGAAATAAACTAGATGATATTCAAAAAGAAATGGAATGTAAGAAAAAATATTTGAAAGCTGATTTTGAAAGTAATGGAAAAAAACGATATTTTTTAATTGCATTTATTGAAGATAGGATCATC
>SMEH01000024.1_pt1 | contig 53084 bp, 54 predicted proteins | sample 2456361 | NCBI WGS metagenome assembly SMEH01 (sample SAMN10132587, study PRJNA489261) | soil metagenome | isolation source: day1 control-loamy sand soil ammended | place: USA | reverse complement strand
CCGCGGCCGCGGCGCGCGGCCCACTGGTGCGTCGGGTTCCCTGCCGGTCACACCTCCTGCGCCGCAGTCGAGCCTTCCTCCCAGCAACACCCACAGCACCGGGTACGGCAAGCCGGTGGCCAACGGTTTCCGTCCACCGCAGAACACCGGTTCCCATCCGGCGCCTCCGCCCGGTGGTGGTGCCGTCTCGGGTGTGGTGCAGCAGTCGGCCGGATCCGGGGCGCAGCAACCCCCGCAGCCCAACCAGGGGCCACCGCGTGATGTCGCGGAGCGGATGAACGCCACTCGCCGGGTCCCCGCACCGGTGCCGCCACCGCCGCAGGCGGGCACGCAGGAGGGGACGTTGGCCGCTCGGCTCGACGGCCTCGACGACGTCGACGAGTCGGGTGTCCAGCAGCCCGCCCAGCCCGGAGGCCCGGCCTCTCAGCAGGGTGGTCGTGCGCAGCGTTCCGGTGCCTTCCCGATGCCGCACAGGCGTAGGCCGCCGAGGACGGCGCCCGCTGTGCCGCCGGAGCCCAGCACCGAGCAGTTCCCCGCCGTCGCGGAAAGCGACGCGGAGAAGACCGCGTTGGCCGAGCCCGTGCGGGACGAGGAGAAAACGACGCTGTCCGAGGCCGTACGCCCGGACGAGCCGCCCGCGGGATTGTCGAACTGGCCGGGCGCTCGCGGTGACGGCCAGTCGGTCGACTCGTCGAACGAGGCCACACAGGTCGGGGTGGCCGCCGTGCTGAACTCCGATGACGACGATGACGACGACCACGGGCCGGCCACGGGGCACTACGTGCCCAATTTCGACGACGATGACGAGGACGACGACTTCGACGGGCTGCGTCACCGGACCGGTGTGCACGCGGTACGCCGACTACGACGACGAGTCGTACCCCGATATGTATGCGGGCAACCCGTACGCCGACGATGACGACGAACCCGACTCGGACTCGGACTCGGACGATGCTGGTTCCGCCGAGGAGGAGGAACCCAAGAAACGGAGGTTCCGCAAGGCACGCCGGGCCGAGCCCGTGGCCGCCGACTCCGAGGACGCCGATGAGGACGACGGCGATGCCGACGATTCCGAGCTGGGCGATTCACCCGCCAAGCAGTGGCTCGTGCTTGCCGGGCAGCTCGCGCTCGGTGTGGCCGGTGGTGCCGGGGTGTGGCTGGGCTTCAATTGGCTGTGGGGCCGGTTGCCCGCCGCCGCGCTGATCGCGGCCCTGGTGGTCACCGTCGGGCTCGTGTGGGTGGTGCGCAAGGTGCGAAGGGCGGAGGACACCCAGACCACCGTGCTCGCGCTGCTCGTCGGGTTGGTGGTCACCGTGTCGCCCGCGGCGTTGTTACTGGTGTCGCGCTAGGAAGTATTTCTGACGTGGCGGGTCCGGAGATCGCGGTTACGCTTTCCACGGCCTCGGTGTGGCCGCTGCGTGCGAGGAGTGCCTTCGAACTGGCTGCGGACCTCGGTTACGACGGGGTCGAGGTGATGGTGTGGGTCGACCCGGACAGCCAGGACGTGGGGGCGTTGCGGCAGTACAGCAAGACCACGGGGGTTCCCGTGCGGTCGGTGCACTCGCCTTCGCTGCTCATCACGCAGCGCGTGTGGTCGCCGGACCCCGTCGTGCGGCTGCGACGCTCAGTGGAAGCCGCGTTGGAGTTGGAGGCCAGCACGGTGGTCGTGCACCCGCCGTTCCGCTGGCAACGCCGCTACGGCGCCGCTTTCAGTGATCTGCTGGCCGAATTGGAGCAGGAAAGCGGAGTGGCCCTCGCGGTGGAGAACATGTTCAAAGTGCGTCCGCCCGGCGGTGGTCGCAACGTGCGGGTGTCGGCGTTCCGCCCGTCCATCGATCCGACCGACGTCGGCTACGCGCATTACACGCTCGACCTGTCGCACACGGCCGCCGCCGGTATGGACGCGTTGGCGCTCGCCGATCGCATGGGGGACGGACTGTCGCACGTCCACCTGGCCGACGGCACGGGTGCACCCCGGGACGAACATCTGGTCCCCGGTCGGGGCAATCAACCGTGTGCCGAATTGTTGGAGCGGCTGGTGGAACGGAATTACCGGGGCAGCGTGGTGCTGGAGGTCAACACGCGGGCGGCCAAGTACGCCGCGCGTAGGGTGGCCGATCTCGCCGAGGCGTTGTTGTTCACTCGGTTGCATCTCGGTCAGTGACCGTCGGGCGGCTGCGACGGTCGGGAAAAACGTGATCATCGGCCGGGTCGGCACCACTTTTCGGTTTCGGACCCGTAGAGTTTGCGTCGTGGAGCCGCTGCGATCGTTGATTCTCGCCGCCGCCGACAACGACGTGATCCGGCGCGTGGTCGCCACAGCGCCGGGTAGCAGACAGATCGTCGCACGTTTCGTCGCGGGGGAAAGTGTCGCGGACGCGCTGGAAGTGGTCCATACGATCACCGCCGACGGCAGGCGTGCCACATTGGATTATCTGGGCGAGTACACAAGCGATCCGGAGCTGGCCGAACGAACGGTCCGCACTTATCTGCGACTGTTGGACGAATTGGCCGAGCGGCGATTGGCCGAAAGCGTCGAGGTGAGTGTGAAGCTGTCCGCGCTGACGGTGGACGGCGACGAGGTGTTGGCTTCGCGCAATCTCGGCCTGATCTGTGAGGCGGCTGCTGACTGCGGCACCACCGTGACCGTCGACATGGAGGACCACACCACCACCGACGCGACGTTGCGAGCGGTCCGAAAAGCACGCCGTACGTGGCCGTGGGTGGGGGCCGTGGTGCAGTCCTACCTGCGTCGTACCGAGTCGGACGTCGCCACGCTGGCGTACGAGGGATCGAGGGTCCGGTTGTGTAAGGGGGCCTACGCCGAACCCGCCGAGGTCGCGTTCACCGATGCCCATGCGGTCGACCTCAGCTACGTGCGGTGCGCCAACTCCCTGCTGGCGGGTGGCGCGTACGCCATGTTCGCGACGCACGATCCCAGGTTGGTGAACGTGCTTCGGCAGCGGACACGTTGGTACGGCAGAAGGCAAGGCAGCTACGAATACCAGATGCTGTACGGAATCCGGCCGGACGAACAACGTCGGCTGGCCGCGGAAGGGGAGACCGTGCGCGTGTATGTGCCGTTCGGGGAGCATTGGTACGGCTATCTGATGCGGAGGCTTGCGGAGCGCCCCGCGAATCTGGCGTTGTTCCTCCGAGCCCTGGTCAGCCGTTCGTGAACTCGATCGACTTGGAGCCGGTGACGTTCGCCGCCGCCTGCGAGATGCGTTCGCTGGGGGACGGTACCTTCACCGCGGACCTGCGGCAGGAGTGGTCGATCGGCAAACACCCTCACGGTGGGTTCCTGCTGGCGTTGTTGGCGAGAACCGCGATCAGAGCGTTGGCGGAGGCGGGCGAGCCGCCTGTGGACCCACTCGCGGTGAGCGCCGAGTTCCTGCACGCCCCCGCGCTCGGCCCGGTGTTGCTGCGCGCCGACATCCGCAAGATCGGCAGGCGGGTCACGGTGGTGGCGGTGAGTCTGGAGCAGCGGGGACGCAGTTGCGTGGAGGCACGTGTCACCGCGGGCAGGCTCGCCTTGCGGCCTCCGGTGTGGAACGACGTACCCGCGCTACCCCTCGAACCGCCTCCGAACGCGGTGCCGTTGTCTGGCAAGACGTCCGAGGGACTGTTCCATCTCGCACAGGGCTGTGACGTGCGAGTCGATCCCGCCACGGCCGGTTATCTCGTGGGTCGTAAGGACGACCCGCCGCGATTGCGGCTGTGGGCGCGGCCGCGACACGGCGAGGTGGACCCGTACTTCGCGTTGTTGGCCGGGGATCTCAATCCGCCCGTGGTGTTCAACCTCGGCCGGACGGGATGGGCGCCGACGGTCCAGCTCACAGCCTTGCTGCGGACTCGTCCGCATCCGGGTTGGCTGCGCATCCAGGTGGGTTGCCGGGTGATCCAGGAGGGGTGGTTCGACTCCGACGCCGTCGTGGTCGACAGCCAGGGCCGCATCGTGTGCCAGGCCAGGCAGCTGGCGTTGTCCCCGCTGCCGTGACGGTTGAACGGGGCGGTACGGCCGGTACGAGGGGCCGGGAAAACACGGCTTACTGTTGCGGGTATGGGAACCATCGCGGTACTGGGTGCGGGCAAGATCGGTGAGGCACTGCTGTCGGGGCTGTTGAGCGGGGGTCGCTCCGCTGAGGACCTGCTGTTCACCGAACGGCACCCTGAAAGAGCGGCGGAACTGGAGTCGCGTTACGGCATCACGAACGTGACCATCGAGGAAGCCGCGGCCAGGGCCGATCTGCTCGTGATCGCGGTCAAACCGCAGGACATCGACCCCGTACTCGCCGAACTCGCCCCCTTGCTGCGGCCGTCCTCGCTCGTGGTGTCCCTGTGCGCGGGCTTGCCCACCTCGTTGTTCGAACGGAGGTTGCCCCCGAACACGCCGGTGGTGCGGGTGATGCCCAACACGCCGATGCTCGTCGGCGAGGCCATGAGCGCGGTGTCGCCCGGCAGCCACGCCACTCGGGAGCACGTGCAGACCGTCACCGAGTTGTTGAGCTGCGTCGGCAAAGTCGTCGAGGTGCCGGAGTCGCAGCAGGACGCGGTCACCGCCCTGTCCGGTTCGGGGCCGGCCTACTTCTTCTACCTCGTCGAGGCGATGATCGACGCGGGCATCCTGTTGGGGCTGCCCCGAGCGGTGGCGGAGCGGCTCATCGTCCAATCCGCGGTCGGCGCGGCCAAGATGCTCGACGAGGGAGCCGGCCACCCCGTGTTGCTTAGGGAAGCCGTGACCTCGCCCGGAGGGACCACCATCAACGCCATCCGTGAGCTGGAGAACCACGGTGTGCGCGCGGCGCTGCTGGCGGCCATCGAGGCGGCGCGTGACCGGTCGGTCGAACTCGGCCGAGCACAGCAACAGGACTGATCCAGGGCCGACCTCAAGGGCGGTTGCTGTACTCGCACGGGCGGTGCCGTGCGGTGTTGCCTCCGTCCGGGTGCCCTGTTTCCCCTCGACAGGCGTCGCACCAGCCCCGTTGGTCCCGCTACCCTCAACAGGAGCACGCGCGTGTCGGTACCGCTCGGTGGGGAAGTCGAGCGGCACGGCGCGTGGCAAAGGACACGGTGAACTGTTATGCCGCCGAATGAGGAAGAGGATGTGTCGGGCACTCGACATGTCCAGTTCTTGACGGTCGCCGAGGTGGCCTCGCTGATGCGGGTCTCCAAGCGCGCGTCGGCAAGTCGTTCCGGGTGCCGGAGAAGGCCGTCCACGAGTACCTCGACAACGCCTACTTCGATGTGGGATAGATCGTCGAGGCAGGAGGGCCACGAAGCCGTGCCGAAGTGCCCGAGTAACCTGGAAGGTCGTTTGAGACCGACCGATAGGAGCGTGGCGTGGGCTCGGTAGTCAAGAAGCGCCGTAAGCGCATGTCCAAGAAGAAACACCGCAAGATGCTTCGTCGCACTCGAGTGCAGCGTCGCAAGCAGGGTAAGTGAGGCCGCAGGCCCGCGGGTGTCGGCACGGCCGTGACGAGAAAGTCGTCCGAGGGCCGGGCTTACGCAAGGAGCGACCCCGGCTGCGACGTGTCGGGGTGGCATCCGCCCTGGTTGGCGCTGTCCGGAGTCGCGACCGCGCCTGTCACACGGGGGTCTGATGCCGTCGAACATCGTCCTGGTCACCGGGGTGTCCGGTGAGCTGGGCGGACGGTTGTTGTCGAGGTTGGGGGCCTGCCCCGGGCTCGACCGGATCGTCGGCGTGGACATCTCGCCTCCGAGCAGAGGTGTGTTACGTCAACTCGGCCGATTGAGCCGGGTGGAGTTCGTCCGGGCCGACATCCGCAACCCCCTCTTAGCGAAGATCATGACCTCCGCGAAGGTGGACACGGTGGTCCACGTCGGCCCCCTGTGCCACCCCGCGGGCTACGGCGAACGCGCAGACGTCAAGGAAGCCAATGTCATCGGCACGATGCGCCTGTTGGCCGCGTGCCAGAACTCGCCGTACGTTCGGAAACTCGTCGTGGCCTCGACCACGGCGGTCTACGGCGCCTCATCGCGTTCCCAGGCGGTGTTCACCGAGGACGCGGAACTCATCCCCGCCGTGGCGTCCGGCTACTCGAAGGACGCCGTCGAGCTGGAAGGCTACGTACGCGGTTTCGCCCGGCGCCGCCCCGACGTCGGGGTGACCACCCTGCGCTTCGCCGACATCGTGGCCGGCGATCTGGACACGGTCTTCTCCCGGTATTTCTCCCTGCCGCTCGTCCCGACCGTGCTCGGATTCGACGCGCGACTGCAGTTCCTGCACGCCGAGGACGCGCTCACCGTGCTGGAGCAGGCCACGACGGAGGAGAAACCGGGCGTGTTCAACGTCGCCGGTGACGGCGTGCTCACGCTGTCCCAGGCGATCAGACGTGCCGAGCGGATAGCGTTGCCCGTTCCACGCCCCGTCATGATCCCCGTCGGCAAAGTGCTGCGGGGTGCGCACGCCGTGAACGTTTCGGCCGACCTCGTGCGGCTATTGAACTTCGGACGGGTCGTGGACACGACTCGACTGGTGCGTGAGTTCGGGTACTCGCCTCGGTGGACGACCCGGCAGGCGTTCGACGAGGCGGTACGGACGGCGACGTCCTGGAGGGGAAGGTTGCGACGGTGAGGTCACCAGGCCCGGCCCGAATGGTGCCACTGTCCGCGGTGAATACGCACGGCGAACCGAACACGGGGGCGAATGTGGTGCCGTTTCCCGGCCGCGGCGGCGGACCCGAGCGGGGCGAAGGCCCTTCGGGGCTCATCGATTTCGTGCGTCGTCGACTCACGGGCGACTACCGGGTGGACGAGTTCGGATTCGACCCCGAACTCACCGAGACCGTGTTGCTACCGCTGCTGCGCCCCCTCTACGAGCGATGGTTCCGCGTCAGCACCCATGGTCTGGACAACATCCCCGCCGAGGGCGGCGCGCTGTTGGTGTCGAACCACTCGGGGGTCCTGCCGTTCGACGCCGTGATGACGGCCGTCGCCATCCACGACGAGCATCCCGCCCACCGATTCCTGCGGATGCTCGGCGCCGACCTCGTGTTCGACACCCCGATACTCGGTTCACTGGCGCGTAAGACGGGGCAGACGTTGGCGTGCCACCCCGACGCCGAGCGGTTGCTGCGCAACGGCGAGCTGGTGGGCGTGTGGCCGGAGGGGTTCAAGGGCATCGGCAAACCGTTTTCGGCACGGTACAAACTGCAACGTTTCGGGCGTGGGGGATTCGTGTCGGCGGCGTTGCGGACCGGGGTGCCGATCATCCCATGCGCCGTCGTGGGGGCCGAGGAGATCTACCCCAAGATCGGGGACATCCAACCGTTGGCACGACTGCTGCGTCTGCCTTATTTCCCGGTCACGCCGTTCTTCCCGGTGTTGGGTCCGTTGGGGACGATTCCGCTGCCGACCAAATGGCATATCGAGTTCGGACAACCCATCCGCACCGACGACTACGCCGTCGACGCCTCCGATGATCAGATGCTGGTGCTGACCCTCACCGACCAGGTGCGCGAGAGCATCCAGAACCTGCTGTACCGACGACTGGCCCGCCGCCGGGGCGTGTTCACCGGCTGAGGCACCACACCCCGCGGCCTAAGGCGTTGTGTCCGCAGTTCCTGTAGCCGTGTCCGCAGCCTACGACGTTGTGTCCGCATCCTGCGATGCGAGAACGACTACACAGGCTGCGGACACGACTACACAGGCTGCGGACACGGGTGGGGTCAGGCGATGCGTTTGCGGTGGGCCAGACCTGCGGCCACGGCACCCGCCACGGCGCCCGCACCCAGCACGGAGGGCACACCGATCTTGGCGGCCTTACGGCCCGTGCGGAAATCACGGATCTCCCAACCCCGAGCGCGGGCGATCTCCCGCAGCCCCGAATCGGGGTTGACGGCCACGGCCGTGCCCACCACCGACAGCATCGGAACGTCGTTCTGCGAGTCGGAGTAGGCGGTGCAGCGGCGCAGGTCCAGACCCTCGCGCGCGGCGAGCGCTCGTACGGCGTGAGCCTTGGCCCGGCCGTGCAACAGGTCGCCGACGAGTCGGCCCGTGTACACCCCGTCCACGCTTTCGGCGACGGTGCCGAGGGCGCCGGTGAGGCCCAGCCGGCGCGCGATGATCGCCGCGAGCTCCACGGGCGTGGCGGTCACCAGCCACACCCGCTGTCCGGCGTCGAGATGCATCTGGGCCAGTGCGCGGGTGCCCGCCCAGATCTTGTCGGCCATCAGCTCGTCGTAGATCTCCTCGCCGATGGCCACCATCTCCTCGACGGAACGGCCGGCCACGAAGGACAGCGCCTGCTCCCTACTGGACTGCATGCCCTGGTGGTTCTCTCTCCCACCGACCCGGAACTTGACCTGCTGCCAGGCGAACCCGGCCAGGTCGGAGGTGCTGAAGTACTTGCGGGCGGCCAGTCCCCTGGCGAAGTGGAAGATGGACGCGCCCATCATCATCGTGTTGTCGACGTCGAAGAACGCCGCCGCCGTGAGGTCCTGGGGAACGGGCGGGGGTTTGGGAGCTTCGTGTGGCTCCTGTTCAGTGTCCGGTTTGGTCTCCGGTTCAGTCGTCGCGAGTGAGGCGGCCTCCATCGCGACGGCGGCATCGGCCGAAGCCTCGCCCGCGAGTGCCGCGAGCCGTTCGCGTTCCCGCCTCTTACCGCGCCCCCACCATCGAGACACGCACACCGCCTCCATACGTAGGTCTGCCTCCGGCGCTAGTTCACAGAGTAACGAGAGACGGGCGGGTATCCGAGGGCTATCCGATCGTCACGGCGGGCAATCCCGGCAGGAGCGGGGCGATGCTCAGCAGCGGGGGTTCCTCGGGTGACGAGTCGGGGAGGCGCGCCCGGGTGGGGGCTGGGACGGGCGCGGGCACGGTGGGTGGTGGTGCCACGTCGGTGGGATCGAGGGAGCCCTCGGGCTGGACGGGGCGGCGGGACTGTTCCGGCGTGTCGTACGGGATCGCCATCGAAGCCCGGCGGTGTTCCGGTGCCGGTACGTCCCGGGGTGGTGTGTGTTCCTTCCGCTTGGCCGGGATGGAGGGCCGGGTGTGCGGCTTGTCGGTGTGCTGCGGAAGAGGCGATGGGGCGGCGCACCCGCTCGTGGCGGGGAGGGCGCCGAGATCGTCGGTGGTCGCCGAGGTGATCTCGTAGCAGTCCATGCGTGCGGACAGCGCCGTGGCGCGGCGTTCGATGCGCTGGAGCAGGGTGCCGAGGTCGTCACCCACCGTGGCGGGTAGGGCGGGGATGAGCGTGTCGAGCCGGGTGGATTCCCGTCGGGCCCAGGACGACAACACGGACAGCAGTCGTGTGTCGGAGCGAGTGGCCAGCGCGGTGAGCCGGGACGTGCCCTCGGTGGCGTGCGCGGTGAACTCCCGCAGGGCGAGCTGGTAGCCGTCCTCGTCGCTGTCGTCGGGGCCTTCGTGTCGGCCCAGTTCGGTCATCTCGTCGAGGCGTCGGGAGGCGTAGGAGAGCCTGCGTACGGCGTCGTCCTCGGCGTCGAAGGTGAGTCCCAGCGTGACGGTCTCCTGGACGAGTTTGAGGTGGTAGAGCGGTTCGCCGGGGAGCGCGTTCTGCGCGAGTGCCGTTCCCAGGCCGGTCAGCGCGACGACCAGGGAGAACAGGCCGGCGAGGAGGGCCGCCGGTCGGAGTCGGGCGCGGGGACGGGGACGCGGGGGCGAGGCGACTATCCGCCGGACGATGCGTTCCCGGGCCCGGTCGTCGACGGTGACGGAGTCACCGAGCCTGCGCAGTGCCGCGACGACGGCGAGTTCGGCGCCGAAGGAGTCCGAGTCGCTCCCGGACTCGACGGCGCGGGCGAACCGTTCGTCGTCACGTCTGCGGGTGCGGAACCATGCCGCTCGGCTCACCGCCTCCGCCTCCACAACCGTTCGTCGACGTCATCGCAACGAGCAACGAGTCACGGACCCGTGGGGTTACGCGGCGTGGTTTCAGCGCAGGCCGTGGGGCAGCAGTTTGGCGAGTCGGCGCACGGCGCGGTGCTGCAGGGCTTTCACGGCGCCTTCGTTGCGCTGCATGATCGCGGCTGTCTCGGCGACCGAGTAACCCTGGATGAACCGGAGGATGATGCACTCGCGTTGGTCGTCGCCCAGGTCGGCGATGCAGCGCAGCAGTTCGTCGCTGGTGCTCCTGCTGATGACCTCCTGTTCGGGGCCGGGGGCCGTGTTGGTGTGGTTGTCGCGGGTTCCGGGGTCGCGGACCTCGTCGGTGACGATCTCGAGTCGGAAACGGCTGGACTTGATGTGGTCCAGGACCAGGTTCCGGGCGATGGTGGTGAACCAGGCGCCCACGTCGCGGCCTTGGTAGGAGATCGAGGTGATGCGGCGCAGGGCGCGGAGGAACGTCTCACTGGTGACGTCCTCGGCGAGGTGGCGGTCGCCGACACGGAGGAGCACGTAGCGGAAGACGCTGTCGACGTGTCGGTGGTAGAGCGTGGCGAAGGCGGTGCTGTCGCCGTGCTGCGCGGCACGGACGAGTTCCCAGTTCTCGGCCACGGCCGAGGCGCTGGGGTCTGCGGACTCCGCTGATTCCGTGGCTTCCGGGATGTCGGTCGTGGCGTTCCGGGCGTCGTGGTCGGTGGGGTGTGCTTTGGACAGCCGCACCGATTTCAGTCTCGCGGGCGCTAGACCGGCTGCAACAGCGATCGGCATGCTCACGTGTCGCACCTCCTCCGGGCCCTTTCCCGGCTTTGCGTGATCATCGCCACTACGTCGCCCGATGGAGCATACGTGTTGTTACCGCGAAGTAGGTAGTGGTGTGCTGGTTGCGAATCGGCGACATCGTCGTCTCGGACCTTCAGCGTTCGTGGGGCGCGAGGGCACGGTGGGGAAGTGGAAGGGGCAGGTTGTGACCGGTGGGAGTGGCAACGTCGCGGATCTCGCCGCTGCTGCGGCACGGGATCGGGCGGACGAACCCGCATTGATCGACACGGCGACGGGGGTCACATTCACCTGGCGCGAAGTGGACCGCTCGGTGACGGCCACCGCGCAGCGGATCCAAAAGGCCGGGGTCGAGCCCGGTGACAGGGTGGCCGTCCGCTTCCCGGCGTCCGCCGCGTTCGCCGTGTCGTTCTTCGCCGTGCTCCGGGCGGGTGGCATCGCGGTGCCGCTGAACCCGTACGAGCCGGCCTCGGCGTCGTTGACGTCGCTCGCCGACAGCGGTGCCCGGGTGCTGTTGACCGACAGCTCCTCCGCGAGGTCCTTCCGTGCCGCCGGTGTCGCGGTGCTCGAGCCCGTGTTCGACGACGCCGGGGACGCGAAGGGCGACGTGGCGGGGCTCACTCCGAGCGCTCGAGGTGGGGAGGACGTCGCCGCGCTGCTGTACACCTCGGGCACCACGGGGCCTGCGCGTGGCGTGATGCTGTCGCATCGCGCTTTGCTCGCCAACGTCGAGCAGTTGCGTTCGCTGACCCCGTCCCCGGTCGAACCGGGTGACCGGGTGTTCCTCGCGGTGCCGTTCCACCACGTCTACGGGCTGGGACCCGGGCTGCTCGCGGTCACGGCCGCGGCGGCGACGGCGGTGCTCGCGCCCAGGTTCGAGGTGCGCAGCGCTCTGTCCGACTGCCTGCATCATCAGGTCACGGTGGTGCTCGGGGTGCCGGCCATGTACGTCGAGATGGTGACCCGCCCCGCCGACGAGCTCGGCAAATGTCTGTCGACCGTGCGGCTGCTGGTGTCGGGGGCGGCGCCGTTGCGGCCGAAGGTGCTGGCCGACATCCGTGCGGCCACCGGCCTGCCCGTGTACGAGGGGTACGGCTTCACCGAGGCCGCGCCGGTGGTGACGTCGACGTTGGTCACGGGATACGCCAAACCCGGTTCGGTGGGACGTCCGTTGCCCGGCGTGGAGATACGGCTGGTGGACGACGAGGGTCGCTGTGGTCCGGTTCCGGCCGATCCGGACGAACCGGGGGACTCGTTCGACGCTGACGGCTGCACCGGGCTCGTCGCCGTGCGGGGGCCGAATCTGTTCTCGGGTTATTGGCCCGACGGGACGCACGGTCCGGACGAGGACGGTTGGTTCCGCACCGAGGACGTCGGTTACCTCGACGTGGACGGGGACCTGCATCTGGTGGACCGCGTGAGCGACCTCGTGATCGTCAACGGGTTCAACGTCTATCCACGTGAGGTCGAGGAGGTCATCGCGCAGTTACCGCAGGTGGCCGAGGTCGCCGTGATCGGTGTGCTGGATCGGCGCAGCGGGGAGGCGGTGAAGGCCGTGGTGGTGCCCGCCGCGGGAGCGGGGTTGTCCGAACAGCAGGTGATCGAGCACTGTGAGAGTCGTCTCGCCGGGTACAAGGTGCCGCGGTTCGTGGAGTTCGCCGACGAGTTGCCCCAGTCGGCCATGGGCAAGGTGCGGAGGGTTGATCTGCGAGGCCAGGACGGCGTGAGCGAGGATGGGGACCATGCCTGAGTCTTCGTCGCAGGACACCGAGCACACCGTCGTCGTGCTGACCCGTGTCGGCTGCCCCGCGTGTGAGCAGGCCGAACGGGATGTCGAGCGCATCTGCGGGGAACTCGGCGTGCGGTGGTCGACCACCGACGTGGACACCGATCCGGAGCTGCGTGCGGAATACGGCGACCGGGTTCCCGTGATCCTCGTCGACGGTGCCGAACACGGCTACTGGTCGGTGGACGAGCAGCGTCTCCGCTCGGCGTTGGGAGCCTGAACGAGAGCGGGGAGCGGGGTTCGGCCGGGTTCCCGCCCAGGCGTGCGGGCTGTGCCGTTACCACGCGATGTGGCTTACGTCAACGTGTTGACCAGGGGTTTTGTGCCTACGTTCACAAGTGGCTAACGTGGTCTCATTACCGCGCGGTGCCCGCGTATCGAACACTACTCGTGCCCGCTCGGTCAAGGGTGATTTCTCTACTTGGTGACGGGAGTCCAGCGTGGTGGCACAGCGGGGCCGACGCAATGGGCGCAATGGGTCCGCACCGGCGGCCAAGAGTGCTTCCGACGTCGACAACGCGCCGACCGCGCCGCTGCCGGTCACGGGAGGCGATCCCACCACTGCCCCTACCGGCGCTGCCTCCGCGGGCGGGGCGGGGTCGAACACCACCCGGTCGATCCCCGAGGCGGCCGTCGCCAGGCTCGCCGTTTACCTCCGGGTGTTGTCCGCGATGGCGGAACAGGGCGCGACCACGGTGTCCAGTGAGGAGCTGTCGGCCGCGGCCGGTGTGAATTCCGCCAAGTTGCGTAAGGACCTGTCGTACCTCGGCTCGTACGGCACCAGGGGCGTCGGTTACGAGGTCGAGGTGTTGATCGGGCAGATCGAGCGGACGCTGGGGCTGACCCGCAAGCACAAGGTCGCCGTGGTGGGAATCGGTAACCTGGGACATGCATTGGCGAACTACGGTGGCTTTCCTGGGCGTGGGTTCCCCGTCGCGGCCCTGTTCGACATCGACCCCGACCTGATCGGGGTGCCTGTGGGTGGGATACCGGTGTCGCACCTGGACGACATCCCCAAGGTGTGTGTCGAACGGGACATCTCCATAGGGGTGATCGCGACGCCGCCGGCCGCCGCGCAGTCGGTGTGTGACCGACTCGTGGCCGGTGGGGTGCAGAGCATCCTGAACTTCGCCCCTGCGGTGCTGCAGGTGCCCGATCACGTCGAGGTTCGAAAGGTCGACCTGGCTGTGGAGCTACAGATCTTGTCCTTCCACGTGGCCCGCAAGGCGGGCGGCGAGGTGGAGGGCCGGGAGGCCGACGGCAATGCAGAGGGCGGTGCCGACGGCGATGCGAAAGGTGCGGTGATGTCCTGATGAGCATTCTGGCGATCGGATTGTCACATCGCACCGCGGATCTCGCCACATTGGAGCGCGTCGCCGTGCCCGCCGCCGAAGTGGGCAAGGTGCTGCACGAGTTGCAGCAGGCGGACGACGTGTCCGAGGTCATGCTGCTGTCGACGTGCAACCGCATCGAGGTCTACGCCGTCGTGGAGACCTTCCACGGCGGGCTGGCGAGCATCGCCGACGTCCTCGCCCGGCAGGCGGGGATGGAGACGGCGGAGCTGTACGACCACTTCTACGTCCATTACGCCGGTGCCGCGGTGGAGCACGTGTTCTCCGTGGCCTCCGGGCTGGACTCGATGGTCGTCGGTGAGACGCAGATCCTCGGCCAGGTGCGGACCGCGTACGCGACGGCACGGGAGACGGGCACCGTCGGCAGCACGTTGCACGAGCTGATCCAGACGACGCTGCGGGTGGGCAAACGTGTGCACACCGAGACCGGCCTGGACCGACTCGGCGCGTCGGTGGTGTCCGAGGCGTTGGCCGCCGCCGGGGAGCTGTCCGGTCGGCGGGCGCTCGTGGTCGGCGCGGGCTCGATGGGTGCGTTGGCGACCTCCCAACTGCGCAAGGGGGGCATCGCCGAGATCGTCGTCATCAACCGCACCCCTGAGCGGGCCGCCCGACTGGTCTCCTCGCTCACCGAGCAGGGGGTGACCGCGAAGGCCGCGCCGATGGCCGAGCTGGCCGACGAGGTGGCGCGTGCCGATGTCGTCGTCGTCTGCACCGGGGCCAAGAACGCGGTGCTCGGCACGGAGCACGTCGCTCCCCGTGCCGATCGGCCCGTGGTGGTCTGCGACCTCGGGCTGCCGAGGGACGTCGAACCCGAGGTCGGTTCCGTGCCCGGCGTCACGCTGGTCGATCTGGAGACGGTGCGGAAGCGGATGGCCGAGTCCGGTACCGCCACCACGGACAAACAGCTCGCCAAGGCGTCCGGCATCATCCTCGACGAAGTACGCGCATACCTGGCGGGCCAGCGCAGCGCCGCCGTCACACCGACCGTGACGGCGCTGCGGAAACGGGCCGCCGAAGTGGTCGACGCCGAGCTGCTCCGCCTCGACAGGCGGCTGCCGGACCTCGACGCCGACGTCCGTGACGAACTGGGCCGCACCGTGCGGCGCGTCGTGGACAAATTGCTGCACACGCCGACCGTGCGGGTCAAACAACTCGCCGCCGAGAAGTCGGGCACCGACTACGCGAACGCCCTGCGGGAGCTGTTCGGGCTGGATCCGCAGGTGCCCACGGTGGTGTCGAGCCCCTCGGCGGCTTCCCAACACGATCAGATCGACGGTGACCATAGTGACTAACCCCAGTAGCAGGACCCTCCGGATCGGCACGCGTGCCAGCAATCTCGCGATGTCCCAGACCCGGACGATCGCCAAGATGCTGGAGGAGGCCGGGCAGAAGGTCGAGCTCGTGCCCGTGTCGACGCCAGGGGACCGGTCCTCGGCGCCGATCGCCGAGATCGGGGTCGGAGTGTTCACTTCGGCGCTGCGTGAGGCGTTGCTGGCCAACGAGGTCGACGTCGCCGTGCATTCCTACAAGGACCTGCCCACCGCCCCGCAGCCCGGCATCGTGCTGGCCGCGGTCTCGAAGCGGGAGGACCCGAGGGATGTGCTCATCTCCCGGGACGGACTCACCCTGGGTGAGTTGCCGCCCGGTGCGAAGGTGGGCACCGGCTCGCCGCGCCGGATGACGCAGCTTCGGGCTCTCGGGCTCGGTTTGGAGATTGTGCCGATCCGAGGCAACATTGACACCCGCATCGCCAAGGTGACCTCCGGTGAGCTCGACGCGATCGTGCTCGCCAAGGCGGGATTGACCCGGGTTGGCAAGCTCGACCTGATCACCGAGGTCATCGACCCGATGCAGATTCTGCCCGCACCCGCGCAGGGTGCGCTGGCTGTTGAGACCCGCGTCGACGACGTGGACACCGAACACCTGCTTCGGTCCATTGTGGATCATGAAGCGACACGGGTGGCGGTTGCGGCCGAACGGGCGGTGCTCGCGACACTGCAAGCCGGCTGCAGCGCACCCGTGGGCGCACTCGCCGAGGTCGTCGAGGATCTGGACAGCGAAGGGGCTGTGGTCGAACGTCTTTCGCTGCGGGGCGTCGCCGCCACCGCGACGGAGGGCGACTCCGTGCAGATCCTCAGGGCGTCGGGGGTGGCCGACAAGCATGAAGCCGACAGGCTCGGCCGCACGGTGGCTTCCGAGTTGCTCGACCTCGGTGCCGGTGCCCTGTCGCGCTGATATCCGGTAATCGCGAACGAGAACGTTTGGCCGTGTCGCACGGCCGACGACGAGGAGAGACGACGTAATGACCCGCGCACGCAAAACCACGGGGCGTGTTGCTTTCGTGGGCTCGGGCCCCGGAGACGCCGGACTGTTGACGGTCCGTGCCCGGGACCTGCTCGCAAAGGCCGATCTCGTGGTCACCGATCCCGACGTGCCTGCAGGCGTACTCGCCTACGCGGGCCCTGAGGCCGAGGTCCGTCCTGCCGTCGGCGAGCCCGGCGACGTCGCCAAGGACCTGGCCACGGAGGCCAAGGCGGGCAGGCTCGTGTTGCGGCTGACCTCCGGTGACCCGTTGACGCAGCAGGCGGTCATCGCCGAGGTGCAGGCGGTTTCCCGCACGAACGCGGTGTTCGACGTGGTCCCCGGGGTGCCCGCGGGGACGGCGACGCCTGCGTACGCAGGCATCGCGCTCGGTGGTGTGCGCACCGAGGTGGACCTGCGTTCCGGTGAGGTGGACTGGGCGAAGCTGGCGTCCGCGCCCGGGGCGATCGTGCTGCACGCGACGTCGAGCCACCTCGCGGAGGCGGCGTCGGCGTTGGTCGAGCACGGCATGTCCGATCAGACCCCTGTCGCGGTGACCTCGAACGGCACCATCAACACCCAGCGCACGCTGGACTCCACGCTCGCCTCGCTGGCCGCCGACGCGGGCGAACTCGTCGGCCCGCTGGTGGTGACCATCGGTGAGCCGGTGAGCAACCGGCAGAAGCTGTCGTGGTGGGAGTCGCGCGCGCTGTACGGCTGGAAGGTCCTCGTGCCGCGCACCAAGGAGCAGGCCGGCGACATGGCCGAGCGGATCCTCAGCCACGGTGCGACCCCGCACGAGGTCCCCACGATCTCGGTGGAGCCGCCGCGCAGCCCGGCCCAGATGGAGCGTGCGGTGAAGGGCCTCGTGGACGGCCGTTACCAGTGGCTGGTCTTCACCTCCGCCAACGCCGTGCGTGCGGTGTGGGAGAAGTTCAACGAGTTCGGCCTCGACGCCAGGGCCTTCTCCGGTGTGAAGATCGCCTGTGTCGGCGAGGCGACGGCCGACCGGGTGCGTTCGTTCGGCATCATCCCGGAGCTCGTGCCGAAGGGTGAGCAGTCGAGCGAGGGACTGCTGCAGGAGTTCCCGCCCTACGACGACGTGCTGGACCCGGTGAACCGCGTGCTGCTGCCGAGGGCGGACATCGCCACCGAGATCCTGTCGGCGGGTCTGCAGGAGCGCGGCTGGGAGGTCGACGACGTGACGGCGTACCGCACGGTGCGTGCCGCTCCGCCGCCCGCCGAGACCCGCGAGATGATCAAGACGGGTGGGTTCGACGCGGTGTGCTTCACGTCGTCGTCGACGGTGCGCAACCTCGTGGGCATCGCGGGTAAGCCGCACGCGCGCACACTCGTGGCCTGCATCGGGCCGAAGACGGCCGAGACGGCCACCGAGTTCGGTCTGCGGGTGGACGTGCGGCCGGAGCAGCCGAACGCCGTGATGCTGGTGGACGCGCTGGCCGAGCACGCGGCCAAGCTCCGCGCCGAGGGTGCCTTGCCGCCGCCGCGTAAGGCCAAGCGCACCCGTCGTTCCTCCTCTTCCTCTTCCTAAAGACGTCTCAAGGATGTCGCGGTCAAGGCCGTCCTCACCGCTTGCCGGGCGGTGAGGACGGCCTTTCGCACGTACTAGGCTCGGGAGGGTGTTTCCGGAACATCGTCCTCGTCGGCTGCGCACCACCGCCGCCATGCGCCGGCTGGTGAGTGAGACCACGCTGCGCCCTCGTCAGTTGATCCTGCCCCTGTTCGTCGCCGAGGACGCGCGGGAGCCGCGTCCCATCGGGAGCATGCCCGGTGTCGTGCAACACACCCGGGACACGTTGCGCCGGGCCGCCGTCGAGGCGGTCGAGGCCGGGGTCGGTGGGTTGATGCTGTTCGGCGTTCCCGCCGAGCGGGACGCCGTCGGTGGCGGGGCCACCGATGCCGACGGGATCCTCAACGTCGCCCTACGCGATCTGCGGTCCGAGCTCGGCGACGCCACCGTGTTGATGGCCGACACGTGTCTCGACGAGTTCACCGACCACGGCCACTGCGGTGTGCTCGACGAGTCCGGGGCGGTGGACAACGACGCCACGTTGGAGCGTTACGCCGAGATGGCGCTCGCCCAGGCCGAGGCCGGGGCGCACATGCTCGGTCCGAGCGGGATGATGGACGGTCAGGTCGGTGTGATCCGCCGGGCCCTCGACGACGCCGGTTACACCGACACCGGCATCCTCGCGTACTCGGCGAAGTACGCCAGCGCCTTCTACGGGCCCTTCCGTGAGGCCGTCGACTCGCAGCTCACCGGTGATCGGAACACCTACCAGCAGGATCCCGGCAACGCCAGGGAGGCGCTGCGGGAGATCGAGCTGGACATCGCCGAGGGCGCCGACGCCGTGATGGTGAAGCCCGCATTGGCGTACCTCGACGTCGTCAAGGCGGCGGCGGAGGTGTCACCGGTACCGGTGGCGGCCTACAACATCTCCGGCGAGTACTCGATGATCGAAGGTGCCGCCGCCAACGGCTGGATCGACCGTGAACGCACGATCCTGGAGGTGCTCACCTCGATCCGCAGGGCCGGTGCCGACCTGATCCTGACGTATTGGGCCGCTGAAGCGGCGGCTTGGCTGGATTAAAGTCGGGGGTGTGACTGAGCCAGGCGAATCGGGCGAGCAGCCCGAGCCTCGTGAGTCGGACGACGAGCGTCGGGCGAGGGGGTTGCCTCCCGAGCCGACCTCCTCGGGACAGCGTGGCGAGAAGGTGAAACCACCGACACCGGTGACGGTGTCGTTCATCCTGTACGTTCTCGCCGGGCTGGTCCTCGTGCTCGCGTTCGGCTACACGTTGACGCAGCAGGACCTCGTCGCCGAGACGTTGATCGACCTGAACACGGCCGAGAACCTCAGCGAGGAACAGATCCGTTCGGGTGTCACGACACTGTTGTGGACGTTGTTCGTCGGTGCCGTGGCCTTGGCGGTGTTGTTCGCGCTGTTCGGGTGGAAGGCCCGGCAGGGCACGCGGTCCGCGCGCACGGTCCTCACCGTGTTGACCGCGATCATCGTGCTGCTGCAGCTGTTGCTGTTCCCGACCAGCCTGCCGATGCTGGTGGCGTCCTTGCTGGCGGTGGCGGGCACGGTGCTGCTCTACCTGCCGAGCGTCGCCCCCTACTTCCCCAAACCGCAGGGCTCGGGAGGGACCCGACGCTGAGCGGCTCGGAGGAGGTCGAACGCCGCGACCGTTACCACGAGTCGGGCGCGAGCGGGTGGGCGTTGACGTGGGGACCGCTGTTCGCGTTCGTCGGGTACGTGGGTGAACTGCTCTCCGGTGGGCGAGTGAACACGACGTTGTGGTTGTCGGTCGGTGTCGGTCTGTTCGCGCTCACGGCTCTGTGGGTGTATGCGCGCCGCCGCTTTTTGTCCACGCGGGTCACCGACACGGAGTTGTGGCAGGGCGGTGAGCGGTTGGCGGTCGATCGCATCACCGCGGTGGACGACGTCGAGGCACCGCCGGGTGCCCGCGTGCTCGGCGGCGGACTGAGCGTGCCGCGGAAGTTCGCCGAGGTGCCGTTGCGGTTGGACGACGACACGGTGGTGCTCGCGTGGGCGCGGGACGGTGACGCGCTGCGGGAGGCGTTACGGTCAGTGCTACGGGATCGGACATGAGAAACTGCCCGCCGTGACCGACGCCGTTTCTGCCACCCCCTCGTCCTCGTCGCGACACGCCCAGGACCGTCTGCACCAGCCGTTCCGGTTGGTGGTGGCGGCGGTGGAGCTGGTGCTCGCGGTGGTATCGGGCTGGGCGGTCACGTGGTGCTGGGGCAACGCCGTCGGCACGATGACGATACGTGCCAACGACGGTGCCGAATTGGTGTCGCGCGTGTACGAGGGCGACTGGATCGGACTGGCTTTCGCCTGCGCCGCGGTCGCCGCCCTGCTGACGGTGGACGCCGCGCGACAGGCCGTGCTCGGGGTGCGTACGCGGCGGTGGAGAAGGCGGCGTTCGTCTCGTCCGGCCTGACCAGCCGACGCGTGACGAGGGGTCTTTGGGAGACTGGCAGACGTGAGTGGAGCAGTCGAGCAGTCCAAGTCCTGGTTCGAGCGGGCCACGGCCGCCACTCCGGGCGGGGTGAACTCGCCGGTGCGGGCGTTCGCGGCGGTGGGCGGCACGCCACGGTTCATGGTGCGTGGTGAAGGCGCCTACCTGTGGGATGCCGACGGCAATCGTTACGTCGACCTGGTGGCCTCGTGGGGGCCGATGATCCTGGGCCACGCGCACCCCGAGGTGGTGAGAGCCACGCGTGAGGCCGCCTCGTCCGGGCTGTCGTTCGGGACCCCGACCACCGGTGAGGTCGAACTCGCCGAGGAGATCATCCGGCGGGTGGAGCCTGTGGAGCAGGTGCGGTTGGTGAACTCCGGTACGGAGGCCACGATGAGCGCCATCCGATTGGCCCGTGGTTTCACCGGTCGCAGCAAGATCATCAAGTTCGCCGGCTGCTATCACGGACACGTGGACGCGCTTTTGGCGCAGGCGGGTTCCGGCGTGGCCACGCTGGGTCTGCCGACGTCCCCCGGTGTCACGGGTGCCCAGGCCGCCGACACGTTGGTGCTGCCGTACAACGACATCGAGGCCGTGCGCGCCGCATTCGCCGAGAATCCCGACTCGATCGCGGCGGTGATCACCGAAGCGGCGGCGGGCAACATGGGCGCCGTCGCACCGCGCGAGGGGTTCAACGCCGCTCTGCGCGACATCGCGCACGAGCACGGCGCTTTGTTGATCATGGACGAGGTCATGACCGGTTTCCGCGTCTCGGCCGCGGGCTGGTACGGCCGCGAGGGCGTGGCCGGTGACCTCTACACCTTCGGCAAGGTGATGTCCGGCGGGCTGCCCGCCGCCGCCTTCGGGGGCCGGGCCGACGTGATGGCGCGGTTGGCCCCGTCCGGGCCGGTGTACCAGGCGGGCACGCTGTCCGGGAACCCCGTCGCCGTGGCCGCCGGACTGACCACGCTGCGACTGGCCGACGACGCCGTCTACCGGGCCCTCGACGCCAACGCGGAGCGGCTCGGCGGGCTGATCAGTCAGGCGTTGGCCGCCGCGGGGGTCGAGCACACGGTGTCGTACGCCGGGAACCTGCTCAGCGTGTACTTCACCGATCGTCCCGTGCACGACTACGCCGCTGCCGCCGCATCGGAGACATGGCGGTTCAAACCGTTCTTCCACGCGCTGTTGGAAGGCGGCGTGTATCCGCCGCCGAGTGCGTTCGAGGCCTGGTTCGTCAACGCCGCGATGGACGACGCCGCGTTCGAGATCATCGAGGCGGCCCTGCCGAAGGCGGCGCAGGCGGCCGCGTCCGCGGAGCGGCCATGACCAGGAAAACACGCACGATCGTGCACCTGTTGCGGCACGGTGAGGTGCACAACCCGGAGGGTGTGCTGTACGGCCGGTTGCCGGGGTATCGGTTGTCCGAGCGTGGACGCCGGCAGGCGGAACTCGTGGCGGAGACGCTGTCGTCGCACGCACTGACGTATGTCGTGGCCTCGCCGCTGGAGCGGGCGCAGGAGACGGCCGCGCCCGCCGCGGCGGCGCACGGGCTCGACGTGGCCACCGATGAGCGCCTCATCGAGGCGGACAACCTCTTCGAGGGGTTGAAGGTCAGCGTGGGCGACGGTGCGCTCCGTCGGCCGGAACACTGGCCGAAGCTGCGCAACCCGGCACGTCCGTCGTGGGGCGAGCCGTATCTGCAGATCGCCCGTCGGATGTTGGGCGCCGTGTACGCCGCCCGGGCCCGGGCCGAGGGTCGGGAGGCGTTGTGCGTGTCGCATCAGCTGCCGATCTGGACCCTGCGCCGATTCCTGGAGGGCAAGCGGCTGTGGCACGACCCGAGACGGCGGCAGTGCTCGCTGGCGTCGCTCACCAGTCTCGTCTTCGACGACGAGGAGCTGGTCGACATCGTCTACAGCGAGCCGGCCGGCAGTACCGATCCGACGGTGACCGGCGCATGACGAACCGATGGAGGAGGACGCTCGCCGCGGTGTTCGCAGCGATGGCCGTGGCCGTGGCCGGATGTTCCGGCGGTGGTGAGGGCGACTTCAATTTCGTCTCGCCCAACGGACAGGTGGACATCTACTACGAGGGCGAGCAACGGCAGGAACTGCCCGAGATGGTCGGGGAGGACCTGTTCGACCCGGACAAGCGCATCTCCACCGCCGACTTCGAGGGCCAGGTCCTGGTCATCAACATCTGGGGCCAGTGGTGCGGTCCGTGCCGCGCTGAGGCGCCGGAGCTGCAGCAGCTGTACGAGAAGACCAAGGACGACGGGGTGGTCGTGCTCGGCGTCGACGTGCGCGACTACGACCGGTCCGCGCCGCAGGACTTCATGCGGGACCGGGGACTGACGTACCCGTCGATCTACGACCCCTCGGGTCGGTCGCTGGTCAACCTGTCCGGATACCCGCGTACCGCGGTGCCGTCCACCATCGTCGTGGACCGTCAGGGTCGGGTCGCGGCCGTGTTCCTGCGGGCGCTGCTCGCCTCGGACCTGCAGCCCCTGATCGACCGGTTGGTGGCCGAGGACGCGGCCTGATCCGGGGCGATCCGGTCATCCAGCTCACTTGCCAGCCCGGCCGGTGGGCTTCACGCGGACCGCATTCCCTACGCTGAACGCCGTGAATGCGGTATCCGAGCTGGCGGCCTCCGGGCCGTTGCTGCTCGCCGCCGGGCTGTCGCTGCTCGCGGGTGCGATCTCGTTCGCTTCCCCGTGTGTGGTGCCGCTCGTCCCCGGCTACCTCGCTTACCTCGCCGCGCTGGTCGGGGCGGAGGCGCCCGCGGTGAGCCCGGACGAGGCACCCAAGAAGGGACGACTCGCGGTCGTCGGTGCGGCGGGCCTGTTCGTGCTCGGCTTCACCGTGGTGTTCACGGCCAGTGTCGGTGGTCTGGTGTGGCTGGCCGACGCCCTGTACTTCAACGAGGAACTCCTGCAACGCGTCGGCGGAGTGATCGTCATAGCGATGGCGTTCGTGTTCCTCGGATTCATCCCCGCGTTGCAGAAGGACATCCGTTTCCGGCATGTGCCCCGGGCCGGGTTGTGGGGCGCGCCGGTGCTCGGTGCCGTGTTCGGCCTGGGCTGGGCGCCGTGCATCGGGCCGACGCTGTCCGGGGTGCTGGCGATCGCCGCGGCCAGCGGCAGTACGGGGGCGCGGGGAGTCTTCCTGGTGTTGCTGTACTGCCTCGGCCTGGGCTTGCCGTTCCTGCTCATCGCGGCGGGGGCGCGTTGGGCGGTCGGTGCGGCGACGTGGTTGCGTCGGAACAGCCGTCGGGTGCAGCTCTTCGGTGGTGTGCTGCTGCTCGTCGTGGGCGTGCTGTTGGTGACCGGCCTGTGGACGGATCTGATGGGGTGGATGCGGAACTCCGTCATCTCGGACGTGAGGTTGCCACTGTGAGTGACGAACGGACCGTGACCGACGACGCGCCGCAGACGGCACGACCGGTCTATCGGCAGACACGGCTTCAACGGGTACTGGCGTTCCTGCGGAACACCTGGCGCAGCCTGACGTCCATGCGCACCGCGTTGGTGTTGCTGTTCCTGCTCGCGCTGGCCGCACTGCCCGGTGCGTTGTTGCCGCAGTGGGACCTCAACGCCCAGCAGACCGCTGAATACATCGCCGAGAACGGTTGGTGGGGGGAGCTGCTCAACCGCCTCCAGTTCTTCGACGTCTACAGCAGCGTCTGGTTCTCGGCGATCTACCTGCTGTTGATGGTGTCGCTGATCGGCTGCCTGGTGCCCAGGACGGGCGAGTACCTGCGCGCCATGCGGTCGGGTCCGGTGCTCACCCCACGTAATCTGGCTCGGTTGCCGCACCATGCCCGGGCCGAGGTCAACGGTGACCCCGACGAGGTCATCGCCTCGGTGCGGCGCAGGCTGCGCGGCTGGCGGATCACGGAACGGAACGAACCCGGTGGAGTGCGCACGATCAGCGCCGAACGCGGCTACCTGCGCGAGACCGGCAACCTGGTGTTCCACTTCGGCATCCTGGGCATCATCGTCGCCTTCGCCCTCGGTGCGATGTACTCCTACGAGGGCCAGGTCATCGTGCACGCCGACGGACAGGAGTTCTGCAACTCCGGGATCTTCGCCTACGACTCGTTCCGCCCCGGACTGCGGGTGGACGGTACGGAGCTGAACCCGTTCTGTGTCCGAGTCGACGACTTCGAACCCACGTACACCGAACAGGGTCAGCCGGTGAACTACGCGGCCGACATTCGGTACCAGTCGGGTGAGGACCTGGCCTCGGGTACGTGGCGTGATTACCGTCTGGAGGTCAACTCCCCGCTGCGCACGGCGGGTGACCGCGTTTACCTGCTGGGCCACGGCTATGCGCCGACGTTCACGGTGACCTGGCCCAACGGTGAGTCGCGGACGCAGACCATCCAGTGGCGGCCCACCGACCAGAACACGATGCTGTCGCAGGGTGCGACGAAGTTCGACCCGCCCGGCATCACCGACTCCAGGACCCGCCGGGAGAACCAACTCGCGGTCACGGGTCTGTTCGCGCCGACGGCGGTGTTCCACGGCAACATCCTCACCTCGTCGTTCCCCGACCTCACCGAACCCGCCGTGGCCGTGGACATCATGCGGGGCGAACTCGGCATGGACACCGGACGCGCGCAGTCGATCTTCGAGATCGATCAGTCGATGGTGGACAGCGGACGGCTGGAGCGGGTGGCACGGGAGAACCTGCGGCTCGGCGAGAGCATCACTTTGGACGACGGGACGCGGATCAGCTTCGACGGCGTGCGTCGATGGGTGTCGTTGCAGGTGTCGCACGATCCCACGCAGGGGTGGGTCCTGGGTTTCGCCATCGCGATGTTCGTGGGGCTCGGGGCTTCGCTGGCGGTGAAGCGCCGCCGGTTCTGGGCCAGGGTGACCCCGCTTGACACGGACGGTGACAGCCCCGCCGAAGCTCGTGATGTCCGACGCTCTGTAGTAGAGTTGGGCGGGCTCGCCCGTACCGATCAGGCCGGCTACGGCGAGGAGTTCACCGTCATCTCGCGGGACCTCCTCGGCCGCACGCCACAGGATTAGAGAAAGGCATGCAGATGCCAGTGAACGAGACGCTGTCGCAGTACAGCGACTGGTCGTACACCACGTCGGTGGTGGTGTACCTACTGGCGATGATCTCCTTCCTTGTGGAGCAGTCGTTCGGCAAACACGGAACACGAGCCGCCGAACGGTCACGCGCCCGGCAGCTCGTCGGTGTGGGCGCAGGTGCGGGATCCGATTCCGGGGATACGACCAGCGACGTCGCCGAGGGCACGTCGACCGGTCGAGCGCCGCGGACCCGGACGGAACGCATCGGCAGGATGGGCGTCGCGCTGACCATCCTCGCCGCGGCACTGCACCTGGCGGCGCTCGTCCTCCGAGGACTCGCGACGAGCCGCGTGCCCTGGGGCAACATGTACGAGTACATCATGGCGATCACGTTCGTCGGCGTGGTCACCTGGCTCGTGCTGTTGCGCAAGTACCCGCTGCGCCACCTCTCGGCGTTCGTGCTGCTGCCCGTGGTCATCCTGATGTTCGTCGGCGGCACGATGCTCTACGCCGTGGCGGCCCCGCTGCAGCCCGCGCTGCAGTCCTACTGGTTGGTGATCCACGTCGCCGCCGCGGCGGCGTCGTCGGGGGTGTTCCTCATCCCCGGGGTGGCCAGCATCCTGTACCTCATCCGCTCGGCCCATGACCGGGACCCGGTGAAATTCGGCCGGTTCGCCCCGAAACTGCCGTCGGCCGACATCCTCGACAAGGTCGCTTACCGGACGACCGTGTTCGCGTTCCCGGTGTTCACCTTCGGCATCCTGTGCGGCGCCGTGTGGGCCGAGGCGGCGTGGGGTCGGTTCTGGGGTTGGGACCCCAAGGAGACCGTCGCCTTCGTGGCCTGGGTGGTCTACGCCGCGTACCTGCACTCCCGTGCGACGGCCGGTTGGCGAGGCACCCGTGCCGCGGTCATCAACATCGTGGGATTCGCGGTGACGGTGTTCAACCTGTTCTTCGTCAACCTCGTGTCTGCCGGTCTTCACTCGTATGCCGGAGTAGGCTGACGTCCGTGCTCGGCTGCGACTACCGTCACCCGTGTGAAGCGTGAGGGGGACGCTCGGCAATCCATCGGAGGACTGAGGCGGTGACCGGACCCAACCAAGGCGGCGGGCAGGATCATCCTCTCTATTCCGAGGCGAGCACGGACTCGACTCCTTACCCCACTTCGGCGGCCCAGCGGTGGCAGGGAAAGCCGGAACCGTGGCGGAGTGCCATGCCACCCGCGCGGTCGACGCAGTCGGCGCAGCCCACGCGGTACGTGGCGCGGGGACATCCGCCGCTGTCCCCGCCGCAGTACCCGGACCACTCGTACCCGCTCGGTGATGCGGGGCTCGACACGGCTCGGTTCGTGCGCAAACCGAAGCGGGAACCCAAATCGGGTTGGCGCAGGGCCGTGTACGTGGCGACCGGGAAACTCGTCAACCTCGGGGAGAGCCCGGCGGATCGCAGGCGCAGGGAACTGATCTCCCGGGTGAACCAACCGCTGCGCGGTTGCTACCGCATCGCGATGCTGAGTTTGAAAGGTGGCGTCGGCAAAACCACCATCACGACCACGCTGGGTTCCACGTTCGCCTCGTTACGGGGAGACCGGGTGATCGCGGTCGACGCCAATCCCGACGCGGGCACGTTGTCGCAGAAGATCCCCATCGAGACCACCGCGACGGTGCGGCACCTGCTCCGCGACGCCGATCGCATCACCCGCTACAGCGACGTGCGGACCTACACGTCGCAGGGGTCGAGCAGGCTGGAGATCCTGGCCTCGGACTCGGACCCCGCCGTGTCGGAGGCGTTCTCCGAGCACGACTACCTGCGTGTGATCTCGGTGCTGGAGCGCTTCTACAACATCGTGCTCACCGATTGCGGTACCGGTTTGATGCACTCCGCGATGAAGGGTGTGCTCGACTCCGCCGACATGCTCGTGGTGGTGTCGTCGGGATCGTTGGACGGCGCGCGCAGTGCGTCGGCGACGTTGGATTGGCTCGACGCGCACGGATACGGCGATCTTGTGACCCAATCGGTGGTCGTCATCAACTCGGTGCGGCCGAAGGCGGGTTCGGTGGATCTGGACAAGTTGTCCGCGCACTTCGCCGCCCGGGTCCGCGCGGTGGCCCGTATTCCGTTCGACCCTCATCTGGAGGAGGGCGCGGAGATCGAATTGGAGCGGTTGACCAACGGCACCAGATCGGCGTTGTTGGAACTCGCCGCGACGATCGCCGACGGCTTCAGCGGCTACGCCGTGGGTTGACAGGCCGGCTTCCCCTCAGTTCGTGCCGTCCTCGTCCGTGTTCCGCTGCCTCCGCTGTTGCTCACTGATGCGACGCAGGAACTCGGGATCGTCGTCCGGGGCTACCGGGGCCTGACGCGAGGACGATGACACCCCGATGCGGTCAGCGCCGAGAGCACGCCACAGCAGAAAGGCAACGGTGGCGGCGCCGATCGCCGCGAGCAGGTAGAGCATGCCCGCTCCTTTCGGTGTGTCACCCGTGTTACCACACTATCGCTTTCGAGATTACCCCTTTTGTCCATTGCGCTGTCCGGGGTGTCCTTCGCAACACGGGGCGAAGGACACCCCGGGGGCGCTCAGTTCCGAGGGCGTTCGTTCGCGTCGGTCGTCAGCTCGGCGAGGAGCTGGTTGACCTCGGATTCGCGGAATCGGCGATGGCCCCCAGGTGTGCGAATCGACCCGATCCGGCCCGCGGTGGCCCAGCGGGTCACCGTTTTGGGGTCGACTCGGAACAGTGCGGCGACTTCACCCGGCGTCAGTAGCCGGCCTCCAGTGCTCGCGGTCACTCTTCGCCTCCTTCACTCACTCGGAGGTCACAATCGTGTCACTTCACCCGCCAAGTACTCGAACGGTTGTCAATGAGTAAAGAGGTAGTAAGGGACAAACGCACTGTTTCGGGCGACGCGCGGGCGGTGCGGGGCACGGCGTAGCCTCGTAGAGCGTGAGCGAACGCCGATCCGACACGCTGCTCCGCGACCTCGTGCTGTACGTACTGGCCAGATTCGCCCTGGTCGCGGTGATCACCGCCGTCCTCGTGCTGTTCCGGGTGCCCTTGCTCGTCGCGCTGGTGATGGGACTGGTCGTCGGCCTGCCGCTCGGCCTGCTGCTGTTCCGCTCCCTCAACAATCGGGTCACGGCCGGGCTCGCGGCACGGAACGAGCATCGGGCCAGGGAACGCGCCAGGCTTCGAGCTCAGCTCCGAGGTGAGGAACCCGACATCGACGAGTCCGGTGGGGCCGATGGCCCGTCGGACTCCTCGAGGTCGTCGGACTCGTCGGGGTCCGGAGGTGGATCCGCGACGGACGACACTGATCGGCCGGATGAGTCCGATAAGCCTGACAAACCCGACAGGGCGGGGGACGAGTGAACGACGCGTGGGTGCGGAATGCCATCCGCATCATCGAGGCCGACGCCAACCGCAGCGCCGACACCCACCTGCATGTCTTCCCCCTGCCTCCCGAATGGGGCATCGACCTGTACCTGAAGGACGAGTCCGTACATCCCACGGGTTCGCTCAAGCACCGACTGGCCCGGTCGTTGTTGCTGTACGGCCTGGTGAACGGGCGGATCGGCCCCGACACGGTGCTCGTGGAGGCGTCGAGCGGGTCCACCGCGGTGTCGGAAGCGTACTTCGCCCGCATGCTCGGGCTGGAGTTCGTCACCGTCGTGCCACGCAACACCAGCCAGGAGAAGATCGACCTCATCGAGTTCTACGGTGGTCGGTGCCACTTCGTCGACCGGCCACCGGACATGTACACCGAGGCCGAGCGTCTCGCCGCGGAATGCAACGGCCACTATCTCGACCAGTTCACCTATGCCGAACGGGCCACCGACTGGCGGGGCAACAACAACATCGCCGAGTCGGTGTTCACGCAACTGCGGTCGGAACGGCACCCGATCCCGACGTGGATCGTGGTGGGGGCCGGCACCGGGGGAACGAGCGCGACCTTCGGGCGTTACGTGCGTTACCGCAGGCACAACACCCGCATCGCGGTGGTCGACCCGGAGAACTCCGCGTTCTACGGTGCGTGGCAGACGGGGGAGCGGGACTACCAGACGGGTATGCCGTCACGGATCGAGGGCATCGGACGTCCGAGGGTGGAACCGTCGTTCATCCCCGAGGTGATCGACGAGATGATCCAGGTGCCCGACGCCGCGTCCCTGGCGGCGATCCGGTTCCTCCGGCAGCGCACGGGTCATTGGGCGGGCGGTTCGACCGGGACGAACCTCTACGGCGCCTTCACCCTCATCTCGCGGATGTTGGCCAACGGTGAGCGGGGCAGCGTGGTGACACTGTTGTGCGACGGTGGTGAACGCTACGCCGGGACGTACTACAACGACGCTTGGCTCGCCGAACACGGTCTGGACATCGAACCGTATCTGAAGGCGTTCGACCGCTTTCTGGAGACGGGTGTGTTCCCGGGCTGAGGCGGTGTGCGCAAGCGGCCGTGCGGAAGTGGTCGCGGTGAGGTCAGCCCGTGAACGCCAGCGCGGCCCCGGTGAGGATCGCCCACGCGAGCATCGCCATCCCCGTGTCCCGGAGCACGGGGATGAGTCGTACGCCGGTGTTTCCCGCCATGACGGCCCTCACCGGAGTGACAAGCAGCGGCGCCGCCAACAGCCCCACCGAGGTCACGGGATGCGCGAACGCCAGCGCCGCGGTGACGAGGAACGGCACGGTGACGAGTGCCAGGTAGAACCGTCGGGTACCTCGATCGCCGAGCCGCACCGCCAGCGTGATCTTGCCGGCCTCGCGGTCGGTGGGGATGTCGCGCAGGTTGTTGGCCACGAGCACCGCCACGGACAGGCATCCCACGGCCACCGCGCAGCCCAGCGCTTCCCAACTCACCCGCTCGGCCTGCACGTACACGGTGCCGAGCACGGCCGTGAGTCCGAAGAACACGAACACGGCGACTTCGCCGAAACCGGCGTAGCCGTACGGGCGCGAGCCCCCGGTGTAGAACCAGGCCCCCGCGATGCACGATGCGCCGACCAGGAGCAACCACCACTGGCCGCTCGCCAGTACGAGTACCAGTCCGAACAGGGCGGCCAGCAGGAACAGCCCCAGCGCGGCACCCAGCACGGCCTTCGCGGACGCGGCACCGGAACCGACCAGACGTAGCGGCCCCACCCGCTCGTTGTCGGTGCCCCTGACACCGTCGGAGTAGTCGTTGGCGTAGTTCACGCCGATGATCAGAGCCACCGCGACCAGCAGCGCGAGCAGCGAACGCCACCACGACACGGCGTCCAATTGCGCCGCAGCGCCCACCCCGACCAGTACGGGGGCGATGGCGTTGGGCAGCGTGCGGGGCCGTGCCCCTTCGATCCACTCCGCGACGGTTGCCATACCGCCTATTTTTCGGCATCGCCGTCGTGATGATCGACGTGGTCGTGCAGAAGGCGGCGTACGGCACTCCGGTCCACCTTGCCTGGGCCGATCAACGGCAGTTCGTCGAGCGTCCGGATCAGCTTGGGCGCGGCGGCGGGGCCGAGGTCGGCCTTCACCGCGTCGCGCAGCCGGTCCACGGACGGTGGGTGAGCCGAGCTCGCGGGTACGACGACGGCGGCCACGAGCTGCCCCCACTCCGGGTCGGGCAGACCGACCACGCACGCCGCCGCCACACCGTCCTGCCGGGTCAGCGCGTCCTCCACGTGGCGTGCGGGGACCTTCACCCCACCGGTGTTGATCATGTCGTCGATCCGGCCGAGGACCGTCAGTCTGCCGTCGGCGGACAGCCGGCCGATGTCGTTGGTGCGGAACCAGCCGTCGACGAACGAGGTCGCCGTCTGTTCCGGGTCGAGGCGGTAACCGTGGGCGAGCACGGCGCCGGACACCTCGATGCGGTCCTTGTCGCCCAGCCTGACGGCAACCCCGTCGAGCGGGACCCCGTCGTACACGCAACCGCTTGCGGTCTCGCTCATGCCGTAGGAGGGGACCACCGAGACACCCGCGCGTTCGGCCCTGCGCCGCAGTTCGTCCGGTAGGGCCGCGCCGCCGAGGACGATCGCGTCGAACCCCTCGGCCCCCGCGCCGCCCGCGTCGAGCAACCGCGCCAACTGGGTCGGTACCAGCGCCGTGTAGTGCGGGCCGGGGGAGGAGAACACCTCGCGGGCGGCTTCCTCGAACGCCTCGGGCCGGAAACCTTGTGACGTGTCGAGCACCACCGGCGTGGTCCCGGCCAGGTGGGAACGCACCAGGACCTGGAGTCCGCCGATGTAGACGGGCGGGGTGGCCAGCAGCCACCGACCGGGGCCGCCGAGCCTGGCGTGAGTGGCCCGGGCGGAGGCCAGCAGTGCCTGTGTCGACAGCAGGGTGCCCTTGGGACGTCCCGTCGACCCCGACGTGGGGATGATCACGGCCGTACCGGGTTCGACGGGCTCGTCCGGTCGCATCGCGTCCCGGACGTCCCCGGCGACGGGGTTCCTCGGGTCGAGGGGGAGCACCGCGGGCCCGCCGTCGAGTGCGTCGAGCAGGGCACGGGCGAGCTCGGCCACCGAGTCCTCACTGCCGTTCGACCAGACCACCCGCATGCTCTACGGTCCTTTCGCATGCCAGACTTCGCCGACGTAATGACCTACGTGGCGCTCACCGGTGCGTCCTTCTACGTTCTCTACCTCGTGGTACGAGCCGCCGTGCGCGACGGCATCCGGGCGGCGGGGAGAACCCCCACGAAACACCACGACGAGTCGGACCCGGCGGCTTGACGACCTCACCGCGCCGACCACGGACACGGTGTCGGCGGTGGGCGGTGGGTCAGTAGTACGGGAACTTTACGGGCACGTCTTTGGCCTGGCATCGGTGGGTTGCCAATCCCGGACCTGAGCTTTCACCGTTTGGTCGCGTTGGCAATGTTGGCCGGTTTCTGAGTCTTGCGGACCCACTGCGGACTTCTGAACGGCCGAACCGTCCATATGAGACGGACCCGACGCGGTGATTCCAGCACCGGCCGGGGCCTTGATCGGAATCGGGGGTTCCGACCCGTGAACAGCCGTATCTCCCGTTACGAGCGTGCTCATCGGCTGACGCACCTTGCTCATCAGCTTCGCGAGGTTGCGGAACGTGAGCTGCTGTTCACGATCGACATGGGCGAAGTCGAGCCACTGGTGAAGCTGTCCGGCGCGCAGGCTGATGTCGTCCACTCACGTCTCCGCTCATGCGGTGACCGCACTGGGTACGAAATCGAGGACGGTGGTGACTGGTCACTCGTCGAACCAGACACCCACCGCAAGACATGTTCGGTGAGCAGCTCTCCGAGGATGGAGTGGCTCGGTGGCGGTGGCAACACGGCGGTGGTAACACGGGACATGTCTGAACACTGGGGCTACGGCACGGCGGGGGCGCATGTGGGCCCGCTGGTGGTCGACGGGCTCATGGTCGTGTGCGGGTTCGCGTTGCTGGCGCTCAGCCCACGACGAGAAACGCGAGTAACTGCCGCTGTGCCGTCGTAGTGGCTACGCTGTGCGCCGGAACCTGTTCGCGTGGTTCAGCCTCCCCGGTTTGGCCACCGGGGTGTCGCGAACAAGGTTCCCGACCACGCGAAGCGGAGGGTTCCCCATGGGCGAGAACGACGTTGGTCGTCGCATCCGTGAGGTAAGGGCTTGGCGGGGCCTGAGCTTGCGAGCGACCGCTGAACTGACCGGCATCACGCACGGCTACCTCGCGCAGCTCGAACGCGGCGAGAAACCCGTGAAGAACCGGCAGTTGCTCGAAGCGTTAGCTCGGACGCTGCGGGTCTCCCCCCGTTGAGTTCCTGGCCGACGCCTACGGCCCTCCGGTCGAGCCCGCCACGGAGGCGTTCACCGCTATGGCCGAACTTGCCGACTTGCTCGGCGGTTGGTGGGTGGGTGAGGTGCCCGACGCGCCAACCCGACCGCTCGCCGGGGTGCTGGCCGACTTACGACGCTTCCACGAGGCGCGTAACAGCCCTGGCCCGAAGGTGGCAGGCGACTACCCCACACAGATTGGCACGCTGTCGCGGCTGATCCGCGACCTACTCGCCGCCGCAGCGGAACCAGCACACGAGCATCGAGTGCTCGCGCCGTTGCTGACCGCCTACCACGTCGCGGGCAGCATCGCCATGCGCCTACGTATCCCCGGCTTGCCCTCTCTTGCCGCCGACCGCATGCAACAGGTCGCCGACCGGCTCGACGATCCGGTGTGGCAGGCCGTCGCGGCGTGGGGCCGCGCTCAGTTCCTTTCCGGCGTGAACCGGGCACGTCAGTACGAGCTCGCCGTCGCCGCCGCGGACATGGCACCGGCTGATCGGCCCGAGACACGAGGCATGGCCAACTTGACCGCGGCGATGGCCGCGGCGACGCAGGGAGACGCCGACCTCGCCGAGACGCACCTTGCGGAAGCTGCCGCGATCGCCGAGCGCGTGGAGCCGGACGTGAGTCCGTGGCCGGCTGGGGTGATGCAGTTCGGGCGGACGAACGTCGGTATCTTCCGCGTCACGGTGGGGGTCGAGCTTGGGCACGGTGCTCGTGTCGCCGAGGTCGCCGAAGGCGTTCGGCTTGAGACGATCTCACGCGGCCGTCAGGCGTCCTTCTGGCTCGACTACGGGCGAGGGTTGCTGACCGACCGCGGCAGGCGAGATGAGGGCCTTTCCGCGCTACTGAGGGCCGAACAGCTCGCGCCACAGCAGGTTCACACCAATGTGTTCGCCCGTGAAGCCGTCGCGGAGCTGCAGCGGTCGTCACGACGGGACGCCAGCGGACGGGAGGTCCGCGGCCTGGCGTGGCGCATGGGGCTTGCCCCAACCGGGTGAAACAGTCCCGTGTGTACTCGCGGTACACAAACCGCCTGATCAGCGTCGTACCGTCCGCGCATGAGCCGGAACAGCGGATCATGCCGCGGCGGGGGCCGTGCGTTGTGGACGGGGCAGGAACCGACGCCGACCAGAACCGCAGCTGAGGGTGATCAAGAGAGTACGAGCGCGATGCCGTCGAGCGGCGAGGACGGCGAACGATGATCGCCCGCGACCGTGAACTGTTGGCACGGCTCGGACAGGTAAACGCGAGTCTGGGTGAAGTCGTGCTCGCGCTCATGGCCGCCCAAGACGGTGGCGAACTCCCCGCGGACGGTCTCCGTGAGGTCGGCCAAGCGTTGCGCACGCTCGCCGAGGACATGATCGCCCGCACCGACCGGACCCCCACACGCGCGGTCCTGGGCCACTCCATACGTCCATGTCCCGGGGATCACGACTCGTGCGGGGCTCGCTCGTCACCACGGCTATGTGAGGCCGGGCAAGGCACCACCCTCCGCGGACTCGGACTACGGACAGTGAGCGCGAGGTGTATTCACCGCCCGAGCTGGCCACGATGCTGTCGCAGCATGTCGCCGGCCTCCCAGCCGGCGATGGCGAGCGGTGGCTATTTCAACGGTCGCCGGGGAGCCATACCACCAGAACACGGTGACTTACCAGTGGCGGTGTACACGCAGACGGGCCGCGGTGACCGGCGTGCGGTTGCACGATCTGAGGCACTTTTACGCTTCCGGGCTGATCGCCGCGGACCGCGACGTGGTGACCGTGTCGCGCACTCGGGCATGTGTTGAGCACGACTCGCTGACCACATACACCATCCGTGGTCAACGGCCGAAGACCGCACCCGGCAAGCCGCGGCCGGGATCATGGCAGACGCTCTGCGGTCCGCGGACTCTCCGCGGACCGCAGACAGCTGCTGGAGGCTCCGGTGCAGGTCAGGTCGTGCTTCCGTGCCGGTTCAGTAGTAGTACGGGTAGTTCGACCAGTCCGGTTCCCGTTTCTGCAGGAAGGCGTCCCTGCCTTCGATCGCCTCGTCCTGCATGTAGGCCAGGCGGGTGGTCTCCCCGGCGAACAACTGCTGTCCGACGAGCCCGTCGTCGATCAGGTTGAACGCGTACTTGAGCATGCGCTGGGCCGTCGGCGACTTGCCGAGCACCTCCCAGGCCCACTCCAGGGCCTCGGCCTCCAGCCGCTCGTGCGGCACGACCTTGTTCACCGCGCCCATCGAATGCGCCTCCTGGGCCGTGTAGGCGCGGCCCAGGAAGAAGATCTCCCGCGCGAATTTCTGCCCGACCTGCCGGGCCAGATAGGCGGAGCCGTAGCCGCCGTCGAAGGAGCCCACATCGGCGTCGGTCTGCTTGAACCGGGCGTGTTCGGCCGAGGCCAACGTGAGATCGCACACCACGTGCAGTGAATGCCCGCCGCCCGCGGCCCATCCCGGGACCACCGCGATGACGACCTTCGGCATGAATCTGATCAGACGTTGCACTTCGAGGATGTGCAGTCGTCCCGCACGGGCCGGGTCGATGGTGTCCGACGTCTCGCCGCTGGCGTACTGATAGCCGGACCGGCCGCGAATACGCTGGTCACCACCGGAGCAGAACGCCCAGCCGCCGTCCTTCGGAGAAGGTCCGTTGCCGGTGAGCAGGACGCAACCCACATCGGAGCTCATCCGGGCGTGGTCGAGCGCACGGTACAGCTCGTCCACGGTGTGCGGACGGAACGCGTTGCGCACCTCCGGCCGGTCGAAGGCGACGCGGACGACGCGTTTGCCGGACCGGGTCCTTTTCGAACGGTGGTATGTGATGTCGGTGAAGTCGAAGCCAGCGACCTCGTCCCACTCTGCGGGGTCGAACAGCTCCGAAACCTGGGCATGTGGCACGCCTGGGAGAATAAGCCGTGTGCTTGTCCCGTTCGACACCCCGGCGTGGCGCTGCCGTCGACAGCCGTCGCGGGGAGGCGCCGCGACCGAGGAGGGTCGCTGGTGAACCCCTCCACGGCACAAGCTCGGGTCCTGGTGGACGAGCTCGTCCGCAACACCGTCTCCCACGTGGTGCTGAGCCCCGGCTCCCGTAACGCGCCGCTGTCCTTCGCGCTGCACGACGCCGCGATGGCCGGCAGGCTCACGCTGCACGTGCGCATCGATGAGCGCAGCGCCGCGTTCCTCGCTCTCGGTATCGCCGCGCGTACGGGCCGTCCCGTGGCCTTGGTGTGCACCTCGGGTACGGCGGCGGCGAATTTCCACCCCGCCGTGCTGGAGGCGGACAGGGCGGGGGTGCCGCTGATCGTGTTGACGGCCGACCGGCCTCCCGAACTGCGGGCCGCCGGGGCGAACCAGGTGATCGACCAGCGTGGGCTCTACGGACCTGCCGTCCGCTATTTCGACGAACTGGCCGTGGCCGAACGCAGGCCGGGACAGAACGCGTACTGGCGCAGTCAGATCTGCCGGGCGTGGAACGCCGCCTACGGGGAGTGGCGGTGTGGTCCCGTGCACCTCAACATCCCGTTCCGGGAGCCGCTCGTACCCGACGGAAAGGACGATCCCGACGACTGGCCCGAACCACTCGACGGCAGACCGCAGGGTGCACGGTGGACGGAGTTGCCGGACTTCGGCGCGCTGCCGTCGTCCGTGGTGCCCTCGGCTCGCCACGGTCTGGTGGTGGCGTGCGACGCGGGGGTGCGGGCCGCGGGTGAGTGGGCGGAGTTGCACGGTTGGCCCGTGGTGTCGGAGACGGGGGGTCTCGGACTGGGCGGGACGACGGCGATCGCGGGCGGCGTGTGGTTGCTGGGGGTGGAGGAGTTCCTGGCCGAACACAAGCCGGAACAGGTGTTGTGCATCGGCAGGCCCACGGTGTTCCGGCAGGTGCAGCGGCTGCTGTCCGATCCGGACATCGAGGTGCTGCTGGTGCGTCCCGACTCCGACTGGCCCGCCCCGGCGCACAACGTCCGGCAGGTGGGCCAGTGGTTCGACGAACCGGCGAAACCGGCCGATCCGGAGTGGTTGTCTCGGTGGCGGGAGGCGGACGCGGCGGCCGTCGCGGCGGTACGGGAGACGCTCGCCGAGCAGCCGTGGCCCACCGGGCTGAGCGTGGCGAGCGAGCTGGTGGAGAACCTGCCTCCCGATTCGCTGTTGGTGGTCGGTTCGTCGAATCCCACGCGTGACGTCGCGCTCGTCGGCGGCCGTCGCCCCGATGTGTTGGTGCACCGCAACCGCGGGGTCGCCGGCATCGACGGCACGATCTCCACCGCCGTGGGCGCGGCCCTGGTGCATTCGGGGCCGGCGTACGCACTCGTGGGGGATCTGACGTTCCTACACGACGTGAACGGCCTGCTCGCGGGTCCCACCGAGAGCAGGCCCGACTTGACGATCGTGGTGCTCAACGACGACGGCGGCGGCATCTTCTCGCTGTTGGAACAGGGGGAGGAACAGCACAGCGCACGGTTCGAACGGGTTTTCGGCACCCCGCACGGTGCGGACCTGTCGGCGTTGTGCGCAGGCTACGGCGTGCCGTACACGTTGGCGTCCTCACGCGAGGTGTTGCGGGAGGCGTTGCGGCCCGCGCCCGGTCTGCGGGTCGTCGAGGTGAGGGTCGACCGGTCCCGACACCGCGAGCTGCACGCCCTGCTGCGGGGGGCCGTGGCGAAGGCGATCGACACCCGTTAGAGGGAGGTTCACCTTTCGGGTGTATTTGCAGGGTGTCCGGTGAACTACCGTGCGTGCATGCGTATCCGAACACGTGCCTGCTTCGGCGGCGTCGCGACCGGCTTGGCCACGGTTCTTCTCGCTTCCACCGCGAGTGCCGCACCCGCGCCCGGAGCGCCCGGAGTGGGGGACCCCTACTACCCCGGCGACGGCAACGGTGGCTACGACGTCACGCACTACGACATCCGGCTCACCTACCAACCCGACGTCGACGGGCTGTCGGGTACCACCACGATCCTGGCCACGGCGGAGACGGAGCTGTCGAGCTTCAACCTCGACTTCGCCCTCGACATCCGGTCGGTGCGGGTGAACAACCGGCCCGCCCGGGTGGAACGCGATCCTGCCGACCCGACCGAGGTCGTGGTCACGCCTTCCGAGCCGTTGCCCGAGGGAAGTCCCATGACCGTCGTCGTGCGCTACGCCGACACCCCGTCGAAGGTCACGGTGGACGGCTGGACCGCGTGGAAGCTCACCGACACGGGCGCGTTGGCGGTCGACGAGCCGCACATCGCCGAATGGTGGTTCCCGTCCAACGACCACCCCACCGACAAGGCGACCTACGACGTGGCGGTGGAGGTGCCCGACGACGTCGTGGCGCTGTCGAACGGTGTGCTCTCAAGCCGGAGCAAGGTGCGCGCGGGCTGGACCCGATGGCACTGGCGTAGCACCGAACCCCAGGCGACCTATCTGACCTTCCTGGCCGTCGGGGACTACGACGTGCGCCAGGCCACCACGCCGAGCGGGCTGCCGATCGTCAACGCCTACGACGCCGGACTGGGGTCGATCAGGCCCGCGGCGGAGGCCAGCGTCGAACGCACCCCCGAGGTGATCGAGTTCCTGGAGGGGGTGTTCGGCCCCTACCCGTTCGAGGCGCAGGGCGGTGTCGTGACCAACGGGTTGGGCTTCGCCCTGGAGAACCAGACCAGGTCGGTGTACGACGCCGGTTTCTTCCGCCACGGCACCAACATGTCCGTGGTGGTGCACGAGAACGCCCACCAGTGGTTCGGTGACTCCGTGTCGTTGGAGCGGTGGAGCGACATCTGGCTCAACGAGGGCTTCGCCACCTACGCCGAGTATTTGTGGTCGGAGCACATCGGTGAGGGGACCGCGGCCGAACTCGCACAGTACGTCTACGACTCCGTCCCGGCGGACGACGACTTCTGGCAGGTGCTTCCCGGCGATCCGGGGGCGGACGCCCAGTTCCACCCCGCCGTCTACGACCGGGGCGCGCTCGCGGTGCACGCCTTGCGCACCGCCGTGGGCGACGAGGTGTTCTTCGAACTCATGCGCACCTGGTTGGAGGACAAGCGCGGCGGCCACGGCAACATCGAGGAGTTCATCGCGTTGGCCGAGCGACTGGCGGGGACCCAGCTCGACGACGTGTTCGAGGAGTGGTTGTTCACGAAGGGCAAACCCGAGGCGGGGCCCAACGGTGCGGCGACCCGGGCGGCGTCGGCGGGACCGGTGGCCGAGCCGAAGTCGTACGCCGAGATCGCGTTCACACACGAGCTGCTCGCCGCCGGCCACTGAGCACGGTCGCTATGCTCGCCGTGTGAGAACCGGCGACACCCCCGAGCACGTCGACACGCCCGAGACCAGGCGGGAACACGCCTTGCGCCTCGGTTCGTGGGTCGTGCTCGGGGTGGCGTCGTTGATCACGTTGCTCGGTGTGGTGCTGGTCCTGGGGGCGTTCCGCAACGACCAGGTGATCGCCGAGAACCGAGGGATCGCCACGGGGCAGGTCGAGCAGGTGTTGTTCGACCGCACGCTGGTTCGTTACGAGACCCCCGACGGCGTGTCGCACAGTCCGGAGAACGGGGTGCTCTACCCGGAGGGACTGACGGCCGGACAGCTCGTACGCATCGAGTACGACACCACCGATCCCGAGCTGGCCAAGGTCGCGGGCCGTACGTGGTTGGTGACGTTGCTGCCCGTGGCGAGCACCCTGCTGATCACGTGGCTGGTCGCCGCGCCGCTGCTGTGGTTCTTGCGCACCAGACTGCGGGCGTTGTCGAAGTCCGCCGCGGTCGCGGGATCCGTGTGATACCCACGATCTTCGTGGGGGCGGTTTCCGCCGGTGGGCCGCCGTGGGCCACGGCCGCTACGTAAGGCGAGGGAAACACACTTTAGACTCCCGGCATGGCCCGAGCGAGCCTGGACAAGAATCCTGCCGACGTCGCGGCGATGTTCGATGGCGTCGCCAAACGCTACGACCGCGCGAACTCCGTGATGACGTTCGGTTTCGACCGGCGATGGCGCGTCATCACGGGTCGGGTGCTGGATGCCCGTCCCGGCGAGCGGGTACTCGACCTCGCGGCTGGAACCGGGGTCTCCACCGAGGAATACGCCCGGGGTGGGGCCTGGTGTGTGGCCGCCGACTTCTCGTTCGGCATGCTGCGCGGGGGACGTCACCGCGGTGTACCGATGGTGGCCGCCGACGCGCTGCGGTTGCCGTTCGCCGACAACTCCTTCGACGCCGTCACCATCTCGTTCGGCCTGCGCAACTTCGTCGACACCAAGGCGGCCCTCGTCGAGATCCTCAGGGTGGTCAAGCCGGGAGGTCGACTCGTCGTGTGCGAGGTCTCGACACCGCCGTTCGCGCCGATCCGGTTCGTCTATCGCAAGTTCATACTGCGTCTGATGACGTGGTTCGGCCGCAAGGTGTCGTCGAATCCGGACGCCTATTCGTACCTGTTCGAATCGATGCTGACCTGGCCTGACCAGCGGCGACTCGCGGAGATCATCGCCGACTCCGGCTGGCACAGTGTCGAGTGGATGAACCTCACATTCGGCGTGGTGGCCATACATCGTGCAAGGAAGCCGAAGGGTGACTCGTAGACTCGCCGCATGACTCACGACGCCGAGGTCATCGTCGTCGGTGCGGGCCCGGCGGGCTCCACCGTGGCCACCTATCTCGCCCGCGCCGGTGTTGACGTTCTGTTGTTGGAGAAGACGGGTTTCCCCCGCGAGAAGGTGTGCGGTGACGGACTGACACCGCGTGGGGTGAAGCAGCTCATCGATCTCGGTATCGACACCAGTCGTGAGGCCGGTTGGATGCACAACAGGGGGCTGCGCATCTTCACCGGTGAGTTGATGCTCGAACTCGACTGGCCCGACCTGACGTCCTACCCGCCCTACGGGGTGTCCCGCACGCGGCACGACTTCGACGAGCTCCTCGCCAAGACGGCGGTCGAGGCGGGTGCGCGGTTGTTGGAACGCACCACGGTGACCGGCGCGATCACCGACGAGCGCACGGGCCGGGTCGTCGGGGTGGAGGCGAAGCGGGGACCCGAGCGCAAGCCCGTCAGTTACCGGGCACCTCTCGTGCTGGCCTGTGACGGCGTGTCCGCGCGGCTGGCGCTGTCGGTGGGGATCGAGAAGAACGACAGCCGTCCCATGGGGGTGGCGGTGCGTCGTTACTACCGCAGTCCCCGGCACGACGAGGCCTACATCGAGGGCCACCTGGAGCTGTGGGATCGCAGCGATCCCCGCGATCCGAAGCTGCTTCCCGGCTACGGGTGGGCGTTCCCGCTCGGTGACGGCACCGTCAACGTGGGGCTGGGGATGCTGTCCACTTCGAAGTCGTTCCGCAACATCGACTACCGCAAGTTGCTGCATTCGTGGCTCGCCTCCACCCCGGAGGAGTGGGGGTATCGCGAGGAGAACGCGGTCGGTCGCATCGGTGGGGCCGGCATCCCGATGGGGTTCAACCGCACCCCGCACTACCGGAACGGACTGTTGTTGCTCGGTGACGCGGGCGGCATGGTGAGTCCGTTCAACGGTGAGGGCATCGCGGCGGCGATGGAGTCGGCCCGGGTCGCCGCGGAACACGTCGTGCAGGCGCTCGCGCGGCCGGAGGGTGCGTCGCGGGAGCGGGTGTTGCACGGCTATCCCCGGGTGATGGCCGATCGCATGGGCGGCTACTACCGGCTGGGCAACCTGTTCGCCAAGGCCATCGGACATCCGAAGGTGATGCGTGCCGCCACCAAGTACGGGCTGCGGATCAGCCCGTTGATCCCCTTGGTGTTCAAGGGACTGTCGGGTTGCTACGAGCACAAGGGCGGCGATGTCGTCGACCGGCTCGTGGCGACGCTGTCCCGGATCACCCCGGCGCCGCGTTGACTCCCGGCCCCCAGTGGGCAACATCACAGTACGGGCGTACTTCTAATGTGGTCGGTCTGATAGATCGACTTTATGCAGGTCTCACAGGGTGCGCCTCGGCGCGTGAAGTAGCGCTTCCGGCACCGCTCGTCGCGACTCGCATGGGGGGCTAGCGACAAGGTGTGAGTTGCGTCTTACACTGACCATGCTTTGTGAATGGCTTCACAACCCCTCGGGGTGCTTGTGAAGGTATTCACATTCAAGGTTGGTTGCGTCGGGTGTGACAGAGGTGGTTGAGAACACGAAGTAAGGCGGTCCTTACCCACTGCAGTGTGGCACAGGGCCATAAGGTCTCGCCACGGCAAGTGTTCGCAACGTTGCCAGCAGTTGTAGACCATGTCCATTACGCAGCGGCGCGTGAAAGGATGGTGCCGCAGTGAACTCCTCGGTGTCCGCGGTAGAGGTTCTGGCGCAGGAGAGCGCGGATTCCGGCCTCGGCGTTTTCCTGCCGCTCGTGTTGCTGTTCGGGCTCGCGGTCGCGTTCGCGCTCTTTTCGGTCCTCCTCGGGCCGCTGTTCGGACCCAGCCGCTACAACAAGGCCAAGGTCTCCGCCTACGAGTGCGGAATCGAGCCGTCACCGCAGCCCCTGACAGGCGGCGGTCGTATGCCCATCGCCTATTACGTCACGGCGATGCTGTTCATCCTTTTCGACATCGAGATGGTGTTCCTCTTCCCCTACGCCGTGTCGGCGGATCTGCTGGGGCTGTGGGGCGTCGCAGCCGTCTCGGTGTTCATCGCGACGTTCTTCATCGCCGACATCTACGTGTGGCGGCGCGGCGGGCTGGATTGGAACTGACGAACCATGGGTCTGGAAGAGAAACTCCCGAACGGATTCCTGCTGACCACGTTGGAGGGTGTGGTCAACTGGGCCCGTAAGAACTCGATGTGGCCCGCTACGTTCGGCCTGGCTTGCTGTGCCATCGAGATGATGACCACCGGTGGCTCCCGCTACGACATCGCGCGGTTCGGCATGGAGCGTTTCGCGGCCACGCCGAGGCAGGCCGATCTCATGATCGTCGCGGGGCGGGTCACGCAGAAGATGGCCCCGGTCCTGCGGCAGATCTACGACCAGATGCCCGAGCCGAAGTGGGTGCTCGCGATGGGGGTGTGCGCCTCCTCGGGCGGGATGTTCAACAACTACGCCGTCGTGCAGGGGGTCGACCACATCGTCCCGGTGGACATGTACCTGCCGGGTTGTCCACCTCGGCCGGAGATGTTGCTCGACGCGATCCTCAAGTTGCACGCCAAGGTTCAGGACGAACCCATGGGTCCGCGGCGTGCTGCGCTGCGTGCGAAGAGCGGGAAGCAGACGGAGATCATCCCGTCGTCGATCAAGTACGCGAAGAAGTGATGGGGCATGCCTGACGAGAAGCCGGAGACCGGCGGCGAGCTGTCGAGCGCCGAGCACAGCGAGAAGGGATTGCGCCCGCAGGGTTCCGAACCGGCCAAGCCCACCAAGCCGGTGGTCGCGGGGCGGGAGCGCCGGGGCATGTTCGGTGTGTCGGGTACCGGGGACACCTCCGGTTACGGCGGCCTCCGGTTGCCCGCGTACTCACCGCCACCCGCCGAGCGGCCCTACGGGGGTTGGTTCGACGATTTCGCCGACGAGTTCTACGCGGCGCTGGCGGACAACGGGATCCCCGCTGACGCCATCCAGCAGGTCACGATCGACCGCGGCGAGATCACGTTCTACGTGCAGCGTGAGTACCTGGTGGACATCTGCCGGACGTTGCGCGACGACGAGGGGCTGCGGTTCGAGCTCTGCAACTCGGTGTCCGGTGTGGACTACGGCGTCGACGTCCCGCAGCGTCTGCACTCCGTGTACCACCTGACGTCGATGACCTATCGGCGGCGTATCCGGTTGGAAGTCGCGGTGGACGTGGACGACCCGCATATTCCGTCCATTGTGGATGTCTATCCGACGGCCGACTGGCAGGAGCGAGAAGCCTACGACATGTTCGGGATCATCTACGACGGGCATCCCGCGTTGACCCGCATCCTCATGCCCGATGACTGGGAAGGGCATCCCCAGCGCAAGGACTACCCGCTGGGTGGAATTCCGGTCGAGTACAAGGGTGCGGAGATCCCGCCGCCCGACACGCGGAGGTCCTACTCATGACCACGAGCGACCGCATCGCCGATGTGAACACCGATACGGACACCCCGGCGGAGAACGGCGACGGCGCCGACGGCGCCCGCTACGCCGAGCACCGTGACACGACCGAAGGTCGGGTCTACACGGTCGGTGGTGGCGACTGGGACGACGTGCTGGCCGATGCCACCAAGTCCGAGCGCATGATCATCAACATGGGTCCGCAGCACCCGTCCACGCACGGCGTGTTGCGACTCGTGCTGGAGATGGAGGGTGAGACCGTCACCCAGCTCCGCTCGGTGATCGGCTACCTGCACACCGGGATCGAGAAGAACTGCGAATACCGCACGTGGACCCAGGCCGTCACGTTCGTGACGCGCATGGACTACCTCTCGCCGCTGTTCAACGAGATGGGCTACTGCCTGGCGGTGGAGAAACTGCTCGGCATCGAGGTCCCGCGTCGCGCGCAGTTGCTGCGGATCCTGCTCATGGAGCTCAACCGGCTGGGCTCGCACTTCGTCTACATCGCCACCGGTGGTATGGAGCTGGGTTCCACCACCGCCATGACGATCGGGTTCCGGGAGCGTGAAGAGGTCCTGCACCTGCTCGAACATCTCACCGGTCTGCGGATGAACCACGCGTTCATCCGACCCGGCGGGCTCGCGCAGGACATGCCGGAGGACTTCGAGGAGAAGGTCACCGAGTTCTGCAAGGTGATGGACAAGCGGCTGCCGCTGTACGACAAGCTGTTCACCGGGCAGCCGATCTGGCGCAACCGTCTCAAGGGCGTGGGCTTCCTGCCGCTGGACGCCTGCCTCGCACTCGGTGTCACCGGCCCGGTACTGCGTTCGGCCGGGTTGGCGTGGGACCTGCGCAAGGTCGATCCGTACTCCGGTTACGACGAGATCGACTTCGAGGTCCCGACGTCCACCGACGCCGACTGCTGGGCCCGGTACCTGCTGCGGGTCGAGGAGATGCACCAGTCGTTGCGCATCATTCGGCAGGTGCTCAAGATGCTGGAGCCGGGCCCGGTGATGGTCGAGGACCGCAAGATCGCCTGGCCCGCCCAGTTGTCGATCTCCAGCGACGGCATGGGCAACTCCCTCGAACACGTCCGCAAGATCATGGGCCAGTCGATGGAGTCGCTCATCCACCACTTCAAGTTGGTCACCGAAGGCTTCCGGGTGCCCCCGGGGCAGGTGTACTCGGCGGTGGAGTCGCCACGTGGTGAGCTGGGCTTCCACCTGGTCTCCGACGGTGGCACCAGGCCGCTGCGGGTCCACGTCAGGGAACCGAGCTTCGTGAATCTGCAATCGATGCCCGCCATGGCGGAGGGCGGCCTCGTCGCCGACGTCATCGCGGCCATCGCCTCGATCGACCCTGTGATGGGGGGAGTGGACCGATGACCACACCGTCGCAGCAGCCCTCAAAGAAGCCGGAGACCGACCCGTTCGGCCCCGAGATCGAGGAGCAGGCCCAACAGCTTGCGGCACGCTACCCCCAGGCGCGTTCGGCGCTGTTGCCGATGCTGCACCTGGTGCAGTCGGTACAGGGCTACGTGAGCCAGGAGGGCATCGCCTTCTGCGCCCGGCAGCTCGACCTCACCGAGGCCGAGGTCAGCGCGGTCGCCACCTTCTACACGATGTACAAGCGCAAGCCGTGCGGTGAGCACTTGGTGAGCGTGTGCACCAACACGCTGTGCGCGGCGCTCGGTGGTGACGAGATCTACAAGCGACTGTCCGAACACCTGGGTGAGGACGGTAAGCCGCTCGGGCACGAGGAGACGGTCGGTGAGCCGGGAGAGCCGGGGTCGATCACCCTGGAGCACGCCGAGTGCTTGGCGGCGTGCGACTTCGGACCCGTCCTCCAGGTGAACTACGAGTACTTCGACAACCAGACGCCGGAGAAAGCGGTCGAGCTGGTGGACGCGTTGCGGCGTGGGGAGAAGCCACAGCCGACGCGGGGTGCGCCGCTGACCGACTTCAGGTCGGTGGAACGTCAGCTCGCCGGATTCTTCCCCGAGGACGACGTGTTCCGCTCCGATGTGGACTCACCGTCGCAGGCCGTGGAGACGTTGCGAGGCGCGCAGCTGGCGGCGGATCGCGGTTGGACGGCGCCGGCGATGCCGGACGACGCCCCCTTGCCGGAAGTGGAGGCGAAATGAACGACGCTCGTTTTCTGCGTTCATGTAGCCGACAAGGTGCGGATATTCCGCAAGGCACTGGGGAGGCGAAATGAACGACGCTCGTTTTCTGCGTTCATGTAGCCGACAAGGTGCGGAGGTTCCGCGAAGCGCTGTGGAGGCGAAATGAGTACAGATCCTTTGACCCCGGTTCTGACGAAGCGGTGGTTGTCTCCGCAGTCGTGGCGCCTGGCGACGTACGAGAAGCTGGAGGGCTACACGGCACTGCGTAAGGCGTTGTCCGGTACGCCGGAACAGCTCGTGCAGCTCATCAAGGACTCGGGGTTGCGCGGTCGCGGTGGTGCGGGCTTCCCGGCGGGCGTGAAGTGGTCGTTCATGCCGCAGAACGACGACAAACCGCACTACCTGGTGATCAACGCCGACGAGGGCGAGCCGGGGACCTGCAAGGACATCCCGCTGATGATGGCGGACCCGCACTCGCTCATCGAGGGCTGCATCATCGCCTCCTACGCCATGCGGGCACACCGGTGTTTCATCTACGTCCGTGGTGAGGCGTTGCACCCGATCCGCCGGCTCAACTCGGCCGTGCGGGAGGCCTACGAGGCCGGATACCTGGGCAAGAACATCCTGGGTTCCGGGTTCGACCTCGACATCACGGTCCACGCGGGGGCGGGCGCCTACATCTGCGGCGAGGAGACGGCACTGCTCGACTCGCTGGAGGGGCGTCGCGGGCAGCCGCGGTTGAAGCCGCCGTTCCCGGCCTCCGCCGGGCTGTACGCCGCGCCCACCACGGTGAACAACGTCGAGACCATCGCCAGCGTCCCCTACATCGTCAACGGCGGCGCCGAGTGGTTCCGGAAGATGGGCACCGAGAAGTCACCCGGGCCGAAGATCTATTCCATCTCGGGGCACGTGGAGAAGCCGGGTCAGTACGAGGCCCCGTTGGGCACCACGCTGCGCCAGCTGTTGGAGATGGCGGGTGGCATGAAGGACGGCATCCCGCTGAAGTTCTGGACGCCGGGTGGGTCCTCGACACCGCTGTTCACCGCCGAGCACATCGACGTGCCACTGGACTTCGAAGGCGCGGCCGAGGCCGGTTCGATGCTGGGAACCACGGCCGTGCAGGTGTTCAACGAGACGGTGTCGGTGCCGTGGGCCGTGATGAAGTGGACGCAGTTCTACAAGCACGAGTCCTGCGGCAAGTGCACACCGTGCCGGGAGGGCACCTACTGGCTCACCCAGATTCTGGAGCGCATGGTCGACGGCCGCGGCACGGAGTCCGATATCGACACGTTGCTCGATATCTGCGACAACATCCTCGGTCGGTCGTTCTGTGCGCTCGGTGACGGTGCCACGAGCCCCATCACCAGCGCCATCAAGTACTTCCGCGACGAGTTCGTCGAACTGTGTGAGAAGAACCGGGCGAGCTCGCCCGAACTGGTGGGAGCATCATGACCATCGCACCCGAGGCGGCCGAAAAGGACGAGACTCCGGTCCCGGAGGGACACGTCAAGCTCACCATCGACGGTGAGGAGGTCATCGCCCCCAAGGGCGAGCTGCTGATCCGCACGGCGGAGCGGCTGGGCATCGTCATCCCGAGGTTCTGCGACCATCCGCTGCTCGACCCGGCCGGTGCCTGCCGGCAGTGCCTGGTCGAGGTGGAGATGAACGGGCGTCCGATGCCGAAGCCGCAGGCATCGTGCACGATGACCGTGGCCGACGGCATGGTCGTGAAGACACAGCTGACCTCGCCCGTGGCGGACAAGGCCCAGCAGGGTGTGATGGAGCTGCTGCTCATCAACCACCCGCTGGATTGTCCGATCTGCGACAAGGGCGGTGAGTGTCCACTGCAGAACCAGGCGATGGCTCACGGCCGGACGGAGTCGCGGTTCGTCGACCGCAAACGGACGTTCCCGAAGCCGTTGTCGATCTCGACGCAGGTACTGCTGGACCGCGAGCGGTGCGTGCTGTGCCAGCGGTGCACCCGGTTCTCGTCGCAGATCGCGGGTGACCCGTTCATCGACCTGATGGAGCGCGGGGCGCAGCAGCAGATCGGGACGTCGGAGACCGCGGACCTGGTCGGCGGTGAGACCAGCACGGGAACCCCGTTCCAGTCCTACTTCTCCGGCAACACCATCCAGATCTGCCCGGTGGGCGCGCTGACCAGCGCGCAGTACCGGTTCCGGTCGCGGCCGTTCGACCTGGTGTCCTCGCCGAGTGTGTGCGAGCACTGCTCGGTGGGCTGCGCGATGCGCACCGACTTCCGTCGCGGCAAGGTGATGCGTCGCCTCGCCGGTGACGACCCGGAGGTCAACGAGGAGTGGCTCTGCGACAAGGGTCGCTTCGCCTTCCGTTACACCGAGGCGGCCGACCGGGTCCGGCATCCGCTCGTGCGCGACCCCGAGACGGGACAGCTGGAACGGGCGTCGTGGACACACGCGTTGCGGGTGGCCGCCGAGGGGTTGGCGAAGGCACGCGACGGACACGGTGTCGGGGTGCTGCCCGGCGGCAGACTGACGGTCGAGGACGCCTACGCCTACAGCAAGTTCGCCAGGGTGGCACTGCGTACCAACGACATCGACTTCCGTGCTCGGGCGCATTCGGCGGAGGAACTCGACTTCCTCGCCTCGCACGTCGTGGGCGTGACTCCCGAGACCGGTGTCACGATGCGCCAGCTGGAGACCGCGCCGTTGGTGCTGTGCGTGGCCTTCGAACCGGAGGAGGAGGCCCCCGTGCTCTTCCTCCGACTGCGTAAGGGCGCGCGGAAGAACGGCACCAAGGTGGTCCACATCGGGCAGTGGACGACACCGGCTGTGCGTAAGACGTTCGGCGAGTTGCTGGCGTGCGCGCCGGGTGCTGAGGCCGGGGCGGTCGACGGTCTGATGGAACACGCTCCGGACGTCGACGAGCAGCTGCGGGCCGAGGGGTCCGTGGTCCTCGTCGGTGAGCGGGCCGCGGAGATCCCCGGATTGTTCTCGGCGCTGCACCGGCTGTCCGAACGCACCGGTGCGCCGATCGTGTGGGTGCCGCGGAGGGCGGGCGAGCGGGGCGCCGTCGAGGTGGGCGCGCTGCCGACGCTGCTGCCGGGTGGGGTGTCCGTGAGCGACGCCGACGCCCGTGCCGAGCTGGAGCGGATGTGGGGACTCGACGCCGGGTCGTTGCCCGACGCGCCGGGTCGGGACACGACCGGCATCCTCCAGGCCGCTCGTAACGGCGACCTCGACGGCCTGGTCATCGGCGGTATCGAGGTGGCCGACCTGCCCGATCCCGAGCTGGCGCGGGAAGCGCTGAGCCGGTGCGGTTTCGTGGTGAGCCTCGAACTGCGACACAGCGAGGTCACCGAACACGCCGACGTGGTGCTGCCGGTCGCCCCCGTGGACGAGAAGTCGGGCAGCTTCCTCACCTGGGAGGGCCGCAGGAGGGAGTTCTCGGTGACGCTGGACGGCACCGGTGCTCTGCCCGACTGCCGGGTGCTCGACACCCTCGGCGTCGAGATGGACGCCGACCTGTTCACCCAGACCCCCGCGGCAGCCGCGGGTGATCTGAACAGGGTCACCGAGCAGATCAAGCCGACCGCTCGGTCCGCTGCGCCCGACGTCCCGGGTGCCCCCGTGCCGACGGTGGGGCAGGGACAGGCGCTGCTCGCGACGTGGCGTCAGTTGATCGACGACGGTGCGCTGTTGGTCGACGAACCGCATCTTGCGGGCACCGCTCGCCGCGTGGTGGCCCGGGTCTCGAAGGCCACGGCGGCCGCCTTGGGGGAGCCTCACTCGGTGACCGTGTCCACCGACCGGGGCTCGGTGACACTGCCCGTGGAAATCGCCGACCTTCCCGACGACGTGGTGTGGCTGCCGGGCAATTCCCCGGGATCGACGCTGCGTACCACGCTCGGCGTGGGCCACGGCGCCGTGGTCTCGATCGCTGCCGGAGGTGAACGGTGACCCCAGCGACCTCGATGATTCACTTCCTCGCCCAAGAGCAGGAGCCGATGACGAGGGCGGAGCTGCTGGCCGACGATCCACTGTGGTTGATCCTGCTCAAGGCCGTCGTCATCCTGCTGATCGGTCCGATCCTGACCGTCTTCATGATCGTGTGGGAGCGGAAGGCCCTCGGCCGGATGCAGAACCGGCCGGGGCCGAACCGGGTCGGCCCGAACGGTTGGTTCCAGTCCATCGCCGACGCGATCAAACTGCCGTTCAAGGAACAGGTCATTCCCGACACGGCCGATCGCAAGATCTACTTCCTGGCGCCGATGATCGTGGCGGTTCCCGCGATGATCGGCCTGGCGGCCATCCCCTTCGGTCCCGAGGTGACGATCTTCGGCGAGCGCACCGTGTTGCAGTTGATCGAACTGCCGGTCAGCGTGCTGTTGATCCTCGCGGGCGCGTCCGTCGGTGTGTACGGCATCATCCTCGCCGGATGGGCTTCCGGCTCGCCGTACCCGCTGCTGGGTGGCCTGCGGTCGGCGGCCCAGGTGATCTCCTACGAGATCGCGATGGGGCTGTCGATCGTCGGTGTGGCGCTGTACGCGCAGTCGTTGTCGACGGGTGAGATCGTGGCCGCGCAGGAGCACGGCTGGTACTTCTACCTGTTGCTGCCGAGCTTCGTGATCTATCTGATCTCGATGGTCGGCGAGACCAACCGTGCCCCGTTCGACCTGCCAGAGGCCGAGTCGGAGCTGGTCGGTGGTTTCCACACCGAGTACAGCTCGATGAAGTTCGCGATGTTCTTCCTCGCCGAGTACTGCAACATGATCATCGTCTCGGCGTTCGCGACCACTCTGTTCCTCGGCGGGTGGATGTTCCCGTTCGTGGGCCTCGACTCGCCGCTGAACCAGGGCTGGTTGCCGCTGCTGTGGTTCTTCGGCAAGACGTTCCTCCTGCTGTTCGGCTTCATCTGGCTGCGCGGCACGTTGCCGAGGTTCCGTTACGACCAGTTCATGAAGCTCGGTTGGAAGGTGCTCATCCCGGTCGCGCTGATCTGGGTGATGGTGATCTCCCTGATCCGGGCCATCCGTACCGACGGCACCGTCTCCACCGGCCAGATCCTCGTCGTCGGCGCCATCGTGATCGCGGTCCTGGTGCTGCTCACGCTGCTGCTGCCGGAGAAGGAAGTGCCCGAAGAGGACTCCGTGCCGCTCACCGGAGGCGGCTATCCGGTGCCGCCACTGGACCTCACGGTGCCCACGATGACGCCTCGGCAGAAGGCGCTGCGCAAGCAGGAGGCCCGGAAGTCCGTGGAGTCCCAGCAATCCGAGCAGGTCGAACCGGCGTCGGTCAGCTCAGGTAAGGAGGCAACCGATGGGGATCTTTGATCCCATCAAAGGCTTCGGTGTCACCTTCGCGACGATGTTCAAGAAGGTGGCCACGGAGGAGTACCCGGAGGCCGGGGCGCCTGCCGCGCCGCGTTATCACGGCCGTCACCAACTCAACCGGCATCCGGACGGGTTGGAGAAGTGCGTCGGTTGTGAGTTGTGCGCGTGGGCATGCCCCGCGGACGCCATCTACGTCGAGGGCGGGGACAACACCGAGGAGGCGCGCTACTCCCCGGGCGAGCGGTACGGCAAGAACTACCAGATCAACTACCTGCGCTGCATCGGCTGCGGCCTGTGCGTGGAGGCTTGCCCGACCCGCTCCCTGACGATGATCAACTTCTACGAGCTCGCCGATGACGACCGGCAGAAGCTGATCTACACCAAGGAAGACCTGCTGGCGCCTCTGCTGCCGGGGATGGAGGAACCACCCCACCCGATGCGGCTGGGGGACAGCGAGCAGGACTACTACGTCAAGGGCCCGGAACTGGCCCGGCAGCGCGGCGTGCCCTCCGGTGAGTCGGTCGAGACGTCCGAAGAGAAGGCAGTGTGATGACTGCGATGACCGCGATGACGACCGGGATGACGGCAGTGGACACGCTGGTGCTCGCGCAGGCCGACGCCGCGGCCACCGTGTCCACCGGCGAGGCGATCGCGTTCTGGATCCTCGGGCCGTTGGCCCTGGCCGGTGCACTGGGCATGGTGTTCGCCCGCAACGCGGTGCACTCGGCGTTGTGGTTGGTGCTGACGATGCTCTCGCTCGGGATGCTGTACCTGGCGCAGCAGGCACAGTTCCTCGGCTTCACCCAGATCATCGTCTACACCGGCGCGATCATGATGCTGTTCCTGTTCGTGCTGATGTTGGTGGGCCGGGAATCGTCCGATTCGGTGGTCGAGGTGCTGCGCGGCCAACGTCTGATGGCGGGTCTCGTCGGGGTGGGTGTCGCCGGACTGTTGGCGGCCGCCCTCACCCGGGCGATCGCCGACGTCACCCCGGCGCCCCTGCTCGATCCGTGGAGCGCTGACGGCGGCGGTGCCGGTGGGCTCGGTCGGCTCATCTTCACCGACTACCTGTTCCCGTTCGAACTGACCGCCGCGTTGCTGATCACGGCGGCGATGGCGGGGATGGTGCTGTCGTTCACCTCGCGTCACGTCAAGGGGGGCAAGCGCAGCCAGCGGGAGCTCGTCATCGCGCGGTTCCGTGGCGAGTACGAGCGGCCGTCGCCGAAGCCGGGCCCCGGTGTGTTCGCCACCTCCAGTTCGGTGGCCACGCCCGCTCTGCTGCCCGACGGTTCGGTGGCGCCCGAGTCGCTGTCCGACCTGATCGAGTCCACACCGACCGCCCAACTGCACACCCAGCGCAAGCAGGTGAACGGCGGCGCCTCGAAACAGGGGCCGAGGGCGCTTGTCGGGTCTGACGGCGCGAGCCTGGACGGCACGGTCGGCGCTCGTTCCAACGAGGGGGAGGATTCGTGACCCCGACGTACTACCTGCTGTTGTCGGCGTTGCTGTTCACGATCGGCGCCGTCGGCGTCCTCGTGCGTCGCAACGCGGTCGTGGTGTTCATGTGCATCGAGCTCATGCTCAACGCCGTGAACCTGTCGCTGGTGACGTTCTCGCGCATCAACGGCTCGATCGACGGACAGGTGATGGCGTTCTTCGTGATGGTCGTGGCCGCGGCGGAGGTCGTCGTCGGACTGGCGATCATCATGTCGATCTTCCGGACCCGCCGTTCGGCCTCGATCGACGACACCAACC
>SMEH01000019.1_pt1 | contig 57787 bp, 55 predicted proteins | sample 2456361 | NCBI WGS metagenome assembly SMEH01 (sample SAMN10132587, study PRJNA489261) | soil metagenome | isolation source: day1 control-loamy sand soil ammended | place: USA | reverse complement strand
AAAAAAGACAAATCCCAACTCAAATGAAGCATTTGAGTTGGGGTTTGTCGACAGTCTGAAACCTCCTTATAATAGGAGGTTTTTTGTTGTACAGCTCCCTTATCAATTTACGATATGACTTCATAGATTAATGGAAGCTTGGCTACTTCTTCGGATGATATTTTTATACATTCGTAAAGCTTGTTTTTAACTTCATCAACGTTTTCATTATTAGAATAAATCGTAAGGAGAGATTCTCCCTCTTCTACATAATCTCCAATTTTTTTCTTTAAGACAATTCCAACAGACAGATCGATAGTCGAATCTTTTGTTTTTCTACCTGCACCTAGTAACATGGCCGCGTGACCAATCTCATCTGCACCCATTTCACTGACCCAACCAGCTTGTTTTGAAGGAAGTTCAATGGCATATTTCGCTTGTGGAAGTAAATCAGGGTTATCAATAGTACTTGGATCGCCACCTTGTGCGGAAATAAATGTTTTCATTTTTTCTAAAGCTTTCCCCGATTTTATCGATTCTTCCAATCGTTTGCGAGCTTCTTCAATTGACGCTGCTTTTTTACCTAAATATACCATTTGACTACCTAAAGTTAGACACAATTCTGTTAAGTCTTGTGGCCCTTCTCCTCTTAATGTAGCAATCGCTTCTTTCACTTCTAAAGCATTTCCAATTGCAAAGCCTAGTGGTTGGTTCATATCAGAAATAACCGCCATCGTATTACGTCCAACATGTTTTCCGATTTTAACCATTGTGTGCGCCAACTCTCTTGAGTCATCCAACGTTTTCATAAATGCACCAGAACCAGTTTTTACATCCAACACAATACAGTCAGCCCCTGCGGCAATTTTTTTACTCATGATTGAGCTGGCAATTAGTGGAATACTATTAACCGTTCCTGTTACATCACGAAGTGCATACAATTTCTTATCAGCAGGTGTTAAATTTCCACTTTGACCAATAACAGCAATTTTGTTTTTATTTACTAATTGAATAAATTCTTCATTAGTGATTTCGACATGAAATCCAGAAAAGGATTCTAATTTATCAATTGTGCCTCCAGTATGTCCTAAACCACGTCCAGACATTTTCGCTACAGGAACACCTACAGATGCTACGAGTGGACCTAATACAAGGGTCGTTGTATCACCTACGCCACCTGTGGAATGTTTATCTACTTTTATACCATCAATTTTTGATAAATCAATTTGATCACCAGATTCGACCATTGCGGTTGTTAAATCACCGCGTTCACGTTCATTCATTCCCTGAAAATAAATTGCCATTAATAATGCACTTATTTGATAATCTGGAATTGTATTGTCTGTGTATCCGTTCACAAAAAATTCAATTTCTTCTTTACTAAGTTCATGACCATCTCGTTTTTTTTCAATAATATCAATTATTCTCAAAATCTTCACCCCTAATAGTTCATGTATTCAAGGGACTACCAGTAAAATGATAGCCCTTATTGATCAATTTCTTTCAAAAAGCTTTTTCCGTATTTTGGCATTGGGACATTAAAGTTTTCTGCAATGGTCGCCCCAACATCAGCGAATGTCTGCCGTAATGGTAGCTCCTTACCACCATTCATCCGTGTAGAATATACTAATAAAGGTACATATTCACGGGTATGATCTGTTCCTGGAGCAGTCGGATCGTTTCCGTGATCAGCCGTAATAATTAATAAGTCGTCATCTGTTAATTTTTCAAATACTTCTGGTAAACGAGCATCAAATTCTTCCAATGCTTTCCCGTATCCAATTGGATCCCTTCTATGTCCATAAAGAGCATCAAAATCAACAAGATTTAAGAAGCTTAAACCATTAAATTCCATATCTAACGAATCTAATAATTTATCCATTCCATCCATATTAGATTTTGTACGAATTGCCTTGGTAACACCTTCACCAGCATAAATATCAGAAATTTTCCCTAAGGCTATAACATCATAATGATGATCTTTCAATTCATTCATAACCGTACGTTCAAAAGGTTTTAATGCATAATCATGACGATTTGCTGTACGAGTAAAATTACCTGGTGTTCCAATAAATGGACGAGCTATGACTCGACCTACTTTATATTCATCTTCAAGCGTCAATTCTCGACAAATTTCGCAAATTTTATATAACTCTTCTAATGGTACAACTTCTTCATGAGCAGCTATTTGTAGTACTGGATCAGCAGATGTATATACTATTAAGGCTCCAGTTTCCATATGTTCTTTACCTAATTCATCTATAATAGCAGTACCACTAGCTGGTTTATTCCCAATTACTTTTCTACCGGTTTTTTCTTCTATTTTTTCTATTAATTCTTGAGGAAAACCATTTGGAAAAACTTTAAATGGTTTTTGAATGTTTAACCCCATAATTTCCCAATGTCCTGTCATCGTATCTTTTCCGCTCGAGGCTTCCTGCATTTTTGTATAATAAGCAAGCGGATGATCTGCTTTTGGAATTCCTTTTATTTCACGAATATTACTTAAACCTAATTTTGCCATATTCGGCATATTTAATCCGCCCATCTTTTCGGCAATATGGCCAAGAGTATCAGTTCCTTTATCACCGAACTTTTCTGCATCAGGTGCTTCCCCGATACCGACGGAATCCATTACGATTAAAAATATACGTTTATATGTCATAAAAAATCCTCCTATAAAGACAATAAATCGTTTACAATTAATATTATATGTAAATAAGTATAAAAATTCCAGTAACCGTACAATAAAAAAGCTGCTTAGGATATAGCAGCTATTCATTAAATTTAGACCGCGCTCGCGGATGAAACTGGCTATAAACATCTTTCAATCTCGTTTTTGTCACATGGGTATAAATTTGAGTTGTTGATATATCGGCATGTCCTAACATTTCTTGTACAGAACGTAAATCTGCTCCATTTTCAAGCAGATGAGTGGCAAAAGAATGACGCAAGGTATGCGGTGTTAATTCCTTAGTAATACCTGCCTTCGTTGCAGTCTGTTTTAAAATCTTCCAAAATCCTTGCCTTGATAATGGTCTTCCGTGATGATTTAAAAATAAATAATCTGATCTATTTTTACTATTGACAAGTTTTGGTCTTCCTTCCTTTAAATATAAATCTAATGCTCGAATAGCCATTTGTCCAATCGGAATTATTCGTTCCTTACTCCCTTTACCAATACAACGAACAAAACCGAGAGATAGGTGAGTATCATTTAACGACAAACCGATTAGTTCGCTCACACGCATCCCCGTTGCATACATTAATTCAAGCATTGCCTTATCACGTATGCCTAATGGCTTTGATGTATCTGGAGCATTAAGAAGTTTTTCTACTTCATCTAAATTTAACACTTTAGGAAGTTTCATTTCTGCTTGTGGTGTCTCAATATGTACTGTAGGGTCATCGTCTGTAACCTTATCTATTAACAAAAAATGGTGAAAGGAACGAATTGAAGCAATATGTCGTGCAATCGTTCTTGAAGATTTCCCTTCATTCTTTAAACTGCTTAAAAATTGCATAATATGTGAACGAGAAACACTGTTCCAATCGGGCATATTTAATTGTCCCTGCAAAAACTCTGTATAATTCGTCAAATCCCTTCGATATGACTGAATCGTATTTTTTGCCAATCCTTTTTCTACAATAAGGTAATGTATAAAGTCATTAATTTGATCATTCACGTTCATTACTCCCCATTTAAATAAAACAATACGAGTCTTTCAAACCAATTATGTTGGTCATTTTCTACATGGTTTGATACTACTTTAACAGCCTGTCCTTCGGGTTCATCGTATTTCTGATGATTTTGATATTCTTCGCTTATCCACATAATAGCATAATAAAATAAAATTGTGCATCCGGTAAAAATAATAAACACCTTTAATGTTTCTAGAATTAATTTTATATACTTCATCTTCTCTCGCATCCTTTTTTCATAATTCCCTTAGTACAAACTTATGCCAGAGAAGTTCCATTTTATACACATTCAGCAATAATAATTCATAATTTTCCAAAAAGAAAAAACAATGAGTTGGACCCATTGCTTTTTATTTTTTTATTGAAGTGTGCTCATTTTTCTCAACTTTATTTTGCTTCTTTTGGCAATTACGGCAGATACCATGAAAAGTTAATCGATGATCTTTAATAATAAAATTCCATCTTTCTTCAACGATTGATTCAACATCTTCTAATAAATCTTCTTGAATTTCCTCCACAGAACCGCATTCGATACAGACTAAATGGTGATGAAAATGTGTGGCCCCTTCTTTTCGTAAATCATAGCGAGATACACCATCACCAAAATTAATTTTATCGACTACTTTTAATTCAGTTAATAATTCAAGCGTGCGGTATACCGTAGCTAAACCGATCTCAGGCGCTTTTTCTTTAACGAGGAGGTATACATCTTCTGCGCTTAAATGATCCTCTTCATGTTCTAAAAGCACGCGAACGGTCGCTTCTCTTTGCGGAGTCAATTTATAACTTGATGAGTGCAACTGTTTTTTTATTTTCTCAAGGCGATTTTCCATTCGTAATGCCCCTCCCTCGCCAATGTATTATCATTATATCAAAACTGGGAGGTAAATTAAAACAAAATTATTTAAAATTATTCCAAATTATATTTTATAATTATTCTAAATTGATAATTGTTATTGTGTTTAAGTTATAGATTGAGGATCCCTTTCATAAAATACGGTGTAATGTAACCTTCAATAAATGCAGCAAAACCTAGCAATAGTATTGCACAACCAAAAAACATAAAATATCTAGCCAACATCGGTGCAAATGGTTGGTAGAGTGATTTTACAAATAACTTTTTAATTAATTGTAAAGAAAACGAAACAGAAACAACAGCCACAGTAATAAATATCGGGATAATCACGATATTTTGTGGGATGATTGATACAAAAGACAGAAAGAAACCTTTCCATCCCATTTGCTGGACAAGAAAACCAATTGTAAATCCTACAACCATCCCTTTTAAAAATAGTAATACCAATATAATTGGTAAGCCGATCATCGTCATTCCCAATATCCACATTAAACCTATATACTTACTATTGTAACTTAAAGAGTGAAAGAAAGTTTCTTTAGCTGACAACACTTCTCCTGATATCAATTGATGAAAGAATGTATTAATAAAATAAAATAAATCTTCCTTTTGCGTTCCAGTTAAACTATTCACAACAATCGCACCAAAAATGACTCCCATTATCAATAAAACAGTATGAAAAATATAGAATGAGGAATATTCTTCAATATGTTTTACAATGATATTGGACTGCATTCGTTTTTTCATTTTCTTTCCTCCTTCATACAACTTAGTAGATTGTATGAGAGAATTTTAAAATGTATGCTAAAACGAATGCAGAATCTATTATTTTTTCTATTTAATATATTTTTGATTCCCTTGCTATTTAGATTCTCATCTAGTGATGTCTTCCTTTATTAACAAATGATTTGGTCCATGTAATATCCCTAATTATTCTGTAACTGTTCCATATTTTCCTCCACCGCCTGCATGAAAGTTTAAAGTTCCTTCACGGGCTTTTAAAATCAAACTTGCTGTTTTTTCTGGTAATACGTCCAACAATTCTTCAAAAGTGGCATCGTGAATTATCGTCATCTCAGTACCGAAACAATTTAACAATTTCTGAAGTGTTTTCGGTCCTAAGCCTGGGATAAATTCTAGCGGTACTTGATGAATATATGGCGGTCGCTTTGGATGCTCACTCGTATCAGATAATTCCTTAATTCGTTCAGAAACTCCCTTTGTAAACTTTACCGATCCACAATTTGGACATTCGACCATTCCTTGTTTGATTCGAGTAAAACATTTAGCACAAGTTGTTCCATAATATTTGCCGAGTCGCGGATCTAGACCGAAGTTCGCCACAATTTCTCTACCGTCTTTTCTTTTTATTGCTTTTTCAAACTCTAAATAACTTAAATGATCTAATTGGATAACTTGATATTCTCGAGCAATTTTTTGTAATGAATGGGCATCGGAATTCGAAATATAAGTATATTGGTGAAGCTCTTTTAAATGGTCTGCCATTTCCGTGTTCGAACTTAAGCCTAATTCGATAGCATCTATCAATTCGGGATTAAATACTTCTGTTAAACTACGTTCAACCCCTTTTCCAAATAAGCTTTTAAAAGGAGTGAACACATGTGCAGGAATAAACAGTCCACCCACAGCCTTTACTTGTTTTTGCAGTTCTCTTCCCGTCGCATAAATTCTTTGCGAACTTAAATGAATATTCTTTAGTTGACTTTCAAGCCAACAAGAAAATTTTTTCATCATTTTTAGTGTTGGAATAAAGCAAAGAACATGAATGGGCCCTTTACAAGTTGTGTCATAAACTTCTAATTCACTACCCATCATTAAAAGAGTTTCGTTTTCAAACAGTAATCCTCCTTCAGATAATTCTTCTAATTTTCCTTCAAAGATCAAATCTTCTATTTCTTCAATGACTTCAGGAGAATGACAATCAATGATGCCTACAATATTAATCCCCTTTTGATTTTTGGCGGTATGTAAAATATTAGATAACGTCAACGTTTTTGAACCTGTAATTTTTACAGGTTTCCCCGATTTTGTTCGTCCAATATGAATATGTAAATCTGCAAAATATCGTTTCATATTTCACTTCTCCTGTTGTTTCAACATTTGCCAATATTGAACTGCATACATTGTTTTTGCATCAAATATTTTCTGTTCTTTTACTAAATTTAATGCTTCATCATAAGTGACTTCCATAACAGATACAAACTCATCTTCATCCAATTGCAGCTCTCTTTCTTGTTTTAATCCTGTTGCCTGATATATATGAACTAATTCATTTGCAAATCCAGGGGATGTATAAAAGGAAGTAATATGTTCAAGATTTTCACACGTATATCCTGTTTCTTCCATCAATTCTCTTTTTGCACTTTCTCGTGGATCTTCCCCTTTTTCAAGTTTCCCAGCGGGGATTTCTATCAACGTTCGTTCTAATGCTTTACGATATTGTTCTACTAGCAGTATCTTTTCCTCTTCCGTAATTGCAATAACGGCAACAGCTCCAGGGTGCTTAATAATTTCTCGGGAACTCGTCTTCCCATTTGGTAATGAAACTTCATCTAAATAAAGATCGATAATTCGTCCTTCAAATATGGTTTTTCGGTGAATTGTTCTTTCCTCAAATTTACTCACTATATTCATCTCCCGTTCTACTACAACAAAATTCAACATATAGTTTACCATAGTTTCTTATTCCATTTAAAACTCACTATTGGAGGTTCCCTATGAGAAGAATGATTTTACAAGGGAAAGTATGGGAAATTCGACATTTACTAAAAGTTTATGCAGAAAAATATACGTATGTCCATGAATGGATTCATGATATGAATCGTGCAAAAAGAAAGTCAGCAAAAATCTATCCGTTTCCGAAAAAAAGGCTAAAATAAAAACAGTATACATCTTTAAATTTTTTTTACTTTACTTTCAAAATTCCTTCCCTTTATATTGAAAATAGATACTGACATAGTATTTAGGAGGAATATTAATGGAAAAACGTAGACTAGGAAAATCAAATCTTTATGTTTCAACGCTCGGTCTCGGCTGCATGTCACTAGGAACAGATGAAAAAAAGGCAACTGAAATCGTACATAAAGCTCTCGAATTCGGTGTAAATTACTTTGATACAGCAGATCTTTATGATTATGGCGTCAATGAAAAAATTGTTGGACAAGCGTTACAACCTGTCCGAGACAAAGTTATTATCGCAACAAAGGCCGGTAACCGTTGGGAGGACGGTCAAACTGGTTGGGTCTGGGATGCGTCAAAATCTTATATTAAAGAAGCTGCGAAAAAAAGCTTAAAAAGACTTGGTACAGATTACATCGACCTTTTTCAACTTCATGGTGGAACGATGGAAGACCGCATCGAGGAAGTAATCGAAGCCTTTGAAGAGTTGAAAGATGAAGGATATATTCGTTACTATGGCATTTCGTCTATACGACCAACTGTGATTCAAGAATATGCCAAACGGTCTAATATCGTTTCAGTAATGATGCAGTATAGTATCTTAGACCGAAGACCGGAAGAAGAAGTAAATCCTTTATTGCAACATAGAGGGATTCATATCGTTGCAAGAGGGGCACTCGCGAAAGGGCTACTCAGTGATGCTCTTTTAAGTAAAGCTTCAAATGCAGTCAAAGAAAACGGCTATTTACATTATTCTTACAATGAATTGAAAGAAATATTATCTACGTTAAAGAAAAAGCTAGCAAGAGATCGGACAATGACAGCAGTCAGCCTTCAATACGTACTTGCAAATCCTGTTGTAGCCTCCTGCGTAACTGGCGCCAGTAGTATCGAGCAATTAAAAGAAAATGTTGCTGCCGTTCAATCGCAACCGCTAACAAGTGAGGAACTTCAGTTTATTAAAGATTTAACAAAGTCAGATGGGTACACACAACACCGAATTCACCCTTAATTAATAAATACCTTGCTCTCTATTGGAAATTCTAGTAAAATTCAGGGGCTTCACATTCAGCCCCTTTTTTCTATTTAAATTTGCGCCAATCTAAGTCACTTTCGTTTAACAATTCCTCAAAGGATTTGTTTTTCTCACGCAATCTTTTTTCCTCTCTCTTTCTTGTTATTGCTTCTTCTTTTCTCTTCTGTTCTTGTTGTTCTAATTGTTTCTTTGTTTCTTTAAGTTTTTGTAATAAATCATGGTTTAAAGTATCTTTTAGAACGGCTTGTTTATCATCCTTTTTCCTTCGTTGTTGTTTTTTCATAATGTTTAACTCCCCTACTATTCATAAATTTGTTGCATAATACTTTGAAAGTTCGCTAAAATATGGTTATCATCCTTTATTATATCAAAAATTACATCATCTCGTTTCCGTGAATAATTTTTCATATTCTCCTTAAAATACAAAGGATGACTTGGAAAGGAGAATTCGTATGAGCAGGAAACGTGATAAAGGATACAGCCAAAAAGGGAAACCATACGCAGATACAGTAAAAAAACAAATTGCGGTTGAAGACTTAGAAAATGCCATTCACCCAACAAAGACACAAAATTCCAAACAATAATGAAGGTTCTTATTAACTTGGCTGCATCTATTGCAGCCAAGTTAATTTGGAGGGGTCAGTGTGAAAAAGAAATCAATTTTAACAGGGCTTACCGTTATTGGTGCAGCTGCCACAGCCTTCGGGACTTATTTTTCAGAACGAGTAATTCATATTAAGAAAAAAGATGAAAAGGAAATTGTTGATCGAGATACAAAATTAAACCATATTCATCCAGTTGCCTTCGAAAATTTACCGAAAAAGGAAATTTGGATTTCTTCACCATATGGTTATAAAATTAATGCTGTTGTAATTAAACCATTTGAAGCAAAACAATTTGTTATTTTTAGTCACGGTGTTACTGAATCAAAAATGAGTTCTATGAAATATGCCAATCTTTTCCTTGATCGTGGGTTTAATGTTATTCTTTACGATCAACGCCGACACGGCAAAACTGGAGGTAACACAACAAGTTACGGTTATTTCGAAAAGTTTGATTTAAAAGCTGTTGTGGATTGGGTTTACGAACATGAAGGAAACGATATTACAGTAGGTATTCATGGTGAATCAATGGGAGCTGCCACAACCCTTCTTTATGCCGGTGAGCTCGATAATCGAGCTGATTTTTATGTTGTGGATTGCCCATTCTCTGACTTAGAAGAACTCCTCAGTTATCAATTAAAATGTGAGACTAAAATTTTACCAACAAAACTGTTTTTACCTCTTGGGGATTTATTTATCAAAATACGCGCTAAATATTCATTTAAAGACGTTTCACCGATTTCTGTTGTCGATCAAATTCCTCAACCCATTCTTTTTATTCACAGTGAAAAGGATGATTATATATTACCTTATATGACAAAAGATTTATATAAACAAAAAAAAGGACCCAAAATGCTTTTTATGGCAAAAAACGGCGCTCATGCCCAATCACTGAATGAAAATCGAAAAGAATATGAAGAAGCGATCGATATTTTTCTCAAAAAATATGTTTTTTAGTCTGTTTCAAATATCACAACCTTAATAAATAAAAAAAGGATTTGAGTACACCATGGTGTACTCAAATCCTTTTTATTAACGGAGAAGGTGGGATTCGAACCCACGCGACGGTCACCCGCCCTAACGCATTTCGAGTGCGTCCCCTTACAACCACTTGGGTACTTCTCCATAACTTCTTTTAAGAACATGTAATATTATACAAGAGTTTTTACGTTTTGTCTATTATTTTTTAAACAGTACACAAATGTTATTTTTCTGAAATTCTTTGTGTACTGTTTTTTTATAAAATTAATCTACTAAATCAATATCGTTAATTTGTTTTAACGAGATTTCATGAATTTCCCCCTTTTCATCAATCAACTGCAGCTCTTTTATTATAAGATCATAGGAATGAATGGTACCTGTTACAACTTCATAATGATACTCATTATTGTTATAGTGATAAACAGCTACTTTTTGCTTCAATTCGATAGCTCGCTTCATCGTTTCGTTCATTTCCTCTAATTTTTGTTCGTCTATTTCTTTTGGTTTTTCCCACATATCTTCATTTGCCCAATCCCGTAGCATTTTAACATGTTCCGGCAACATTAAAGATGTCCATTTGATGCGACCACGATCACGAATCATTGTCTTATCCTCCTTTCCCATTTCTTTTATTTCAGTGGTTATAGGAATGAAAAAGAAACGGTTATGTTTTATGCTTTATGACCACCAACAAGTTGCGCTCTACGTCTTGTCGTACCCGCTTCTGTATACGAAACAGCCCTTAATATTGAATCAGAACCAAATCGTTTTCGAATGCCATCAACGGTATAACCTAATTTTTTTCTTTTCCATAGGTTTGGTTCAAAAAGATTGAGTTGAACATTTTCATCAGGACTAATATTGGAAAGGGAAATCGCGATTTGTCGCACTGTTCGACCATCATAAAACCGATCAAACAATTCAACACAAATTCGATAAAGATCCATTGTTATATTCGTCGGTATATCGATTGTTTTGGCACGATTAAATCCACCGCCTAGCTCTTCATGACTATAACCTATTGTGAGCGTAATGGTTCGTCCGACACACCGATGATTTCGTGCTCTCCTTGCCACTTCTTCACACATTTCCAAAATAACCGTTTTGATTTCTGTGACTTTTTTATAATCTCGCAGTAATATTTGGCTTTTCCCGAAACTAATTTGCCCATCCATAATCGGTGCACCAATTTCCGACAAATCCACCCCCCAAGCATGGTAATACAATTGGTTACCCATAATACCAAATTTCTTTTCAAGTTTGTCTAAATCGGATTGGGCGAGCTGACCAACTGTAAAAATCCCCATACTATTTAGGCGTTTTTCCAAACGTCGGCCAATTCCCCACATTTCACTCAATGGTGAAACAGGCCACAGTTTTTTCGGCACATCTTCATAAGTCCATAGAGCAATCCCTTTATGTTTTGCTTCCAGATCTAAGGCTAACTTTGCCATTAGCATATTCGGACCAATACCAATGGCACATGTTAATTGAAACTCACGCATCAATTCATCTTTAATTTTTTTTGCAATCTCAAGAACATCTCCCCATAAAACATCAGTGCCGTCCACTTGAAGAAAACTTTCATCGACACTATAAATATGGATTGCTTCCTTTGGAACATAACGGTTGAAAAGCCGAGTAATTTCTGTTGAAACCCGTAAATAAGTTGCCATTTTGGGCTCGATCAGATGAATTCGAGGGTCCTTTGGAATTTCAAAAAGTCTTGAACCCGTTTTAATCCCGTACTCTTTTTTTAAACGTGGGGAAGCGGCTAATACAATACTCCCTTCCCTGTCTTTATCCCCTATAACCGCCACTAAACTTTCCAACGGATCAAGGCCAGCCATCACTGCAGCACAACTTGCATAAAAGCTTTTAATATCAATACATAAAATATGCTTACTTGGCAACTTTTCATAATCAACCATGTTTTCCTCTCCTTTCATGTCAGTGACTTTAGAGGAGTTTCAAATTCAATTCGTTACATTGTTCATAAACAGAACGTTTGTTTGGTATAAATTATATGTTTTATTTTATGCGAATATACGTTCGAATTCAACTTCCTTTTTTTACCATAAGTAAAATCAGAATTTGTTATTTATGTTATAAACGTTGTACTTTTGAACATATAAAAGCAAAAGATGAAAAATTAATTTTAAAAATAAAAATGAGACTTTCTTAGTTCTAAGAAAAGTCTCATTTTGTATTCTCTAGTAAAAAATATTAATTTTGAACAATAGATTTAACAGCTTGTATGAAAGAGTCCATTTCAGTTTCGGTGCCAATAGTAACCCGAATAAACTGATCAATCCGCATTTTTTTAAAATACCGGACGTAAATGCCTTGCTCCTTTAATTTTTCATAAATATGTTTAGATGGAACTGTGTCATGACGAATAAATAAAAAATTCGCCTTTGAATCTAAAACGTGGAAAGATAAGTTTTTTAATTCTTTAGCAACGCGTTCCCTTGTTGCCATAATTTTTTCACGAGTTTCGTTAAAATAGTCGACATCTTCAATAGCGACTTTACCAGCTGCTAAAGAGAGACGATCCAATGTATAAGAATTAAAGGAATTTTTAATCCGTTCTAATCCTTCAATTAACTGTTCATTACCGAGAGCAAAACCAATTCGCATTCCTGCTAGAGAACGGGACTTTGATAAAGTTTGAATGATCAGTAAATTTTCATACTTAGGAATAAGGGATACAGCTGTGTCTCCACCAAAATCAATATAAGCCTCGTCAACAATAACGACCTTTTCACGATTATGTTTTAAAATTCGTTCAATGCTCTCTAATGTTAAAGCAATACCGGTTGGTGCATTCGGATTCGGAAAAATAACTCCACCAGGTGCATCATAGAATTGTTCTACTGGTATCGTAAAATCCTCTGTTAGTGATATTTCCCGATAATTTAAACCATATAAATTGGCATAAACAGGATAAAAGCTATATGTAATATCTGGAAACAAAATGTCTCGACCCGGATTGAAAAAGGCTAAGAAAGAAAAAGCTAATACTTCATCAGAACCATTGCCTACAAATACTTGCTTTTCATTGACATTGAAATATTTCGCTATTGCCTGTTTTAGATCATCTGCCGTCGGACTCGGATACAATTTTAAATCTTCATTTATATGCTGTCTAATTGCGTCTAGTACCTTTGGAGACGGGGGATATGGATTTTCATTCGTATTTAACTTAATAACGGAAGTAGATCTTGGTTGTTCCCCGGGGACATATGGTTCGATTCGCTTTGTTATATGACTCCAATATTTACTCATATTCCACTCCCCCCATTACATATTTAACGCTTTTCCATCTTTTCCGGTTTGTTTTCGTTTATTCATTCGTTTTCCTAATTCTTTTCTCACATCATCGATAGTAATGCTTTTTTCAATCATTAAAACGATCGAATGATACATTAAATCGGCCAATTCACTAACGAGTTCCTGACGATCAGTATTCTTTGCACCGATTACGACTTCCGTTGTTTCTTCACCAATTTTCTTTAAGATTTTATCAATCCCTTCGGAAAACAAGTAAGTCGTATAGGAACCTTCAACTGGATGTTCTTTTCGTCCTTTTAAAAATTCATATAGTTCATCTGTAATTGCTCGGTTAAAATTTTCAAAGGCAGAATCCATCAATATTTCATTATGGAAACAACTTATTTCACCTGTATGGCAAGCAGGGCCGACTTGTTCTACTTCAACAAGTAACGAATCACGATCACAGTCAAAAGCAAGTCTCTTTACCTTTTGTACATGACCACTCGTTTCCCCTTTATTCCAAAGTTTTTGCCTCGATCGACTATAAAACCACGTTGTATTCGTTTCAAGCGTTTTTTCTAGTGACTCTTTATTCATGTAGGCAAGCATTAATATTTTTCCCGTATAAATATCTTGAACAATAGCTGGAACGAGTCCTTTTTCGTCGAATTTGATGCGGTCTATTTCAATACTCATCATTGAACGCCCCTTACTTCAATTCCATTTTTAAATAAATATTGTTTTAAATCTTGTATATCAACTTCACCATAGTGGAAAACAGATGCTGCTAAAGCGGCATCAGCGTTCGCTTTTTTGAAAACGTCTAAAAAGTCTTCTTTCTTACCTGCACCACCGGAAGCAACAACAGGAATATTTACGCTTTTTGCAATTTCTCCTGTAATATCTATACTATAGCCCGATTTAACACCATCTGTATCAATCGCATTTAACACAATTTCTCCTGCACCGAGTTTTTCTCCCTTTAATGCCCATTCTACAGCATCCATACCTGTATCAATGCGGCCACCATTAATAAACACAGTCCAATTCCCCGACTCTTGCTTTTTAGCATCAATAGATAACACAACACATTGACTTCCAAACTTTTCGGCAGCTTCTTTTATTAAGGTAGGATTTTTAACTGCTGCACTATTAATGGAAACTTTATCTGCCCCTGCTTTAAGCACTTTCCGAAAATCCTCGATCGAACGAATTCCTCCACCAACAGTAAAAGGAATTCTGACTTGCTCTGCAGTTTTTTCCACGACATCGACAAAAATATCTCGATCTTCATTAGATGCAGTAATATCATAAAAGACTAATTCGTCAGCTCCAAGTTCACTGTACTTTTGGGCAAGTTTGACCGGATCATCAATATCGACAATATTTTTAAATTTTTCACCTTTAACAACCCGTCCATTCCGAACATCTAAACAAGGAATAATTCGTTTTGCTAACATGCTGCCACTTCCTTTATCGCAATTTCTAAATTAATTTTATCGGTGTAAAGAGCTTTTCCAATAATGGCTCCATACATATTAGATGAGGCTAATTTCTTTAAATCTTCTAAACTAGTTATGCCTCCAGAGGCGATCACATCCATCGTCGTTTGCTGGTTTATTCTTTCAAGCTCTATAAAATTCGGACCTTGAAGCATGCCGTCTTTCGCAATATCTGTATAAATAATCGTTTGTACCCCTTTTTCCTCAAGCTGTTTTGTAAAATCTAATGCACGGACTTTACTAGTCTTTGTCCAACCATCCGTCGCTACAAAACCATTTTTCGTATCGACGGAAACAACTATTTTTTCATTAAATTTAGTGACTACCTCATCTAAAAATTTTTTATTTTGTAATGCAGCACTCCCTAAAATCACACGGCTTACACCAATGCTTAGGAGACTCTCAATTCTATCAATATTTCGGATGCCACCACCAACTTGCACAGGGATATCAATCACTTGTAAAATTTCCTCTATTGTCTTAAAATTTCTCGTCTTACCAACAAGGGCACCATCTAAATCAACGATATGCAAATATTCAGCACCTAGTTCTGCCCACTTTTTTGCTATTAAAACAGGGTCCCCGAAAGTAGTTTGTTTATCATAATCTCCTTGAATCAGACGAACACATTGACCATTTCGTATATCAATTGCCGGAAATAAAATCATTTGATCAACTCCCCAAAAACTTTTAATAATTTTTTACCGGTATCACCGCTTTTTTCAGGATGGAACTGCATACCGATAATATTTTCTTTTTTTACTATAGCTGGTACTTTTACTCCATAATCTGTCCAATATAACACTTCATCAACATTTTTTGGTTTTACATAATAAGAATGTACAAAATAAACATATTCATTTTTTTGTAAAACTTCATGAAAACAGCTATTTGTTCCCTCGACTAATTGATTCCAGCCCATGTGAGGTACTTTTAATTGTTGATCAAAACGGACAACTTCTCCTTCTAAAAGACCTAAACCGGTCCACTCACCATGTTCATAACTTTTTTCATAAAAAAGTTGGAGTCCTAAACAAATCCCTAGTATCGGTTTCCCAGCCTGAACATTTTCTTTAATTGAATCAATAAAGTTTAAAGCATGGAGTTGATCCATTGCATCTTTAAAAGCACCGACACCAGGTAAAACTAACGCATCTGCTTCATATAACTTTTTGGGATTATCGGTAATTTCTGTTTGAAATCCAAGATCATTTAAAGCGTGGTTTACACTTTTTAAATTTCCAGCTCCATAATCGATAATTGCAATCATAAGACTTCTTCCTTTTCTTTTTTTTAAGTTTATAACATTCCTTTTGTTGAACGAACACCAGTAATTCTTTTATCTATTGCTGATGCTTCATCTAAGACACGACCAAAACCTTTGAAAATTGACTCAATAATATGATGACTATTTCGTCCGTGAAGTAGTTCAATATGTAATGTCACGCCCGCTTGATTCACAAAGGCCCGGAAAAATTCTTCTACTAATTGGGTATCAAATTGTCCAACTTTTTCCGTAGGCATATTGACATCAAAATATAAATATGGGCGTCCAGAAATATCAATGGAAATACGACTAAGAGATTCATCCATCGGTGTATAAACGGTGGCATAACGACGAATTCCAGCCTTATCACCTAAAGCCTCTTTAAAAGCTTGACCAAGCACGATACCAATATCTTCAACGGAATGATGATGATCTACATCCAAATCACCGTTACATTTTACTTGTAAATCTAAAAAACCATGTTTGGTCATCAATGTTAACATATGATTAAAAAATCCGATTCCTGTATCAATTACAAACTTTCCTTCGCCATCTATATTTAATGTAAGCGCAATATCTGTTTCACCTGTTGTTCTTTTTACATTTGATTGTCTCATTTTTTACACCTCACGATTAAATCTTACTTTTAAAGAGTTACCATGTGCTTGTAACCTTTCTTCATTAGCAAAACGTACGACTTGATCTGTTACCTTCTTCAGCTCTTCTTTACTGTAATAAATCACACTAGAACGCTTTAAGAAATCATATGTACCAAGCGGTGATGAAAAGCGAGCTGTACCACTAGTTGGCAGTGTATGATTCGGTCCTGCAAAATAATCACCAAGTGGCTCTGGGGCATAAGGGCCTAAAAAGATCGCACCCGCATGTTTCACTTTGGAAAGTTGCAAGAAAGGATCGGTAACAAGTAATTCCAAATGTTCAGGGGCAATCAAATTCGCCACTCGGTATGCTTGATCTAATGTCTCCACTACAAAAATATGTCCGTAATTTTCAATAGATTGTCGTGCTATCTCCTTACGCTTTAATTGGGCTAATTGGTTTTCAACTTCTTTTTGCACCGCAACAGCTAGATCAAAGGAAGTCGTTATTAAAATACTAGCTGCCATTTCATCATGTTCTGCTTGTGATAATAAATCGGCAGCAATGAAAACAGGATTCTGCTCATTGTCGGCAATAATACACACTTCACTTGGGCCTGCAATCATATCGATATCAACCGTTCCATATACAAACTTTTTCGCTCGGGCCACATAAATATTTCCAGGACCAACGATCTTATCAACCGGTTTCATTGATTCAGTTCCGAAAGCAAGGGCTGCAATGGCTTGAGCTCCCCCAACTTTGTAGATCTCCTGAACGCCAGCAATTTTTGCAGCAGCTAAAACATAAGGATGAAGTTTACCATCTTTGTCTGGTGGTGATACTAATGCAATTTCTTTCACCCCAGCCACCACTGCAGGTATTACGGTCATTAACACCGTTGAGGGATAAGTTGCTTTTCCGCCTGGTATATAGACACCGACACGTTCTAGCGGAGTAACTTTTTGCCCTAAAATAATCCCATCATTTTTATCATTAAACCACGATTTTTCCAATTGTTTTTCATGAAAATCAGTAATGTTTTGCTTCGCTTCTTGCAAAACGTTTAAAAATTCATCATCTAATGTTTGAAAAGCAGCAACAATTTCTTCTGGTTGTACTTTTAAAGAGGTTATTTTTACACCATCAAATTTTTCAGTATATTTTTTTAGGGCTGCATCCCCATGCTGTTTCACATCGATCATAACTTCTTTTACAGTCGCATCAATTAAATCGAAGTTCTCTTCATTTCTATTCAGTTTTTGCTGAATCAACTGTACGTCGAAACTAGAAAGTTTTGTTATGTTCATCATTTTACGAGGTCACCTACTTTATTAACCATTGCTTCAATTTGTTGAATCAAATCATTAATTCGTTGATTGTTAGTCTTGAAACTTGCTTTATTGACGATTAGACGAGCAGTAATTTCACAAATATCCTCTAAAACTACTAATCCATTATCTTTAAGTGTCCTCCCCGTCTCGACAATATCAACGATACAATCCGATAATCCAACAAGAGGAGCTAATTCAACCGAACCATTTAATTGAATTGTTTCAACGATTTGATCTTTCTTTGAAAAGTATTGGCTGGTCACCTTAGGATATTTGCTAGCAACAACTAATCGTTTTTTGTTCAAATCGGTATCAGGTAAACCAGCCACCGCAAAACGGCAACGACCAAACCCTAAATCGACAACTTCATAGACATTTGCTCCCGATTCAATTAACGTATCTTTTCCAATGACACCAATGTCGGCAGCTCCTCGTTCTACATATACAGCTACATCACTCGCTTTAACTAAAACGATACGAATTTTACTCAATTGATCTTCAAAAATAAGTTTGCGACTATTTTCATGGTATTCGGGAAATTCAATCCCCATTTCTTTAAGTAATCCAATTGTATGATTTACGAGTCTACCTTTACCGATCGCAAAAGTAATAGGTTTCATCTTAAACACCTCCTTTATTTCTGTTTATAGCTTCAATTAACCGATCTACATAAATAGCAAACCCGATCGCCTTTGTATCGTAGCCGAATTGTTTTGTAAGATTATCATATCTTCCCCCAAGTAAAATCGGACTACCGTATCCTGTAATAAATCCTTGAAAAACAATACTTGTATAGTAATTTAAATGGTTGATTAAACCAAGATCGAGGGATAAGTAACGCTTATAACCTTTTGCAACTAACGTTTCAAAAACCACTTTTAAATGCTGGATTTCTTCTTTCATTTCTCGATTGTTCGCAATTTGAAAAGCTCTGCGAAAAACGTCCTCAGGTTCACCATATAATGTCGGAATCGTTCGTAAAGCCGTTTTTAGTTCCTCATTAATGTCTAATTTATCAACTGTTCTCTTAAGTTCAGCAAAGTTTTTATATTCGATTAACCGTTGAATTCCATTCATTTCTTCCACCGGTAAATCGATTTGATCAACTAATTTTTTGAAAAAATTCGCTTGACCAATATCAATTGTAAAACTTGAAACCCCCACTTCATGTAACGATTGAATGGCTAAACTGATAATTTCTACATCAGCTTCAACCCCATTTTTCCCGAACAATTCCACACCAGCTTGGGTGAACTCTCGAGATTGAATATTTTGTAAATCTTCATTCATTCGAAAAATACTTGTTACATAGGAAAATCTTTGTAAAGGGGCAGCATTTTTATAATTTTGTGCTACCATCCGGGCAATAGGAATTGTAGCATCCGGGCGTAATACTAAAATCTTACCATCGGTATCAATGAGCTTAATCATTTGATCTTTGTTCAATGTCCCTTCAATTTCATGAAAAAGATCATAATATTCAAAAACTGGTGTTTGAATTTGTTTATATTCGTATTTTTTGAACAGCTTTTTTAATTGGAAAATCGTTTGTTCCTTTATTTCAAAATCTTCTGCGTGTAGATCATTGACACCTTTTGGTACAAGTTGACTTAATTTTTCCATAACAACCCAACCTTTTTAATTTGTTATCATGTTAGTTAATTAGTATTTTACCACTTTATCAAAATAAAATCATGTAGTATGATAAAATTATATAAAAAAATTTTTAGAAGGTGAAATTATGTACGATTTTCATTTACACAGTTCTTTTAGTGAAGACTGTGATACATCTATGGAAAATATGATTAAAACCGCTATTCAAAAAGGGATTAAAGAAATGTGCTTTACGGAACATCTCGATGAAGATTATCCGGACCCCGATTGGACTTTTGCTTTAGATTTTGAGAAATACGATCAAAAAATTAAAGAATTGCAAGCTAAGTTTAAAGATGAAATTAAAATTCGAAAAGGAATCGAATTAGGTGTTCAGCCTCATGTTCTCGAAAGTTATCAAAATATCACTAATAGAGAATATTTTGATTTCATTATTTGTTCAATGCATGTAACAAAGAAAAAGGATTTACATAATGGAGATTTTTTTAAAGATAAGTCGTTAAATCAGGCTTACGAAGAATATTACGGTGAGTTATTAGCCTGCATTCAAAATTTTAAACAATTTAACGTTTTAGGACATTTAGATTTAGTAACAAGGTATAAATATGAGGAAGGGGTTGGGAAATTTCTAGACATAATTGAGGAAATATTTAAAGAAATTATTCCATATGGAAAAGGGATTGAGATTAATACGTCCGGGTTTTATTACGGTATTGGTCGAGTGCATCCGAGTATCGATATTTTAAAACTTTATAAAGATTTAGGAGGCGAAATTATTACGATTGGTTCAGATGCCCATAAACCTGAAAGACTTGCTGAACATTATGACCATTCCGTAGAACTTTTAAAAAATCTCGGATATAAATATGTAACAACCTTTGAAAACAAAAAACCGATCTTCCATAAGCTTTAAATACGATTAATGAAGACCGTCGAGTAACACACGTATATTGAGTTACTCGACGTTTTTTCATTTCGATTTCTATACTTTGTTAGATTGATATAGATGTATAAAAAAGATTCAATAATAATGATAATTATTATTTGTCTTGATAAATATACTGGTTTAGAAGAGAAAAATATAAAGGAGGGACATACTTTGATTTGCCCGCAATGTCAAAAACAAAATCAAGAAGGGGCAAACTACTGTCCATATTGTGGTTATTCGTTTCAAGAAGTAAATTTACATGTAAATCGGAACGAGCTATCAAACAAGCAACATTTTCAAAATACATCCTTTATAAAGAAAAGAAATGAAGATGGTCAACAACTCCAGATGCAAATGCCGCCCAATCAAACTCAAACCGTAAAATTTTTTAGTCAATTTATGACCTTCTTTATTAACGGCTTAAAGAATCCCTCTCAATATGCAAAATATCAAGGTGGTGCTAGATATGTATTTGGCTATATTATATTAGGGCTTGCTGCACTTTTTCATGGACTTGCATTGGCAATGGTATACCAAATCTTTGATCGAGCATTATCGTTTTTTAGTAGTTCTAGTTATAGTTTCTTTTCAACCTTTGTTGTACATCTATTAATCTACATTGCTATTCTTGCCCTCGCTATAGGACTGATTTTCGTTTTTGTTAGAAATATAATGAGAATAAATGTCAAATTCAACCATGTTATTGGACGATTCGGAACACTGGCCATTGTACTACTTCTATGTAATATCACTGCATTACTGTTTACAATAACAGGTTTTATAGGGCTACAAAGTTTTGCCAACGGATTAGGAAGTGCAGTATTATTTTTTATCATTATGATGACGTTTCAAATGTATACAGATGAAGCAAAAAAAAGATTTGAACCATTATATGGAAGTATGATCATTGCAGCATTAATAACCATTTTAAATTTAGTCTTTTCAAATTCAACATTTGTAGACATTTTTCTCTAACCAAATTTAAGGAGGCTATCCAGATTTTCAGCCTCCTATTTTTATCGATCATTTTTTGTTAAAAGCACGTTTTCCTAACTTTTCTACAACATTTGGAAATAATGCATGCAATATACTTCCAAAATTCATTAGTTTAGGCAAATTTATTTCACGGGTCTGTACAAACATACGCATAACAATTTTTTCGGCAAGCAATTCAGGATCTAATCCCCAACGACCAACATGTTGTAAATATTTCCCTGTTTCATCTGCTATATCAAAAAAGTTCGTATGAATTGGACCTGGATTTATTGTTGTAACAAATATATTATTCTTCTGGACTTCCATCCTAATACTGTCAGAAAATTTTATAACCGCTCCTTTTGTAGCAGCATATATACTTGACTTCGGAGTTGCTAGTTTTCCAGCCTGAGAAGCAATATTAATAACATGACCAGATTTTTGATTCATCATCGTTGGCAATACTTTTTTAGTTACAGTGATTAGACCAAGGACGTTGACACGAAACATCTCTTCCGCTTCTTCTATCGACGTATCTACGAGATATTTAAATTTACCAAAACCAGCATTATTGACGAGCACATCAATCGTCCGATTCTGCTCAATAATCGTATCCATTCTTTCTTCCAATTCAAAACGATCACCAACATCTAAACGATAAGTGGCTACTTGAACCCCATATTTATCAACGATAATATCTTTGATTTTTTCTAATTTATCCATACTCCTGGCTGTTAATATTAAATTTGCTCCATTTTCTGCACATTTATAGGCAATTTGTTCGCCAAGTCCACGAGATGCCCCTGTTATAAGAATCGTCTTGCCTTGAATTCGATGATTCATAATTGCCTCCATTTTATCCTTTGTTTGATCTTACAAAGTATTGTATATCATGTTCGTCCATTATTTGTACCTCTCCTAAAGAATGTAAATAATCTAAATAACCAACCGTTTGTGAAATTGTCATCGAAATATTTTTTTCATAAGCCTTTGGAAAAATGCTTTTACAAAGTTCAAAGACGGTCATTGGATGATTCATAAGCTCGTCTTTTATATTCATCGCAAATTCATGGAATCTTGTTAGCCGTCGGTCGATTAACGCGTGTACTTGTTTTACCTCAGGACCATGACCAGCAAAAACAATATCTAAAGGAAGCTGTTTTACTTTTTTAAGCGAATGAAGGTAATCAATTTGTGACATTGGTCTTTCCTTTTCCACATCCAACGGTGGTTCCAAGACCGGATTAGATAACATACTCGCTAAAATATGGTCACCACCGATTAACAAACCTTCCAATTCATTGTAAAAGCTAAGCTGACTTTGTGAATGACCAGGAGTTTCAATAACATACCAATTCAGATGACCTGGTATTGTCATTCCTTCAGATAAGTCATCTGTTAACTCTTGATTACCGCAAGCAAGCTTGGCAAGTAAATGAAACTCTGAAAAACCTTCATCATATTTTTTTGGTATTCCAAATTGTTTATAAACCTTTGAAAAGAAAGCGAGCGTTTCCTCCATGAATGACCGGTCTTTTTTTATCCATTTCCGGCCATATTCATGACCGAAAATTTTTACATTCGGCATATAATCTAAGAAACCAACATGATCAGTATGATGGTGTGTAAGGACAACCTGTTCAATATCACTTGGCAAATACCCAAGCTGTTTTAATTCTTGTTTAAAAACTGTCCACGCTGCTTCTGTTTTGATACCTGCATCAACGAGGGTTAACGTATCTCCTTTTAAAAGGTACAAATTCACATCACCTATTGGAAGTGGTGTTGGTACGGTAATTTTTCCAATTGACTGAATCCATTCTGCCATCGTAATCTCCTTATTTCGATTAAGTTAATTTGTTCTGAAGTGTGTTCAATTAAACTAGAATACATGTTAAACACTAATGTTACAAAGACATTTTATCTTTTTCATATAAAAATGTCACACAATAAACAAAAGACTGTTCAGCACCATTTGAACAGTCTTCTCATCTTCATTATGTTTTTATAGTTACTTTCTTGAAATCTTCGGCAATGATTGTATTAGAAAAGATTTCTTTAGCCTCCTGCTCTAATCTAACCCATTCCTGTTTCTCATAACGTGAACTGATATGAGTAATAATAAGTTTTTTTACTTGTGCTTTTTTGGCGATTTGGGCTGCTTGATGGGTTGTAGAATGGAAAAATTCATGTGCCGTTTTTTCCAACGATTTGTCCAAAGTGGCTTCATGGATAAGTAAGTCAGCTTCTTTTGCTAATTCTACAGCATTTTCACACGGTCTGGAATCACCTAAAATAGCCACTACTCTGCCTTTTTTGTCTGGACCTAAAAATTCCTTTCCGTTAATTCGGCGACCATCCTCTAATTCAATTGTTTCCCCGTTTTTTAATAATTGATATTGTGGACCAGGTGGTACACCGATGTCTTTTAATTTATCAACTAATAACATACCTGGCTTATCCTTTTCTACTATACGATAGCCATAGGATGGAATCGCATGTTCTAACAATCTCGATTCTACTATAATATGACCTAAATCAAAGACACAATGACCTTCAAATTCAACAATTTCAATATTATAATTTAAATGGGTTTGACTAACGGATAGACTAACTTCTATAAAGTCACGAATTCCCTTTGGACCATAAATCGTTAACGGTTCTGTCCCTCCTAAAAATGACCTACTTCCAAGCAGTCCAGGTAAACCGAAGATATGATCACCGTGTAAGTGAGTAATAAAAATTTTTGATATTTTTCGAGGCTTAATCGATGTATGTAATATTTGATGTTGAGTTGCTTCTCCACAGTCAAATAACCAAATTGAACCATTCTCTAGATGTTTTAAAGCGATTGACGAAACATTTCGGTTTTTTGCAGGCATCCCTGCACCTGTACCTAAAAATGTAATCTCCAAAATCATTCCTCCAAATTTATTTTTTAAACATTAGGAAACAAATATTTTCAATGGTTATTGTCGCGTTTTTTAAAAATTTGTCATACTCCATTATACAGTTTAATCATACTGGATAAACAGCTTTTTTACGATTCTTTCGTATAATATAAAAATTATTTTTGCGAACAATAAAAGTAAACGGTACCAAATTTGCTATTCAATGGATACATATGTAAAATTTAATTGTTAACTAATACACAAGAAAAGAGGGGGAAAAGTGAAAACAGTTGAGAGTCCTTCATCATTAATATTACTTTTTGGAGCAACAGGTGACTTAGCAAAAAGGAAGTTATATCCTTCATTATATAATTTATACATAAAAGGACAACTTTCTGACCGTTTTGCTGTCGTAGGTGTCGCCAGAAGACTAAAAAATGATGCTGAATTAAGGGAATGGGTTAAAGATTCTATCTTAACGTACGGTGAAAGTGAAAATGAAAAAGACATAAATGCATTTACTTCCCACTTTTATTATCAATCCCATGATGTTACTGATTCCGCATCCTATAAACAGTTAAAAACATTAGTTGATCGATTAGATAAGGAATACGAGTTAGGTGGAAATCGAATTTTCTACTTAGCTATGTCTCCAGAATTTTTTGGTACGGTTGCCGAACATTTAAAAGAAGATGGTTTAACAGATACTAACGGTTTTAAACGTTTAGTCATTGAAAAGCCTTTCGGTCACGATTTACAATCCGCTATTAAGTTAAACAACCAAATTCGCAAAGCATTTGATGAGGATGAAATCTATCGAATCGACCACTATTTAGGAAAAGAAATGGTTCAAAATATTGAAGTCATCCGTTTTTCTAACGCCATCTTCGAACCACTATGGAACAACAGATACATATCTAATATTCAAATCACTTCAAGTGAAACCCTCGGTGTTGAAGAACGTGCCAATTATTATGATAAAAGTGGTGCCATTCGTGATATGGTACAAAATCACATGATGCAAATGGTAACATTGCTAGCCATGGAGCCACCAATTAAATTGACAACTGATGAGATTCGTAGTGAAAAAGTGAAAGTACTACGAGCACTTCGACCAGTTGATAAAAAGAATATTCATGATTATTTTGTTCGTGGACAGTATGGTAAAGGCCAAATAAACGGGAAAGAAGTAGTTGGTTACCGTCAAGAAATGAATGTTCCTGAAGATTCAAATACAGAAACTTATTTTGCCGGGAAATTGTTAATTGATAATTTCCGTTGGGCAGGTGTACCTTTTTATGTTCGTACTGGTAAAAGAATGGCGACTAAATCAACAAAAATTGTCATCCAGTTTAAAGATATTCCGATGAATTTATACTTTAAAACAGGATCCAATTTAAAACCAAATCTACTTGTTATTCATATTCAACCAGATGAAGGGATCACATTACATTTAAATGTCAAAAAAGCAGGGCAGGGGATTGTTACAACACCAATTAAATTGAAGTATTCAACAAAAGGTGTGGATGGAATGAACACGCCAGAAGCTTATGAAAAACTACTATATGATTGTTTACGCGGTGATGCAACAAACTTTACCCATTGGGACGAAGTTGCCTTATCTTGGCAATTTGTTGACGAGATCTCTGCCGTTTGGGAAAATGAACCCGCTGTTTTCCCGAATTATCCAGCTGGATCAATGGGGCCAAAAGAGGCTGACCTTCTACTTGAAAAAGATGGATTCTCATGGTGGCCAATTATCGATGAGTAACGAACAATGATGTATACTTACTAATCAAACCCAAGAATGGTTGTAAATAAATCACAAGCATTCTTGGGTTATTTTTTACCTATCTCCTGATTGAAGGAAATTTCGGTTTTGCACAAACTGTTCCACTTCTGATAAGAAGAAAGATTTACATCCCACTTATAATATGTAAAAGCGCAATACACCCCGTTCCAAAATTTATTGCATCCGTACATTTATTAATCGCAAACGAGTGGAAGAAGCAAAATATACTTACAGCGGGAAATCATTTCAATTACTGATGTGGTATTTATGGTAGGCTATCAATACGTTAATTACTTCACTAAAGTTTTTAAAAAGTATACTTCTTTAACACCTCTCCATATGTTAAAATAAACGGTTCTTATTAATTGCAAAAAAAATTGGACTGTTCGAAGACAAACCCAATATGGATTTTAGTGAACAGTCCTATTTTTTCTATAATATGATGTTCGCTAGGTTTAACCTACTCCATCCAATTATGATGGAATACTCCTTCTTTATCTACTCTTTCAAATGTATGGGCACCGAAATAGTCCCGCTGAGCTTGCAGTAAATTAGCTGGCAATGTTTCTGTACGATAACTGTCAAAGTAAGCTAATGCACTTGAGAAACATGGTGCAGGTATACCATTCAATGCTGCTGTTGCCACAACTTTACGTAATGATTCTTGATAACGTTCAGCAATACCTTTGAAATATTCATCTAATAACAAGTTATCAAGTTCTGGATTGCGGTCATACGCTTCTTTAATTTTTTGTAAGAATTGCGCACGAATGATACAACCACCACGCCATATCATGGCAATTTCACCATAATTCAAGCCCCAATTATACTCGTTTGAAGCTGCTCGTAATTGAGCAAATCCTTGTGCATAAGAACAAATTTTACTTAAGTATAAAGCTTGACGAACTTGTTCAATAAACTGTTGTTTATCACCAGTAAATTCTGATTTAGCAGGACCGTTTAGTACTTTACTAGCTTTCACACGCTCTTCTTTAATAGCAGAAATATTTCTTGCAAAAACAGATTCAGTAATTAATGACAAGTTTATGCCTAAATCTAAAGCGCTTTGACTAGTCCATTTTCCTGTACCTTTTTGTCCAGCTTTATCTAAGATTACATCAACCATGTGCTTTCCTGTTTCAGGATCTTTTTGACTGAATATATCTGCTGTAATTTCAATTAAATAACTGTCTAGTTCGCCTTTATTCCATTCTGAAAATACTTCATGTAATTCTTCATTCGATAATCCTAAATAATGTTTTAAAATAAAGTATGACTCACCGATTAATTGCATATCTCCGTATTCAATTCCATTATGGACCATTTTCACATAGTGTCCAGCACCATCTGGACCGATATATGTTGCACACGGTTCATTGTCTACTTTTGCAGAAATGGCCTTTATAATCGGCTCAACTAAATCGTAGGCTTCTTTTTGACCGCCAGGCATAAGTGATGGACCATTTAAAGCGCCCTCTTCTCCGCCTGATACACCCATTCCGACAAAATTAAAACCTAATTCACTTAAATTCTTATTGCGACGGATCGTATCTTCAAAATAAGCATTACCACCGTCAATTAAAATATCACCTTTATCTAAATATGGAATTAATTGTTCAATGGTTGCATCTGTTGCAGCACCCGCTTTTACCATAATTAAAATTTTACGCGGTTTTTCTAGGGAGTTAACAAACTCCTCCACTGAATATGTAGGAACAATATTTCTTCCTTCTGCTTCTTTCATCAGCGCATCTGTTTTTTCCCGAGAACGGTTAAACACAGATACCGTATATCCTCTACTTTCGATATTGAATGCTAAATTTTTTCCCATTACAGCAAGTCCAATTACACCTATTTGTTGTTTTGCCATTTAAGTTTACCTCTTTCTTTATAGTTTTTTTCTTAAAAAATCTTTATTAAAACTAGTATTTGTTTGCCCATCTTTACTGTCCACTTTTATTCCCTTTTTTATAATATCATACCCAAATTTTTCTCTTAATTGTTCAATCGTTTCAATTAATGGTTCTTCTTTAGCATCTTTTTCAAAGGTAAATAAATCCAGTTGTTTATATCCATATTGTTCTTCAACAAGGTCATTTCCAGTTATACCTAAAAGTCTTATCGGTGTACCATTCCAATGTTTTAAAAAAATATGTCTTGCTTGATAATATAAATCTTTTTCATCACGAATCGGATTTTTTAATTTTTCACTTCTTGTTACTGTTTTTCGATCTTTATATCGAATAGTTACGGCCAAATTTGTAGTATAGACCTCTTTATTTTTTAGACGAGCTGAAACGGTTCGGGCAAGGCTTTGTATAATACTGAGCAATTCCGTTTGCGAAGAAATATCACGAGGAAGTGTTGTCGAATTACCGATACTTTTATAATCGTTTATACTTTCCGGATCTACTTTCCTAGAATCTATACCATTTGCTCTTTCTTTTAAGCGAACCCCGTTTATCCCTATTAAATTTTTTAGTTGAATTTCATTCGCTTTAGCTAAATCACCAATGGTTTTAATTCCGATGCTGTTTAATTTTTCGGTCGTTTTGGCACCACACCCATGCATTTCTGAAACAGGCATTGGCCATAATATTTTTGAAATGTCCCTTTTTCGAAGCACCGTAATACCTAAGGGTTTTTTCATATCAGAGGCCATTTTAGCCAAAAATTTATTAGGTGCAATTCCGATAGAGCATGGGATATCCAATTCCTTCAGTAAACGACTTTGAATATCTTTTGCTATGGAAATCGGGTGTTTTGTTATGGATTGTGTAATGTCCATATATCCTTCATCAATGGATACGGGTTCAACCAAATCTGTATAATCACGTAGCGTTTGAAATATCTTTTGTGAAAATTTTCGATACCGTTCAAAATTAGGTGTTAGAACAATTAAATTTGGACACAACTTTTTTCCTTGCCAAATCGGCATTGTTGTTTTAACACCGAACTTCCTCGCTTCATAACTACAAGTAACAATTATTCCTCGTCTTTCTTCAGGATTTCCTGCAATGGCTAACGGTTTACCTTTTAAAGAAGGGTCATATGCCATTTCAACAGATGCATAGAAACTATTCATGTCGACATGAAAAATGACCCTTGCATTTCTTTTCTCTACCTCACCCATTTCGTTTCACCTTCAACCAATACATTTGAATGGTCCGATATTTTGCAAATGGTCCAAAAGCTCTTTATTTTTGATTAACTGATTCTATAATCGCTAACACCATTTCAGCCAGTTTATTTAATTCTTTTACTGGTATTCTTTCCTTTGTAGTATGAATTTCTTCGTAACCAACCCCTAATACAACTGTTGGGATGCCTAGTCCAGCAATGACATTTCCATCACTTCCGCCACCACTTTTAATTAGTTTCGGTGTTCTTCCTATTTTTTGACAAGCCTTTTGTGCAATTTGTACCACTTCATCTTCTGGTCCAAATTTGAAGGATGGATACATTACTTTTACATCAACTTCTGCTTTTGCTCCCATTTCGCTTGCAGTATCTTCAAAAGCCTTTTTCATTGCTTCAATTTGTTTATTTAACTTTTCTTGAACAAGAGATCGAGCTTCAGCAAATATATAAGCTTTTTCTGTAACGATATTTGTTGCTTGTCCACCTTCAAAACGGCCAATATTCGCTGTCGTTTCTTCATCGATACGGCCGAGTGGCATTTTTGATATCGCTTTTGCTGCAACTTGTATTGCTGATATCCCTTTTTCTGGTGCTACACCTGCATGGGCACTTTTTCCAGTTATTGTAACATTAATTTTAGCTTGAGTCGGTGCAGCTACAACAATCGTTCCAACTTCACCATCACTATCTAAGGCATACCCATATTTTGCCTTAATAAATGAAGCATCTAATGCTTTTGCCCCAACTAAACCAGACTCTTCACCAACAGTAATAACGAATTGAATATCACCATGTTCAATTTGTTCTTCTTTTAAAATTCGAATAACCTCAAGCATGACTGCAAGTCCGGCTTTATCATCGGCACCCAAAATTGTAGTACCGTCAGATTTTACATATCCGTCTTCTACCGTAGGTTTTACACCTTTACCTGGAACAACTGTATCCATATGGGAGGTGAAATAGATCGGATCAGCTTGTTTGTTTGTTCCTTTTAATGTACAGATTAAATTATTAGCTCCATGGCCAGTCTTTTCTTTCGCATTATCTTCAACGACTTCTAAACCAAGTTCAGTAAACTTTTGCTTTAAAACTTCAGCAATTTTACTCTCATGTTTCGTTTCAGAGTCGATTTGAACAAGTTCTAAAAATTCATTTAGTAATCGTGTCTCATTAATCATTATAACCCTCCATTCTATTTAATAAGTATACCCTTTAATTACCACTTCCTTCAATTCTTTATTATTGAATTATGTTAAATTTATTCATCTATTTATATAAACAAACGAATGGTACATCAAAAAATCCTCCTAATACTAGGAGGAACAAACTTATAATGGTATATTTCCATGTTTCTTCTTCGGGCGATCTTCTTTTTTCGATTTTAACATATCTAGTGCTTGAACAAGTTTAATTCGGGTTTCACGAGGATCAATCACATCATCAACCATCCCCATTTTTGCCGCAACATAAGGATTAGCAAATTTCTCCCGATATTCTTTTATTTTTTGTGCACGCGTTTCTTCAGGGTTCGGACTATTGTTAATTTCTTTAGCAAAGATAATATTAGCCGCTCCTTCAGGACCCATAACCGCAATCTCAGCATTAGGCCATGCGAACACTAGATCTGCACCTATTGATTTACTATTTAATGCGACATAAGCTCCACCATATGCCTTTCTAGTAATTACAGTAATTTTCGGTACTGTTGCTTCGGAATATGCATAAAGAATTTTGGCACCGTGACGAATGATCCCACCGTGTTCTTGTTTCACACCCGGGAAAAAGCCTGTTACATCCTCAAATGTAATCAAAGGAATATTAAAAGAATCACAAAATCGGATAAATCGGGCTGCCTTGTCTGAAGAATCAATATCGAGTCCTCCAGCTAAAAATTTGGGTTGGTTACAAACTAGTCCAACGACTTCTCCTCTTATTCTTCCAAATCCTATAATAATATTTTTTGCAAAATCCTTTTGAACTTCTAAAAAAGAACCTGGATCAACAATTTGCTCAATGACCTTCTTCATATCATAAGGTCTAACGGTATCGATTGGGACAATATCTGGTAAATCTGGACGATAATCATCTGTTTCATCAAAGGTTATGACAGGTGGTTTCTCACGATTACTTGATGGTAAATATGATAATAATGTGCGAACTAAAAGTAATGCATCTTCTTCACTTTTAGCACTGAAGTGGCTATTCCCACTGATAGAACTATGGACTTTTGCACCACCTAAATCTTCTGAACTAATTTTTTCACCGGTTACCGTTTCAATTACTTTCGGGCCAGTTATAAACATTTGACTTGTTTTTTCAACCATGATGACGAAATCGGTAATCGCTGGGGAATATACAGCCCCACCTGCACATGGTCCCATAATAACAGATATTTGTGGAACTACTCCGGAATAGATGGAGTTACGATAAAAAACATGACCATAACCGTCTAGAGATACTACCCCTTCTTGAATACGAGCTCCACCAGAATCATTTAAACCAACGATTGGAACATTATTTTTCGCTGCTAAATCCATAATGTTTGCAATTTTTTTTGCATGCATCTCCCCTAATGCTCCACCAAACACAGTAAAATCTTGGGAAAATAAATAAATCGGACGTCCATTAATTTTTGCAAAACCGGTTACAACACCATCCCCAGGACCTTTTCCAAGGTCAGAAGAACGATGTTCAATAAATGGATTTAATTCAACAAATGATCCTTCGTCAACCAATATATCAATTCGTTCTCTTGCTGTAAGTTTCCCCTTTTCATGCTGTTTATCAATTCGCTCTTCCCCACCGCCGAGTTCTACTTCCCTACGCTTATCATATAACTCATGAATTTTATCATACATATCCATTTTCTTTACATCAATCATTTCCCTTCTCCCCTTTGTTACATTATCAATCTAGTAAGCTATTCATCTTCTTTATGTTGACAAAGTTCATATAATACGCCCCGACATGATTTCGGATGTAAAAACGAAACTAATGCCCCACCTGCTCCTATCCTTGGACTTTCATCAATAAGTTGAATATTTTCTTCCTTTAGATATGTGATATTTCCTTCGATATCCTTTGATGTTAATGCAATATGATGAATCCCTTCTCCGCGTTTTTGTAAAAATTTATGTATCGGACTTTTTTCATCTGTTGGTTCTAGAAGCTCGATTTTACAATTTATGGCATTGATAAAAGCAACTTTAACTTTTTGTGATTCTACAATTTCTGTTCCTACATGTTTAAATTGTAATATATTCGTATAAAACGGAAGAGCTTCATCAATTGATTTAACAGCTATCCCAATATGATCGATCCCTTGCATATTTTCCCCCCTAACGAACCGTTTGTTATAACACAATATTATTTTGTTATAATACATTATAACAAAAACAACAAATATTTTTAAATGTTTCGACTTTAAAAATTAATACTATTTTTCTTAATAAATCCATATATCCAATAATAAGTCATGCATGCACGCTTGTTCAAAATATAAATTCACGTTAAAATATATGCTAGAGTTGTCACTGTATGTGGAGGTCGTATATCATGAGTAATAAAAGAATTCGAAAATTAATTGTTTACTTGATGATATTTGCAATGGTTGCTACAACTATCCTTACCGGAATTTCAATGTTTTTATAAGCTATGATTTGGGTCATTCATCTAAAATTAAGGATAAATGACCCCTTTTTCTGTTCCAATTTGTTCGAAGTTCTTCCAAGTTTTCGTGATAAATATTTTTGTTCCAATCGGAACAAGTTCGTATAATTCTTCGACATCTTCATTGCGTAAACGAATACAACCTAATGAAGCATAATAACCAATTGAATGGGGATTGTTTGTGCCATGAATCCCATATGTTCGACCATTCGTATTAAGGGCATCAAATCCAATCCACCTTGTTCCGAGAGGATTTTTTGGCGATCCTCCAGAAATATTTAATTTTCTATAATAAGGATTAATCGCTTTTACGGTCACAGTAAACATCCCTTCAGGTGTAAGGTCATCGGTTTTTCCTGTTGCAGCTTTATAAATCTTTTTGACCTCACTGTCTTTTATAAAAGCGACTTCATTCGTTTGTTTATTAACGATAATAAAAGGATCGCCTGGTAGAGCAGGGCCAATAGGCCATAATGGTGAAATGCTAACAATTGTCAGTAAAATAAAAACGAAAGATTTCAAAACATCCACCAGCCTTTTTTATAGTATGAAACAAAACTGGTGGAATTATTTTTTCTAAATTTCCTTATATGCTCATTACGTGCTCTTCTATTCTTTATATTGATTATTAAAAAAATCAGCTAATAAATTTTCTACTGCTATTGATACAGGAAGTCTCCCAGTTTCAACATTACGTTGAACAACAGGTAATCGCTTTTTTATTTGCTCATTTTGGAAAAACGTTTGTTCAAGACGTTCTCTAATCGATGTCAACATCCAATCGGTTGTTTGCTTCTTTCTTCTTATATAAAACACCCCTGATTTCTTCGTGCTATTAAAAAAATCCAAAATAAGTTCCCAAACATCGGAAATTCCCTCGCCGGTAATGGAAGAACATGCCACCGCTTTCGTTTGCCACCCCTCAGTTGCTGCTTTCAAAAGGCGCAAAATTTGATTATACTCGTTTCTCGTTTTAATCGCTTTTTCCTTATTGTCACCATCTGCTTTTGTAACGATAATGGCATCAACTAGTTCCATCATTCCTTTTTTCATACCTTGCAAGTCGTCACCTGCACCCGTTATCGTTAACATTAAAAACATATCAACCATTGTTCTCACAACAACTTCACTTTGACCAACGCCAACGGTTTCAACGAGGATCATGTCATATCCAGCTGCTTCACAAAGTAAAATCGTCTCTCTCGTTTTGCGATGAACCCCACCTAACGTTCCTCCCGAAGGTGACGGACGAATAAAAGCATTTTCTTCACGAGAGAGCTGTGCCATTCTGGTTTTATCTCCTAATATACTCCCTTGAGAAATAGTGGAAGAAGGATCAATGGCAAGAACTGCCACCTTCTTCCCCATTTGACACAGATCTGTGCCAAATCGCTCAATAAAAGTACTTTTTCCAGCTCCTGGAACACCTGTAATCCCTATTCTCATTGATTTTCCAGTTAACGGTAATATTTCTTTCAATAATTGTTGTCCAGCTTGAAAATGATCAGGATGGTTACTTTCAATTAATGTTATCGCCTTTGCCAAAGTCATTCGGTCGCCTGATTTTATTCCTTCAACATACTGTTGGATAGGAATCGATTTCTTCTTTTTTCGAAACCGATTTGATACCATTTAATTCACTTCCTCATAACCAAGTCGTTTATAAATTTCTTCTAGTATAATTTTGGCTGAGTTTGGAATTTTGGTTCCAGGACCGAATATAGCAGAGGCACCATTTTTCATTAGAAAATCATAGTCTTGTGATGGAATGACGCCTCCAACTGTGATCACAATATCATCTCTCCCTAGTTTTTTTAACTCTTCGACAAGTTTTGGTAGAAATGTATTGTGACCACCTGCAAGTGAACTCATACCGATGACATGAACATCATTTTCTACAGCCTGTCTAGCTGTTTCTTCAGGTGTTTGGAAAAGTGGACCGATATCAACATCAAAGCCCATGTCCGCATAAGCAGTAGAAACAACCTTAGCTCCACGATCATGACCGTCTTGACCAATTTTTGCCATTAAAAGGCGTGGTCTTCTTCCTTCTAATTCAGCAAACTCATCGGTCATACGCTTAATCTCTTCAATCGTTTCTTGATCTCCATAAGCACTGCTATATACTCCGCTAATGGACCGGATTGTTGCTTGATGTCTACCACATACTTTTTCTATTGCCATAGAGATTTCTCCTAATGTTGCTCGTTTTCTTGCCGCCTCTATTGATAATTCTAGTAAATTACCTTCACCGGTTTCTGCTGCTTTTGTCAAATGTTCAAGAGCTTTTTGAACAGTTTTTTCGTCCCTTGATTGTTTTAATTCTTGTAAACGTTCAATTTGTTTTTGACGAACTTTTGTATTATCAATAGCTAAAATTTCAATCGCTTCTTCTTCTTTAACTTGGTAAGTATTTACACCGATAATTTTTTCTTGTCCAGAATCAATCATTGCTTGACGTTTTGCCGCTGCTTCTTCAATTTTTAATTTTGGATATCCTTGTTCAATAGCTTTAGTCATACCACCTAATTGTTCAATTTCCTCAATATGCTTCCAAGCTTTTTCAATCAGTTCATTCGTTAAAGACTCTACATAAAACGATCCAGCCCAAGGATCAATCGTTTGAGTAATACCCGTTTCTTCTTGTAAATATAATTGTGTATTTCTTGCAATCCGTGCAGAAAAATCTGTCGGTAAAGCGATCGCTTCATCTAATGCATTCGTATGCAGAGATTGAGTATGACCCATTGCTGCTGCATGGGCTTCAATTAAAGTTCTTGTCACGTTATTAAAAGGATCTTGTTCTGTCAAACTCCAACCTGACGTTTGAGAGTGGGTTCTCAGTGCAAGGGATTTTGGATTTTTCGGATCAAATTGTTTCATTAATTTAGCCCAAATGAATCTTGCAGCTCGTAGTTTTGCCACTTCCATAAAATAGTTCATTCCAATTCCCCAGAAAAAGCTTAACCGAGGTGCAAAAGAATCGATATCAATACCTGCATGTAAACCTGTCCGTACATATTCCAGCCCATCTGCTAGAGTATAAGCCAGTTCTAAATCTGCTGGTGCACCTGCTTCTTGCATATGATATCCAGAAATACTAATACTGTTAAATTTTGGCATGTATTTGGCTGTATAGGCGAATATATCTGAAATGATTCGCATTGACATTTTTGGTGGATAAATATACGTATTTCGAACCATATATTCTTTTAATATATCATTTTGAATCGTACCAGATAATTTCTCCTGGGGAACACCTTGTTCTTCAGCCGTCACGATATAAAAAGCCATAATTGGCAGTACAGCTCCATTCATGGTCATCGAAACAGACATTTGGTCTAACGGAATCTGATCAAACAAAATTTTCATATCTAAAATTGAATCTATCGCAACACCTGCTTTTCCGACATCACCAACTACCCTTGGATGATCTGAATCATAACCACGGTGGGTCGGCAAATCAAAGGCTACAGATAAACCTTTTTGTCCCATTTTTAAATTTCGTAAATAAAATGCATTACTTTCTTCAGCTGTTGAGAAGCCTGCATATTGCCGGATCGTCCACGGCCTGTTGACATACATCATTGGATATGGTCCTCTTGTATAAGGAGGTAGACCAGGTAAACTATCCAAATGTTTGGCTTCTGTAAGATCTTTTTCCGTATATTCAGATTTGATCGTAATATTTTCATATGTTTTATGTGTTTCAACAGTAGAACCTGTCGCTACATTTCGATTATCTTTAAACAATTGCACTTTATCGAACGCCGGCCGCATCTAGATCTCCTCCGATTTCTACTAGTATTCGTTTTAATGTTTCCACATGATCCGCTTTTTCATCAATGAAAAATGTAACACCTAATTCTTTTAGTTTGTGTATGACTTCTTTCTTACGTAAACCTGCAATTAAGTATAGCTTTTTGTGATTTTCCACTATCGTTTTTTCAATGAATGGTAATGCCTGTTCAAAATGATCATCTGTTCCAGCAAAACCAATGATTTTTTCAGATGCTTGATTGACAATACGACTAATTTCTTCTAATTGGATCTCTTCTTGGATTGGCTCGGCTAAAATACCACCACTAGCACAAAAGTCAGACACAAAATCAGTTATTTTTTTATATTCTTTTACCATACCAAGCCCAATTAGCCCGATTCTTGGAGGATTACCTTCTTTATAGCTTTTTTTCGCTAAGAAACGTAACTTTTCATATTCTTCACTAAGACGGAAGTAATTTATAACACTCTTTTCTTCACTAGACTCAACAAAAAAGTCTTCAATAGAATCACCATTAGCAATGCCATTTTCTATTTGTTGAATTGCAATTGGTTTTAATTTTTTTAAAGTTTCAACAGCAAAATCCGATTCTTGAAGCTTTTCCGAAATATCAGCATACTGATTTGTTCCAATTAATTTTATTTTTCGTTTATATAAGTCCGATAACATGTTTTGACGGTTTTCAATCATGAGTTGTTCAACTGCCTTTTGATTAAACGCTTCCAATAACCCGCCCAACTCCTCTATTTGTAAGAAAAGCTGCCATGATTTTTCAATTAATTCGTTAGTTAAATGTTCAATAAAATATGAACCAGCTGCAGGGTCTTTAACATTTGCTAAACTTGATTCTTCACGTAAAATATGGTGGATGTTGCGAGCGAATCTAACACCTAATTTGCTAGTCTCTCCATATACTGCATCAAATGGTTGTATACGTAATGTTTGAACTTGTCCGATAACCGCTGCAAATGCTTCCCCACTGGACCTTAGCATATTGGTGTATGGGTCGAGTTTTGATTTATTTACCATTGTTGTTTCTGCAAATAAGTCAAGTACAGCTAATTGGTTATCCACTTCATAGCTCTCAGCAAGTTTCTTCCATAAATATCGCATCGCTCGAAGTTTAGCAATCTCCATAAAGAAATTTGACTGAACGTTGAGTCCTACTACAGTATTTTTAAAGAAAAATTCAACTGGTACTCCGGCTTCCTTTAAGTTTTCAATTTGCTCAACGGCTGTGGACAAGGTAAAGGCAATTTGCTGAACTGCGTTACCTCCTGTTTGTTCAAAAAATCTACCATCAACAAATAAGGTCTTTAAATTTTGAGTTTGATCTGAAGCTTTCTTTATTGTGTTGCACCATAATGTCAACAGATTTTTCTTTTCTTCACCTTTATAGGAATTTTCTACGATCGACCTAACAGGATCAAACCCTATAAACCCTTCAATATGCACACTCTCATTTTTTATAAAGTGAAATAGTAATTGATAAAATGGAATAATTTCCTCTTTCCCATCAATAAAAAAAGACACTTCAGCAAAATTTATTCCTTTAAATAATTCCTCTATATTACTTTTATTTAGACCTTTCGGAATTTTAAAAGCAACAGTAGGTTGTCCATATTCAATTGCTTCGAGAATATTCTTATTAATCTTTGCAATCGATTCTCCCTCAACTTGTTGAGCTATTTTCCATTTGTAACGGTAATCTCCTAAATGGATTCTTTCCTTTGGTAAATCCGCTTTAGTATACAGTGGCTTAATTTTGATGTTTTCAAATGTATTGCGAACATATTCACTAACTGTTTTCCCTTTTAATGATTTATTTGCAACTTCCAACCATTCATCATAAGATGGTTTTTGAAATTCTGTAGCTATTGTATGTTGCAAAATTCCCCCATGTTTGCTTTCCAAAAGGATCCCCCCTGTTCTCGAAATAGATTCACTTTATTAATATTTTATATTAAAACAAAAATTTTGAAAATAATTTAATCATTTTTATCCCAAATACAGAAAAAACAAACAAAAAAAATCATCCCTCACAGGTAATGAACAAAAAATTATTATAATAATAAAATTATGATTATGTGAGGAATGAAATATTTTTATTTTTATATTAATAAATATTCGTATTTTCCTGAGACATATTTTCTAAGATCTCTTTTACCCGCTTTAAAAACTTACCACAAATCAAGCCATCTAATACGCGATGATCTAGTGATAAACACAAGTTTACTTTATCTCTTACAGCAATCATCCCATTTTCCATCACAACTGGTCTTTTAACAATACTTTCTACTTGAAGGATTGCCGCTTGTGGGTAATTAATAACGCCCATCGATTGGACTGAACCAAAGGAACCCGTATTGTTAACAGTAAATGTACCACCTTGAAGGTCATCTGGAGATAATTTACCCGTTCGCACCTTTTGTGTTAACTCAGAAATTTCACGGGCTATTCCCTTGATGGTCTTTTCATCTGCATGTTTTAAAACTGGTGTATAAAGTGCATCTTCATCTGCAACAGCAATTGATAAGTTGATATCTTTTTTCTGTATGATTTTTTCTCCAGCCCACATACTATTTAATTGCGGAAATTCTTTTAACGCTTGAGCAACAGCTTTTACAAAAAACGGAAAATATGTTAATTTAAATCCTTCTTTTTGTAAAAATTCATTTTTTATTGAATCTCTATATTGAACAAGATTCGTGACGTCAACTTCTACCATCATCCACGCATGTGGAATTTCCTGTTTTGATTTCTTCATATTCGTTGCGATCGCTCTTCGAATACCGCTTACAGGAATCTCAATATCACCTGATGTCGGATTATGCAATGGTTCGGATTTTGTTTTTTGTTTGGCTAAAGAGTCCTTTTCATTAACTTGTGACAATTGTTGTATCGAATTTTCTTGATGTGTTGTTGTTTCTTGTTCGATGTCAGTAGATTTGTTGTTTGCAATATAATTTAATACATCTTTTCTTGTAATCCGGCCACCTCTTCCAGTCCCTGTTATTTTTGATAAGTCAATATCATGCTCTTGAGATAGTCTAAGGACTGCTGGCGAATAACGTTGTTTTTGTGGAGTACGGATTTCTTTTTCTGATGTATCTGAGTTTTCTTGTAAATCGGTTACTTCCATTTGTTCAACTTCTGTACTATTCTCTTCCGTTTCAATGGTGCAAATGATTTCACCAACCGTTATGGTTTCTCCTTCTTGTGCAATAATTTCTTTAATGATACCAGTAAAGCTCGATGGAACTTCTGCAGTTACTTTATCAGTAATAATTTCAGCTAACGGATCATATTTATTTACTTTCGTACCAACTGATACTAGCCATTGATTGATTGTTCCTTCTGTCACACTTTCTCCCAATTGAGGCATTAAAATTTTTTCTACGCTCATGTTAGCTCCCCCTCTCCTTAAAATTCCGCTAATTCCCGCATTGCCTTCTCGATCTTATCTGGATTGATCATAAAGTACTTCTCCATTGTTGGAGCAAAAGGCATAGCCGGAACATCTGGTCCTGCCAGGCGCATTATTGGAGCATCTAAATCAAACAAGCAGTTTTCTGAAATAATTGCAGCAACTTCACTGATCACACTACCTTCTTTATTATCTTCCGTTATCAAAAGTACCTTTCCAGTTTTCATTGCCGCTTCCATTATTGATTCTTTATCTAAAGGATAAACTGTACGCAAATCAAGGATGTGACTAGAGATTCCTTCTTGAGCCAGCTTCTCTGCCGCTTGCAAGGCAAAATGAACACATAATCCATACGTAATAACGGTAATATCTTCCCCTTCGCGTTTTACATCTGCTTTTCCAATAGGTACAACATAATCATGATCAGGTACTTCGCCTTTGATTAAACGGTAAGCCCGTTTATGTTCAAAAAACAGAACAGGGTCATCATCGCGAATGGCCGCTTTTAAAAGACCTTTTACATCATAAGGAGTGGAAGGCATAACAATTTTTAACCCTGGCTGATTTGCGAATATAGCCTCGACTGATTGTGAGTGATATAAACCACCATGAACACCACCTCCATATGGAGCCCGAATAACAATTGGGCAATGCCAATCATTGTTTGAACGATACCGAATTCTTGCTGCTTCTGAGACAATTTGATTCACGGCTGGCATGATAAAATCTGCAAATTGCATTTCACCTATAGGACGTAATCCATACATAGCAGCACCTATGGCTACACCAGCTATAGCAGATTCAGTAAGAGGTGTGTCAATAACACGTTCTTCACCAAACTGTTCAAATAAACCTTGAGTGGCTTTAAACACTCCTCCTTTTTTCCCAACATCCTCGCCTAATATAAAAACATTTTCGTCCCGTTCCATTTCCTCACGTATCGCCTGTGTCACCGCGTCAATATATGAAATAACCGGCATCAATATCCCTCCTATTCCTTATATACATATTTTAATGCATCTTCTGGTTTAGCATATGGAGCTTGTTCCGCATAATCTGTTGCATCGTTTACGATTCCTTTCATCCGCTCTTCAATTTCTTTCCTTTTTGGTTCATCTAACAATCCAACTTCAATTAAATATTTTCCAAAGATGACAATCGGATCATTCTGTCTCGCATTTTTTACTTCTTCCGGATTGCGATAAGCTTTATCATCATCATCACTAGAATGTGGTGTGAATCGATTTGTAAGCGCTTCGATTAATGTCGGACCATCACCTTTAATTGCACGTTCTCTAGCCTCTTTAACTACACGATATACTTCTAATGGATCACTTCCATCGACCTTATAGCCCGGCATTCCATATCCTGCTGCCCGATCTGCTATACTTTTGGTTGGTAATTGTTTTTCTATTGGTACAGAAATCGCATATTGATTGTTTTGACACATAAAAATGACCGGTAAATTATGAACACCCGCAAAATTTAACCCTTCATGAAAATCACCCTGGTTGGAAGAACCTTCACCAAATGTTGTAAATGAGACAAAATTTTGTTTTTTCATTTTAGCAGCTAAGGCAAAACCAACAGCATGGGGCACTTGTGTTGTTACAGGTGATGAACCTGTCACAATGCGATTTTTCTTTTGACCAAAATGACTGGACATTTGTCTACCTCCAGAACTTGGATCCTCTGCCTTTGCAAATGCACCAAGCATTACTTCTCGCGGACTCATACCAAATGCCAAAACAAGAGCAAGATCTCGATAATATGGTAATAGATAATCCTTCTTGCGATTTAATGCAAAAGCCGCACCAATTTGTGCTCCTTCGTGACCTTGACCTGATATAACAAATGGAATTTTCCCTGCACGGTTTAACAACCACATACGTTCATCAAGTCTTCTTGCAAGTACCATAAGTTCATACATTTCTAATACATCCTGATCGCTTAAACCAAGCTTTTGGTGACGATTGTTTTCCATCTGTGTGAATGCCCCCCTTTTCATTCTCTTTACAAATTATCCGTGAATTGCTTTTCCATCAACTGCCATACTAACCTCAGCAAATATTTCCGATAAAGTCGGATGCGGATGAATCGCCTCGGCAATCTCCCATGGAGTTGCGTCCAATAAAGTAGCTAAACTTGCTTCAGATATTAATTCTGTCACATTAGAACCGATGAGATGGACCCCTAATAAATCGTCCGTTTTTTTATCAGCAATCATTTTAACAAAGCCATCAGTCTTTCCATTGACGAGTGCTTTACCAATCGCTTTGAACGGAAATTTTCCTACTTTGATTGAATAGCCTAAATCTTTAGCTTTCTGTTCGGTTAAACCAATACTTGCCACCTCTGGACTAGAATAAATACATTTTGGTACTTGACGCTCATTTAGTGTGGTTGGATTTAAACCTGCCATATGTTCTACAGCAATGATTCCTTCTCGGCTAGCGACATGGGCAAGTTGTATACCACCAATGCAATCCCCAATTGCATAAATATGTGATTCTTTAGTTTGATAAAAATCATTGACTCGGATTTTTCCATCATGAAGTTCTATATCTGTATTTTCTAAACCTAAATCATTAGTGTTTGCTATCCGACCAACAGAGAGAAGAACTTTATCTGCCTCAAGCTCTTTTCTTTCATGACCAATTTCTACTTGAATTTTTACCCGATTAGATTTTTTTAATGTTTCCGCCAATACCTTTGCATTTGTTAATACTTGAACTCCTTTTTTCTTTAACGAATTTGCTAATTCTTTGCTAATCTCTTCATCTTCACTCGGAATAAGACGTTCCGCATATTCAACAATCGTAACATCCACATCCAAATCAGCCAACATTGATGCCCATTCTACACCGATGACCCCACCCCCGATGATCAGCATTGAGTTCGGTAGTCTTTCCATATTTAAACAGTCATCGGATGACAAAATGATCTCACCGTCAAACTCAATTCCTTCCAACTTCTTAGGTCTTGAACCTGTCGCAATTAAAACATTTTTTGGTATAAGCATTTCATTATCACTTTTTTCTTCCAATTCAACGGATACAGTCCCAGGCATCGGGGAAAATATAGAAGGTCCTAAAATGCGACCCGTTCCATGGTATACATCAACTTTTTCCTTCTTCATTAAATACTGGATGCCTTGATGTAAATTGTCTATCACGTCATTTTTTCTATTTTGAATTTTCGAAAAATCGATTCCAATTACTTGTGATGCGATTCCATATTGATCACTTTCTTTTATCGTTCTGTACACCTCTGCACTTTTTAATAAAGTTTTTGTCGGAATGCAACCAGAATGAAGGCAAGTGCCGCCTAATTTGTTTTTTTCAACGATAGCCGTTTTTAAACCTAGTTGGCTTGCCCGGATTGCAGATACATACCCTCCTGGTCCGCTACCTATTATCACTAAATCATATTCCTTTGCCATGTCCGTCCTCCTATCAATTTTTCTTTCTCTTTTTAGGCTCTCAAAAATTTTGAGAGCCTAAAGTTCATCATATTAACGATTGGTTCTATGGGATAATATACTTTTTTCATTTCTTAAAAATGTTGTTCTTGAATCTCTTACCTTTTGAATTCGTTCTTCCGCCATACGATCTGCCGCTACATAGGTAGGGATATTGTCTCTTTTTGCAATTTCAAATACCCGTTTTAAGTTCGTATAAATTTGTTCAACCTTCTTCATTGCCCGTTCACGATTATAACCGTATAATTCATCCGCTACATTGATAACGCCACCAGCATTAATAACATAATCCGGTGCATAGATAATACCAGCTTCATTTAATAGGTCACCATGGTGATCTTCTTTTAATTGGTTATTAGCAGAACCGGCAATCACTTTTGCTTTTAATTGGGGAATTGTCTCATCATTTAAAATTCCGCCTAGAGCACAGGGTGCAAATACATCACATTCAACACTATAAATGTCCTTAGGATCAACTGCTTTTGCACCAAAATCCTCCATTGCCCGCTTTACGGAATCTTGATTGATATCCGTAACAATTAAATTTACTCCTTCTTCATTCAAATACTTACATAAATGATAAGCAACACTACCTACACCTTGAACAGCAACAGTTTTACCTTCTAAAGAAGTATGACCAAAGTATTCCTCTACAGCAGCTTTCATTCCCTTATAAATACCGTAAGCCGTTACCGGAGATGGATCCCCAGATGATCCAAAAGCAGCAGATGTTCCCGTCACAAAATCTGTTTCTTCATGAATAATATTCATATCTTCTTCTGTAGTACCAACATCTTCAGCCGTAATATAACGACCATTAAGTCCTTGAACAAAACGACCGAAAGCACGAAACATTTCTTCATTTTTATCTTTTCTAGGGTCCCCAATTAAAACTGTTTTTCCACCACCAAGATTAAGTCCTGCAGCTGCATTTTTATAAGTCATACCTCTAGCTAAACGTAAAGCATCAATGATCGCTTCTTCTTCACTTTTATAATTCCACATACGAAGTCCGCCTAAAGCAGGACCTAAAGTTGTATCATGTATGGCGATAATTGCCTTTAATCCTGATCCTTTATCTTGAACAAAATGTAATTCCTCATAATCATACTTTTCCATTTCTTTAAATATTTCGATACTCATCTTGCTATCTCTCCTTTTCCTGTAAAAAACTTCGCCCAATATTATAAAATGCAAGTTTTATGCCAACTTAATTTTGAAAGCGTTTTCTTGTTATTTATCGATTTCTAGATTGATTGGTCATGCAAAAATTTGCAGTATATGCAAAAAAATTCATGCAAAATTTTGCATTTTTTCTAGTTTATAATATAAGGTACGAATGGATATACCTAATTCTTTTGCCGCGTTTGTTTTATTACCACGGTGTTTTCGTAATACTGTCTGGATAATCTGCTTTTCATAATCGTCAAGCATTTTTTGTAAACTTTTGGTGTTTTCAGGATTCAAATCATTTTCATCAACTTTTGTTTGATTAATGTCAAGTGGTGGTAAATGTTCCTTTCGAATCAATGTCTCATTATAATTCATGAAAATGATAGCCCTACCTAAAATATTTTCTAATTCTCTCACATTTCCCGGCCAATGGTATTGTTTTAAGATGGTAATGGCATCTTGGTCTATTCCTTCTACATTACGTCCATAATCGTGATTTATTTTTTGGATCAGTCGTTGACAGAGTTTCGGAATATCATCGAGTCGATTTCTTAAAGGAGGTATCCTTATTGGAAAACGGTTTAATCGATAATATAAATCTTCACGGAACTGACCTTTTTCAATTTCCTTTTCCAAGTCTTTATTCGTAGCAGCAATAATTCGAACATCTATCGGAATTGGTTTTGTCCCACCTACTCGCACAATTTCCTTTTCTTGAACAGCTCTTAATAGTTTCGCTTGCATTTGTAACGATAATTCACCAATTTCATCTAAAAAAATACTGCCGTTATTTGCTTCTTCAAAAAACCCTTTTTTACCACCTCTTTTTGCTCCTGAAAACGCACCTTCTTCATAGCCAAATAGCTCACTTTCTAATAACGATTCTGAGATTGCTGCACAATTGACACGAATAAAATGATTATATTTACGATCGCTTTCATTATGTATAGCGTGGGCAAATAACTCCTTCCCTGTACCAGATTCACCTCTTAACAAAACCGTTGCTGGAGTTTTTGCTGCCTTTCTCGCCTGTTCAATTGCAGTTAAAATATCATTCGTTGTACCGACAATATCTTCAAAGGTGTATTTTGCCTCTAACGTACGAATTCTTTCTTTTGCTTTTTCTAATTCAGTTGTTAAATCACGTATCTCAGACATATCATGAATTACTGCTACACTTCCTTTTAAAATTCCTCCAGTTATAATTGGCGCTACATTGACGACAACTTCTTTTTTATTAGGACCGACTAACATTTTAACTCCCCGAACCGGCTTTTTTGTTCTTAAAACACGGAGATGCATACTTTCACCACGATAAATGTCTGTTGTAGCAGGTTTTCCAATGATTTCACTTTCCGTAAGTCCAGTTAAACGTGTATAAGCAGGATTAATTAAGATGCCAATTCCCTTTTCATCAACAACAGAAATTGCATCATCACTTGAATGGATAATCGCTTCCAACATCGTACGCATTTCGTTTAAATCATTCGTCTTTTTTGTCAATTGTCGAATCGCTTCTTTTTGGTTCAAAATTAAAGATAGAATTGGTTCACAAATCATCATGGGCTTTTTCTCATCATTCAATATAGATCGCCCGGAATTTTCTTCGATTGTATTAAATATAATGTGAATTTCTGTTTCTAGTTTTTTAGGAAAAGTATGTAAAAATGGAATACCAAGTTTTTGCGCTGCCAATATTCCTGGTGCATTTTTATCCTTATCAATTATGGCGATGATATTAAAATCCTTAACCTTTTGTAATATTTCAAGGATAGCTAATCCCTTCTCACCCGCTCCAAAAATTAATACATTTTGCATTCAAACACCTCCATTATGTAAAAAGACAACACCCTTGACAATTTAGACAATTTAGACCATATTCAATATATAAAATATTAACATACAGGTGAAAGGAACCGATATGGAACGTTTATTCGCATTCTTACTTTTATTAATACCAGGTTTAATGGCTACACTAGGAATAAAATACATTCGTGACACAATGTTTAATGAATTACAGTGGCCATTTCCATTATTGTGGGTCCAAGCTTTTTCTGGCTTTATCATGGTCATTTTAGGAATTGCCTTTATCGGTGGTTTTATTTATCACCGAGATAAAAAAAGGCAACGAGTTAAAAAAAGAAGATTAAGTAGGTGAATTAGGAAAAGATAACCTACTTAACCTCCTGATTACCTTTTTAGTTCGTCACGAAATGTTCTAGCCTTTTCAGGAAAGTCTGTAATCAACGCATCAACTTTACACTTAAATAATCGCAACCATTCATTTTTTTCATTGACGGTATATGGTCTCACCTTTATACCATGCTCTTGTGTTTTCAAAATTAATTCTTTTGGACAAGACCGAAAATTAGGATGAATAGCTTTCGCTCGTATTGCTTTTGCATAAATCCATGGATTAAACAGACCTTCTGAATATAATGGGGCTGTTTCAATCTCAGGAGCTACACGATAAGCATACACAATAGCAAAATGATTAAAAGATGAGAAGATAATTCGTTCTTCTAATTTCATATCTCGGATGAACGCGATGGTTTTTCTCACTAATTCAAAATTTTTTAATGAACGTGTTTTAAACTCAATGTTACAAACCAGTTCTGTTGTTTTAAACCATTCTAAAAATTCCTTTAATAAAGGAATCTCGGCTCGAAATTTCCCATCTTTAAATTTTGCACCTGCATTTAATGTTTTTAATTCTTTAGTTGTTAAATCTTTAACAAATCCAGTACCATCTGTTGTCCGATCCACCTTATCGTCATGGAAGATCACAACCTCACCATCCTTTGTTAAGCGCACATCTAACTCAATTCCATCCGCTTTGACCCTGGCTGCTTCTTTAAAGGCTAACATCGTATTTTCAGGATGTGTACCTGCTGAACCTCGGTGAGCAAATATATGTGTCATGATTCATCTCCTTTTTCATTTATCCTGAAATTTCTAACTCAATTCAACGATCGTTTCAATTACTCATTATATGTAGCTTTTAGATGTAAAACACCTGTAAGGCAGGTGTTTTTGTTTTCATAAACCTAGGAATTAACTTATTCCTAAACCTACCCTTTTATTTTTCATTGATTAGGTTGGCTAAAAAAGAAAGGACCGAGCAAGCATTTACTCGATCGTTTGATCTTTTTATCTTATCTAACCACATCATTGCTACTTATGAAGCTTGATGTTCTAATCTTAATTTATCAGCTATCATAGCAATAAACTCGGAATTTGTTGGTTTTGCTTTTGACATACTAACAGTGTATCCGAAAAGCTTTGAAATTGATTCAATATTCCCTCTACTCCAAGCAACTTCAATGGCATGGCGAATTGCACGTTCCACACGACTTGCTGTTGTATTATATTTTTTTGCAATATCAGGATATAACACCTTTGTGATGGAACCTAATAATTCAATATCATGATAAACCATGGATATAGCTTCTCTTAAGTATAAATAGCCTTTAATATGTGCTGGAACACCAATTTCATGAATTATATTTGTTATGCTCGCATCCAAACTTTTCGGTTCATCAGATTGTTGAATAATTATGGAAGCATTATTGTTTATATTGGTATTTTTCTTTGATGTTTCACCCTTACCCATTACTTGACGTATTTGTGCTACTAAATGATCCATATCAAACGGTTTTAAAATAAAATAGGATGCGCCTAGTTCAACAGCTTTCTTTGTCACATCCTCTTGACCAAAAGCTGTAAGCATAATGATCTTCGGAGGATTTTTGTCTACATTAAGTTTTTCTAGCACCGCAAGACCGTCCAAATGTGGCATAATAATATCTAAAATTAATACATCCGGCCGAATATTTTCTAACATTTTTAAACATTCCTGGCCATTGTATGCAACTCCAACCACTTCCATATTTTCTTGATTATTTATGTAATCCTTCAAAAGCACAGTAAGTTCCCGATTGTCATCCACAATACACACTTTTATTTTCTTCACGAGACTTCCTCCCCTAATATCTTAAATTTCATTGTAATCTACAATTTCGACAATTGCTAATAAAATCCCTTTTAATTCATCCGAAAAAAAGTCGTTTTTACTATATTTATAATAAAAATCATCGCACCATCCCGGCAAATGTAACTTTTTGAAATATTTTTAATAAATATATTACTCATATTCCCAAGAAATTCAAGGTTAGGAATGAAAAAAGCGAGCTGTTTTAGCTCGCTTTTTCTTCTCCCTTTACATATATATCCAAACCAGCCTCGTTTAGCATCCATTCAATATGAACACCATATCCGCTGGATGGGTCATTTACAAATACATGGGTGACTGCTCCTATGAGTTTTCCATCTTGAATGATCGGACTACCACTCATTCCTTGAACAATACCACCTGTTTTATCAAGTAGTCGTTCATCCGTAATTTTTATTACCATTCCTTTCGTTGCCGGAAACTTTTGTGGTGTAGAGCTAATAATTTCTATATCAAATAATTCAACTTTATCCTCATCAACTACCGTTAAAATTTGTGCAGGGCCTCTTTTCACTTGATGGGATAGAGCGATTGGAAGGGGCTTATTCATGATCTTATTGTTTAAATCCTTCGTTAATGTTCCGTATATTCCAAATTGATTATTTTTCTGTATATTTCCAACTATATTTCTTTCATTTAAAAATCTGGCTAATTTTTCACCAGGTGCGCCATTGGTTCCTTTTTGAATGGAAGTTACTGTTGAAGGAACGATATAACCATCTTTCACTACAATAGGCATTTTTGTATCCATATCAGAGATAACATGTCCTAATGCTCCATATTTTTTTGTTTTTGGATCATAAAAGGTTAATGTTCCGATACCGGAAGCAGAATCACGAATATATAATCCTAATTTATATTTACCTTCAGATTCATCGATAGCAGGATATAAATCGGTTTCGAATTGTTCATTCTTTCGCTGAATTCCTATTTTCAATGGTTTCCCCTCTTTTCCCGACTTTTGAACGTGGGGACCAATATCATTAATGGATTCAATTGTTTCACCATTAATACTGATAATTAAATCTCCTGTTTGAATACCTGCCTTTTCACCTGGAGATACTTTGCCTGAAGGGGAATTTACTAAGTGATGTCCAACGACAAGTACACCTTTTGAATTTATTTTTACACCGATGGATTGACCACCTGGTATCACTTTGAAATCCTTTAATACATTAACGCTCACTTTTTTTATAGGGATACCAGCAATGTCAAAAATTAGATCACTCTTACCTTCTTTCAATGCTTCAACTGTCAAATTTTTATCTTTATTAATTTGAATATGTTCTTGTGTATCTTGTACGGTATTAACAACTTCTGTAGAAGCCAATTCAAATGATTGTCCTTTAAATAAAGTTAATTCACTTGGATTATTTAAAACTTTTCCAACTGGTGAGAAAAAGCCGATATAAACGAAAGAAACAAGGAGAATTAAACCAAATATTTTTCTTATTTTATCTCTATTCAATACACTCACTCTCCTCGCTTCATGTCCACACAAAGGGTACATTTATAATCTAGCCGTTTCGCCCTTTAATTATAATCGACATATAAAAAAAAATACTGTACAGAATGGATAACTTTGGTTGAGGAAAATTTGGTATAAAAAAGCCGTCCAATGGATGGACGACTAAATATAATATTAATGATGCTGATATTTATATTGATGTGCTAAATCAAGGAGCTCTTTTGCATGTTCTTCCGTAGCAGTTGTTATATGTGATCCAGATATCATGCGAGCTATTTCTTCAATCCGTTCACGCTCACTTAATTGTTGAATTGAAGTGATCGTTCGATGTTCTTTTATTTCTTTTCGAATAAAGAAATGATGATCACATAATGCAGCAACCTGAGGAAGATGAGTAATAGATAATACTTGTGAATTGACGGAAATTCGATATATTTTTTCACCAATTGCTTGAGCAACACGACCGCTTACACCAGTATCTACTTCATCGAAAATAATTGATGTTACTCCTTGATGTTGTGAGAAAATCGTTTTTAAGGCAAGCATAATACGAGATAATTCTCCGCCTGATGCGATTTTTGCCAATGGTTTCAATGGCTCTCCTGGGTTTGTACTCATATAAAATTCGATTTTGTCAATGCCATCTGGTTGAAATTCGATATTATCTTGCTCAAAAAATTTAACTTCAAACACCGTTTTGTCCATATATAGATCTTTCAGTTGCTCATGAATGGCCTCTGTTAATTTTTCTGCTGCGTTTTTACGTAATGAAGTTAAATGATTGGCTTCAACTAATAGATCTTTTTCTATAGAAACTAATTTCTTATTTAACGTCTCAATATGTGACTCACGATTTGTGATCATTTCAATTTCGTCATCAATTTTTGCACAATATTCTAAAATCGCTTCAATGGAATCCCCATATTTTCTTTTCATTTGATGAATGATATTTAAACGATTTTCTATTTCATTAAGTCGATTCGGGTCGTATTCAAGTTCATCCAGTTTTTCTCGTAACGTATGAACAATATCTTCTAATTGATAATAACTATTTGAAACAATACTATAAATTTCCTTTAATTCTTCATCTATCGTTTGTGCTTCATCTAAATTAGATAAAGCTAGTCCAACCCAGTCTAGACCCTTTTGTTCACCTTGTAATGCCTCATAAGTTGTATTTAAACTTGAAAACAATTTTTCAAAATTGGTTAACTTCTTCTTTTCAGTTAAAAGTTGTTCATCTTCACCAATTTTTAATTGAGCATTTGTTATTTCATTTAATTGAAATTTTAATAAATCAAGCCGTTGTGCCATCATTTGTTCATTTTCATTTAAAGAGGCAAGATCTTTTTTTATTTTGACATATTCTCGATATATCGATTGATACTCATTTAGAGCAGGGTAGATTTCTTTTCCGCCAAATTCATCCAGTAAACGTAAATGACTTTTTTCATCTAGCATTTCTTGGTTATCATGTTGACCATGAATATCGACGAGTGTTCGACCGATTTCTCGTAAAATTGTAATTGTGACAAGTTTTCCATTTACTCGACAAACGCTTTTTCCAGAAGGATAAATGTCTCTTTTTAAAAGTAACATTCCTTCTTCAATTTCAATCCCAAATTCCGAACATTTAGCAATTGCTGGATGATCATCTTCTATTAAAAAGAGACCTTCGATTTCTGCCTTATCCGCACCATGACGTACAAAATCCGATGATCCTCTACCACCGACTAATAAATGAATTGAATCGATTATAATGGATTTCCCCGCTCCTGTCTCTCCTGTTAAAACTGTAAAACCTTTTTGGAAAGATACCGTTACCGATTCAATAATGGCAATATTTTTTATCGCTAATTCCGCTAACAACCGTTTCCCTCTCCTTTAATTCATTGTATTGCTATAACGTTTTATCCAATCATTCCAGCATATTGAAAAATTTTTCTTTTATTTTTTCTGCGTTTTCTTGTGTATCAGCAATGATTAAGCATGTATCATCACCACAAACAGTACCTAAAATTTCATCCCAATCTAATTGATCAATCAAATTACCAACAGCATTGGCATTTCCTGGTATTGTTTTTAGAATGACTAAATGTCCAGCACTATTGATTTTTACAAAGGCATCAATTAATAATTTTTGCAGTTTTTCCAAAGTGTTATATTTTTGGTCTGATGGCAAACTATACTTATATAATCCATCCCGGTACGGTACTTTCACTAACCTGAGCTCTTTTATGTCTCGGGAAATCGTTGCTTGAGTAACTTGAAATCCTGATTCTTGCATTCGTTCAACGAGTTCATCTTGTGTCTCGATGTTGTATTTGGCAATTAACTCACGTATTTTTAAATGTCGTTGTAATTTACTTGTCAAGATTGTCACCTGCTTATCCATTTTTTACATTCATTTCTTTATCTTATATTTTACAAAATGAACCTCATTTTAGAAAAGAATTATTTAAATCTCGACATTATTATACACATTTACATCAATACATACCATGAATGAAAATAGAAAGGCTGTCGAATCGACAGCCTTCTAATTAACTGAACCTTGAATTTTTCCTTCTTTTAATTGCTCATGGGCAGATTGTACCACATCATTTACCTTAATATTTAAAAAGTTCTTCCCTTGTTCGCTTTCATCTTTAACTCGCCATTTTAAATGAATTAAAAATTCAATATTTCCTTCACCTCCGGTTATCGGAGAGAAGGTTAGGTTTTGGACATCATAACCTTCAGCAATTGCAAAATCAATAATTTCTTGAATGACTTGCATATGAACTTTCGGATCACGGACGATTCCTTTTTTACCAACAAATTCACGTCCCGCCTCAAATTGCGGTTTAATTAATGCCACAACATCACTTCCATCAACAAGCAGTTTTTTTAATGGCGGTAACATTAATTTTAATGAAATAAAAGATACATCAATTGAAGCAAATTCCGGCATATCTCTAGTCAAATCTTCCGGTTTTATATAACGGAAATTTGTACGTTCCATGACGATCACACGATCATCGTTTCTTAACTTCCATGCTAATTGATTATACCCTACATCAACAGCATAACTATACCGTACACCATTTTGCAATGCACAATCGGTAAAACCACCTGTTGAAGAACCAATATCAATCATGATTTTATCTTTTATATTTAAATTAAATGTTTTTAAAGCTTTCTCAAGTTTGTAACCACCGCGAGACACATAAGGCATTTTCTTACCTTTAATCGTAATCTCGATGTCAACCGGGACCTTTACCCCCGGTTTTTCAAGGCGTTCTTCCTTCGAAAATACAATTCCTTCCATAATTGCTCGTTTTGCTTTTTCTCGCGTTTCAAAAAGACCACGCTCAGTTAAAATAACATCAAGTCTTTCTTTTTTCACCAAATTCCTCAAGCCCTTTTTATTAATTTTTGTATTTCATTTTTTATCGTTTGAACGATGTTATCCGACGTTAATCCAACTTCATGAAGTAAATTCTTCACATCGCCATGTTCAATAAAACGGTCCGGTATCCCCATTCGTTTGATTTCATGATCGGTATACCCATTGTCACACGCAAACTCTAATACGCTGCTTCCAAATCCACCTTGAAGAATCGCTTCTTCAATGGTTAAAATTGGAATTTGATTGTGCAGTAAACTGCGTAGCATTTTTTCATCCAACGGTTTTATAAAACGAGCATTAATAACTTTCGTTTGGATACCATATTTTTCCAATTTCTTCGCTGCTTCTAATGCCATCGGAATTGTTGTGCCAAATGTTAAAATGGCATAATCTGTTCCTTCACGTAAAACTTCCCATGTGCCAATTGGAAGTTTCTTCAATTTATTATCAAGTTCGACACCATAAACACTACCTCTTGGGAAACGCATTGCGATCGGACCGTTATCATATTGAATCGCCGTATAAATCATATGTTGCGCTTCGTTTTCATCCTTAGGCATCATTAAAACGATATTTGGGATATGTCGTAAAAAGGCGATATCAAATACCCCTTGATGGGTTTCTCCATCTGCACCAACAAGTCCAGCACGATCAATCCCTATAAATACATTTAAATTTTGTCTACATATGTCATGAATTAATTGGTCATAGGAACGTTGTAAAAAAGTAGAATAAATGGTTAAATATGGTTTCATTCCTTGAGTAGCTAGTCCAGCCGCTACTGTTGCAGCATGTTGTTCTGCAATTCCTACATCAATCACTCGTTCCGGAAACTCCTCTTGAAAACCTTCTAATTTTGAGCCGACAGTCATAGCTGGTGTAATGGCTACAATTCGATCATCATCTCTTGCCAATTTCCGTACTGTTTCGCTTACTAACTTGCTCCATGCAGGTTTACTATCAACGGGTTTAATAAAGTCACCTGTTTCAATTTTATATGGTCCTGTCCCATGCCATGTACCAATCTTATCATTTTCTGCTGGTTTATAACCTTTTCCTTTTTTCGTAACAACGTGTAAAAGAACCGGACCATTCGTTTTTTTCGCGTATTTTAAGTTTTCAAACAGGTCATCATAATTATGACCATCAATTGGTCCAAAATAAGTAAACCCTAGCTCTTCAAAAAACACACCATTGATAAATAAATATTTCAAGCTATCTTTGAAACGCTCTGCAGTCTGAGCCATTTTTCCGCCTACAGCCGGAATTTTTTTCAGTAATGCTTCCAATTCATCTTTTGCCCGATTGTATTTTCCAGCAGACCGAAGTCGACCTAAAATATTGTGAAGTGCACCAACATTTGGGGCAATCGACATTTCATTATCGTTCAGAATGACAATTATATTTTTCTTTTCATGTCCAATATGATTCAGCGCTTCTAACGCCATACCTCCTGTTAAGGCACCATCACCAATAACAGGTACAATAAAATAATCTTCTCCTTTTAAATCACGGGCAATCGCCATCCCCATCGCTGCAGATAAACTCGTTGAACTATGGCCAGTTTCCCATACATCATGAGGACTTTCGTTCATCTTTGGAAAGCCAGATAATCCTTGATACTGACGTAAAGAATGAAAATCTTTGGCACGTCCGGTTAAAATTTTATGTACATAACATTGATGTCCGACATCCCAAATAATTTTATCCTTAGGACTGTTAAATGCCCGATGTAATGCAATGGTTAATTCAACAACGCCAAGATTCGGTCCAATATGTCCGCCGGTTTTAGAAAGCGTTTTAATTAAAAAGCTCCGGATTTGTTCACTTAGTTGCTCTAATTCTTTTTTTGTTAAATTTTGTAAGAATGATGGATTTTCTATGGATAAAAGATCCATATTGGATCACTCACTTTCATTCGATTTCCTACTCTCCAGTATAATTTAGAATATCTATAATTATAACATGATGTCAATATTCCAGCATTTTTCTTCCTAATTTCTGTGGGAAATCGTTATCTGTTTCTTTTACCAATTAATTCTGTTATATATGATAAGTAGTGCTTTTCAATTGGTAAAGTTGATAATATTTGTTCTGCCTTTAATAAATGATCTTTTAATTTCTCTTTTGCACCTTTCATAGTTAACAGTTTCGGATAAGTACTTTTCTGCTTTTCAACATCTCGGCCGATATTTTTCCCTATCATTTCCTCTGATCCTTCAATATCTAAAATATCATCCCGAATCTGGAAAGCAAGGCCAATATGGAAGGCATATTCTTCCAATTTCGTTAGCGTCTTGTGATCTGAATCAGCCATTATGGCTCCTGCTTTAATACAAAACGCTAAGAGATTACCTGTTTTATGTTTATGTATATACTCCAGTTGTTCTAGGTTTAAATCTTGATTTTCCCCTTCTAGATCTGCAACTTGTCCAGCAACCATTCCTTCAGGACCAGCAGACTTTGCAAGTTCACGAATAAGGGCAACCTTTTTATTAGCTGAAAATCCTTTCATTTCTGCTAACACTTGAAAACTGTAAGTTAATAATCCATCCCCGGCTAATATTGCTGTTGCTTCACCAAATACTTTATGATTTGTTGGTTTGCCTCGTCGCAATTCGTCATCATCCATTGCTGGCAAGTCATCATGAATGAGTGAATAGGTATGAATCATTTCCACAGCACATGCAACCGGAAGGCCGATTAGTGGATTTTTATTAAAAGCAGATAAAGTTGAAAATATTAATAATGGACGAATTCTTTTGCCCCCTGCTTGTAAAGAATAATCCATTGCTTGGCGTAATGATTCAGGGGTATTAAGGGACTGAATATATTTTTTTAGTTCAATATTTATTTTTTCAATTTGTACCTTCATATAGTCTGGCATTTGCAATTTAGTCCACCTCATTGATGGAGAAACTTTCCGTTTCACCATTCTCCTTTAAAATTTCCGTTAATTGTTCCTCAACATTCGTTAATTTTTGATGACAAATTTTTGCTAGTTCCATACCTTCTTTATATTTTTCAATCGCCTCTTCTAATGGAACGTCACCTTCTTCCAATGCTTCCACGACTTCCTCTAACTTTTCCATTGCTTCTTCAAAGGTTAGATTTTCTTTATCCGTCATATTTTACACCTTCTTTTTTTCGATTATTTTCCCCTCTAAAGTTCCGTCTGACACTCTTACTGTAATGGTTTCTCCGATATTTACATCATGTATCCTTTTAATTATTTTTTGTTCATGATTAAAAGCAATGCTATATCCTCTTTCCATAATTTTCAATGGACTTAATGCATTAAGTGTACTCAACTGTTTCACGAAATTTTGATTTTTTTGATTAACTGTTGTAGTCATTACACGATTTAGACGTTTATATAAAGCGTCCATTTTTTGTTGAGCTAATTTTAATTGCGCCTCTGGTTTTTTTCCTTTTAAACGCTGTTTCAAATGAATTAATTCTTGATTCGCATCCAATATCTTTTGATTCACCAATCGATTTGCTTGATTGATTGTCCGATCTAGAAGTTCCATTTTTTGTACGAATAATTTTTCAGGATATCGGAAAGCATAAGACTTCTCGATTCGATTTAGTCTTTCTTTAGAAAAAGTTAACTTTTCTTTTGTCGCCCTCGTTAGTCGTACCTTACGATTTAAGATTTTTTCTAATAAATCTTTAATATTTGGTACGGCAAGTTCTGCAGCCCCAGTTGGTGTTGGTGCTCGCATATCAGCAACAAAATCAGCTATCGTTGTATCAGTTTCATGACCAACCGCAGAAATAATTGGAATTTTTGATGAGAAAATAGCTCTCGCCACAATTTCTTCATTAAAAGCCCATAAATCTTCAATGGAACCGCCACCGCGGCCCACAATTAACACATCAGCCTCTTGTCTTTCATTGGCTATTTTAATAGCCTGAACAATTGATGGTGCTGCTTGTGATCCTTGGACAAGTGCTGGATAAATAATAATTTTAGCAATCGGAAAA
>SMEH01000014.1_pt1 | contig 62494 bp, 63 predicted proteins | sample 2456361 | NCBI WGS metagenome assembly SMEH01 (sample SAMN10132587, study PRJNA489261) | soil metagenome | isolation source: day1 control-loamy sand soil ammended | place: USA | reverse complement strand
AAGATTGACCTCTATCAAAAAATTGACCACCGGGATCAGTGGGATCAATTTGTTGCCAATAAATATTTAAAATTTCTTCATAACGAATCACTTCTGGATCGAATGTTATTCGTACCGCTTCATAATGCCCTGTGGTCTCTGAACAAACCTCTTCATAAGTTGGATTTGGCTTTGTTCCGCCAGTATATCCTGAAACTACCTCTTGCACGCCTGACCACTTTTCAAAAGGTTTTACCATACACCAAAAACAGCCACCCGCTAATATTGCTTGTTCATATTTTTTATTTTCCAACTTTTTCACCCCCCACACTTTTTAATATGAGATTTGAGATGATTTTATCAAAAAATAAAGCTACAAGTAAAAATATTTGCTAATAGGGAATGGAATATGTACAACGTATTTTCTTCGTATTTTCTTCAATATACCATTTTGTTATGATAATACAGGAAGTAAGGAGGTATAAACAATGGTAAAATTGCCAGAAGAATTTAAATTGAAAATGAGTAGACTCTTAAAAGATGAAGCTACAGAATTTTTTCACACATATAAAGAGCCACGAACAGCTGGTTTTCGTCTAAATACATTAAAAACTAATGAAGAAATGTGGAAAAATCTAAATCCGTTTCAAACTGATCCCATCCCTTACGTAACAGGCGGTTATTACTATGATTATCATGTTGATGAACCTGGGAAACATCCATATCACGCTGCTGGTCTTTATTATATACAAGAACCTAGTGCTATGTTTGTCGCTAACCTAATTGATGCAAAACCAGGTGAAAAAGTGTTAGATTTATGTGCAGCTCCTGGTGGAAAATCTACGCAAATTGCTGTATCGATGAAAAATGAAGGTTTATTAGTTTCCAATGAAATTTTCCCGAAACGCGCAAAAGCATTAGCCGAAAATATTGAACGATTTGGTTTAAAAAATACGATTGTCACAAATGAAAGTCCAGAACGTTTAAGTAAGCATTTCCCTTATTACTTTGATAAAATTTTAGTTGATGCACCTTGTTCTGGAGAAGGCATGTTTCGTAAAGATCCGGATGCAACTAGACATTGGAGCGATGAACATGTTAGACATTGCTGTCAACTGCAACTTAATATTTTAGAGCATGCATATAACATGTTAAAGGAAGATGGGATAATAGTTTATTCAACATGTACTTTCTCACCTGAAGAAAATGAACAAGTCATTGAAGCATTTCTAGATAGACATTCAGACATGGAGATCTTACCGATTGATAAATCTTTTAATATTGACAATGGCAGGCCAGAATGGACAAAAACAAAGCTTTTAGATGTAAAAGATACTGCTCGTCTTTGGCCCCATAAATTAAAAGGGGAAGGACATTTTGCTGCAAAATTACGTAAAAAAGGAACTACATTAAAGACTTCCGTTCCTGAATTTAAAATTAGTAAAAAGCAAAATTTGAAAGACTTTTTACAATTTAGTCAGAACTACTTTAACCAAATAACTTTTCCAAATCTCCAGCTATTCGGCAATGTCCTTCATTCATTACCTAGTCACTGTCCCGAATTAAAAGGTTTAAAAGTTTTGCGCGCTGGATTGCATTTAGGCGTAATGAAAAAAAATCGTTTTGAACCAGAACATGCATTAGCCCTTGCTCTTCAACCTACACATTTTAAACAAGTTGTGGATCTAAATTCAAAGGAAGAAGATTGTATGCGTTACTTAAAAGGAGAAACATTAAAAGGAACTGGTGAATATAAAGGTTGGGTGTTGATTACTGTAGATGGATTTCCACTTGGTTGGGGGAAAGAGTCGAATGGTATGATAAAAAATTCTTATCCAAAAGGTTTACGAATCATGTATTAGCAAAAAAGCCCAATAAAAAATATTGGGCTTTTTATTCATCCTCTGTTTCATTTATGAAAAGTTGAAATGAAATCGAATCTTTTTCTAAATCAAACTCATTAACTCGAATGCGAAAGTCATTTTCTAGTTTAATCTGCGTTAAATGAAGATATATCGCTTTTTCATTCGATTTAATCTCGACCCATTCTGGAAATTCATACGCCCGTGAAATTAAATTCATAATAATAGAAACAGGAAGATTTAAATTTCCGATGCTCATGTTTTCTTGTTTTAAACGTAGGTCACCGTTTTCAAGTGGTTCCGGATAAAAATGTAGTTCAAATTGGACATCTTCACCGAAGACATGTAAATTTCCATAAAGAATGAGATCATCTGTTAGATTAACATAATACTTAAATAATTGATCTCCGTATTTTTTCTTAATAAAATGATTGATAATTCCTGTTAACTCAGATTTATTTGTTTCTAAATGAATTGTCGGTCCTTCAACATTCAGCTCTTCTTTAGGTAAGTATGGCCTATCCTTGGCTGGCCAAAAAATATATATAATGACAAAAAGATTAAACATCAAAAGGAGAAAAAAAGCATATTTCCAAGTAAGTTTAATTTTTTTCATATTGTAAAGTTACCTTTCTTGCCGTAAGTATCGTATCAATATTTGCTAATATAACATCCATCGTCTCTTTACCTATTAAATCATAACCAGAATCATTCGGATGAAAATAATCTTCATAAAGGACATCTATACCATGTTTAGAAAAAGCATCTGCAATATTGACAAAATAAGCATTCTCATATTCTGATACAATCTCTCTTCCAGCTGTTGTCCATTGATCCATGATCATTTGCACTTCTGTAATTTGACCAAGCCATTCATTAAATGGATTATAAAATCCAATTAATAGTATGGAAATATTTTCATTATATCCTTTTATCGTTGTTATGATCTCTCGCAATCGTTGTTTAAACTGAACAAGTTCCCGTTCAAAAACAGGCAATTCAAGATTAATGATATGATCCGTAAATACCTTCATTAAATCATTTCCACCAATAGTGATTAACACAATATCCGTATTGGAAATTTGTGATTTAACTTCTGCCTGTTTAAGTAGTTTAATTAATTCATCTGAGCGGAGTCCGGTTTTCGCTAAGTTTGTTATCTCTGTATTTCTTACCCCTTTTGCTTCCGTGAGATGACTCTTTATGTAATTTAAATATCCACCTTCTTTTTTTGTTGCACCAACTCCGACTGTTAACGAGTCACCAATGGCAGTAATTTTTAAATTCACAGGAATAAAATCTATCGGTGGCTCTACTTTTAAAAAAGAAATAAAAGCCCGCTCTTGATTTAATGTTAAGTTAGAATTGGTTAGAATAGAATTATTCTTTATAAATAATAATACAAAAATAAGGAATCCAATTGCAATCAAGATTGTGAATAACTTTTTCAATAGTCGCCACCTGCTCGCAAACACCGTCTTCATTCTTTCTCATATTTATGATATGTCCAACCAATTGACTTTTATGACAGCTTTTTCATTTCACTTATTATTTTTTAATAATATTATAATATCATTCAAAATTTCTTCATAGGGTACATCTATGGCATCGTATGATTTAACAATTGTTCCACTTTGGTCAATTAAAAACAGATCAGTACCATGGGAAACTTGATCCTGTCCTTCAATTTTTTGAATAAAAAATCTAAAGTTTTCCTTTGCAAATTGTTCAATATGTTCTTGAACATACCCAGTTAAAAAATACCAATTTTTTTGGTTTTCTGTAAATTTCGAAGCAAATTTTTGTAGTATCTCTGGTGTATCAACTTCAGGATCAACACTATAGGAGACGAGTGCTACATTGTCCAATCCTTCCTTGTCAATGAGCCTTTGCAATCGTGCCATATTAGCCGTAATTGGAGGACATACCGTATTGCAGTTTGTAAAAATAAAATTTGCAATCCATACTTTTCCTTGTAAATCTTTTTTACCAAATGGTTCCCCGAATTGATTCGTATATTCAAAGTCTTCAAGTGACCAATTGAGCTGATTTTGAATAACTTCTTGTCCACCACATGAAGATAATAGAATGACTAAACAAATTATAGAAACGATCTTATAAAAAACTTTCACTGAATCCCTCCTTCGTATTATACTTTTATTTTAACAAAATTATGAGATTAGTAGAATAAAAGTATCTCTTATTAATTTTTTGATTTTTATATAACCTCCATAATTAAAAAACTACCCTTTGGCAAAAGGATAGCTTTCTTACAGAATAAATTAATCTGTATAAAACATTAATGCAACGGCACCAGGTCCTGTATGGGTGCTAATGATAGGGGTAGTGTCGCTAATTTGAATGTCTAAATTTCCTACAAACTCATGAAGCTTCATCTTCATTATTTCCGCGGAATGTTTTCCATCAGCATGGACCAGATTAATTGCCTTTAATTTTTTACCTTTGATATCTTCTTTCACATATTTCATCAATTGTTTAATCGCCAGTGGAAAACTTCTTGATTTTTTCAAAGGTTGATAAGCTCCATTTTGAAGTGAAGCTATCGGTTTTATATTAAGTAATGAACCGATCATCGCCTTACCTTTACCAATCCTACCACCTTTAACGAGATTTTCTAATGTATCAACAATAATATAGAGTTTTGTCTGCAATCGTATATGTTCAATCCGGTCTATTATTTCTTCAATTGCATGTCCAACACTTGCCATTTTTGCTGCTTCAACCACTTGAAACGCTAAAGCTTTTGAAATGAATTTTGAATCAATAACTGTTATTCTGCCCTCGCATTGTTCTGCGGCAATATGAGCCGTTTGTACCGTACCGCTTAATGCTGAAGATAGGTGAATGGATAAAACTTCACTTCCATCTTGAACTAGTTCTCTATATTTTTTCACAAAATCACCAATCGGAGGTTGTGATGTCTTTGGTAATGTTTCTGAAAGTTTCATTTTTTTTATGAATTCTGATGGTGTAATATTAACGCGATCAGTATATGTTTTTCCTTCTAGTTCAATACGTAACGGTAGAACATGTATGTTATATTTTTCAATTTCTTCTTTCGTTAAATCGGCCGTTGAGTCAGTTACTATTTTTACTGTCATAAATGCACTTCCTTTTTATTTTTTAAGCCTCCTGAGGTAAAATTAAATCAGGGTAATTATTTTTTGGTGAATTAATAAGTTTAGATACTGGATATAGTTTTTGATTAATGGCTGGATAAGGAACCATTACCTCTTTGGCTTCATGAAAATCAAATTCTTCAACATTTAACCAAATTTCAACGGCATCCTTTGTATCTAAAATAACAGGCATACGATCATGGATATTTTTTACGACTTCGTTTGCAGAGGTGGTTAAAATCGTACACGTTACAAGGTCCTTTGAACGAGTTCGATTGCAATCCCAAAGTGCTGCAAAAGCAAACGGCTTTCCTGTTTTCGTTAAAATACGATAAGGTGTCTTCTTCCCAGCTTCCATTTTCCATTCATAAAAGCTATCAGCAAAAATGATGCAACGATTCTTATTCAATAGATGTTTAAAACTTGCTTTTTCTGTTAATGTTTCAGAACGCGCATTAATGAGTGGCTTCCATTTTTTCGTATCTTTTACCCAACAGGGAACAAGACCCCACTTAATATAACCGCATCTTCTAATCGAGTTCGACTGGACAGCTGCCAATACTTGCTGTGACGGAGCTATATTGTAACTCGGTTCATATTCATCTGGAAAAAATTCCAATTGAAAAGCATCGATTAACTGCTCTTTTTCAGCTGTTAACGTGAAACGACCGCACATATGACCACCTCCGCACTTATTTTGTAGTTACTTTATCTTGTCGTAAATAATGTATTCATAATCATAAGGATTTTTTTCATCTTTTATTCCTTTTTCCTTTGAACTGATCACATATTGAGTGAAATCAATTTCTGGAAAAAAGACGTCTCCTTCAAAACGTTTATATATTTTGGTTAAATATATTCTGTCAACATAGGGAAGAAATATTTTAAATAGATTTGCTCCACCAATAATAAAAATTTCTTCATCTTTTAGCCTTTTACAGTAATCAATTAATTCTTTTTCCGAATGAAAAACAGTACAACCTTTTAATTCTAGTTTCTTATTTTTCGTTAAAACTATATTTTCTCGACCTGGTAATGGTTTACCGATTGATTCAAAGGTTTTTCTTCCCATTACAATTGGATGACCCATTGTGATTTTTTTAAATCGTTTTAAATCGTCAGGTAAATACCAGGGAATTTGATTATTCTTTCCGATGACACCATTTTCATCGGTTGCTACTATAAATGAAATCATACACTTACTTCTCCTTTAATTGCTGGATGTGGATGATAATTTTCTAATGTAAAGTCTTCATATTTGAAATCAAAAATATTTTTTACTGAAGGATTAATTTTCATAGTCGGTAATTCTCGAGGTTCCCGTGTTAATTGTAATTTTACTTGTTCGATGTGATTTAAATAAATATGCACATCACCAAACGTATGAATAAATTCCCCTGGTTGTAGGTCACAAACTTGTGCAATCATCATTGTTAGTAATGCGTAAGATGCAATATTAAAAGGTACACCTAAAAACAGATCACCAGATCTTTGGTATAACTGACATGACAATTTTCCATCAACTACGTAAAACTGAAATAGTGTATGACATGGTGGCAATGCCATTTTATCTAAATCTCCGACATTCCATGCACTTAAAATTAATCTTCTAGAATTTGGATTCGTTTTTATTTGTTCAATTAAATCGGCTAGTTGATCATGTTTCCTACCATCAGCGTCCCTCCACGAACGCCATTGATGACCATAAACAGGGCCAAGGTCACCGTTTTCATCTGCCCATTCATCCCAAATTTTCACATTATGATCTTTTAAATATTTAATATTCGTATCTCCTTTTATAAACCAAAGAAGTTCATGAATGATACCTTTCAAAAATACTTTTTTTGTCGTTAGTAAAGGAAATCCATCTTGCAAATTAAAACGCATTTGATAGCCGAAAGTACTAATAGTTCCTGTACCAGTCCTGTCGTCTTTTTTTATACCATTTTTTAAAACATGTTCACAAAGCTGTAAATATTGTTTCATTCTTTCATCACCTACAATTATCGTAAATTTTTTATAAAATGATACGTTTTTGGCGCCTTTTCATATAAAATTTTTCTTGTGTGTTCATTTAAATAATAGTAAGCAAAACTTTCAGCAAAAAATTCTTCTGGGAATTTTAGAAAATAGGCGCGATTTTCAAATAAGGTCCTTGCCTCCAATCTCCAAATTGATAAAAAATAAGCATTTTCTCGAATCTTATTGAATATAAGCTTGTCAATAGAATGGGCTAGTTCATGTAATTCCAGATTAACAGATGAATGCCCTTTTCCATAATCACTAGCTCCAATTTTAACATGAACAATCCGATTTCCTCCAGACCCTGGTACATCATCCCATGTCGTACCTGTATTTCTATAACCTCTTGGAATCAGTCCTGATAAATGATTTGTAGAAGGAAAATCGGTCAATTTTCCATTAAATAACACAACCACAATACGTTGGGCTGAGATTTTTTGAAGGAGTTCTTGAGGTAACTGATCAATTCGTTGAATCATTTGTTTTGCAGCAAGTTGATCAAAATCATCATTCGGTAACATAATGATAGAATCAAGCCATTCACTAGAATGTAAGTTTAAACTTTGATAGAAATCAGAATGTACTATATCCTTAAGAAATGTATAATTAAATTTTGCTTCAGAACGCGGACAATATAAAATAAAAAGCAAAAAGGATATTAGGATTGGATAACGTCTCATTATAAGATTCACCTGTTGTAAAAAATTTTCAATCCTATTTATTTTGGAATCATTATATCATGTAATCTTTAAACCTATTATTTTTTCAATTTTTAAAATTTAAGAGGTTGTATAAAGGTTTAAATTTTTCGCCTTTTATACAGCCTCTTATTCTATTATGGATTTTTTTTAATGTGGCCAGTTTGGTGGAGTATTTTTATCCCAGAAAATATCCCCTAATTCGTGATGAGTTTGATAATGATCATGAAAAGTGTGGTAATGGAAGTTAAACCAATAACCTTCAAGTGGTCTTAAATCTCTTCTGACGTGGAAACGGATAATATCTTTACCAGTTTTTTCATTATAAATATGAAATATTTTTTCACTTTTACCAGTACCTGGTTTTTGAGAAATCGTTAGGTGTTGAATATCTTCATCATTAAATTGTTCTGTTACTTCCATAATCGCTTTTTCTATTTTTGGCAATATAATTGTTTCAAATTCATTCTCAATGACAGGTCCAATGCGATCGCCAAATTTTTGCCACGATTGTTGTTGACCAATTTCAATTGCCGTTTGTAAAAATTGCTGTTTCGGCGATTGTTTTTGATTTGTTTCATGATACGAAAGATCGAACTTTTCTTTTTGTACAGACTGTGACTGCTTTGATTCAAAAGCATCATTTTTGCTCGTTTTTTCTACAGGCTCATCATTGGCTTGTACCGCTTGAAAGGGTGAAAACATCCCAAAGGTCAGTACAGTAACAAGGGTAACAAATGTTTTTTTCAACCATTTTGTCATAACAAGACACTTCTTTCATCTTTTATATATAATAATATTGATATAATTCTATTATACTTGTAAACGTTTAAAATCGAAAGGATTTTCAATTGGATCTTTATTTCAAATCATTTTTAAATATAAAAAAGCGCTCTTCTTCAAATTTGAATGGGAGCGCCTTTTTTCTATGTAATAATACATTAAATATCATTTTATTAACAATGATCATTAAAACCAATTAATAGATCATCAACTATTTCTTCAACAGAACGTCCTTCAATTTGTTCACGAGGAATAAATTGAACAACTTCTTTTCCTTTTAACAATGCCATTGATGGTGAAGAAGGAGGAATATCTCCAAAGTATTCACGCATTTTCGCTGTTGCTTCTTTATCTTGGCCAGCAAATACTGTAACTAAATGATCTGGTTTTTTTGGCGTATTTGCTAATGCATAATTAACCGCTGGACGAGCAAGACCTCCAGCACAACCACAAACAGAATTAACCATAACTAGAGTCGTACCGTCTACATTTTCCATAAACTCTTCTACTTCTTCAGCTGTTTTTAATTCTTTAAATCCATTCTTTGTTAATTCTTCTCTCATTGGAATTACTAACTGACGCATATATTCTTCATAAGCCATTGACATAATATTGTGTACCTCCTTTAATCTTTACAAGAAACCCACAGGCTTTTTGTACTAGAATTTTGTGGTAAATTCATTGTACCCATATTTCTTCATAAATGCAAAAAAACTGTTCTAGTCATTCTTCTTACGAGCTTCCGTCATTTGTTTCCAAACAGAACCTTTCGCTTCTTCTCCACCCTCAATTCTTTCGATTGCCATTTTTATTTGTAAAGCAACTTCAAATTCTGAATCATTTTCAGCTTCTCTTAATGCTGGCAATGCTTTTTCGTCTCCTACTTCATATAAAAACATTGCTGCACGCCAGCGAACGATTTTACTTTTATCTTTTAATGCTCTGATCATTTCAACTTGAGCTTCAGGAAATCCTAAATCGCTCAAGCAATCGCCCGCCGTTCTCCGTACAGTTACATTTTTATCTTGAAGACCTTTATAAATATAAGGTAATACTCTTTTATCTTCTATCATTCCTAAATAGACAACAGCAAGCCTGCGAATAGAAGGTTTTTCATCATTTAATGCTTTTTCTAAAACAGGTAAGTCAGCTAATGTTGGTTCTTCCATTTGCTCTAGTATTTGGAATCGTTTCCGCCAGTCAGGATGATCTAAATCATCCAATATTACTTTACGAAAATGCTTTGCGTCTTTTTTTATATTAGGATTTTTTGCCTGTTCTACTAATTCGTCAAGCCTAGATTGCGGATATGCTGCTTGTACTTCTTCCAATACAGTTTGACCGATTTCATCCATATCACCATAACGGATGCCCCAATCCATCCACTTTCGTTGTACGACGAAATTATCCCCAGGAAGTTGTGCTTCATTAAATGCTTCTACATAATTTTTTGGCAAACCAAAGCGCTTTTCATTTGTCCCATCCATTAACTTAACCTGTAATGGAATTCCTTTAAATACTTGGATTTGCACCTGTACTTCACCATAATGTTCATCAGGTTTCATTTTCTCTTCTGATTGCATATGTTGTTCTTCACCTAATGCACGACGAACTTCTGGTAAAATTTTTTCCCATTCAGTTTTACCATGACGTTCTACTGCCATAAAGTCAGCAACATGATATACACCCGTTACTCCTTCGATGGATAAAATTTTCTTAATTTGTTCAGGAGCATCATCCAAATTTTCTTTTCTGTAATTATTTCTTGTACCACTTGGTAATTTTTCATCTAATATAACCTTCATCGTATTCGGACTTGGTGTTGGTTCAATAGCTTTTATTTTCAATTTAATCCCACCTTTTTTGATTTTAAAAGAAAAAACAAACGAAATGTTTAATTAGTAAGGGATACAAACGAACAAGTTTTAGTTTTAGTACCACTTTTATCTTATCGTTAATTTAGCCCTGTTGGCAAAACAACGATATCGACAATTTACTTTTATTCTGCAAATTCTGCTAAATATTCCCATCGCTCCATTAAATAATCAAGCTGTTCTTGCCACTTCTTTTCTTCTTCCATTAATTCCTGAAGTTTCGTAAAATCACTACCGCAAGTTTCCATTTCTGTTTTAATTGCTGCGATCATTTCTTCTACTTCGGATATTTTTATTTCAATGTTTTCCCATTCTTTTTGTTCTTTATAGGTCAGTTTCTTTTTAACCTTTGGTTTTTTGCTCTGTTTTTGAACTGTTTGGTTTCCTTCTCCTTTTTTTACTTCAGCTTTAATCGATTTTTTCTTCACTTCAGCTAAATAATCCGAATATTCACCCAAAAATTTGTCAATCTTTCCTTCGCCTTGAAAAATTAACAATTGATCACAAACTTTATCTAAAAAGTAGCGGTCATGAGAGACTGTAATTACAACACCAGCAAATTCTTCTAAAAATTGTTCTAAAACGGTCAATGTCTCAGTATCTAAATCATTCGTTGGTTCATCAAGTAATAATACATTAGGTTCTTCCATGAGTAACCTTAATAGATATAACCTTCTCCGTTCACCACCAGATAATTTGCGAATTATAGTTCCATGAGTGTTCATAGGGAATAAAAAACGTTCTAACATTTGTGCTGCAGATTGTGTTTTTCCATCCTTCGTATGAATAAAGTCCCCTGCTTCACGAATGTATTCAATCATTCGTTTATTAATATCCATATCGACAGATTCTTGTGTATAGTAACCGATACTAACTGTTTGTCCTAAAAGAAGGTCACCTTTATCTAGATTTTCTTTTCCTGCAATTATGTTTAATAGAGTAGTTTTTCCACTTCCATTTTTTCCAACAATTCCGATACGGTCCCCAGGTTTAACTAGTAAATGAAAGTCTTGCAATATCGTTTTATTATCATAAGATTTATAACCATTCCTAATCGTGATAACATCTTTTCCAAGTCTTGTACCTGAAAATGATAAATCAACTTGGTTGGTTTGTGTTTTTTGACTTACAACTTTATCTAATTCTTTAAAACGGTCGATTCTAGCTTTTTGTTTCGTTGAACGGGCTTGTGCACCTCTTTTTATCCATGCCAGTTCTCGCCGATATAAATTTTTAGCTTTTTCCCTTTGACGGGCGTTTTCCTCTTCACGTATTGACTTTGCTTCAAGATAGTCGGCATAATTACCTTTGTATGTATATAATTTACCTTCAAATAATTCAAAGATCCTGTTCGATACTGCATCTAAAAAGTACCGATCATGTGTGACAAACAATATAGATGTAGGATATTTTACTAGCTCTTCTTGTAACCATTCAATCATTGCGTAATCTAAATGGTTTGTCGGTTCATCAAGTAATAGTAAGTCCGCTTTGTTTAATAATACTTCTGCTAAAGCTATCCGCTTTTTTTGTCCACCAGAAAGCTGACGGATAGGTTGATTATAGTCTGAAATCCCCAATTTAGATAATATCGTTTTGGCTTGGGAGCTTATATCCCAGCCATTTACATCGTCCATCGCCTTTTGAAGACGAAAATACTGATCTAATAGTTTATCGTTTTCTGGATCAATATTTAATGCAGCAACAATTTTCTCATATTCTCGAACCGCATTATTAATTGGACTATCTGTGGATAAAATCTGTTCCAATACAGTTAAATCAGGGTTTAAGTCAGGCTCTTGAAGTAAAATAGAAATTTTATAATCATTCGGTTTTGTGAAACTACCATTATCCAAATCTTCGATTCCAGCAATCATTTTAAGTAGAGTTGATTTTCCGGTGCCATTTATACCGATTAAACCAATTCGTTCCTTTTCACCAATCGTAAAAGAAATATCATTAAGTAATTGTTTATCCCCGATTGTTTTGAATAGATGATCTGCAGTAAAAATTTTCATTGTTCACCATTCCACTCTTTCCAAAATCGTCTTAAAAACTCTTCCATAAATTGATGGCGCTCTTCAGCGATTTTTTTCCCAGTCTTCGTTTGCATTAAGTCTTTTAATTTTAATAATTTCTCATAAAAATGATTAATTGACGTTGTTTTTTCATGACGGTATTCTTCATAAGACATAGATGTTCGGATTTGTATTTCTGGATTATGTATTGGCTGACCTATTTTTCCACCATAGGCAAAAGTACGAGCAATCCCAATCGCCCCAATTGCATCTAACCGATCCGCATCTTGTACAATTTTAGCTTCAATACTGGTAAGAGGTTTGCCATGTCCCCCTTTATAAGATATCGAATCAATGGTTGTCAATATCTGTTCTACATAGTGATCGTCTAAATCTTGCCGTAAAAATTGATCCAATTCTTCTCTCTTCTTCGATGATTCATTCCATAACTTATCATCGTAATAGTCATGTAATAATGCAACCATTTCAATAGTAAAAGGATTTCCTGCATTTTCCCTTTGATGAATATGTAATGCTAAATTTCGAACACGGTTTAAATGGAACCAATCATGTCCAGTGCATTCCTCCTCAAACCTTACCCTTAACAAGTTTTCTGTTGACTTGATTATCTGTTTCATAACCGTCCTCTTTCAATTACTTTTTATAACATGGTTAGTAGATAATTTCCATTATTGATCGTCTCATTTACAATATCATGTAGTTCTTCCATATTATTTTCAGTTATCTCTTCATGTCTTTTTAATATGAATTGGTATGTCATTTTTTGGTCCTGATAAACGTTTGTAATTTGTTCAAGGTTATACATTTTTTCATAGTTTTTCTTTAAAAATTTACTTACTCGTTTTTCTAATACTTCATCGAGTTTCGTGTTGACATTAAAATGCACATTAATATTAGCTCCCGGTCTTTCATTCATCGGATACCATTCAGCAACTAGTTGTTGAAAATTTGCCTTAAGTTCAATTTTCATTATTAATAATTTATTTCGGTCATTTTTATTCATAAAAGATAGATTATATGTACGAGACATGTCTGCAAGATTGATGTAGTCATTTCTCTCGATAATGGTAATTTCCTCATTCAAATCATAATCATAAACAATTCCTTCAAAAACAACTTTTAAATTTTCATATGCCGTTGGATCAAACAATACAATCATCCTTTTTTATCATAATAATAAATTATAACAATTTATATGTATGAAGTCTTGTCAAAGGGAATGAAATATAAAGGTGAGAAAATAATTCTATTTTATGTCTCAGTGGCTTTTTCACAATATAGTGAAATGTACTATAATGAAAGTTCTCATTATTATATTCGTTTTCATCTAACAGCTAAAATATTTCTGTTTATATTGTCTGAACAAGAAAAGGCGTTTATAATAACGCCCTTCAATCTTTTATCAATATTCTTTTTTATTTAAAATAGTCCCTTAATTTGGCCATTTTCATTAACATCCATATTGAGTGCTGCTGGATATTTTGGTAATCCAGGCATTGTTAACATTTGTCCTGCATAGGCAACAACAAAACCAGCACCTACGGAAGGTTTTAACTCACGAATCGAAATCGTAAAACCTTCTGGTCTCCCTAATTTTGATGGATCATCAGAAAGTGAATATTGCGTTTTGGCAATACAAACAGGGAAGTTCCCCCACCCAGCCTCTTCGATTTCTTTTAATTGTTTTTTTGCATTTATAGATAATTCAACACAACTTGCACCATATACTTTTTTACAAATTTTTTCCAATTTAACTTCTATAGAGTCTGAAAGAGAGTATAGCGGTTGGTAACTAGTTCTTTCTTCCTCCGCTTCATGTATAACGGATAATAATTGATCAGCTAATTCAATACCTCCTTGTCCCCCTTTTTCCCATACCTTTGTTATGGCAAAAGGCATGTTTTCATATTCACAAAGCCGGATAAATTCTTCTATTTCTTCTTTAAAGTCACCAACAAAATGATTAAGTGAAATAACAAATGGTAATTGATATTGTTTAATTGTTTCTACATGTTTACGTAAATTAGCAAACCCCTTTCGCACTGCTTTCGGATTGTTTATATGTAAATCTTTCAATTCAACACCACCATGCATTTTCAATGCACGAATTGTTGCCACAATAGCAACAGCATTTGGAAGAATCCCACCTATTTGGCATTTGATATCAAGAAATTTTTCAGCCCCTAAATCTGCTCCGAAACCAGCCTCCGTTACTACATAATCTGCTAGTTTCAAAGCTGTTTTTGTAGCGATTATGCTGTTACATCCATGAGCAATATTTGCGAAGGGACCTCCATGTACAATCGCTGGTGTATGTTCTAATGTTTGAACTAAATTCGGTTTTATAGCATCTCTCAATAATACTGTTAAAGCACCTTCAACACCTAAATCTTTTACAGTAACTGGCTCATTATGGATGTTATAAGCGATGACAGTCCGAGAAATACGTTTCTTTAAGTCTGCCAAATCATCTGCTAAACAGAAGATCGCCATCATTTCTGAGGCTGCTGTAATTTCAAAATGTTCCTCACGAGGTATACCATTTGTTTTCCCACCTAATCCAATCACAACATGACGAAGAGCACGATCATTTATATCGATAGCTCGTTTCCAAAGAATTTTTCTAGTGTCAATTTTCAACCGATTTCCTTGTTGGATATGGTTATCGATAAGAGATGCTAGTGTATTATTAGCAGCAGATATTGCATGTAAATCACCAGTAAAATGCAAATTTATATCTTCCATTGGAACAACTTGGGCATATCCACCGCCACAAGCACCACCTTTTATCCCCATTACTGGACCTAATGACGGTTCTCTTAAGGCAATTACAACATTTTTCCCTAATTGTTTTAATGCATCACCAAGTCCTACAGTAACCGTGGATTTTCCTTCCCCAGCAGGTGTCGGGTTGATAGAGGTGACTAAAATAAGTTTACCATCTTTTTTTGTTTTCAATTCTTCAATGGTTTCATAGGATAATTTTGCTTTATATTTACCAAAAACCTCTAACGCTTCCTCTTTTAAACCCATTGATTGAGCAATTTCTTGAATTGGTTTTAGTCGGGCCATTCTTGCGATTTCAATATCAGATAAAATCTTTGACATATGTTTCCCTCGCTTCTATTAGCTTTTCATATAGATTTCCCTATTTTATCACAAGGTCATTCAATCCATTTATTCATTATCTTTTTTATTCATTTGTGAAAAAAATTTATTTTTTTGGACAAAATAAATAATGATAAGATACATTTTGAACTATAACTTTACATTTTATCTTTTAAAAAGAATCGTTATGATAAGAATTAATTAATAAAGGTGGTCTTTTTCTTGGAAGAAATAGTTGCAGTTGATCGTGATCATTCAGGAAATATTATTAGTTTTAAGACCAATACGGGTCGAATTATTTCGTATCGTAAAGCGATTCAGGAAATCGAACAAGGAAAAATTTCAGGTGTTATGTTAAAAGAACAAACTTTTAGCGATCTTCCAATTGTCCAGAATATTAGTACAGATGATACATATTTCGAGAATTTCCCTCCTATCTATTAAAAAAGAGTGACATCAAGTCACTCTTCAACATTTTTTTGGACAGCTTTTAATTCATCTAACCGTTTTGGGTTTTCTTCAAAATATTGCACAAGGTCACCTATACGGTCAATAGCATCCCAGCTCAAATGATGCTCAATGCCTTCAACATCATTATAAATATTTTCATCTTCGACTCCAATCATTTTTAAAAATTGTTCCAATAATTCATGTCGATATACTAAACGTTTCCCAATTTTTTTTCCTTTTGAAGTTAGTACAAGTCCACGATATTTTTCATATATTAAATACTCACTTCTGTCTAATTTTTGTACCATTTTTGTAACAGATGAAGGATGAACAGATAATGCTTCTGCAATATCAGAAACCCTGGCATATCCTTTATTTTCAATTAATAAATAAATTTGTTCTATATAATCTTCCATACTTGGTGTTGGCATTTCTTTTCCTCCAAATCAAGTTACGTAAACTATATTTTACAATAGTTTACACGCTCAAACAAGATTCAAAATGTTTGCACACTTATCATACCAATAATTTAATTGAAAAAGCTACTAAACAACAAAATTATTCATTTTTTATGAATTTATGAAACAATAATAAAATTCCCTTGACTATGAGAACGCTTTATTGTATAGTAAATATAATCATAAAACTGGTTGCTTGTATGGTGTCCGGTTTTCTGATGCAATTTTTTAGGCACTTCATTGTGTCTTGAAAGTTTAGGAGGAAAGAAAATGCAAAATGGTAAAGTAAAATGGTTTAACAATGAAAAAGGTTATGGTTTTATTGAAGTTGAAGGTGGTAATGATGTATTTGTTCATTACACTGCCATTCAAGGTGAAGGTTACAAAACTTTAGAAGAAGGTCAAGAAGTTTCTTTTGAAATCGTTGAAGGAAACCGTGGGCCACAAGCAGCAAATGTTGTTAAATTGTAATTAAATTTAAATTAACGATATATGGTAAACAATTTCCAGGCTGGTTTATACCAGCCTTTTTGATTTACTTATTTGAACTTTTGTTTGTATGATTACCAGATAATCTTTCTCCTATTTTTTTTATTTCCAAACCAACCGTACATTCATGTATACAAAAGTTATGAGCATAACGTTTGCCCTTTTCTTTCCTAAAATGTCTGGCTAAGAAACATCCATCACAATAATTTTTTAATAATGTATCTAAGTCATCGAGTAGTTGTTTATCAATTTTCATCAAAAAACCCCTTTAACTAAAATAATAAACATTTCAATATTCAATATCTTTATCTAATACGTGTTTACTTTCAATTTTTACACCTTGTAACGCTTGACGCGCTAACTGATCCGCTTCTTTATTATCACCTCTTGGAATCGGTTGATAATTTGGAATTAAATTTAATTTTTGTACGTGCATTTCAATTTTATCTAACAAGCGATTTAAATTTTCCTCAAAACACGGCCATTCTCCTTTTAACTGCATGAGAAGACCTTGACTGTCCCCTTTTATTACAATCTTTTTCCTTTTCATATGTAAATCATATAATCGTTCCATTGCAAAGTTAAGGGCAATATATTCGGCTTCATTATTAGACTGTATTAAATCAATTTTTTCATTCCAACGATGACGTATAATTTCTTCACCTAGTCGATAATATAATACGACACCTATTCCAGCTTCATCTGTATCTTTATTATAGCTTCCATCAAAATAAATCGTGATCTCGTCTGGTTCATCCTCGATCTTGTTTAATAATTTTTTTAATTCCTTTTTTGTCCACCTTAATCCTGTTTCATCTTCAATTTCCATTGTTTTAATACGGCCCGTTTTATCTAAATCATCTATGATCAACAGGATCTCTTTTCCACTTATCCAATCTGAATGAAACGTTGTCTCTTGTTTATTTTTCGTTTGGTATTGCATCATAATTTTAAAATTCATGTATCATCCCATCTTTATTATTATATTAAATCGTATTCTGTCAATTTCCTTCTTCAACATTCATTAATTTTTTCGATAAATCATTACAGTTTTGTTCATTTACCCGTTATAATTAACTTTGTTATAAAATTAATACAGTTATCTTTTTCTTTAATATTAAACTTTATGGAGGTTTACCATGTTTGAAGTCTATATAGATGGTGCCAGCGCAGGAAATCCAGGTTGCAGTGGGGCAGGAATATTTATTAAAGGAAATAAAGTAGTGGAGGAATATTCCATTCCCTTAGGTTATATGAATAATCATCAAGCTGAATTTCATGCTCTAATCCATGCATTAGAAATTTGCCACTCAAAAAAATATTCGGTTGTTTCCATACGCACAGATTCAAAAATTGTTTGTGATTCCATTGAAAAGAAATTTGTAAAACGAGATGAATTCAAACCATTGTTGCAAAAAATACTGACAATGATTGAAAGCTTTGATTTGTTTTTTATTAAATGGATTCCAGAAAAGAAAAACCGACATGCAGATCGACTTGCCCGTGCAGCCATCCATAAAAACTAACACTTCTTCTACAACCATTTTATCATTCCATCTAAATATTTTTTTCGACTTGGTAAATAATAAACATCGGAGGTGAAATCGTTGAGTAAAAGCCGAAATCGCGGAACAAAAGCACCAGGAGTAAATCCACAAGGATATGGCCAAGATGGGACAAATACAGAGAATCCAAAAAGTAAATTAGAAAACGCAGCAAAAAAATTGAATCGGAAATAAAACTCTTCATATTCTTATATGAATTAGAAATTTTTGTGGAGCTGTCCAAAAAGTCCAAGATAGTAGATTTTGAAGTATTGCGGTCAGGCGGATATAAAACCTGCTATAAATACACGTTTATGTTATGGAGGTTGTGGCCTTGCCATGTCCTTCCGCCAATGAACCGAAAAGATTTGCTAACTCGGTACTGACTTTCTGGACAGCTCTTTTTTATAGAAAAATATTATTTAAGTTTTTGTAAATATGTTTTATGATAGTGATTGTTAGTAGTCAATTATTTTGCAGAAATTAAAAAGAAAGGTTTAGAAAACGATGAAAAAATCATTAACAGAGTTACTTTATATTGTCGTTGGTTCATTTTTATTTGCATTATCTATTAATCTATTTGTATTACCTAGTAATTTAGGTGAAGGTGGAGTCACTGGAACGACGGTCATTCTCTATTATATTTTTCATTGGTCACCTGGTATAACAAGTTTTATTTTAAATGGTATTTTAATCCTCGTTGGGTATAAATTTTTAGATAAAACAACAACCTTATATACGATTGTTGCAACAATATTTATTTCCGTCTTTTTAGAACTTACGAAAAGTTGGACGGTAGATTCAAACGAATTAATATTAAATAGTTTAGCCGGCGGTGTACTAACAGGTGTTGGGATTGGTATTATTTTCCGCGCTGGGGGTACCAGTGCAGGATCAGCAATTTTAGCAAAATTAACAAATAAATATTTGAATTGGAATGTTAGTTACAGTTTGTTATTTTTCGATGCTATCGTTGTGTTTGCTTCCTGGTTTATCATTGGTACAGAAGGTTTAATTTTAACAATTTTGATGTTATATGTGGCAACAAAAGTAATGAATTTTATTATTGAAGGAATGAGTTCTAAAAGGGCGGTTACAGTCATTTCGAATAATTACAGTGAAATCGCGGAAAAGGTAAATAATGAAATGGATCGAGGCGTCACGGTTCTGACAGGATATGGCTATTATACAAAAAAGAAAAAAGATATTTTATTTATTATTATTAGCAAACAAGAAATTACGCAGCTTAGAAAAATTATTAAAGAAGTTGATTCAGGTGCCTTTATAACGGTACAAGATGTAAGAGATGTGTTTGGAGAAGGATTTGTCACCCTTTCAGACTAACATTTAAGACTGTTTTATGATTTTTACAATGGACGATATTTTTTAATAGTACACCTTGGCCTTGTTTTTAAGAATAAAATTCATGAAAAAGCTGAGTGTTATAAATCACTCAGCTTTATTTAGATCTATTTAACTTTCTATCTATGCAAAATCCTCAAACAGGTGCTCCTTATTCCATTCTTTAATCATATCAAGGATTCTTGCCATCCCTTTAATTTTAATGGCATTTATGTTTGCATATAATTGGTCATGAAAGAACCTTATTTCCGCGTCTTTTAATTTAAATGTTAATGGTACATCCAATTTAATTTCAGCCAGTTTCCTTGAAAGAATCAGTATATCACGATCGCTTTCAATCTTTTTTCGTTGGGCAGGCTTTAATTTGTCTATAGATGCAAGAAGATTTTCTACGGTTTTATATTGTAAAATTAATTTTTCGGCAGTTTTTGGTCCTATTCCTTTTACACCTGGGTAATGATCACTTGAATCTCCAGTTAACGCTTTTATATCAACAAATTGTTTAGGATGATAGCCTCTTTTTTCAATAAAACTATCCTTCGTCTCAACTTCATAATTTCCGTAGCCTTTTTTTAATAAAGCAACTGAAATATTGTTATCTAAAACTTGAAGAATATCACGGTCCCCCGTTAAAATAATAACCTCTAATTGATCCTTTACTTGATGGGCAATCGTACCTAAACAATCATCTGCTTCGAAACCCTGAACTCCAATATTTGGAATAGCAAAAGCCGTTGTTGCTTCTTTTGCTAAATCAAATTGTGGGATAAGTTCGTCTGGGGGGGCAGAACGATTCCCTTTATAATCTTCGTATAGTTCATTTCGGAATGTTTTACTCCCCATATCCCAACAAACCGCCAAATGAGTTGGGTTAAAATAATTCGCTGCCGTAAACAAATGCCGTAAAAAGCCATTTACACCATTTGTTGGTATGCCTTCATCGTTAAACATATACTGACCTGTTGCACTTGTTGCATAAAAAGCTCGAAACAATAGTGCCATTCCATCCACTAATAATAGTTTTTGCTCTGTTTTTGTCAAAATGTCACCTCAAATATTGCTTAATTCATTACATATTTGTTTGCCAATTCCATTTTATCTTAACATAAATATAAATTATAAGCAGTAGAAGATTTAATGGAAGTCTCTTACATTCAAACAAAATTTATAGTTCTTCTAACACAGTTAAGTTGCGTTTGATTAAATCAATATCAATTTTATTCTCTAGAACAGATATCCAACCGTTAAATTGTTCATTTAACTCTTCTTGAATTTTACTAATTAAATGTTCAACACTTTCAAATAACATAACTTCAATTCTAGATTGTAATGTTTTTTCTCCTTTTTCTAAATAAGCAGCAATTGGTTCCTTTAGTCGTTCTTGGATAGCCTCCGCCATTTGCTTTCGCTCATTTTTCTCAAAAAAAGCTTTCGTGTTTTTAAATATTCCTAATTCCTTTGCAAAATAGTCTGTTGACAAGTTTATTAATTCATTTTCAAAGTTGGGCGTTTCTAGTCTTCTATTATTCTCAAATAAGGTAAACGATAAATTTTCATTAACCTTTTTAATTTGAGATATAAGTGATTCATGTAAACTAGCTAATTGTTTGTGAACAAAATTTTCAATCCGTAAAGTTGTTGCCCGTAATTCCTGGGACAAATCGAAACCAATAGAGGTGAGTAGTTCTTTACAAGCATAATGTAGAGACTGTTTTGCTTCACTGTTCGCGCCCTTAATTGTTGCTGGGTTAAAGGATTCTTTAAAGAAATCATTAAATCGTAAACCATTCCGTTGATTAATATAATAAATGAGCTCTGCAAGTTCTTGGTTTATTTGTTCTTTTATGACATCAAGTGAAAGATCATTAAGGATCGACTGAATTTTACTTTTTTCTACTTGTAGCCGCTTTAATTTCTGTTCTTTTTCTTCAATATCAGAGCTTGCTGATTCAACGAGAACTCTTACTCTTTCCACCGCATGTTTCCATTCCATTTCTGCAGCACTTATCGCTATTTCTTTTAAATCACTGGTAATAAATTGATAGAAAGAATTCTCAAATTCAGGAAAATACGAATGAAGCTGTTCTTGCATTTGCTTCTCTTTTAATGCATTTAAACTTGAGACAGGATATAGGTTAGCATGTCGAATTCCGAATTGTAGCAATTGGTTTTCAATATAATTTAGAACATCTTTTAACTCATCCTCATCATTGGCTAAATCAACTGCATTAACGATAAAAAACATTTTATCTAAAGTAAATTGATCTTTCACACGACCTAATTGAATTAAAAATTCCCGATCTGCTTTTGAAAAAGCATGGTTATAGTAGGTTACAAAAATAATGGCGTCCGCATTTTTAATATATTCGAATGAAACATCCGTATGTCTGGCATTTATGGAGTCTGCCCCTGGCGTATCCACTAACGTTATTCCTTTTTCCGTTACACTGGAGTCGTAATAAAAATTGATCCATTCCACAAAACAAGACTTATCTTCTTCAGCAACAAATTCTTGAAATTCCTTTTTCGTAACAGTAATTTCTTGACCGAGCTGATTTTCGAAATTGTGATACCCTTTTTCAAAGGCTTTTAAAAATGATAAATGGGTTTTGTTTTGTTCTTTAACATCATCTTCTGAAATTTTCATGACGAATCGAAAGACTTCTTCAAGTGAGTCTGCCTGATGGTTAAAATATTGTAAGGCCACATTTAAGTCATCCAATAACATTTGTTCACTCTTTAGTTTAACAACCCCTGTTTCATGAGGATGCTCTTTACTTGCAGGTAAAATTCGATTAATGGACGCTGTTGTTGGATTAGGTGAAACGGGTAAAATTTTCTCCCCCATTAAAGCGTTGGCAAAAGAAGATTTACCGGCACTAAAGGCTCCAAACAGCGCTACAGTAAACTGTTGGTTTTCCAATCGTTTCACTCGTTTTTCTAACATTACTGCTAGTTTTTCCAATGTCGGAGTATTCGCGAAAATTGGGACACTGTTTTTTAATTTTTTTATAGTTTGACTGTAACGACTATGGTTATCTTGAAATTTTTGAATTCTATTTCTCCTTTTATCCTTGTTTGTTTGTTCGCTTTTCTCAACAGATCCTGTTTCATGAATATAAGCGTCAATGTCAAGGATTACTTCATTCGTATTTTCAATGATCTTTTCTACTTGTTGTCGAACCTCGTCAAAATTATTTAGCGGATTACTCATCAATTGTTGTAAATGATTCTTTACTTGGTGATACTCTTCCTTTATTTTTTTTAGACGGTTAATGGCATATATATATTCTTGCAATTGCCTTTTTTCCTTTTCTAGTTCTGTTAATTGAACCGTACATTCTTCAAGCAGATGAGATTTGATTATGTCAAAAAGCTCATCTATTGTTTTTCGTGTTAACGATTTAATTTGACTCGCTACATCATTTGTATAGTTTAAAACTGATTCACCAGTTACAAGTGCCCCTTGTTTTACTGATTTTGCAATCATGTCTTCAGATACATTAATTTCAATCGTCTGTATTTTATTTTCCAACGTGTGATCGAAAATTTTGTACTTTTTCATGAATTTTAATACACATGTTTTTACATGCCAAACAATTTGTGTATTCGTGTTTTCCTGTAAATCATTTTTAAATCTTAATAAAATATCTCGCCTTTTTTCCTCAGTTTTTTTCTTTGTAAATAGAAATCCAACTTTAAAATCCTTCTGCAACGATTCTAAGTATTGTTTTGCTAGTTCGCGCGTTTCAGCTGGCATGAGATAAGCATTTTTTAATATATTTTCCAATTCCTCTTCTTTTTCTTTTTCAAAAATAGAGACGATATTTGTTCGTTCATTAATTTCTTTTGTTATTTTTTCAAATTCATTATATACCTGTTCACGTTGTTCCTCACTTAAATGTTGTACATTTCGGTTTAATTGGTCAACTTCCTCTTGCTGATCTTCTTCAATACTCTGTAGATGTTCTTCCATTAACAATTTCAACGATGCAGGAACATAATTTCTTTGTTTATTCGAAAAAATCTGAAACAATTGTTGCTTCAATCCGGTAAAATTGTTATAAGGATGGTCAAAATCTTTTAAACTTGTATAAAAAATACCCTTTGGTTTTATAGACCAAGCCGCAAATGCTTCTAAAACCGATTGTTGAAATTTTTCCATCGGAAGTTCTTGTTCTTGATGTTTATCAATCATATTGACAATAAAGTATACTTCTTTACCAAAGTTCTGCATTTCTTTCGTAAAAAGAAAATTTTCTTCTGCTTGAACGTGATTATAATCCATTACATAAAAGACGGCATCAGCTAAATACATTGCAGATTCTGTAGCTAGTTTATGAGCTTGGTCGGTAGAATCAATGCCGGGAGTATCCATTATGACAGCACCCTTTGGCAAAGAATCACTTGGAACTTCAATTTCAACCGATTTTATTAATTCTCCATCCTTAAATAACCCTTTAATTTTGTTTAAATCAAAGGGTGCAGGTTGGTACAATACCTTACCGTCTTGCATATAAAATTTTGCATAATAGCTTGATCCAAATCTAATTTTTACTAAATTCGCGCTCGTTGGTATTGGACTAGTCGGCAGGATATTTTCTCCAATTAAAGTATTAATCATCGTTGATTTCCCTGCGGAAAAGTGTCCACAAAAGGCAATATTAATCTCACCTGCCATTTCTTTTTTCAATAAATCTTTTACTTTTTCTGCCCGAACCTTGTCCCCATTTTGCTCATAATAAGTAAAGAAGTTATAAAGTTTTTGTAAGTTTTTTGTTTCTGTTAATTCAATCAGTTGTTGTTCCATGTTTATACCCCTTTATTTCAACAGTTATATGTTTTATTGTATATGATTTATAATTATTTTCCCATAGTTTACTATTGAAATAAAATATTATCATCAAATCATTTTAATATTCAATGAATTAAAAAAGATGCCCAAAATAGGGCATTCCTTTTTAAAAGACTATAATGCTAGTTTATACTTATTCTTCTTCATAAAGATTACGATCATATTTATGACATTGAACCTCAATGATAATTGGATTTAATCGATTACAACCGCACTCTTGGCAAATATGTTGTTCATGATGAATTGTACAACAGTTTTCACAATAATAATACATCATTCCCTCACTCTCTTCTTCGAAATTTCTTAAGAGTGTAAAAATATATACCGGCATTGTTTTATTACCGACCAAAGTATTATCTGATTTTAATTTTATTTATTATATGTTTGAATAGAGAATGATGTGAATGCATAAATAATTTTTTCTGAAATCGTATCAATTAAAAATTACCTTTCCATCCTCCAACGATTTGATTCTCACTAAGGATTCCACACGAATACCTTGGGCACGAAGGTCGTTTCCACCTTGTTGAAAGCTTTTTTCAATAACGATTCCAATTCCAGCAAGACTAGCTTCAGCTTGGTTAACTATTTCTATTAGTCCCCGTGCAGCTTCACCATTCGCCAAAAAGTCATCAAGTACAAGAACATGGTCATCCTTATTTAACAACTGTTTTGAAACCGAAATTTCATTTGTCTGTTGTTTTGTATACGAATAAACTTTAGCAGAATAAAGATTTTCCGTTAATGTTAATGATTTTCTTTTTCTAGCAAAAATTACTGGTACATTTAATTCTAATCCTGTCATAACACTCGGGGCAATACCAGATGATTCTATCGTTAAAATTTTTGTAATGGGTTCATTATTAAATCTATTAGCAAATTCTTCGCCAACTTTTAACATTAATGGGACATCAATTTGGTGATTTAAGAAGTGATCCACTTTTAGTACGGTTTCTGATAAAATAGTTCCTTCTTGAATAATTTTGTCCTTCAGTAGTTGCATTTGTTGAACACCTCTTTTTCTTAAAATGGAATAAATGAATTGAAAAACCCAAAGGTAAGCAACCGTGTTGGCAACACTTATCTTCGGGTCTCCATTATGAAAAAATTATACGATCATATGTATTAGTATACAATTCATAGTTAATAAATTAAATACAAAATTATGATTACATTATATATGGAAACAAAGCAGTAACTATACCGATAATGCCCCCGATAATTGGAACAGAAATATAAAATAATCGTTTATTTCTTGCTCTTTTATAAGCCATTTCTTCTGGTGTTAAAAATTTATTAGACATATCAGCTCCCCCTACGACTATTTAAATGGACAATTTACCTTACATCAAACATATATAATTGTACCACTCGTCCATTTTTACAACATAAGACTTACTAACTATTTTTGAATAATAAACTTAAAAATAGTACGAAATCCCTCATTCTTCCCTAATTATTTTTTCTTTTAAACGATGTTCCATAAATTCAGTATTAACCAGCAAACTTTTCAATGTCTGATCAAAAATTAGAGTTTTTGCCATTCTATCAAAAGAATTAAAACTAGACTTATCGTTGCGAATGGATATTGAAAATAATATTTAATAATGAAAACAAAACAATAAGCAAAACACAAAACAAATCTATCTAAAAAATTACAAAAGGAATCTACTTGTACAAATAAAAAAAGACATATGTAGATTCCTTTTTATTTATTTAGAAATGATATATTTTGCTATATTTTTCATTTAAATAGTCTATTAAATAACGAGCGTTTAAGTCTTCTCCTGTAGCTTCCTGTAAAATTTCTAACGGTTTTTTCATTTTACCATATTGATGAACTTTCTCAATAAACCATCTCTTTATTTGAATGAGATCACCATTAGCTACAATTTCATCAAAATTTGGAAGATCTTTTAATATTGCATGTTTAAATTGTGCTGCATAAATATAACCTAACGCATATGATGGGAAATAACCGAAACTTCCACTAGACCAATGTACATCTTGAAGAACACCTACACCATCATGATCCGGTTTGACTCCTAAATATTCTTTGTATTTCTCGTTCCATATCATAGGCAAATCTTGAACTTCAATTTCATCGTTAAAGAGGCCCTTCTCTATTTCATAACGAATAATGATATGTAAAGGATACGTTACTTCATCAGCTTCAATTCGGATTAAACTTGGCCGTACTTCATTAATAGCAAAATAAAAGTCATTAAGTGATACATTATTTAATTGACCACTGGTATATTTTTTCAATAAATCATAGTTTCGCTTCCAAAATTGTTTATTTCTACCAATAAAAATTTCATTAAACAATGATTGTGATTCATGAATACCCATTGATGTACCTCTAGCTAAAGTTGTCCCTGCAAGTTCTTTACAAATATTTTGTTCATAAAGGGCATGACCACCTTCATGCATTACGCCAAAGATAGCAACACGAAAATCCTGTTCGTCGTATTTGTTTGTTATGCGTGTATCACCTTGGTTAATTGTTATTTGAAAAGGGTGGACCGTTTCGTCTAGACGTCCTGCATTAAAATCAAAACCCATCTGTTTTAATATTTCGATACTAAATGCTTCCTGTTTTGCCTTTGGAAAATAAAAATTAATAAAAGATGTGTCGACTTTGCTATTTGATTTCTCAATTTTTTGTAATAAGCCAACAATACCGTCACGAACTTCCCGAAAAACAGTATCTAATTTCTCAACCGTCATTCCTGGTTCGTACATATCAAGTAAAGTATTATATTTATTTCCTTTATAACCCCAGTAACCTATAAAACGCTTTGTTGTCTCAACAAGTTCTTCTAAGTAGGGACGAAACATGTCAAAGTCTGCCTTTTCTTTCGCTTCTTCCCAAACAGATTCTGCCTTTGCTTGTAAAGTAACATAAGCTTGGTATTCATCTATCGGGATTTTTTTCATTCGTTCAAAACTTTTTTTACAATCCAGTGCAGTTTTTAAAGCAATCTCAGACATTTGATCTTTATTTTTTCCATCCAATAATTGATTCAAAAAAGATTCCATCTCTTCGGAAGTTTCCATTTTATAAACTTCAGATGACAATAACCCAATCACTTCGGAACGTCCTTCGACTCCTTTTTTCGGAGTTCCTGTTCGAAGATCCCAATACATTAATTTTAACGCTTCTTCATATGCTTTTATTTTTTTTACATATTTTAAAAAGTCAGTTTCTAATTGTTTTGTCATTGTGGCCATTAATATCCCCCTTTAAATTTGATAAACTTATTATAGCCTGAATTTGAATTGTCGTAAATTTTTACAATTATTAAAACTTATGTATATCCAATAAGTCCCAAGTCTTGCATTTTGATGGTGGACAAAGTGAAATGTTTCACAATTATAGCATCTAAGGGGGAAAAGAAAATAAAAAAATAAGGAAGGAGCTGTCCATAAAGTCTGATTTTGTGGTCAATGATAGCTACATTAGCGAATACCAGTGGCACGGACCTAAACCACCTTACGTGGAAACATGTTTGCGGAGGTCTTTGTTTCCCGCAGTATCGTAGCCGACTTTCCTATCAAAAATCCTTTATGACTTTTGGACAGCCCCATTACTAATTATTAGATCTGAACAGTGGAGTGGATAAATTGAAATTTAATGCTTGGTGGACATTTTCCTCTGCTTCTTTTATAGATTGGATCGCCTCTTGTGCCAAATGATCTTGTTGTAGTTCTTCATATGCAGATTCCAATGCTTTAAAAATACGATCAAAATCTATATGATTATCTTTATACATATTCCACCCCTTTTCTTCTTTTTGATAATAAATATTATAATCATGAAAAAATAAAATATTCCTAAATTTTACAAGTTCGAATGAATACATTTTTTCACGATAAATTTTATAAAAGAAAAAGACCCATTACTTCCCAAAATATATTTGAAAAGTAATCTGGTCCTTAGTAAAATGAATGAATGATTAGTCCAATTATTTATCTAACTTATAACTTCTTTCGGTTTTCTCGGTCCCCAAAATTGATAATAGTCAGTTTTAATAAAACCATTAAATAATTTTCGTTTTTTTGTTGCTTTTTTACCGTATAATTTTTCAAAGTTTTCATGGGACGTAAGAATATAGATTGACCAGGTATCTAATTGATCATAAACTTGTCCCATTTCTCGATAAAGTTTTTCTACTTCTTCTTTTTCGCTAAGTCTTTCTCCATAAGGCGGATTACTAACGAGTACACCATATTTTAATTTAGTATGAAAGTCCGTTGCCCTCATTTGTTTAAATTGAATTAAATCAACTAGTCCGGCCTCCATTGCATTTGTCTTCGCAATCTCCACCATTTTGTGATCGATATCAGAGCCAAAAATGGTTAACTCTTGGTCATATTTAGCCAAGTCTTCCGCTTCATTTCGTGCCTCATCCCAAACAGACTTACTCATCCAATGCCACTGTTCAGATATAAAATCCCGATTAAACCCTGGAGCGATATTTTGCCCTATCAGCGCTGCTTCTATCGGAATCGTTCCAGAACCACAGAAAGGATCTACAAAAGGTTTATCAGGTGTCCAATTTGTTAATAGAATTAAAGCTGCTGCTAATGTTTCCTTTAACGGTGCTTCTCCTTGAGCAGTTCGATATCCTCGTTTATGTAAACCAGGTCCACTAGTATCAATGGTTAGTGTCACCTTATCCTTCAAAATTGATACTTCAATAGGAACCTTTGGTCCCTTTTCATCAAACCAGCTTACACTCTTATATTTTGACTTCAACCGTTCTACAATTGCTTTTTTTACAATGGCTTGACAATCTGGCACACTATGTAATGTAGACTTTACCGATTTGCCTGAAACAGGAAATTCGCTATGTTCATTTAAAAATTGTTCCCATGGTAATTTTTTTGTACCTTCAAAGAGTTCATCAAAGGTTCTTGCCTTAAATTCTCCGACAATAATTTTGATACGATCAGCCGTACGAAGCCATAAGTTACTCCTTGCTATTGCAAGACTATCACCATTATATATAATTTTCCCGTTGTCTACTTTACATTCATAACCTAAGTTTCGAACTTCTTTAGCAACAACAGACTCAATCCCCATTGCTGCAGTAGCTAAAAGTTTAAATTTTGACATCTCATCACCTCTACATTTAACCATTATGTTTATTTTAAACAAAATAAGGCTGTCTCATAACGGAGAGTCCGTAATTTATGAGACAGCCTTCCTTATCGTTCGAATCCGTTAATAACGTTCTATAAGCCATGTTCTGTACCTTCGTACTACCAGCGACTCTCGTCTCGTACTCCGGTGGTAATCATCTATCTGCAAGAGAATCTCTTGCCTCCCCCTTAGGTTCATTTCCCCAGGGGAAGTTCCCCTACCATAATTTGGGTTTCTCGCTCGTGGGGTTTACCTCGTTCCACCCTTGTCATTTCTTCCAAGGCTACGTCACTGTGGCACTTTCAAGGTAATAGCACCATATCCAAACGGACTTAGGTACGTTCCCTGCCGTCAGTCCAGTCGTAACCAGACTGCCCTGGCTTATTGTTTCGCCAGGCACGATCACTACGGGCATCTCAGCACCGTGCGAGCATGGACTTTCCTCAGCACTGCAATGCAGTACCGCGATTACCCGAACGTTATTAACGGTGACACTATATTAGTATAATCTAAGCAAAAAAAACTTTCAATGGTTATTTATTCAATCAATGGTAACATTAATCTTGTAATTTACTTCCAAAAACATGTTTTTCTAAATTACTCAACCGCTTTAAAATATCAAAATTCGTTGCTCCTGTTGGTTGCACAGGTTGTTTGCGTGCTTCTTCTAATTGTTTCTTTAATTTTTGGTTTTCAAGTTGAAGTTCCTCTATGTATTTTGTAAAGATTTCATAATCTTTAATAATAATGTCTAAATATTGATCCACTTCTTCTTGATTGTAACCACGCATACTTGTTTTAAATTCCTTTTCAAGTATGTCTTTTGCTGTTAATTGAATATTGGATAACAAATTTATCACCCCGATCTAATTCATTACTTGTATTTTTCCAGAAATATAAAGTTTTGTCAATTTTACATACAAGGTCTACTTACCTATGTAATAGGTCATCTGTTCAACATATCACAGATGCAATCCATATTATACAACAACTTTACGAAAAAGTAATACGAATTATACATATAATATATTATTTATTTTTCTTTTCAAAAATCTATAGTCCTGTACCTATTTATGATACAGGACCAAATTTTATTCCACTATTTTATAACTTTAGCAACCACAAAATGGTTTCATTGGACGTGGACAGCCACAATTGACATGTTGATGGCTTACTTCATTTACACAGGATTCCGTATGTGGACAATAATGTTCATGGATAAACTTGTGTTTATTTACTGTCGTTGTATGAGATGGATGAATATGAGGGACAATGGTAGTAAATTGGTTTGTATTAACAAAATGCTGAGTTGGCGATACAATTGGTGGTGTGACGTTTGCTGGAGCTATATTTACCGGTCCTGTTGTTACTGGACCTGGTCCCGGTCCGAATCCTGGGCCAAATCCTGGGGTCGGTCCCATACCTGGTCCAAAACCTGTTGTTTGCATCATCCCTGTTGGATCACCCATCGGTGGCATTTGATTGCATGAAAATGAAGGCATACATTTTCTCCCCTTTCAATGATTAATCAGCTTCTACACTAATAACCTATGATATATAGGGGATACATGTACTAATGAAATCACCTATTTTTCCAAGATTCCTAAAGTAATAAAAGCATTTCATCTTGAAAAATGATAAATACGAACATAACGGTTACGATTAAAGTAAAAAAAAGGAATAATAAGGCACGATGCAACTTACTCACTACTTTCAATGTATGATGATAGACACAAATAATTGTAACGATATTATATTAAGAACGCAATTACTTTTTTGATTTTTCCCTATTTTTGTCGAAACAAAATAAAATATAAGAATTTTTGTTGAAGTATGCGCTTGCCTAGGAAATAACAATTATGTTCATTTAAAAGCTTTACAAATGTCATTATTTTCTATAGGGATTAACACGTCTTTGTTTTAACAATTTTAGTTTTAAACGTTGTATTCGTTTTTGTAAGTCTTGTTCTAATTTTTCTGGTATTTTATTACTTATTTTTTGTATCGTTTTTAATTCATGAAGCCCGACTTTAGCCATATCTAGAGCCATATAGAAATCTTTTTGTTTATGTTCAAGATATTTTGCCATTTCAATTGTTGCGTTAACCTTAACAGTTCCTTTCCCCTTTTTTATAATCTCATCCCAAAGAGGTATTGCTTTTTCAATTTGTTTTTGTTTCTTGTATTGCAAAGCTAAATCAAATTTAGCTTGCCACGCCTCTTTACCTTCAAAATTTTCAAGCGCTTGTTCATAAATTTTTATTGCCTGACTTGTTTGTTTTAATGATGAGTACCATTTTCCAACTTGTATTTGTTCGATCTTTGACTGCTCTTGATCCAACTCTAATAACTGAAATGATAGATGGGTATATAAAGTAATTAATGAAAGTACATCTTCTTCATTATGTTCCATTATTTTCATAATACCGTCGACATTTTTTGTTTCCACAAAATCAAAATAGATCATTGGTGCAAGAAATCCTGGTATGTCATCTTCCCTCTTAATCCCTAATACTTCTTTTTCAACCATCGATAATTTGACGGACTCTAATTTTCCCTTCCAAAGCCTGCGCGCTGCATGTAATAAATCAAAATGACCAAATTGTGGTAGTTTTGGGACATGTTCACGAATAAGTGTGTGTCGTGTTCTCACTTGTGGCCAATCGAAAGCTTTTCCATTATATGTAACGAGAGTAGTATAATCGATAGATTTTAAAAAACTGTCATATAAAGGGATTTCACCCCCAGGCTCAGGTAATAGATGTTGTTTTACGATAATCTCATTATCTTTAACATAAGCATAACCGAGTAAAAAAATAGTATTCCCAACTCCGCCACCTAACCCAGTTGTTTCCGTATCAAAGAAAAATAAGTCCGTTGGTTGAAAACCCTTAGTTGATAATGGGTGATCGACGTCTGAGTTTTGCCAAGCTGAAACAGCGTTAAAAAAGTCAGAAAAGGAATATTTCCCTCTTTTTGTATGAATCGGATAACGTTTTTCACGTATTAAACAATACGCACCATCTAAAAAATAAGGAGTAGTATTAAAACTATTCCATTTTTCTAAATGGGGAATCTCAATATTTTGTGTTGCTTCTGTTTGAATTTTGGATTCTTCATGGGTTAGATATGACTCGTACATTTTTAGTTTTGCTTTTAATTTCAAAATTCTCACCCTTAAACATCTTCAATAAAATAATCTAATAAAAGGAGAGCATCAGATTTTCCAGTTTTTGTCAGTATATCGGTTCCGATACAAGATGGGCAACCAGACTCACATGGACAAGATTGGATCGTATTTTTCGTTTCTAATAAAATGTCATTAATTTTTGAATAAATTCCTTCACTTAAACCAACACCGCCTGGATAGCGATCATATATAAAGATTGTCGGTTTGTCATTGTGACTTGCTTTCACTTGCGGAACGACAAATACATCCTTCGGATCACACATTACATACATCGGGACAATATTTTTTAATGCATGAGTTAAACCGATCAAGCCTTCTTCAATCCGTTTTTCATCCAATGCCATGAGCTGATTTTTCAAAGAAATCCAAGTTGCAGTAGTGTGTAACATTTGTTCAGGTAAATGTATTGGACCTGATCCAATATTTTCATGAGTTTCAAATTTAATTTTTTTAAAAATGGTCGCCATTGCTTGGACGGCAACATCTCCATTCTGAACAATAGTTTTTTCGAAACTTGCTTCTTTATCGACTTCCAATACTTTTAATTGAACGGCAAGATTTGCATCTGTATAATAATCAACCTTAACTTCTCTCACATAGGCTTTTTTCTCTTCCCAGTCTAAATTTTCGACCTGATATTGTGTTCCTTGATGAAGATAAATCGCTTCATCATGGAGTAGTGTCATTGCACTAAATGTATCCATCTCACCAATCACTTTTACATTAGCAATATCAGTCTGATCAATAATAACAACATTTTCTTGTGATGCAGAACGAAGACTTATGTTATGGGCCGGAAAGGAATCACTCATCCAATGGTATTTATTTTTACTATAAACAAGTACTTTTTGATCTAACAAGTAATCAAGAATATCTTCAACATCTATCCCGCCAAAGGTTTCCCCTTTTTTAAATGGCAATTCGTAAGCTGCACATTTAATATGATCAACAAGAATAATTAAATTGTTCGGATTGATTCGTGCAACTTCTGGAGATTGTTTAAAAAAGAATTCCGGATGGTTAATGATATATTGGTCAAGAGGGGTTGAACTTGCAACATACAAAATTAATGCTTCTCCATTTCTTCTTCCGGCTCGCCCAGCCTGCTGCCAAGCACTTGCAATTGTCCCAGGATAACCGGTCATAATACATACTTGTAGTTGACCTATATCTACACCTAGTTCTAAAGCGTTCGTTGACACAACGCCATATATTTCACCATTACGCAATCCTTTTTCAATTTCTCTCCGCTCCGTTGGTAAATATCCGCCACGATATCCGCGGATGCCGGCCGCACCAATCTTATCTTTAATCAATGCTTGCAAATACGTTAAAATAATTTCCACCCGAACTCGACTTCTTGCAAAGATAATCGTTTGAATTTTATTTTTTAAAAATTCACTGGCAAGTTTGCGAACCTCTAATGTAGCACTTCTTCGTATATTTAATGATTTATTTACAATGGGTGGATTATAAAACACAAAATGTTTTGTTCCACTTGGAGCACCATTTTTGTCAATAAGTTTTGTATGTTCACCAGTTATCGATTCCGCCAACTCCTTTGGATTAGCAATTGTAGCTGATGTAGAAATAAATATAGGATTACTACCATAGAATTGACAAATTCTCTTTAATCGTCGAATAACATTTGCAGTATGACTACCAAAAACTCCTCTGTAAATATGTAATTCATCGATAATGACAAATTTAAGATTTTCAAATAACGATACCCATTTTGTATGGTGAGGTAATATACCCGAATGCAACATGTCTGGATTTGTAATAACAATTGAACCTGCTTTTCTTACCTTTTGACGAACATTTGCAGGTGTATCCCCATCATATGTATAACATTTCACATTAATTTCTGCTGTATCAATAAGTTCATTTATCTCACTTTTTTGGTCATAACTTAAGGCTTTTGTAGGAAACAGGTAAAGAGCCCTAGTCTCACTATTTTCTAGAATCGATTGTAAGACAGGTAAATTGTAACATAATGTCTTTCCACTGGCTGTCGGTGTAACCGCCGTAAAATTCATACCGTTCATAGCCAATTCAAAAGCCTCTCGTTGATGGCTATATAAAGAGGTAATACCTCTTTTTATTAATGCTTTTTTTAATTTAGGATGAAGATTGTCAGGAAAAGTAACAAAATTGGCTTCCTTTCCTTCAATGGTCTCCCAATGTGTTATATTTTCACTTATATTTTTATTTGATTTCATCCAACCTATCATTTCTTGTAAATTGCGTTTTCCAAGCATTTTTTCACCTTTAATTCTATACTTCGTTTTTTAAATTTATCTTCATGAAAATCATGAGCTTTATAAAAAGCTTTGTTTATTCTTTAAAAATTCAATACAACTAAATATGAAAAACGTATTTGTCAAGGACTATTATAACGAATATTTGTTCTACCCTCAAAATAAATACAATGTGATTTATCACTTATTCACATACATTATTTTTGTTCATATATTATAGCAAAAAATATTGTGTAAAGAGGTGGATGTTATTTGGCAAATGAAAACTCTCGAAAATCAAATCTTCCAGAAGATCCTATAAAGGAATGGTTTAACTTTGCACCACTTTTCCAAGAACGTCCATTTAGAAATTTATTAGAAAGTATTGATGAATTATTCCAACACACATACTTTAAACCTCGATTTAAAGTAAAAGTTCAAGAAGAAGAGGATAAGTATATCGTCTATGCAGAGTTACCTGGTGTCCGTAAAAATCAAATTCATATTCATACAATGATCAATCGATTAACCATTACCGTAAAACAGACAGAAATGGAAACAATAGAAAATGACAAAACACAAACAACACATAATAAACAATCCTACACACAAGTCAGCCGCACGATACCATTTTATCAACCAGTTTTAGAAAAACAAACAAAAGCAACTTATCGTGATGGACTATTAACGGTAATCGTACCTAAAAGAAAAGGTAAGATGATTGAAATTGAATAAAAAATAACAGGGCATGCCTTTAATAATACTTTACAGGTATGCCCCATTATTATGATTTAAACATCAACTTCAAACCTTTGATAAACGCTTGTAATTGATTTAATGTTCCTATTAATTGGCCAGCGGTTGAAAACATTTTGTTTAAATCAACAGTTCCATCTTGTGTTTTAAAATATTTTAGTATTCCATTTGTCTCCATTTTTGATTTTTGATTATCAGGCATATTTATAGGCCATTCAGATAGATGCTGGTTTATTTCGTATGGAATTATCTGTTGAAAATCATATAAAGGGTCTATCGGATTTTCGAGCAAAGATTGGATAGGATATGAATGATTAGGTGGACGATGAAGTGTTTCTTGAAAACCCACATTAAACATTGGCGTTAAACTTTGCATCATGGTTTGGTTTGTAAACGAATTCATATATTCATGATTTATGGGCATCACTTGGAATGGGTATTGATGTTGCATATATGGTGGTATATGTCTAGGGATATAATGGTAGGACAATTTGTTCGGATTAACATACATACTGCAAGCCTCCCTACTTTTCCCCATTATAGTATGTGATATTATATTGAAATGTGAATTTAGTCGGCTTCTTTTTTGCTAATTTCCGTCAAAAGCTTTTCTAATGTGTAATTAATGGAATGGAAAGTATGTTTAAACCTACGATAACTCGTTTTTGCAAAAAAAGATTGAGCACAAATCTCTCTTATATTTTCGAAAGCTGATTCAACTTGTTGTACAACTAAGTTTTTCGGTTTGTATTTGTGAATCCAATTTTTTGCATATTCTACCCATTCGTCTGTAAATTCGTATACTTCGTCTACGAATGGCTGGATGACAGTATAGAAATCTTTTTGCTCACCGGTCGAACGGACATTTTCATAATTGGAATTTATTTGCTTTAGGTAATTTTTCAACTTTATGGTTTTGGTCTTCATTATTTTATGTTCTTTATGTTCCATCTCGTTGTCACCTCAAAACTATTATAACTTACTTTTAGGTGGACCTCTAATAAAAAACTACTTAAACTACTTTTCTTTTAAAATAATTATGTTCTTGTAATGACTTGTTTTCTACCATATATGTTTCAAAAAATTCTCCAAAATCATTTTCTAGTTTATTAATCATCATCTGATGTTCATCTACGATCTTATTTCGCTTTGCATAAACAGCTTGATCCAATTTCTTTTCTAGTAATTCGACTTCCCTTTGAAGATTACTTAATTGATTTAATACCTCTTGTATCTTCATAATAGTAGAATTACTTTTCACCATGATCCCCCCTGTCATCTCAATTAAATACTTAATTCTCTTTAAACAAAAATCTTCCTGCCCCCTGACAAAACTAGTTGAGATTCGCTAAAGAGAGTGGTTATTTGACATAGAATCCCCATGGTTTGTCGAAGAATGATAATGGTTATTTTGTTCATACTATGAAATGTTAGGAGGTGGAAATGTGGCTAAAAAGAAAAACAAAAATCGTGGTGCTGAAAAAGAAAATCGTGCCTATACAAAAGCTGGAGAAGGTAATCCAAAACTAGAAGGACCAAATCGACCATCGACTTAATCATGATGAGCAGGACCCCCTGCTCTTTCTTATTGATTTAACTGAATCCATTCCTGCAAGTTTTTTAATAGCGACATCTCAATTAATTTCTTTTTATACCAGTTCGTAATTTCAATATCATCTTTTATTTTTGGTGAATGAAACCAACTTCGTTTGACTTTTTTTTGTTGATCCCATGAAGGTCCAATTTCAGGAACATGTTCTATAATAGGATATGTAAACCGTAAATACGGAGTATCCCTTCTCATTTTTTCGCTAAAATATTTTTCATAATCATAACGAGATCCTGTATGAACGGTTTTTTTTATAAAATGTATAAATTCTTGGAGATAGCCCGAATCAAATAAGATCCATGATAATTGTTTGCCAAATTCAATTCGCACATGAACATTTTGAAACTTTTTCATCGATGCACCGTAAATTTTACCAGATAACGTTGGAAATAATATGACATTAAAATGAAGTTTTTCTTGAAGTCGATAAGGGAGTGAATTAAAAATTCTTTTATGATAAACTGTATTGGCTATAATCGGTTTTTGAATTAGATTTTGTTCATTAATAATTAAGGCGTAAAGTAGTCTCGTTTCATCCCGATCTTTCCAAAATGTTTGCCATTCATCTATCATAAATTCTGAAATACGAAAATATCGTAATAAATGAAACAAAGGCTTATTATATTTCGTAGAATAATGATAGATTAATAATTGTGGATAAGCATCGTTAAAAATGAGCCAATTCGCTCGTTCATACATGGAAAACAAGGTTCGGCGATATTCAACAGACATTAGTTTAACTAATCGATCACCTTCTAGGTCACACATATTCCAGCCAGCATTACGGGAAACTAGACTGGCAAGCAAGGACCATTTTATTTCTTTGTAATCAAAATAAAATATTTCATAGTGTTTTGTTCGTGATATATTATCTATGTTGCCTAAATTTGTTTTCCTTTTAACAATCTGTATAATATCATGTTCATTCTCGATTTTCGCAAACACGTGGATAGCACTCCTTCATTTACTGATCAGTATTAGCAAGAGGTGAAAAAATGGAAATTCGATATCCGAATGGTAAAATTTTTAAACCTTATAAAGCCGAAAAAAGACTGAAAAATTATGAATACGGAAATCGTGGTATGACATTAGAGGAAGATTTAAATGAATCTAATGAATATTATTTAGCCAATCAAATAGCCGTTATTCATAAAAAACCAACACCGATACAAATTGTAAACGTTGATTATCCACATCGTAGTAAAGCTGTTATAAAAGAAGCTTATTTTAAAACACCTTCCACAACGGATTATAATGGTGTATATAAAGGAAAATATATAGACTTTGAAGCAAAAGAAACAAAAAGCAAAACTTCAATTCCTTTACAAAACTTTCATGCTCATCAAATTAACCATATTAAACAAGTTTTAGCATGTGATGGAATTTCATTTGTTATTATTCGCTTTTCTACAACTGAAGAAATATTTTTACTAGAAGGTAAGTACTTATTAAAATTTTGGGAGCGTATGGAAAATGGAGGCAGAAAGTCGATTGCGAAGGATGAAATCAATCATTACGGACACCATATCCCAATTGGCTTTCAACCTCGAATTGATTATTTAAAAATTGTCGATCAAATATATTACTAAATTTTAAAATATTTTTATCTAATCGTTTTTTATTTTTTCCGTTTATAATAAAATTAGACATTATGAACAAATAATACTTTTAAATTCCATCATATAGTGACGCACTATTAAAGTTGGAATGAAAGGAAGATACGTTATGTCAGAGCAATATAAATCTAGGACAGAAAGAAGAGAAAAAGAAAAACAAAGAAAAAATCGGACAAAAAGTAGTGCTGCTGAGAAGAAATCATGGAAAACGATAGCAAAGCGTGTTTTCCTGACTCTACTTGTATTAGGATTTATTGGTCTCATTGCTGGTGTTAGTGTTGTTGCCTACTGGATCAGCGATGCACCAAAATTTGACCCTGCTGCTTTAAAAGATTCTGTTCCATCAACGATTTATGATATGAATAAAGAACCAATTGTCGAACTTGGTACAGAAAAACGAGATTTAGTTAGTTATGAAGAAATACCTGAACTTGTCCGTAATGCAATATTAGCCACTGAGGATGTTCGCTTTTTTAAACATAACGGTATTGATATTATACGTTTAGGTGGGGCAGTATTAAGTAATATTACTGAAGGATTTGGTTCTCAAGGGGCATCAACCTTAACCCAGCAAGTCGTGAAACTATCGTTTTTATCACAGGAAAAAACATTGAAGCGTAAAGTTCAAGAGGCTTGGTTAGCCATTCAGCTAGAACAACATTTTACAAAAGAAGAAATTTTTGAAATGTATGTCAATAAAGTCAACATGGGTAGAAATGTGTATGGGATTAAAAAGGCAAGTGAAGAATATTTCGGTAAATCGCTAGATGAACTAACATTACCTGAAGCTGCAGTTATCGCAGGACTTCCACAAAGACCAAATGCATATAACCCTTTAGTAAATCCAGATTTAGCTAATGGCCGAAAGAAAACAGTCTTGAAATTAATGCATCAACATGGCTTTATTACCGAAAAAGAAATGAATGATGCCCAAAATGTGGATGTTTCTGACCTTGTAGTTTCCAAAGAAGAAGATGAAAAGGAAAATACACCTTACGATACTTTTATTGATAAAGTAATCGATGAAGTAGGAGAACTTGGTTTTAATATATATACGGATGGTTTAGAAATATATACAACAATGGATAAAGGTGCACAAGAAAAGGTATATGACTTATTAAACAACGATGATTCTGTCGGATTTTCGAATGATGAAATTCAAGCAGGTGTCATCTTAACGGATACGAAAAATGGTGAAATTCGAGCTATAGGTGGCGGAAGAAAACAAACCGTCAAGCGTGGATTTAACTATGCTATCGATAATACAAGACATCCTGGATCAACGGCGAAGCCTATTTTTGGCTATGGACCAGCAATTGAACATTTAAAATGGTCTCCAGCACAAATTTTAAATGATGAACCGTACAAGTATTCAGGGACAGATACAACTATTCGCAACCATGATGGACAATATACGGGTAATCAAACGATGCGTTATCATTTACAATGGTCCAGGAACGTTCCAGCTGTAAAAGCATTTCAAGAGGCTGGAAAAGATAATGTTGAACAGTTCGCAAGAAATCTTGGCATTCCTTTAAACAAGGATGAATACGTTGGAGAATCATATGCGTTAGGTGGCATGGAAAATGGTATTGCGCCAATCCACTTAGCAGGAGCATATGCCGCCTTTGGTAATGACGGTATTTATAATGAACCACATGCAGTAAGAAAAGTTGTTCTTCCTGATGGAAGAGAAATTGATATGTCTCCTAAATCAAAAAGAGTGATGCAAGATTATACAGCATTCCTCATTACTGACATGTTAAAAGACGTTGTAACAAGTGGAACCGGTACAAGAGCCCAAGTACCTGGTGTGCCGATTGCAGGTAAAACCGGAACCTCTAACTATTCAGAGGAAGATAAACAAAGATGGGGTATTAAACAAGGTGGTGTGCCAGATTCATGGTTTGGTGGATATTCGACAAATTATACTGCTGCCATTTGGGTCGGTTATTCAGATCGTAGCAAAGCATTATATTCTCCAGAAACGCGTATCGCTATGACATTATTTAAAAAGTTAATGACCTATGTACATGATGGTATTGATACACCAGATTTTAAGCAACCAGATAGTGTTGTTAAAGTTGCCATAGAAAAAGGTTCTAATCCACCGAAAAAAGCAAGTCAATTTACACCAAGTAGTGAAATTTACTATGAATATTTTGTAAAAGGAACAGAACCGACAGAGGTATCAACAAAATACGATAAATTACCGGCTGTTACGAATTTAAGTGCGGATTACAATGAAAATGCACAAAAGGCAACATTAAATTGGAATTTCAATTCAAATATAAAAGGCGTATCATTCGAGGTTTATGTGTCGATCGATGGTTCAGCTGAAGAATTGATAAGTACAACGAAGAAAAATGGACTGAAAGTTGAAAATGTCGTTCCTGGTTTAAAATATACATTTACCGTTTATGCTGTAAAAGATGGGAATAAGAGTGATCCTGCTAGTGTTTCTCTAGATCTTTCTACTTTTGTTGAAGAACCTGATGAAGAGGAACAACCAGATGATAATTCGAATGATGAAATTGATCAAGAAAGTGGAAACGAAAATAATGAAGATGATCATGACGCAAATGAATCGGACGAAGGAAACGAAAGAGATCAAAGTGACGAGCAAAGTGAGAATAAAAATAATCAAGGGAATGGAAATGGTCAAGACGGTGGAAATGAAAAACCACGTGGAAAAGAAAAAAACAATGCGGACACACCAGAAACCGAAAATAAGGATGATCAAGATAATGTAGGCGATAATCCGAATGATGATGAATCTGGAGAATAGATCAATTAAATCTATCTAATATTAAAGAGTGAATCGAATAAACTCGATTCACTCTTTTTTTGCAACCATCACTTTATTGCGATAATATGCTTTATGTTGTTCAACAAATAACTCGGACAATTGTAAAAATGACGGATATAGGGAAGGTTTTTCCATAATGAAAGAAAGACGATCAACGATATTTATTGGTTTAATGGATAAATTCCCTAAATCTTTTTTTAAATTGTTTAGGGTTACAGGAGATCCATTTGACCAAAAAAGAAGTTTCATAAATAAACTTAGCGCTTTTACCATCTTTCTTTGTATCATATCCTTTTGTCTTTGTTTAAAATTATGACAAATGATCGAATTAAGATCATGCCATTGACTTATTAAATCTTTTACCGATTCGTCTGGGGTGTTCCACGGGTATAACCGATGTTTCATGTCACTTGATTTATAATAAACATTTTCATCAGGAAAAAAATCCTTTGGCTCCTCTGTATCTATGAAAAACAATGGATGATATAATGGATCACTCTTTTTCATTTGATAATTCAAGACCTTTCGTTCGTTTTTTTCCTTCTCTGCAAAGCGATAGTAATGGACATTCTAAACAGTTTGGCCGTTGGGCCTTACAATGATATCTTCCAAAGAAAATAAGACGGTGATGTGTAATCCCCCATTCATCCTTCGGTACTTTTTTCATTAAAGTTTCTTCTACTTCCAAAACGGTGTCCTTCCATCGACATATACCTAATCTCTTACTCACTCTTTCCACATGAGTATCTACAGCAATAGCAGGTATACCGAAAGCTACAGATGCAACAACGTTTGCTGTTTTCCTACCAACTCCGGGAAGTTGCATAAGTAAGTCACGATCAGCCGGTACTTCACCATCATATTTTTCAATTAATATTTGACAAAGCTTTTGGATATTTTTTGATTTATTTCTCCATAGTCCGATGGATCGAATATCTTGTTGCAATTCTTCTAATGGAACACGTAGATAGTCTTCTGGTGTTTTATACTTTTCAAATAATGTTTTCGTGACTTTATTGACTAACACATCTGTACATTGTGCTGACAAAACAACAGCAATTAGTAATTCAAAAGGATTACGATGATTTAACTCACATTGGGCATTTGGGAACATCCGTGCTATTTCATCTAAACAGTAGCGAATTTCTTTTTTTGTAAGCATATCTCTTCTCCCTTTTAATTTTCTAACCAGTTATAAAATGGTATAGAATCGGTCCTTTTTCTCGGTTCATCTAAATTCCTTTTTTGTTGTTGGTGTATGCGAAACTTTCTACCATGTTCTTGTGCTTGCTCAACGGTTTTAATACCATTTTTCTTCCACTCAAATAAAATACGGTCAATATAGCGGAAATTTAACTTTCCTGACATAACAGCTTCTTTTAAGGCAGCCTTAATTAAACTAGGCTCATGATGATCGTTATCTAGCCACATGGTAATTGTTTCAATTTCTATCGGTGAAAGTGGACGAGCGAATTCTTGTTCAAACATCGTAAAGACATTTCCTTCATCTTCTTTTTTTTGCGCTTGAATTTCGCCCTTTTCATTTAAAATATGTTCGTCCAATAAACGGCTCCATAGAGGTTGAAGTGAATACTTCTCAAAGTATATGTCATCAGCTGTTTTGCCATTGATAATTTGTAAATACCCCCTTTGAACGAGGGAACCTATTAATTGAGCGCACTTCTCAGTCGAAATACACATTCTTTCTGCGATTTCAACGTGTGTTGGAAAATCATTTCCTTTTTTAATAAAAGTATAAATATGTAACAGGACCATACATTCAAGATCAGTTAACCCAATTTTTTTATAATAAGTGAATAAAAAAGAAGGAATTGGTACAACCCCTTCTTCTATCCATGAAAGAAACATTTTTTTGTCCATTTTCAGCACCTCAAATTAAGTATAGCATGAATCAGTTTCTCTGATAAGCCACACGTTCTTTAAATATTATTACGCATTTTTTTGATTATAGTATTAAATTGTGAAGGAATTTAATATTCCATAAAAAAAGACCCGAATGTCTTATATAAACAACCGGGTCCTATCATAATCGTCGTTTATACTAATGGGCACGAATTTCTTGTCTCATAAAGATGATATAAGCAAGAGCAAAACAAATTAATGTAGCTGCGATTAGACCTGTAATTTGGGGCCAGATCAATAGTAAACTTTGACTTAATGGTAACGGACTAGCTACGGCACCGACCGTTTGTTCCACAGTCAACGGCCCTAAACTACGCACTGTTGGGAAAAGTAATGTTGTAATTGATTCATTAAATAGATAATTTGGTGAAAGTCTTAGTAAGTTTAAGATAAATTCTGAACGATTCATTGCGTCCTCTACTGTTGTAAATGAATGTGGGGTTAAATAAGATTTTGATAAAAGATTGATAATCATTGAATAAAAAGGACTAAAAAATAACCATATAGCTATTGATGATAGAGCTGATGTTGCAGCTTGTTTGAAGATCGCAGAGAATAAAATGCCTAAATTCAGCCAAAAAGCGATATAGACGATGCAAATAAATAAAAAGAATAAGATTCGTAAAAACTCTTCAAACGTTGGTGGTATACCTAATATTAATATACCTAAAGCTGTAACTAATAATCCTAATGAAAGAAATAAAATTGTACATAACAAAAGGGAAGCAAAAAATTTTCCAGTTATGACAAAGTCTCGAGGAATTGGTTGTGCCATTATACGCGATAACGTCCCCTTATTTCTTTCCATATTTATCGCATCAAAGCCAAGGGCAATCCCTAGTAATGGACTTAAAAATGCAACAAATGTAATAAATGAAGGAAGTGTTCCATCGCTAACGGTAAATAATTGTAAAAACAAATACAGATCTTGACCGATTTGTTGCGATTCTTTACTTAATTGGTCAATCACATCTTGAATGGATGTGACCGCAGTATAAAGGGAGCCGATACATGTTAATAAAATAATGGCTAATAAAATCATAATGCGCCAGCTCCTAATATTGTCAGCAAACTCTTTTTGGACAATTGCCGAAAATACAGATCGATTATGGTTCTTCTTGTCCAACCTTTCGAAGCGCAAAATAGGTTTAAAGATGTTTAACCTCATCACTTTCACGCCCTTCAAAGTAACGGTGATAAATTTCATCTAAACCGAAATTTTTCTTTTGAATCTCATATAAACGTGATCCTAATTCTATAACCATATGACTAATTTGTGCTGATACATCTTCCTTACTATAGATGATCATAGTATCATCTTCAATTTCAATTTTGTTTACATATGGTAACTGTTTTACGGCTACTCGTAGCTTTTCAGAAATTGGATGACACTTAACATGAATCGTAAATGTATCTTGTAAAAATAATTTCCGGGCAAGTGTATCCATATTCCCCTCTGCTATCAGCTTACCAGAGACAAAAATACCAACACGATCACATATTTGCTGTACTTGATGTAAATGATGAGAAGATAACAAAACTGTAATCTGTTCTTCTCTATTCAGTTGTTTTATTAATTGTAAAATGTCACGTACTCCTTCAGGGTCAATTCCTAAGGTTGGCTCATCTAAAATGATCACTTCGGGATTTTTTATCAGCACATCTGCTAAACCTAATCGTTGTCTCATTCCTCGAGAATATTTGCCTGCTTTTTTATGAGCAACATCGATCAAGTTTACTTTTGTTAATAAATATCTTGCCCTTTTCTCTGCTTCATTTTTTTCCAATCCATTTAAACGAGCTGTGTAAACTAGATTTTCTAACCCTGTCATATTTGAATAAAATCCCACATCATCTGGTAAATAACCAACCTTTTGTTTTACTTCTATCGGATTTCGGGTAGAGTCTATTCCACATACGTAAACTCTACCTGCAGTTGGCTCACTTAATCCCAATAACATAAGAATAGTTGTCGTCTTGCCAGCACCGTTTGGCCCAAGCAATCCAAAGATTTCCCCTTTTTTTATGGAAAGAGATAACTGCTCAACAACAATTTGATCATCATATTGCTTTGTTAAATTTTCTATTTTAATTATAGCTTCTGTCAACTTCATCTCCTCCCATATTTTCTAACAATGTAATATAATCCTGCGACTACAAGTGCAATGATCAATACTGCAACGATCCCCCAAAGTGTTGATGTTTCAACGGAAATGCGAAATGTGGCTTCTGATGATGTTTCCGCAGAAGACGCTGAAAATGTCACAACGTAATCACCAGCAATCGCTTCTTCTGAAGCCGTTACAGTCACCTTAATGGTTTCTGACTTTCCAGGTTCGAGTTGAGCAATGGTATTTTTATCAAATTCTGTTTCCCAATTTGGTGGTGTTTGAGCTGACAAGTTAATATCAACAAGTGATGCCGTGCCAGTATTTTTAACAACTAAATCAATAACTTTATCCTTTCCCGCAGTAATATCGGTACTTAGATTACCATCCGGTGTTGTAAGTTCCATAGCATAACTACCTGTAATTACAGCTTCTAATGTTAAATCAGCAGTTATCTCTCCTGCTTGTGCACGAATAGGTATTTCATAAGTACCCTCTTTTATGTTTTCTGGTGGAGTAACTTCAATGGTAATATCTTTTGATTCATTTGGCTCAACCGCAATTGATGAGATTGAATCTGCACCAGATTTGAACACAACTCCCCAACCTTCTCCGGCTTGTGAACTTAAAGCGTAATTTTTTTGACTAGCTGTCCGATTACGTATTGTTGCCGTATATGTAAATTGTGAGTCAGCATGACCTTGTAAATTTGCTTGTTCAGTTGAAAGATCAGATACTGTTGTACCCTCCTCGGTTATATGAACTAAAAACTGTAGTGATGAACTGCCACTTCCTTCTTTTGCGACTAATGTAAAACGATAATCGTCTTGTTTGACTTCTCCTGGGACTGTCACGGCTAGATTTATTGTTTCCTCACTATTTGCCTTTACTGATAATTGTTGAATCTCCCTACCATTAGCTGATAGTTGATAGTTCCAACCTTTAGGTAATCCATCTAACGAAAATGACATCGTTTTTATAGTCGATCCACTATTTATGACAGTAACGTTATAGTCAATGGTCTCTCCGGGTGAAGCTGATAATCCAGTATAAGGAGTGAATAATAATACATTTTCTACGGCCTGTGTCCCATGTGGATTAAGAGAAGTACACATTAAAAAACTCAATACTATAATTGTAAAAATTTTTTTAAATCTCTTTATCATTACTAATACCTCCCTTTTTTTGTTTCATAAAGAATACGTATTACAACTTTTTTTAGATTTGCTTATGTAGAAAGTTTTTATATTTTATAAATATGAAATTATAAATAAATAAAGCTCGTAACTATCTCTCGTGTATCTCGTCATTAATGAATAGAGAAAGACAAATAGGTATAATAAGGAGGCTTGAAAATGGAAGAACAAGATAGTATTCAATTATTAAAAAATATTGCTTCTGGTTCTCGTACAGCCTTTCATACCTTTTATGAAAAATATATTTCCTTCGTATACCAAATTGCTTTTTCTATTCTTCACGACCAACCGGAAGCTGAAGATGTTTGTCACGATGTTTTTCTTGAAATTCTTCAAAAGGCAAATCAATACTCCCAAAAAAAAGGTAGTGTTGAAGCTTGGATAGCTGTAAAAACAAAAAGTAGATCAATTGACCGCCTAAGGAAAAATAAACTTTTATTAGTCAACCGACTTGAGCAGCTAATTGACAAGAAAGGCAGGGTTAAAGGTGCAGACTTACAGTTCCTCCGATTATTCGAGAAAAACTTAGTCCTTGATGCATTAAAATATTTACCTGTAGAACAACGGGAAGCCATTATTCGTTCTTATTTTCGAGGAGAAACTCATAGAGAAATTGCCAAAACGATGCAAAAACCTTTAGGTTCCGTGAAATCATTAATTCGTTATGGGTTAAATAATTTACGCAAACAAAAAACTTTAAAAGATTGGTTGGAACCGAAACGAGGTGAAAAGAAAAGTGAAATTTAAGCAACATATTTTAGAAGAAAAATTAATTGATTATTTACTGAACAATGTCATAGGAAAGGAATATGAATCGATACAAAAACATATACACCATTGTGATAAGTGTCGTGAGCGGTTATATTATTGGCAAAATCTACTGCTACATAACATAGATGAATCAAAAAATCCTTCTTATACATTAAGTTCGCGGATCTGGCATAGTTGGGAAAAAATGCAGAAAAAAGATAGTCAGACTAGGAATTTAAAATCACGATTTTTAGTTTTGAGTATGACAATTTTGATGCTTATTTTATTTTCAGTAAAATTATTTCGTACAGATCTCAACCAAATGAATATCTTAACGGAACAGAATAATGAAAGTTTAAAGGAAAATTATCAACAACAATATACAAAACAACTATCAATTGAACCAGTAAATCATAAGGATCAAATTAATGGACATGTGTGGGTAAATGAGATCACGAAAGAGATGCTGTTACACGTAAAGGGATTGGAACAATTAATTAATCGTGACTATCAATTATGGATTATTTATACAGATAATACAGTTGAAAATCACATTTTACCAATAAAAAATGGAGAAATAAAAATTTACTTTGATAATATAAATGTCAAAAATTTTAAAGCATTAAAGGCTAGTATAGAACCGAAAGGCGGAAGTTTCATCCAAACAGGTCCGGATACATTTTTTGTTAGTTTTGATGAATAATCGAGAAGATCAAATTTGTATGTTCTCTTACATAATTAAGGAGCTGCCTAGTGCAGCTCCCTTTTATTTCAATTATGGCCATAGTCTGTTTAATAGACGAGGGAATGGAATAGTTTCCCTTACATGTTCTGTGCCAGTAATCCATGCAACGGTCCGCTCTAATCCTAATCCAAAACCGGAATGAGGTACCGCACCATACTTACATAGATCTAAATACCAGCCATATGCATCTAATGATAAGTTGTGTTTTTCAAGTGCTGATTTCATTAACTCATAGTCATGTATCCGTTCTGATCCACCGATAATTTCACCATAACCTTCAGGAGCGATTAAATCTGCACATAAGACAACATCATCGCGCTCTGGATGTGGTTGCATATAGAACGGTTTAATATCTTTTGGATAATTGACGATAAATACTGGTTTATCAAATGAATTAGCGATTGCCGTTTCATGTGGTGCCCCAAAATCATCGCCCCACTTAATATCCTCAAAACCTTGTTCTTGTAAAAACTTAATCGCTTCATCGTATGTAATTCTAGGGAAAGGAGGTTTTACATTTTCTAATTTTGATATATCACGACCTAATGTTTTTAACTCTAATGCACAATTTTCCAATACTGATTGAACAATATAAGAAACATATTGTTCTTGAATTTCTAAACTTTCTTCATGAGAGGTAAATGCCATTTCCGGTTCAATCATCCAAAACTCAATTAAATGACGACGGGTTTTTGATTTTTCAGCACGGAATGTTGGTCCAAATGAAAACACTTTTCCGAATGCCATGGCTGCAGCTTCCATATATAATTGTCCACTTTGGGAAAGGAATGCATCTTCATCAAAATATTTTGTATGGAAAAGTTCTGTTGTACCTTCTGGTGCACTGCTTGTCAAAATTGGTGGGTCAATTTTAATAAAGCCTTGTTTATTGAAAAATTCATAAGTTGCACGAATAATTTCATTTCGGATTTTCATATTGGCATGTTGTTTTTTCGAACGTAGCCATAAGTGACGATGATCCATTAAAAATTCTGTACCATGTTCTTTTGGTGTTATTGGATAATCATGGGCTTCGTGAATTAATTCAATATTCGTCACACCTAATTCATATCCAAACGGTGAACGAGAATCTTCACGGACTATGCCAGTTACATAAAGTGAAGATTCTTGCGTAATGGACTTAGCTAATTTAAAGACTTCTTCAGACACTTCTGCTTTAACAACAACTCCTTGAATAAATCCTGAACCGTCTCGAAGTTGTAGAAAAGCAATTTTACCGCTAGAACGTTTATTAGCCAACCAAGCACCAATGGTTACTTCTTGTCCTACATAGTTTTTTACTTCCGCAATTGTTGTTTTCACAAAATTCCCTCCAAAACAATATCTGTAAATAGTCCTTTTTCATTATAACGTTCAATTAAGTGTCAAGCAATGTTTACCAACGGATCTTCCTTGTTTTTTTCAAACATCTCTTGATGTCACTAAATTGATTCGTATATAAGAAAAAGGTCGGCCCTTTTTAACACGTTACTTCTATGTTAAAAGGACAGACCTTTACATTTATTGCTCCATTTTTTCTTCTACAAATTTTTTTATTCGATTAGCTGCTTCTATTAACTCCGCTTCACTCGTTGCATAAGAAACGCGAATACAATCAGGCGCACCAAAACCCGTTCCAGGTACAACCGCAACATGAGCTTCTGTTAATAGAGCCGTTGCAAACTCATCTACTGTATGATATCCACATAAGGTTGCCGCTTCTTTCACATTAGGAAATAAATAAAATGCGCCCTTTGGTTTTATACATGTAATACCCGGAATATTAACGAGAGCTTCATGGAACTTTTCTAGACGTTTTTCAAAGTGAATTCGCATTTTTTCTACTACATCTTGTGGACCGTTTAAAGCTGCAATTGCTCCATATTGACTATGTGTAGTCGGATTTGACGTGCTATGACTAGCAATGGACGTCATTTGCTTAATTAATTCCTTGTTACCAACAGCATAACCTATTCTCCAGCCGGTCATGGAATACGCCTTAGATAGTCCATTGATGATAACTGTCTGTTGTTTTAATCTTTCTGATAGTTGAGCAATCGAAATATGTTTTTGACCATCATAAACTAATTTCTCATATATTTCATCAGAAACAATAAGAAGATTATGTTGTAAACAAATATTGCCAAGTTCAAGAAGTTCACTTTCTGAATAACACATACCCGTTGGATTGGATGGTGAATTAATAATGATTGCTTTCGTTTTCTTCGTAATAGCCGCTTTTAATTGACTGGCAGTCATTTTAAATTCAGTAGTTTCATTGGTTTCTATTATTACAGGGACTCCGCCCGCCAATTTGACTTGCTCTGTGTAACTTACCCAATAAGGAGCAGGAATGATCACTTCATCGCCATCATTTAATAGAGCTTGAAATAAAGTGTAAAGTGCATGCTTTGCTCCATTTGTAACAATTATTTCTGAGGAATCATATTTTAAACCTTGATCCTTTAATAACTTATCTATAATGGCTTGTTTTAATTCTTCTAATCCACCTGTTGCAGTATATTTTGTTTTTCCTTCAAGTAAAGCATGATAGGCTGCCTCAATAATATGATCTGGTGTGTTGAAATCAGGTTCCCCTGCTCCTAATCCAATTACGTCAACACCTTGAGCTTTTAATTCTTTAGCTTTTGCAGTAATAGCTAGAGTAGCTGATGGAGTTAAAGTTTTTGTTCTTTCCGCTAAATCCATAATTCAAAATCCTCCTCACCGGAATTCACCATTAACAATAAATTATATTAAATTATAAATTATAAACTCTATACCATTCACCTTTATAATAATCTAAATATAATATGCTGTGCCGATTTTTTTGGTCTTTATACGTAATTTCATAAGCTGGAGCATCTTCTACGATGGCCAACTTAATACTAATGATATTTTTAGGTCGTTTATCAGAAGAAAAATTATCCAACTTATGAATGAGAGTGGTTACCTCTTTTTCAGACAAACCTTCAGTCGCTTTTTTAACGATCATTTCTTTTTTTTCATCTACTGGAACCCAAATATGGATCTTTTCACCCTTTTTATTTTTTCCTTGAATCACATAATATTCGTCAAGATAATGGAACCAATCAACAGAATCTACTTCTGCTAGACTGGCTTCCTTTTTAGCCCTTTCAACAGCTACTTCTTCACCTTTTTTTATCGACGATGTTGCCGAATAGTAGACAATGATTAGTCCAATTACGATTAAAAATAGCGATGAAAATATACCAATGAGTATACGTTTCTTCATATTACACACCTTTTCTTATATAAAAAATTATACACAAGATTTAAAGTTTCCAAAGGAATTCCTTAGTCTGAAAAGCCAATTTTGGTTATCGGTATCCCGATAAATCATAATATGTCTAGTTTTGAAGTTACTAAAATTTCCCTATATTATATCAAAAATCAAAGAAAAGGATAAGATATTTTCGGCAATATAATAAAAAACTTTATAAATGTCTAATCAAGGTCTAATTCACCCTTATTTTTTTCTAATTGCTTACATAGTTTTTGTAGGCTTACTGTTTTGATTGATACACCAGGTAAGGATTCTAGAAAAGCATGACCATAATTTGTAGCGTAGATTCTTTTATCAAAAATAATCACACTTCCTGCCTTTGACTTTAATTTAAAAAATTTGACTAAACTTAGTTTTAAGCGGAGGACAGCATCCGGTAACGATAATTCGTAAAATGGACTTTTCCCCATACTTTTAATTACTTTAAACTGCTTAGCAAATACTGGATCATTAGGAGATGTAAAAGGTAATCTTGCGATAATTAATGCATCTACTATACCTTCAATTAGTAGGCCTTCTATATGCGTTGCTGTGGTGAACAATATTGCTTTTTCAAAACGATTAAATTGTTTGGCAAGTCGATGAATACTACCACTGGTTACTCCTTGGGCAAGTAACACAAATTCCTCTAACGTTTCACTATCTTTTATTAAATTGTACGTATCCTTTAACATTTCATATGAACTAAAGGAAATCATTATTCTCCCTTGTAATGTTTGAGCTATTGCAATGATATGATTACTAATCACTTCTACATATTCTTCTTCTGATATATCGACTACGTTTGGAATATCATTTAACGCATACAAATGAACATCTGTTTCCGTATTCAGTTGCGTTTGAAATTGTTTTTGTACAAACGGAAACGATTCAAGACCTAATTGCTTGCTTATAAAGGTAAATGAATTTTTAATGGTTAAAGAATTCGAGATAAATAAAATTGCTTTTTTTGACATATAGAAATTCGCCAATTGTTCATGGATAGATAAAAATTGACTTTTTATGACCATACTTGTTTGCGCACTTTTTAAGTCCGCTTCTCCAAAAATAATTCGTTGTTGATCCATTTGCATTATAAATTCATCATGCATATCTTTAAACATTGTTAGTTGGTTAAGAATATAGGCAAAATCTTCTACTAAAAGTTTTTCATTATCGTTAAAGTCTTTATATAAATCAATTAATGCTGATAAACGATCGAAAAGGCTATTATATAAATTTTTATACGCATCATAAACGCGTTCCCAACTATATAAAAGACTGTTATTTTCTCGAATATGGAATTGACAACTCATTTTACCCTGATTTGTGTTTTTCTTCAATTTTAATAAATAGTTATAACATAATAAGAAAAATTCATCGCTTTTAGCTGATAATTCCAAATAATATTGGTAAATCAATTCTGTTGAATGTTTGACAAAGATGCCTTTATCTCGTATTAACCTTTCTATTCTACCTAATATTTTTAATTGATCGGGATTCCCAAGTTGGTTTAAATAATACTTTACTGAAGAATAACTTAATCTTTTCCCAAAATATTTAATCGCATTTTTTTCAAAAAGATGTGCGTCATCAATAATACAATAGTTTATATTGATCATTTGTGAATTTGGATTCGTCAGATGAGACATTAAAAAATGATGATTCGTAATAATTACTTGTGCTTCTCGAGCATTGCTCAACGCTTTTTTATAGAAATCATGTTTAAGCCATGGATTATCCTTTTCTGCTTCTGTTAACGGAATTTCAGATAGCTTTTCCAAAAACTGTAGACCTGCACTAGACAAGTTAATCTCACTTACATCTCCTGTATTTGTTTCCGTAAGCCAAACGAGCATCTGCATTTTTGTAATAATTTCATCGTAATTTTGACTATCATCTTTCAATACTTTTTCGAACTTCCATAGATTTAAATATTGCTTTTTACCTTTCAATAACTGTATTTGAATTGGGACATGTAATATTTCTTTTAATTTCGGCATGATTGTTTCAGTAATCATTTGCTGATTGCTTACGGACGCTAATGAAATGATTACAGGTTCTTTCTTGATTATAGATATAAAAGAAGCTGCAATTAAATATGATAATTCTTTATTATAGTGTATATCCGGTTCAACTAATGCCAATTCCCCATCATTTAAACATTTTATAATATATTTTATTAAACTCATCTCTTCCGAAGATAGTGTATGATTTTTTACAAGGTCTTCAATTTTTAATATTTGATTGTTATTATTTATCGACGGTCTAGCTTTATCGAATACATGTTGTTTTTTAAAAACGATTCCTCTATATATGTCTAAATGATCTGGTAACGATTCCTTGTTCTCTATTTTTTTCTTGTATATTTCATCTAATATTTCATATAGATTTGTCCGTAATCCTTTTGAAAACTTACGTAATTGATTGATCGTCCTTTTCGGAAAGGTACCTGCTTTCTCGAGTAAATGTAAAAACCATTCAGCAGTAACATAAGCATCACTATCTGCCTGATGTGGCCTGTCATGGTCGAATCCTGCTACAGATGCAATATCACTCAGCTTTAAGCTTTCCATTGTAGGTTCAAATATTCTGGTCATTTCAACAGTATCCAAAACTGGACAATCTAGGAGTGGAAAATGGTTTAACTCTAATTCTTCTTGTAAAAATGTATAATCAAAATGAACGTTATGAGCAACAAAACATGCTCCTTCTAATAACTTGAGTATATCTTCTGCAACCTCATGAAATACCGGTGCTTTTGCAACCCGTTCATTATCAATTCCAGTTAATTCTGTAATAAATGGCGATATAGGTATTTCAGGGTTGATATACGTTGTATATGTATCAACAATTTTTCCTTTTTCAATTACAACTCCTGCAAACTGGATAATACGATCGCCTTTTTTTGGTGAATGCCCTGTTGTTTCAATATCAACAATGACGAATTTATTCAAATTAAACACCTCATAATTCTTAACAAAAAGAACAAATGAAATCTCAATCACTATAATTATGTGATATATCTTTATTACTTATCATATACTTATGTTTCCATAACTAAAAAAACTTTACCATAATTTTTCACATACGAAAAGAAACAAATAATAAACATAAAAAAGACATTTAGTCAATTGGAGATAGAGATTGACTAAATGTCGAAATAAGATTCCGTGTGTATTTCATTATGAATGAATAGTGCATGATTCAGGTTCAGATTCTATCATTTCAATAATTTTATTTTCTTCATTTAACACGGCTATTTTTGGTTTATGGCGTCTCACATTTTCTTCTGCTATCAGACAATAAGAAATGATAATTATAACATCTCCAGGCTGGACAAGCCGCGCCGCAGCACCGTTTAAACAAATCACACCACTTCCGCGTTTACCTGGAATAATATATGTTTCAAAGCGAGCACCATTATTATTATTTACGATTTGAACTTTTTCATTTGGCAGCATATTCACCGCATCTAACAGATCTTCATCGATTGTAATACTACCTACATAATTTAAATTCGCTTCTGTTACTCGGGCACGATGGAGTTTACCTTTCATCATTGTTCGGTACATTTTGATTCACCTTACCATAGCGTTCTAGTTTAAATTTTAATAATAATGTTGTCGATTAATCTTGCCTTTGAATATTTCACAGCAAGTGCAATGATGATTTTTCCTTCTAACCGGATTAATGGTTGTAATGAAGGAAAGGAATAAATTTCAACATATTCAATGAAACCCTTTATATGAGATTGTAAATATTCTTTTACAGTTGTAATCACAACATTTGGATTACGTTCACCTGCTTGAATTAACTTTTTCCCTTCAAGTAACGATTTGTAAAGGTAGGGAGCTTCCAACCTTTCGTCTGTTGTTAAATTGACATTCCGAGAACTTTTTGCCAGTCCATCATGTTCCCGAACAGTTTCCACAGGACAAAGTGTAATTGGTAAGTTGAAATCACGAATTAATCCATCTACAATCGCTACTTGTTGTGCATCTTTTAAACCAAAATATGCTCGGTTTGGACGAATAATGGAAAATAATTTTAATAAGATAGTTGCCACACCATCAAAATGACCTTTCCGATTTCTACCACATAATACATTTGTTCTTTTTTTTACTGTTAATTGAACGGTCATATCATCAGGGTACATTTCGTTAACCGTTGGATGGAAAATATAATCTGCTCCAGCTTCGTTTGCTAATTTTTTGTCCCTATCAAAGTCTCTTGGATACGTATCATAATCCTCATTAGGACCAAACTGTAATGGATTGACAAATATACTTATAATCACTTTTGAATTTTCTTCTCGAGCTTTTTTTATTAGGGATAAATGCCCTTCATGTAAATAACCCATCGTTGGTACAAATCCTATCGTTTCTCCAGATTGAATGAATTTATTACAAATGTTTTGCATGTCATTAACTGTATCTACCACATGAATCATGATTTTATGCCCCCATATAAACTAGCTAGGACATCATCCTTCATTGAATAGCTTGTTTTTTCATCTGGAAAAATGCCATTTTTCACTTCATGAATAAATGTTTGAATTCCATTAACGATGTTTATTTGGATATTTTCATATTGTTTAACAAATTTCGGAAGCCGATCTACACCATACCCTAGTAAATCATGATAGACTAACACTTGCCCGTCACAAGCAGGACCAGCTCCAATTCCAATAACCGGGATAGATAATTGTTCCGTGATTTCCTTTGCTAATTGACGTGGAACACATTCTAAAACGATTGCAAAAGCACCTGCTTCTTCACATTTTTTTGCATCATCCATTAACTTTTGTGCTGTTTCTACTGTTTTCCCTTGAACTTTATATCCACCTAGAACAGTAACAGATTGCGGTGTTAGACCAATATGGGCAACAACTGGTATTCCTGCAATTCTTAATGCTTTCATATGTTCTAAAATAATGGTTTCAGCACCTTCAAGTTTAACTGCATGAGCACCTCCTTCTTGCATAAGTCTGGCTGCATTTCTTATTGTTTCTTCTTTACTACTATGATAAGTAGCAAATGGGAGATCAGATACGATAAAGGTATCAATTGCTCCTCTTTTAACGGCCTTTGTATGATGGATCATATCTTCAAGTGTTACTTGAATCGTAGAATCGTAGCCTAACATAACCATTCCCAATGAATCCCCGACTAAGATCATATCGACTCCTGCTTGTTCTGCCAATTTTGCTGACGGAAAATCGTAGGCAGTAATCATCGTAATTTTTTCATTGTTTTGTTTCATTTGTAAAAAATCTGTAGTTTGTTTCATAAATCTACTCCTCTCTTTTCATAATTAAGAGGAAATGAAACACTAAACGCACATAAAAAAGGGGCTCCCCCATACAAATATTGAATCTAGCATTCTTTAGCTAAAAAACTATAAATGACTAGATTTGCAATCATATCGTATGGGGGCAGTCCCCTGCCCTTGAAATTCGTATGTTTCATCCCTCCGTCCCGGTCCAAAAAGGCTACAGGCAGATTCTTATTTTAATTTGTTAAAGTTGAACCGTTTGGATACCGCCCACTTCGGTGCAGCTCCAATTTAAATTATAACAAAATTCAAAATGGCTGAATAGCATTTTTCATCAAAATCTCAAAATGCTCTAAAAAAAGAGTTTCTCTTTTACTTTAGTAAAAAAGAAACTCTTTTTTTAGGCGAAATCAATATCTGCAGAAATGATTTCAACGATATCTCCATTATCTTGTTTTAATAACAATACTCCTTCATTATTAATACCGAGCGCTACGCCATCAAATGTCCCTTTAACCGTCCTTGCTGAAATACGTTTACCAATGGATACTGCATACGTTTCCCACAAGCTTTTGATTGGTGTAAACCCTTCTGATATATATAAATGAAGTAATTGTTCAATATAATAACAAAGACTTTGAATTAATGATGATCGATTCACCGTTTTCCCTAATTCAATTTTTAAAGAAGTTGCTTTCTTTATAATTTCAGCGGAAAAATCATTTTTGTCTTGATTCACATTTATGCCAATCCCAAGAATAACAGATTGAATGCGATCTTCCTCCGCTTGTAATTCTGTTAATATACCACACACTTTTCGTCCACTTATTAATATATCATTTGGCCACTTTATTTCTGGTGTAATGTGTGTCACTTTTTTAATAGCTTGAACAACAGCAACTGCGGAAAGTAAAGTTAATTGGGGAGCATGTTGAATTTGGATATCCGGTCGAAGAATAAAACTTGCCCAAATACCTGTTCCTTTTGGAGAGTACCATTTTCTAACCATTCTTCCTCTTCCCTCTGTTTGCTCATCAGCGACGATTAATGTTCCATGTTTTGCACCATTCATCGCATACTCTTTTGCAACCTTTTGGGTAGATGTAACTGACTCAAAAAAATAAACAGATCGACCGATTTCTTCCGTTTCTAGACCAAGGTATATTTCGTTTTCGGACAACTTATTTGACTGTTCCAGCAAACGGTATCCTTTCTTTCGTACAGCTTCTACATGAAACCCGTCCTTTTTTAAGTCTTCAATATGTTTCCATATCGCAGTACGGCTACAGCCAATGTTTTGAGCTAATTTTTCTCCAGAGATGAACTTTCCGTTTGCATTTTTAAACGCATCTAAAAGGGCTTGTCTTACATTTGATTTCACGAATTAAACCACTCCTTGATATGCTCCTTGTCATTCCTTACTTCACCACGAACAACAGCGACTTCAATTTTTTCTAGAGCATCACGAATCCATGGTCCACTATTTCTCTTAACCCATTTCATAAGGTCATTGCCATTCACAGCTAATTCATTACGATGTTTAATCGGTAAAGTATTGTATATTTGTTGAATCTTATCTATTCTAGGAGAAACTTCAATTTCATGCATCGCACAATAAATTCTCTCTGTAGAAAGGGCAGTATCTAATCCTGTATAATAAATTGCTTCTTTTGTCCACTCTTCTGTTTCTCTTTTCTTAAATGCTTGAATCATTTGATTAATTTTCCTTATCATTTTTACCGGCATTTTCCATTTTCTTAAAAAATTCTCCGTTGGCTCTTTCTCAATTGAAATTAGAAAAATAGCCCACACTTCTAATTCATTAAGATATTTATTTTCGATTATCCGAGCTGTTTCATTAATTTCTTTACTATACTCCGCAAACCCAGGTAAATATTGATATAGATTACTTTCAACTATGAGTTCTAATGCTTTGCTACGATTTTCACCCTTTAAAAGTTTCATAAATTCTATATATATACGTTCAATGGAAATATGTTGAAGTAAAGGAGCCAGACGTTTAATTGCTTCATATGTTTTTTTATCTAACGTAAAGGATAACTGACTGACAAAACGAACTCCCCTCATCATACGAAGGGCATCTTCATTAAAACGATCTTCAGCGTTTCCTACAGTACAAATTATTTTATCTTTTATATCCTCTTGTCCGTTATATGGATCGATTAATGTACCGTCTTTCGTCATTGCTATGGCATTCATTGTAAAATCACGACGTTTCAAATCCTCTTCAAGGGATCGGATAAACGTTACTTCTTTTGGTCTTCGAAAGTCAACATATTCATCTTCCGTTCGGAACGTCGTAATTTCATAATTTTCACCACAATAAACAACAATTACAGTACCATGTTCAATACCAACATCAAACGTTTTCGGAAATATTTGCTTTATTTCTTCGGGAAACGCACTTGTTGCAATATCCACATCTTCAATCGGTTTATTTAATAGATAATCACGAACCGATCCTCCAACAAAATACGCTTCAAATCCTGCTTGTTCAATTTTTTCAAGAATCGGAGCAGCTTTTTTAAATTTCTCCATCATTTAATTTTTCATCCATTTCTAGTATTTGATAATAAATATCTTCATAATAACGAACAATTTGTTCGGAAGAAAATCTGTTAATTGCACGATTTATACTTTCATTTGAAAATTTTTCATAAAGCTGTTGATCTTGTAAAAGCTTTATCGCAGATTTAGCAATTTGTTCAATATTTCCTAATTCGCATACATAGCCTGTCTTACCATGTTCAATCACTTCAGGTATACCACCAATATTCGTCCCTATAACAGGGGTGCCACAAGCCATCGCTTCCAAAGCAACAAGTCCAAAACTTTCTTTTTCAGATAATAATAATAGAATGTCGCTAATTGAATATAATTCAACTAAATTATCTTGCTTACCTAAAAAAATTACGGATTCATTTAATTGTAACTGATCCACAATCTTTTCGATTTTAGCCATTTCCGGTCCATCTCCGACAAGTAATAATTTAGCCGGTATCTCATCTCTAATTTTTGCAAAAGTATAAATGACATCTTTAACCCGTTTAACAGGCCGAAAATTTGATACATGAATGATAACTTTTTCATTGTCATCAATACGAAAGTTTTCCTTCAAGTATTGACTTGTTTTATTCATATAAATTCGCTCATCAACAAAATTATAAACAACATGAATATATTTTCTCGATGTAATTAATTTCTGAGTTTCGCAGACAAGTGCTTTTGAAACGGCAGTTACCGCATCTGATTTTTCAATTCCGTATTGGATTGCACTTTTTAAAGATGGATCTTGACCTAATACGGTTATATCAGTTCCGTGTAAAGTTGTGACAATTTTAAAGTCATAATCTGCCATTTGTCGTGCTAATAAAGCACATATAGCATGAGGTATGGCATAATGCGCATGAACAATATGTAGTTTTTCCCGATGTACAACTTCTGCAATTTTACTTGCTAACTGAATATCATAAGGCGGATAATGAAAAACAGAGTATTGATTAATTTCAACTTGATGATAAAAAATATTGGGATAAAGCTTTTTTAATCGAAAGGGAATACTAGATGAAATAAAATGAATTTCATGTCCCCTTTCTGCTAATAATTTGCCTAACTCAGTAGCAATAACCCCAGAGCCGCCAACTGTGGGATAACATATAATTCCGATTTTTAGTTTCATTTCTATCCCCCAGTTTATCACTTATATATTTATATTAAGCATCAGGCTGACGAGCATGAAGTGACCAGTGGTAGCAACCTCTTCTTTTAAATCATAATCCTAAAAAATGTATCTTTAAAACTATACACCACTGAAAAATAGAAATATATTTTTAACCGCCGCCTTAAGCTTTAAGCAAAATACAACCCACATACTAGCGATATCATTATAAAAGAAAATATGACTACAGCTAACTTCAATTTTTTATATAAAAAATTCAAAACATTACCGCATATCTTTAATGACTTTTCTCCAATCAACATCACCACGTTGGAGGCCACGAATTAATACCTCGGCAGTTCCCATATTAGTTGCGACAGGAACATTATACACGTCACATAATCGAATTAAAGCTGTAACATCTGGTTCATGAGGTTGGGCTGTTAATGGATCACGGAAAAAGAATACAATATCCATATCATTTTTAGCAATCATTGCTCCTATTTCTTGATCTCCACCTAACGGTCCCGATTGGAAACGTTCGATTGTAAGACCAGTTGCTTCTTGTATGCGTAATCCTGTCGTACCTGTTGCATACAATGTATGTTGTTCGAACACATCTTTATATGCTAATACGAATTGTACTAAGTCTGATTTCTTTTTATCATGGGCTATTAATGCGATGTTCATAGGTAAACACTCCTGTTGGATCAGTTTATAATTATCGTTTTTTTTCATTAATCGAGAATATTTTCTAAACCATAAACAAAATAGTCTAAGTTCATAACGGCTTCAATAGATAATTTTACACCTGTCATAAATGATGCTCGATTGTATGAATCATGACGTATCGTTAATGTTTCTCCAAGTCCTCCTAACATCACGGTTTGATGTGCAATTAATCCTGGTAATCGAACACTATGAATACGCATGCCTGACATATCTGCTCCCCTTGACCCTTTCAACTTTTCAATCTCTTCAGGATGACCTTGTTTTTTAGGTATACGAACATTTTCAATCATTTGTGCCGTTTTTATTGCGGTTCCACTAGGGGCATCTAACTTTTGGTTATGGTGCATTTCAATAATTTCCACATCTTGGAAATATTTTGCAGCCATTTGTGAAAACTTCATCATTAAAACAGCTCCTATTGCAAAATTCGGTGCGATAATGCAACCAATTTTAGCTTCATCAGCTTTAATTTTTAATTCTTCTAATTCATTCTTGTTCAAACCAGTAGTTCCTACAACCGGACGAACTTTATATGCTAAAGCTGTTTTAATATGTTCAAACGCAGCTTGAGGAACAGAAAGTTCTACAAGACAGTCTGGTTTTGTCTCTTCTATGCATTGTTTTAAATCTGTATAAACGGTACAATCAATTTGATTAAACTCAACATCAACTTCATACAATTTTTTTCCTTCGTTTATTCGATCAACAACACCAACTAATTCGAAGTTGTCGTTGCTAGTTACCATTTTAACCGCTTCTTTTCCCA